>SXGR01637678.1_pt1 | contig 11844 bp, 7 predicted proteins | sample 3174711 | NCBI WGS metagenome assembly SXGR01 (sample SAMN11356860, study PRJNA531348) | freshwater metagenome | isolation source: freshwater sample F1-60 | place: China: Fuxian Lake, Yuxi | collected 2017-12-25
AGGGCAGCGGACAGAGCGGTGCGCGACGGCTTCGGAATTTCATCGAGACGCTGCACGGAGAATCGCGGTAGCAGCAAGGTTTCGAAGGGCCAGATCGCCCAGTAAGGCACGATGACCAGCCAATGCTCGTTTGCCAGTACGTGTCGCGGTCCCTCGAACTCATGATCGGCCACCTGCTGCAGCATCGAGCTGCCATGGTTCGACCAATGAATACGTTGCTGCTCGTCTTCGATGGACAACTCGTCGGGTAGATGATCGGTCGCCCAGATTTGTCCGTGCGGATGTGGATTTGAGCAGCCCATCATCTCGCCCTTATTTTCGAATACCTGTACCCAGCGATATTTGGCGCCCAGCACGCGCGCTTCGTCAGCCCAGCAGTCGACGAGGCGCGTGATTTCGGTGTCGGTCAGCTGAGCGATCGATCGATCGTGATCCGGCGAATAGCAGATCACGCGGCAGGTACCGCTGACCGGCTGCGCGGCAAAGAGCGCTGAGTGATCGGACCCCGCGGCGAGGTCGCTACCCAGACTCGCCTCTACGGCAGGAAAATCGTTATCGAATATATAGACCGAAGTGTAGGCAGGGTTGCGCTCGCCCGTGGCGCGTTGCGCATCGGGGCACAGATGACAGGTCGGATCGTGCCGCGGTTTAGGCGCACGGCCCGATGCCTGGATCTCGCCGCGCCAAGGACGAGCGTTACGATGGGGCGAGACCAGCACCCAGCGACCCGTCAGGGGGGTTTCGACGGCGATGAGCGCACTCGTACAAAGAACTATGCGTGGTCACGAGTTTCGTCACGCAAGGCGGCAAGACCGATGTATTCGGCACGTCGCGAGAGTTACGAGTCGATTGAAAATGAGAGCGGCAATCACCGAGCTCGCGAGCACGAACACCATGAAATGAATGTAGTGCAGGGTGATGATACCCGCCGGATTCCACACGAACGTATAGAGCGTGTAGATACTGAAACCCCATAGCACTCCGAAAACAGCAGCCGATGCCCCCACATTTCGAAACAGCAGACCTGCCACGAAAGCCGACAAGATCGGCATCGAAAACAAGCCGTTTAGTTGCTGTAGCAAGTTGATGATGCTATCGGCGCTTTGGAACACCGGCACCAAAAAAATGGTAACCGAAGTGATAATCACGGAGACCACTGCAGCGAGCCGCCAGTGGTTATCGACTTTGCCGACGAACTTATCGTGAAAATCGACTGAGTAGAGAGCGACCGTACTATTGAGCACGGCACTGAAGGTGGTGATGACCGCCGCAGCGACCATCGCCGCGAAAGCGCCAGCCAGCCAGCCAGGCAATACTTCGGCGACCAGCCTGCCGTAAGCCGCGTCGCCGATGTCGCCGAACAGCTTGTAGGCGACGACACCCGGTATGACGACGATCGGTGGCACGATGAGGATGCGGACAGCGGCCGCTGCGAGCACGCCTTTTCGAGCTTCTTCGACCGAAGGCGCCGCCATCGCTTTTTGAGTGATGTTCTGATTCGTCGACCAATAAAAGATCTGTATGAACACCATGCCGGTGAGCAGCGTGTGCCATGGGATGGGCGAATCATCACTGCCGATCATCGTCAGGCGTTCGACGGGGACACCGGAGACGATGTCGAAATCGACGGCAGCGAGCGCGAGCACCACAATCAGCAGTGCGAGTCCGAGTACCCCGACGCCTGAAAAAGTATCCATCACGGCGACTGCCCGCAAGCCACCGAGCATGGTGTACGCCGCGCTGATGAGTGCGAGCACCGTGGCAAACACCAGAATCGGTACGTTGTCACCGAACAGCGACTGCATGAAGAGCGCACCGCTGTAGATCGACGCCGGTAAATAAATGACTACGTTGCCGAACAGAAATAGACCCGAAATGAGCGTACGGATACTGGTGCCACCGTAACGACGCTCGAGTAATTCGGTAACCGTGGTGCAGCGATGCCGGTAATAGAGTGGAACGAAAACATAGGCGAGGATCAGCAAGCCGAAGAATCCGGCGATCTCCCACCACGCCAGCAGCAGTATCTGGTTGCCGTTCATGCCGACGAGTTGGTCGGTCGAGAGGTTGGTGAGCGTGATCGAGCCGGCGACGAACAGCCAAGACAGGCCGCCCCCCGCCAAGAACACGTCTTTACCGGAACCGTCACGGGCGGGACGCGTTCCGCGGACTTTCCACCAAGTGGCAAGGGCCACCAGCGCGGTAAGCGCGACGAAAATCGCGATTTGCATGAAGCCGTCGTTCAACAGATTGGCCGGCATGACTTTCTCCCCGGGGCGCGCGGCTCGGCAATGATCAATAATACGTAGACTTAGGAGGATCCGTGCCAACGACTTCGTCGATACGCCGTCTCGATGCCGGGGCTGCGACGCTGGTGTTCGACCTGCGGCGAGGGCATGCCGAGTTGGTGACGTTCGGCCCGCGGCTCCCGGTCGATGAAGACTGCGAGGCGCTCTGCGACGCAATTCGACGGGCGCCGCACGAGTCCGAGCCGGATATCCTCGTGCCCAACTCCGTACTGCCGCTGCTTGGGCGTGGCTATGCCGGCAAATCGACTGTGGAGCTCTGCCGCGCGGGGCGGGAATTACCGCTGCTGACCAGGCCGGTCGAGTGCGTGGATTGCGAGGCGACGGCGGACGGAACCGACGTTCGCTTCAGTCTGAGCGATGATCACCACCGCGTTGCCATTTCGAGTTGTTGGCGGGCGCTCTCGAGTGGCGTGATCGCCGTCGAGTCGGCGGTGCACAACGCGGCGGACTCCGTACTTCAAGTGGCGCGTTGCGCATCCTTGGTTTTGCCGCTGCCGCGGTGGGCGCGGACGATCGTGCACTACGACGGTCGCTGGTCGGCGGAGATGCACGAAGCGCGCTCGGTCCTCGGTGCCGCGCTGCGGATCAGCGCGAGTTCGACGGGAGGTCGATCCGGCTTCACGGCAGGTCAGTGGCTCCGCTTCGAGGCCGCCGACACCTCCGAACATCACGGGCTCTGCTTCGCCGTACATCTCGAGTGGAGTGGCGATCACGAGTGGCAGATCGATACCGATGCCAATGGCGACTCTGTACTCTCGATTGGTACGCCGTTGACTCATGGCGAGATAGAACTTGCCCGGGCCGAATCTTTCGTCGCCCCGCGAGCACTTATCGACTTTGGCTCACAGGGTCGGGTTTCGTTGCGAAATCTTTGGCACCGACACGTGCGGGATCTCGTCTTGCCACGGCAATCTTTAGACCAGCCACGCAAAGTGCACCTCAACACCTGGGAAGCCTGCGGCTTTGCGATGACTTTGCCGCGACTCGAGCGACTCGCAGTCGATGCCGCAGCGCTCGGCGTGGAGCGCTTCGTATTGGATGACGGCTGGTTTTCCGGACGACGCGACGATCGTTCGAGCCTCGGCGATTGGTGGCCATCGACAGAGATTTTTCCGCAAGGGCTCGCACCGCTGATCGAGAAAATTCATGCGCAGGGGATGGACTTTGGCCTTTGGGTGGAGCCCGAAATGCTGAGCCCCGATTCCGCGCTGTATCGAGCGCATCCGGATTGGTGCATTCATGTCGACGGTCATCCACGACCCACCCAGCGTCATCAACTCGTGCTCGATCTCGCACGGCCAGAGGTCGAGGCGTATTTACTGGCGACGTTCGATGAGCTGCTCGGCCGACACGACATCGCCTATCTGAAGTGGGATCACAATCGCGAGTTGTTTCCGAGTGGCGGGCGTCGAGTGGCGCAGGTGAGAGCACTCTATCGTCTGCTCGATGACTTGCGGGCCCGGCATCCGCACGTGGAGATCGAGACCTGTGCAAGCGGTGGTGGACGAGTTGACCTTGGCATGCTGGCGCGTTGCGCCCGCTTCTGGGCGAGTGACAACAACGATCCGATTGAGCGCACGCGCCTCAATCGGGCATGGTGGCAGTTTCTGCCACTCGCAACTTGCGGTAACCACGTGGGACCTGACCCCAACCCGATCACGGGGCGTAGCTTGCCGATGAATTTTCGCTCAAAGATTGCGCTGTTCGGCCACATGGGTATCGAAGCTGACCCTGCGCGTATGAGCGAAGACGACCGCGGTGTCTTGGCAGCTCACGTGGCGCTGTACAAAGCGTGGCGGCAGGTACTTCACGAGGGCGAGTTGTACGAAATCGCGCACGACGACCCGGGCGTTTTCGGCTGGCTGAGCGTAAGCTGCGATCGAGCGCTAGCACTCGTCGGCCAGCAGCAGTTCGCGCGCCATTTCGAGAGTACGCCGGTGAGACTCATCGGCCTCGATCGCAAGCGACGTTACCACGTGACGTTGCTTGAACCTTGGTCCGCTTTGGCGGCGCGCTATCTGGTCGATGCCGAAGCTTGGCGCGATGGCGTGGTGTTGTCGGGCGAGGCGCTCGCGACGCAAGGTCTGCGTTTGCCGCTGCGACATCCGGCGACCGCGTGGCTCATCGCACTGGAGACCGAATGACGCTTGCCACGAAATCGCCTCGTCTCGGCGTCTGCTACTACCCTGAGCACTGGCCGCGCGAGTGGTGGGTTGACGATGCGGCGCGCATGAGCGCTATGGGTATCGCGCAGGTGCGCATCGGCGAATTTGCCTGGAGCCGTATTGAGCCTGAGCGCGGACGGTTCGAGTGGGAATGGCTCGACGAAGCGGTGGAGGTGCTCCATCGCGCGGGGCTCGCCATCGTCATGTGCACGCCGACGGCGACTCCGCCCAAATGGTTGGTCGATGCCATGCCCGACATGATCGCGATCGATGCCGTCGGTAAGCCGCGGCGATTCGGTTCGCGTCGTCACTACTGTTTTTCGCATGCGGGATATCGTCGCGAATCGCAGCGCATCACGCGAGCCGTCGCCGAGCGCTACGGTCGTCATCCGGCAGTCATCGCCTGGCAAACCGACAACGAATACGGCTGTCACGACACCGTACTCAGTTGGTCCCCGGCAGCACTCGCGGCGTTTCGTCGCTGGCTGGCTGAGCGCTATGTCGACATCGACGCTCTGAATAGCGCATGGGGGAATGTTTTTTGGAGCATGGAGTATCGGTCGTTTGCCGAGATCGACTTGCCCAACCTCACGGTCACCGAGGCCAATCCGGCGCATGTGCTCGACTTCCGTCGATTCTCGTCTGCGAAAGTCAAAGAATTTAATCGAGAGCAGTGCCGGATTTTGCGCGAGTCGTCGCCAGGGCGTGACCTCACCCACAACTTCATGGGATTCGTCACCGACTTCGATCATCACGATCTCGCCCAAGATCTGGACCTTGCGTCATGGGACAGCTACCCGCTCGGCTTCCTCGAGCAGTTCTGGTTCAGCGTTGAAGAAAAACATCGATACGCGCGGCAAGGTCATCCCGACGTGTCGGCGTTCCATCACGATCTGTATCGCGGCGTGGGGCGAGGGCGCTGGTGGGTGATGGAGCAGCAGCCGGGCCCGGTGAATTGGGCCCGCCACAATCCGGCGCCCCTGCCGGGCATGGTGCGTTTCTGGAGCCTAGAAGCCTTCGCCCATGGTGCCGAGGTCGTCTCTTATTTTCGTTGGCAACAGGCGCCCTTTGCGCAGGAGCAGATGCATGCGGGACTGCTGCGTCCCAATCGGCTGGACGACGTTGCCGCAGGGGAGGTACGCGAGACGGCGGCTACCCTGACTCACTTCGCCGGAGCGTCCTCGATAAAGGCTGACGTGGCTTTGATCTTTGACTATCAGGCAGAGTGGATGACGGCGATCCAGCCGCAAGGTGTGGGGTTCTCCGCGCTTCGAGTCTGCTTCGAGTGGTATTCGGCGCTGCGCCAGCTGGGCCTCGACATCGACATTCTTCCTCCCTCGGGAGACTTATCCGGATATCGGATAATCGTCGTTCCCTGTCTGCCGGCGCTTCCCGATGCGCTCATCGACAAGTTGCGTGCCGTAGAGGCTTCGGTCATTCATGGGCCTCGCACAGGTAGCAAGACGCGACATTTTTCGATTCCCGAAAATCTGCCGCCGGGAGAACTGCAGTCCGTGCTACCGATTAAGGTGGTGCGTGTCGAGTCACTGCGCGAGGGATTGGTCGAATCGGGCGCTGATTTTTCGGTAAGTCGCTGGTTCGAACACGTCGAGTCGGTCTTGGAGCCCGAGCTCGAGCTGCGTGATGGGCGAGGCGTTCTGTTTCGTCATACGCGACATCGCTACCTCGCTGGCATGGTAGACCCGACCACACTCCAAAGAATATTTCGGCAGATGGCGAGCGAAGCGGATGTCCGCGTTCAGACGATGCCAGAAGGAGTACGTACGCGGCGTTTCGGCAACTTGCGCTTCGTCTTTAATCATCTTGCAGAAACGATTTCGATAGCCGATCTGTTGCCGGACGATGCCGCGCTGCTCCTCGGTACGCGCGAACTTGGTCCTGCAGGCGTAGCCGCCTTCAGCGACCACGGGATACGCAAGTGACCCGTCGGTCGGCGAAGTTTCGGCAGCTTGTCGCGGTGCTGCATTTCTACGTGCGGTTCCTGCCGAGCTTTACGTAGATCGGCTTCGTCGCGAGGCGTTTTTTTGGCCGGCCTCGAAGGCGGATTTCCGTGGCCAGAACTGGCTGGTTACGGGCGGCTCCGGCGGTTTGGGAAGAGTAGTGGTTCAAGCAGCGCTACGGGGGCGGCGCGACGGTCACCGTGGCTGCGCTGATCACCGAACTCGCTGCAGCAGGGTTAGAAGGGGCTGATACCGAGTGCTGTGACTTCACCTTGATCGCCGAGACCGACGCCCTGATTGCGCGCCTTACTGCGCGAGGTAGGCCGATCGACGTTCTCGGCAACAACGTTGGGGTGCTGAACGACGAGTTGCTCGTGCCCGGCGAGGGACTCGAGGCTTCGTTCGTGAGCAACATACTCTCTCATTATCCGCTCACTGAGGGATTGATCAGCCGAGGGTCGCTACGACCGGGCGCCGTTGTGGTCAACGTGACGTCGGGTAGTGGATATCACTTTCCTTTTTCGGCAGCGATGCTGAACGTCACCGATCCGTCTCGCTACAGTGGCGTCGCGGCCCACGGCTTTCACAAACGGACGCAGATGGCGCTGAATCGTTACTGGAACGAGATCCATCATGATCGCGGCATCGTGTTTTACGTCATGCATCCCGGCTGGGCCGATACGGCGGGGGTACAACGCTCGTTGCGCAGCGACCATCGCAGCCCACCGACGAGCTGGTGTGGTTCGATCGAAAAATCCGTCCCGCACACGTGTACTCGCATACGCGACGTACGAGCGAGGATGGTCAGAGTATTTTAAAAGTGTTGCAGACTTTCTTGTTGAACGGGCGCAAAGCGTGAGCACGAAGAAAAAATTGTCCGCGTCGATCATTGGTGCTTGGGCGTGTCATCGTTGGACTATTCGTTACGAGGACGGGAGGCTGACGCGACCGTTCGGCTTGCCTCCGAAGGGGTTCATTCTCTACCCGGCCGACGACTTCATGACGGCAACCATCGTGGCTGCAGATCGCAAGTGTTTCCGCAAGAAAAACCCGCGTGATGCGAGCGAGGCCGAGCGGGCCAGGATGTTCGATGGATACTTCAGCTATGCGGGTCGCTGGCGTATGAGTCGCGGTCGTATCGAACACGAAGTCACGGTTGCATTGAATCCCAGCTTGGTCGGCACCAGCCAGTGGTGCGAGGTACTGCTTGGAGGGATCGCGACTGACCTTGGCTGCCGTCGAAAAGACGGCGAGCGGTTCACGACGCCACGAAATCGAATGGCGTCGAGCGGTTCGGCGCGGCCAGTCGAGTTTGCCCGGACGAACCCGCTCAGGCCGCCGGCGCGGGAGTCTGCTGCCGGGCGTAGAGTTCGAGACTCGAGTGGCTCGGGCCGTAGTCCTCGGTCGGTGCCGACAGCATGTGCGGACAATTTTTCTCGGCGTATTCACAAACGTTCTTGGGCAAACCCGCCGGATCGGCGACAGTGGTCATCGTCGACATGTACATGCAATGGCCGAGTGACTGGCCCATGAGCAACCACGGCAACCACGGAGTGACGCGCTGCCAGGTGCCGACATAAGGCACCGCAGACAAATCTGGATTCTCCAAGTCTTTTCTTTTGACGAAATAACGCATCATCTCCGACACCTGTGCCTTCGGGCCAGCCGACTCACGCGGCCACTTGTCCGGTTGCAGCGGATTCTTGTAGTTCAGATGCATGTCGGTCGCGAGCACTAGGGTCCCGCTGTCGAGTTCCTGCCAGGGAAAGATCAGTGGTAGCTTTATCAGCTTGCTCGGGTCGCCGCCGAAATCTTCGGGCGCCATGATCAAGGTCTCGCTGATCGTGTAGTTGAAAGGATCGTTGATCGCGTGGACGACCTGTACCGTCTCTTTCGTGAAAGGATTGACGAAACTGTCGATGATCTCGCCGGGCTGACCGCCGCGAGTGAGATTGGTGTAGAAGATGACTTCCTTGTTGACGCGACGGATGTTGCCATCGGGCAGCGGCAACAAACGCGTACAAAGAAAAGTTTGAAACCCGAGGAATGGCTTGAGCGCCTCGCCGGGGCGCACCGCCAGTATGGTGCCGCTGCAGTGGATGGTACGTTGCTTGCTGCTGTCCATGTCCGCCTGGATGCGCGCCCAGGCGTCGCGATTCCAGCGTGGGCTCGTGAAATCGATTTTCGTAACGTAGGGGATGACGGACATGGAGTTCTCCTCGGGCGTTGCCGCGCCTCCTCACCGCAAGAGTAGTCCGAGTGTAGCCTGCGGCCGACATGGGGCCGCTCGCCTTGACCATGCAGTGACCGCGCTCTAGGCTTAGGACCGGGGTCGCGAGTACACTCCAACGAGGGGTTGCACGGGGAGTCTCGCATGTCACGACAGGGTCGCTGGATTTCGCTTTGGGTGGTGCTATGCATCGCGGCCGTCGCCGGTTGTACTTCACAGCGTTCGTTGTCCGATACCGCTGGCGACACCGGGGGTACAGCCAGCGAGGAGGGAAAGACCAGCGTCAAGCTCGTGCAGGTCACCGACGTGCCGCTCCCTCGCGACTCAAAGATTGACGAGCAGGAATCCTTCATCATCGGCGGCGGCAGTCGCTGGCTGGGGCGATTGGTGGTCAAGGTTCGCACCGACGCTGCGGAAACCTATAGCTATTACTTCAACGGCATGCCGCGGCTCGGCTGGTCGCGCATGACTGCAGTGCAGGGCAAGGTCAGCAGTCTGACCTTCACCAATGGTGATCGCGTCGCCAACGTACAGATTACGGGTGGTGTCAGCGGTACCACCGTGACCGTCTTCGTTTTGAATCGCGAAATCGAGGGTGGCTGATCGCTTCGATCTTGGGGTTGCCGCAGTCGCCATCTTGTCGTTGGCGGTGCTACTACCGACGTCGACACGAGCAGCGAACCTCGAGCCAACCCGAAGCGGCGCGGTCTTCCGCGACTGTCCCGACTGTCCCGAGCTCGTGATCATTCCAGCCGGGCGCTTCCTGATGGGCACGGCGCGCGAGCTGCAAGTTCCCACCGAGGTACCCGCCGAACTGTCGCCCGTAATCGTGACCATCGAGCGTCCCTTCGCGCTCGGTCGTTACGAGGTCACGCGCGGTGAGTATTCCGTATTCGCCAAGGCTACGGGTCGCGCTGCAGCACTCGTGCGCTGTCGTACTTGGGTCGAAGAAAAGCAGGGCTTTCGGGATCTAGAAGTTACTTGGGACACACCCAAGGTGTCGGCGCAACCGACTGATCGACATCCGGCTTCCTGCATCGATTGGTACGATGCAAAGGCTTATGCCGCTTGGTTGAGCGAGCGTACGGGCGCGCGCTATCGATTGCCGAGTGAAGCCGAATGGGAATATGCGGCGAAGGCGGGCAGCCGAAGCCTTCGGCCTTGGGGCAACGATCCCAATCGGGGCTGTCGCGAGGTCAATGCGAACGATCGCAGCACGCAGCGCCGTTATCCGCTCGGTTGGAGTGGCGTGAGTTGCGACGATGGTCATGCAGACGTTTCTCCCGTCGGTAGTTTGCGGGCGAATGCCTTCGGTCTGTACGACATGCTAGGCAACGTATGGGAGTGGGCATTGGACTGCGCGTCGCTCGATTACATCGGGCGCCCGGTCGATGCGCGCGCGTGGGTTTGGGAGGGTGGTTGTAGTCGCCGCATCCAGCGCGGTGGTGGCTGGTCCACAGGGCCGGAACGCTCACGCCCCGGCTTCCACGGTGATGGCAGCGCTGACGATCGATCCGATTTCGCCGGCTTTCGCGTGGTGCGCGAGCTCGGGTTACCAGGCTCCGCGAGAGCCGAAGCGAATCGAGACGAGTCGGCCGCACCCATGAGTATGTCGCCGCCGATACAAATGCCTCCAACGGCACCGACTCGTACGCGCGACTGCCCCGAGTGTCCCGAGTTGCTGCAGCTGCCGGCCGGCGAATTTTCGTTGGGCAGTTCCGCCGACGACTACGAACACGATCTGCTCTCGGGCGAAACGCCGGCACTACGCGTGAAAATTCGTCGTGCTTTTGCGCTCGGTTCGCGTGAGGTGACCAACCGGGAATTCCGTGCGTTTTTGCTTGCGACGGGTCATCAGCCAAAATATTCGTGTGCGGCGAAGGGTGCCGACGATGAGCCCTTGCGTTGCGTCACGCCGCAGGATGCCGACCGTTATCTGTGGTGGTTGTCCGAGCGCAGCGGTCGGCGTTACCGCTTGCCGAGCGAGAGCGAATGGGAATACGCGCTGCGTGCCGGGACTACGACCGCCCGCTTCTGGAGCGGCCGCGACTCGCACGAGGGCGTTTCGATCTCTCGCGCCTGCGACTTTGCCAACGTTAAGGACGTTGCGGGTCGGGCAATCGATTCACCCGGCCCTTGGGCGCGCTGCAACGACGGTTTCGCAGGCCCGGCGCCGGTTGCGCAATTTGCCGCGAACACGTGGGGATTCTTTGATCTCGCTGGCAACGTTCGTGAGCTGCTCGCTGACTGCTACACCGCAAGTTACAAGGGTCGTCCGGCCGACGAGCGCGCCTGGCTTTGGTCGGACTGTCCGCTGCGCGTGGTGCGCGGCGGCTCTTGGAAGTCGCGGCCTTTCGATGTGCGCAGCGCGTCTCGCGATCGAATTGCGGTGAAAGCGCCGAGCGCAGACTGGGAGGACGCCGGACTCCGCGTCGCCAGGGACTGGGCCCAGACCGAAAGCGGCGAGCCGCACGAGGCTCGATGAGACTCTGGCCTATACTGGTCGCATGACCAGAATCATCATCATCGCCTTGCTCGTGATCGGCGCGCTGCTGTTGTGGCGCAGCTGGCGCAACAAGCAGTAATCTAGCGCCGATTACTTTTTCGGTTTCTTCGCTTCCTCGATGACCTTTTCCGCGACGTTGCGCGGTACGAGGTCATAGTGCGAGAACTCCATCGTGTACGAAGCGCGGCCACTCGACATGGCACGCAGCTGACCGATGTACCCGAACATTTCGGACAGCGGCACGGTCGCTACGATCGCGATATTGGCGCCACGCTCGAGCTGATCCTGGATCGAGCCGCGCCGACGGTTGATGTCGCCGATGACGTCGCCGAGATAATCGCCCGGCGTAACCACCTCGACCTTCATCACCGGCTCGAGCAGAACCGGACCCGCCTTCGGCAGAGCTTCGCGGAAGCAGGCCTTGCCGGCGATTTCGAAGGTCAGCGCGTTCGAGTCGACATCGTGGTAGCTGCCATCGAACAGCGTGGCGCGGAAGTCCACGGTCGGGAACTTCGCGAGCACGCCTTCTTCGAGCTGCACCTTGAGTCCTTTTTCGACCGACGGCACGTATTCGCGCGGCACTGAGCCACCGACGGTGGCGTCGACGAACTCGAAGCCCTTGCCGCGCTCAAGCGGCTCGAACTTGATCCACACTTCGGCGAACTGACCGGCA
>SXGR01025375.1_pt1 | contig 11841 bp, 8 predicted proteins | sample 3174711 | NCBI WGS metagenome assembly SXGR01 (sample SAMN11356860, study PRJNA531348) | freshwater metagenome | isolation source: freshwater sample F1-60 | place: China: Fuxian Lake, Yuxi | collected 2017-12-25
CGTCATGAGTCGCTTATGTGAAGGTCGAGTAGTTGTTGTCACTGGTTCGGGTAGGGGAATTGGGCGTGAACATGCCCTGAGCCTTGCCAAGCACGGGGCGTTGGTTGTTGTCAACGACTTGGGTGCGGGAGTTGATGGCAAGGGCGGCGACACGTCGCCGGCTCAACAAGTTGTCAACGAGATCGGGGCAATGGGTGGCAAAGCAATCGCCAACGGTGATGACATTTCTTCATGGGCTGGTGCCGAGCGATTGATACAAACTGCCGTAGAAACATTTGGTGATTTGCACGCGGTCGTCAACAACGCCGGAATTTTGCGTGATCGAATGCTCGCCAACATGAGTGAAGAAGAATGGGATGCAGTGATCAAGGTTCACCTCAAGGGAACCTTTGCTCCATCGCGATTTGCGGCGGCTTACTGGCGTGATCAAAATAAAGCAGGCAAACCAGTTGACGGAAGAATCATTAATACTTCCTCTGTTTCAGGAATCTATGGTAATGTCGGGCAAACAAATTACGGCGCGGCGAAAGCTGGGATTGCCGCCTTCACGACAATTGCATCACTTGAACTCGGTCGTTACGGCGTAACGGTAAATGCAGTTGCGCCTGTTGCGTTAACTCGGATGACAGAAAATCTCGGACCCGCGCCAGAGACCGAAGTCGAGCGTGAGCAGAGATCACCAAAGTGGATTGCACCGATTGTGACTTGGCTAGCATCAACAGAATCTGCCGGCATCACGGGTCGAGTATTCGAAGCCAGTGGTGATGTGTTGGCAATTGCCGAAGGTTGGCATCGTGGCCCGACAAGCAAACCGGTTGAAGACCCGACAAAAATAGGTCCAGTCGTTGAAGAGATGATGGCCAAGGCTCGACTTAACGCGGGCATGGATGGCCGCGACGGTACCTGGCCACAACCTCAAAAAAAATAATTTTGCTTACGCGCTAGAACACTTGCACCACTTAGTTCGAGTTAAAAAAGTTTCAGTTCGTCGGTGGTTATGCCGCGCAGTTCGTCGTAGTCAACTTCGCACCAGCCAATATTACGACTCTCGGCGAGCACTCGTGCTTGTGGCTTAATCGATTGGGCGACAAAGATGCCGCGAATCTTGCCGAGTGCCGAGTCGGCGTGCAGACACTCTAAGTACCGGGTGAGTTGCTCAACGCCGTCTATTTCGCCGCGACGTTTAATTTCGATCGCAACTGTCTGACCGTTCGCGTCGCGACAGAGCAAATCAACCGGACCGACTGCAGTTGGATATTCGCGACGAATCAAAGTTAAACCAATTTCGATTACTTCAGGTGTTGCCGCCAATAGAACTTGAAGATCAGCCTCGACACCATCTTTTGTGAGTCCTGGGTCTTCGCCCAGTTCATGAGCGAAATCGGCGTGCACTTCGTGGAGCCGAATCGTCAGAGTTTCACCTTTCGGGTTACGAACAATAAATCGGTCCGTCAGTTCTTCAAACGTGTTGGGCGCATTCATCCAATTAAGCGGCTTGTAAGCCCCGCCATCGGCGTGAATCGCCACACAACCATCGGCTTTCACAATTATCAGGCGCGTTGCAACTGGTAGCGAAGCATTGAGTCTCCCTTCGTAACTGACACTGCAAGTCGCAATTATCACTCGCATTTCATTTAGCGCTTGACGCGTTCTCGCATTCGTTTTTGTATCAACTCACGTCGTTGTTGAAGTTCTCGATAAGTCAAACTGTTTGTCTCTAGTTCTACACCGAGTCCGGCTTTGACGCTGTCAAGGTTTATTTCAATTGCGTTGTGGTCAATGCCTAGTTCGCGACCAAGTTGTTCTCCGTGTCGCTGGGCGAACAACATTGAAATTGCTGCGATTTCGCCGAGTAAGTCAAGGTCAGGGGCGAGACGCGATATCGCACCGTCAAGAAAAACCATGTTCTTAACATAGAGCATTAATTCTTTGGGCATTTTTGCGCCGTAGCCGAGTAGCGACTTCATGATCCGCTGAACTTCTTTGACGAGTTCGTCGGCAGAGAGTCTTGTCGGATCAATTGGCGGACGATCTAATCCGAGATCAACGATCACGGCGTCTAGATCAGTATCGATCGGCAACGCCCCGAGATCTCGCAGTGCGGTTACTTGACCCTTGACATCGTTAGTTGTTGCACCAAGCATCAGTCGAAGAAAAGCAAGTCGGCGTGGGCCACTTAGACGACCGACAATGCCGAAATCTAGTAGTGCAGTTCGGCCATCTTTCATCACGAAAAGATTGCCACCATGCAGGTCGCCGTGAAAGGCGCCATGAACCATTGCACCTTCCATAAATGCGATCATGCCTGTGCGAATCACTGCTTCAGTGTCAATGCCGGCGTTTTTCATGCCGACAACATCATCAAATTTGAAACCCTCAAGCCGCTCCATAACCAAAACGCGTCGAGTGACCAATTGTGGATGCGGACGCGGAACTATGTACCCGGTCTGATTCAGTTCTCGCAGAATGCGAGAGATGTCGATCATGTTGTCGGCTTCCATCCTGAAATCAAGTTCTTCAACAATTGTTTCAGCAAACAGTTCAACGAGTGCGGGTGGGTTTGCCAATGCCGCAATCTTCAACCGACCGACCAGGTGTGGTGCCAGCCAAGACATAACTTTCAAATCTTTTCGCACAAGTTCGATCACCTTGGGTCGCTGAACTTTTACTACAACGGTTTCTCCAGTGCGCAGGCGAGCCAGATGAACTTGTGCGATCGATGCGGCCGCTAGTGGGATCGTTTCAAAAAATTCGAAGGTACTTTCAATTGGCACGCCAAGATCCTGCTCGACAACCTTGCGTACATCTTTAAATGCTTCGGCGGGTACCTGATCTCGACAAAGTTTGAATTCATCCACAAGTTCGGTTGGAAACAGCCCTTCACCACTTGAAATGATCTGACCGAGTTTGATGTAAGTTGATCCGAGTTTTTCTACGGCTTGGCGCATTCGCTTTGAAATATCAAGTCGTGAATCTTTGTCAGATTTGTAATGGTTCAATTTTTTATGCCAAAGCCATGGCAGTACGGCAGCCAGAAGTACACGTATTACGACCAACAAACGCAAAACGGGTGGAATTCGCGAGGGCATTGTAAGTATCGGCACTTCTTTGCGCGCGGCCTGACGCAAAACTGGCGCAATTGTCAGCCAGTCAATTTGGTTGCGGTCTAAAACCCACGGCGGGTTATCGCTGAACGCGCCCCAGTCAAGATCAGTCATCGCAATAGTCTGCCGTTTAGCGGGCAGATTTATGCAACGCCGAGAGAACTGAGTCAGCAAGATCGGCGCGACAGACAATTAAATCTGGCAACCAAGTATCTGAATCGTTGTAAACCAGTGGCGAACCGTCAATTCGACTTGTAAACAAGCCTGCCGCGCGCGCGACTGCAACTGGAGCCGCAGAATCCCATTGATGCTGACCGCCTGAGTGTAGATAAATGTCACACTCGCCCAGCACTACAGACATCGCTTTGGCGCCCGCAGAACCAAGTCTCATTACGTCACAATCCAGCGCATTGGCGACGATCACCGCTTCGCGCGGTGTGCGCGTTCGCGAAACAACTAGTCGCGGCGGGCCGTCGTGTTTTTCTGGCGACACATGCGGTGTGTTGGTGCTGAGCGTCAACTCGATTGCCGGCAAACTCACGGCACCCGCGATGAGATCGCCGTTGTTTGTTTCGTCGCGCTGCCATAGTGCGACATGTACTGCCCAATCTTGTCGATCTGGTTCGCTGAACTCTTGCGTGCCATCAAGTGGATCAATTATCCAAACGCGGTCAGCAGAAAGACGCGACGAATTGTCTGTTGCTTCTTCGCTGAGCACCGCATCGTTGGGGCGATGTTCGCGAAGTTGCGACATTAAAAACTCTTGCGCCATTGCATCGCCCGCATCTTTTAAATCCCAGCCGTAGAAACCTCGTCTTACGAGTTCGTTACGCAGTGCTATTAAGTGTTTGCCGGTTTCTGTGGCAAGGTTTGCGGCGAATTCGGCATCTTGTTGGTGTTTTGGGTTTGCGGTATTTGTCAAGGCTGACGACCAAGTTTTGTCGCGTCTCGAACAATTGATCGAAGCGCGATTTCGTCGGTGCCAGACTTGACAAGTTCGCTAATTTGTCGTTCGAGTATTTGCGCGTTGGCTTCGTCAAAGACTTCAAGACGACCTGGATTAGATGAGACGCTTGCAATCAACAACACGAGTGCTGCCACGGCAGTCGTGACGCCAATGGTGGTGACGACGCCGACATTGTTGCCGGCGATTGATGCAATGATCATGCCGGCGATGCCTAAAACGAAAATCACGGCGCATGAAATGCGAATTGTGCGAACGGCTGGCGAAGTCATTAGTGAACTAACCAATTACTTTCGCGAGAGGGGCTTGTATTTGATTCTCTTTGGTTGGTCGGCAGAAATTCCAAGTTCTTTTTTGCGCCATGCTTCGTAGTCGGTGAAGTTACCTTCGAACCAACGCACTTGACTATCGCCCTCAAAAGCCAAGACATGCGTCGCAATTCGATCCAAGAACCAACGATCGTGACTAATCACGACGACGCAACCCGGGAAACTCTCAAGAGCAGTTTCAAGCGCTCGAAGTGTGTCGATGTCAAGATCATTTGTAGGTTCGTCGAGCAACAACACGTTGCCGGCATTTTTTAAAAGCTTGGCCAAGTGCACTCGGTTTCGTTCGCCACCAGAGAGATCTCCGACACGTTTTTGTTGATCGCTGCCTTTAAAGTTGAAACTTGCTACATAAGCACGACCGTTGATTTCGCGATTACCGACTTTCATCACTTCGACACCCGCAGTAATTTCTTCGTAAACAGAAGCATCTGCGTTAAGCGTGTCGCGACTTTGGTCAACATAACTCAATGACACTGTGTCGCCCACGGTCACGATGCCAGAATCGGGGCTCTCTTGGCCGGTAATTATTCTGAAAAGAGTTGTTTTACCTGCGCCGTTGGCGCCGATGATGCCGACAATGCCAGCAGGCGGCAAGTTGAAAGTGAGATCTTCGATCAACAATCGATCGCCGTATCCCTTGGAAAGATTTTTGATCTCGATCACGACATCGCCCAATCGCGCCCCAGGTGGGATCGCAATTTCTAACTTATTGTCGTCGCGTTCGGCTGCTTGGGCTTCGGCATGCAATTTGTCGTAAGCGGCAAGTCGTGCCTTGCCTTTTGACTGACGGGCCTTCGGGGCCATGCGCACCCAGTCGAGTTCGCGTTGAAGAGTGCGTCGGCGAGTTTCGTTGGCTTTTTCTTCGCGTCCAAGTCGCTCTTGTTTTTGCTCAAGCCAACTTGTGTAGTTGCCTTCAAACGGAATGCCCTTGCCGCGGTCGAGTTCAAGAATCCATTTGGCAACATTGTCCAAGAAGTAACGGTCGTGAGTGATTGCGACCACAGTGCCCGAATATTCCTGCAAGAATCTTTCAAGCCAGTCGACACTTTCGGCGTCGAGGTGGTTGGTGGGTTCGTCGAGTAGCAACAAGTCGGGTCGGCTCAACAAAAGTCTGCATAATGCAACGCGACGCCTCTCGCCACCTGAGAGTTTCGTTACGTCGCTCTCATTGGGTGGGCAACGCAAGGCGTCCATCGCGATCTCAACATTGCGCTCAAGGCTCCATGCATCGACTGCATTTATCTTGGCCTCAAGTTTTGCTTGCAGTGCACCAACTTTGTCAAAGTCGGCGTCTGGTTCAGCCCACATCGCGGTGACTTTTTCGTATTCGGCTAACAGATCACGAATCGGCGCAACGCCATCCATGACATTGCCGAGAACATCTTTCGTTGGGTCGAGTTTCGGCTCTTGCTCAAGCAGACCAACTGAAAAGCCGGGCGTCAGACGCGCTTCGCCTGTGAATTCGTCGTCAAGACCAGCCATAACTTTCAGCAAACTTGATTTGCCGCTGCCATTTGATCCGAGAACTCCAATCTTGGCCCCCGGGTAAAACGAAAGTGAAATGTTCTCAAGCACGGTTCGATCCGGTGGATAAAAACGAGCGAGTTTGTAACAAGTGTAAATAAATTCAGCCACCATAAGACTTATAAACTACTAGGCGGTCGGACGTATTGGTTTCATTGCAACTCAAGACCTAAGCCCGTTTTTATGGTAAGTTTTTCTTGGCTTTTAGTCGGCTGAACCTAATATTTATAAATTAACGAAATAGAAACGGGAGAGATCATGGAATTATTTACTCAGGCTTATATCGGAGATTTCTTGTTCAGGTATTTGCACACTGCTGTGGGCATCACTTGGATTGGTTTGCTTTATTACTTCAATCTCGTGCAAGTGCCAGCGCTTGCTGCTTATGGCGACGAGGGCAAAGCCCGAATGATCACTCTCGACAAACTTGCACGTCGTGCACTTTGGTGGTTTCGTTGGGCAGCGGTTGCAACATTGGTAACAGGTTTGCTGATCACCGGTCTCATTAAGGACTACTGGCAGCAAAACAACGCACACAACATGACGATTTCACTCGGCATGATCTACGGCACCTTGATGGCCGCCAATGTGTGGATGGTTATTTGGAAGAACCAAAAAATCGTTCTTGCCAATGCCGTCAACGTTTTGGGTGGTGCTGCTGCTGACCCGGCTGCCGCGACCGCTGGTCGAAAAGCATTGCTTGCATCTCGACAGAACTTTATTTTTTCGTTCTCGATGTTGTGGTTCATGGTCGGTGCTGCTCACTTTTATACTTCGGCTTTTGGTGATGCAACTCAAAGCAACGCGGTGACTTTGTTGATTATCGGTGTTGTGCTCGGCGCAATCTTGCAAATCAATGCGCTGGGAATGCTCGGTGGCACTGCAGCAACAAACAAATTGTTGTGGCCATATGAGTCGCACAAGAACGCGATGATAACGGGCGGTGTCTTGTGGCTCGTGCTTTGGATTGCTTCAGAGGTCCTTCTCAAGTAATCAATCGTTACGATGTAATTGATGGTTGAGAGGTCCGACTCCGACGACTTTGGTGCAAATTCCTGGCTAGTCGAGGAGATGTACGAGAGATACTGCGAAGAACCCGAAACCTTGTCGGTGGCGTGGATAGATTTTTTCAGTGATTACAAGCCAGTTGGATCACCAAAATCTGATCCGACTGGTGAATTGATCAGACCGAGTTTTGATCCGTTGTCTGAACCTGAGTTAAAAACCGTTGCACCGTCGGCGCTCAAAGAACCTATTTCACCGGAAGCGCCGCCGCGTGCGCCTCGGCCGGTTATTGCGATAGCGCCAGTTGAGCAGACACCATTAGAGGTAGTTGAGCCCGAGCCGTTGCGTGGCGTGTCAGCAGTGATTGCCACAAATATGGAGGCGAGCATCGCAGTGCCAACGGCGACAAGTGTGCGCCAAGTGCCGGCAAAACTGCTTGAGGTTAACCGCAAAGTTATCAACGGCTATCGCGAACGAAGCGGCGAAAGCAAAATTAGTTTCACGCACTTGATTGGATATGCGATCGTACGGGCGATTGCAGATGCAGCGCCAAACATGAAACATGTTTATGCGAAAGACGAGCAAAGCAAGCCACAAATTAAAAAGTTCAACAATGTGAATATGGGTTTGGCCGTTGATAGTGACAAAGGCAATGGGCAACGAAGTTTGGTCGTGCCAGTTTTGCGCAATGCCAACACGCTTGACTTTGCCGGCTTTTTGTTGACCTACGAAGAGATCATCCGCAAAGTTCGCGCCAACAAATTGACGCTTGAAGATTTCAAAGGTGCGAATGTCAGTTTGACCAACCCGGGCACGATCGGCACGCAGATGTCTGTGCCGCGTTTGATGGCTGGTCAAGGTCTAATTGTTGGTGTCGGCACGATTGATTATCCGGCTGAGTTTCAAGGCAGCGATGAGCGCACGCTCGGCAGACTCGGTGTTTCGAAAGTTGTGACAATTACGAGCACCTATGATCACCGCATAATTCAAGGCGCCGAAAGCGGAATGTTCTTGAAATATGTGCACGAGTTATTGATCGGCGAGCACAACTTCTACGCCGATGTGTTCAGCAGTCTTGGCGTGCCGTATGAATCGGTGAAGTGGCGCGACGATTCAAATTCGCTTGACAGTGAAGATGCGTTGCTCGAAAAGCAGATGCAAATTGCGACTTTGATTCGTGTGCACCGTGTGCGAGGACATTTGATCGCCGACCTAGATCCGTTGCATTGGCGGGCGCCCCGAATGCCACGTGAACTCGACCCTGCGACATACGGTCTGACAGTTTGGGACTTGGATCGCGAATTTTTGACTGGTGGTGTCGGTGGTGTTAGCCGATCAACTTTGGGAGAATTGCTTGGCGTATTGCGTGACGCATATTGCCGCACGATCGGTGTCGAATATATGCACATTCAAAACACTGATGAGCAGAGGTGGATACAAGAACATTTCGAGGGTGTCAAGCGCAATGAGTTTGCAGTTGACAAGATTCGGGTTCTTGAAAGGCTGAATGCAGCCGAAGCATTTGAGAGATTTTTGTCGACCAAATATGTCGGCACTAAACGATTCGGTCTAGAAGGCGCTGAATCGGCGATACCTATTCTTGACAAAATTTTAAATCTTGCGACCGATGCGAAAATGCAAGGCACCGTGATTGGCATGGCTCATCGCGGTCGCTTGAATGTATTGGCCAATGTTGTGGGCAAAAAATACGACCAAATTTTTCAAGAGTTTGAAGGTTACGTCGACCCTTCATCGGTTCAGGGTTCGGGTGATGTTAAATATCACCTCGGTGCAATTGATGAATTCGTTGCGCAGAGTGGCGCAAAGATGCATGTCGAGTTGGTGTCTAATCCGAGTCACTTAGAAACTGTCAACCCCGTCGTGCTTGGCACGGTGCGGGCAATGCAAGATCAAATTGATCCACCACTTGCGTACAGCGTGTTGCCATTGGCGATTCATGGTGATGCGGCTTTTGCGGGTCAAGGTGTCGTCGCCGAATGTTTGGCGATGAGTGACACTTCTGGTTATCGAGTAGGCGGCACGATTCATCTGATTATTGACAACCAAATTGGTTTTACGACGGCGCCAGAATACGCCCGCTCATCACAATATTGCAGTGATGTCGCCAAAACCGTGCAGGCACCGATTTTTCATGTCAACGGCGATGACCCAGAGGCGTGCGTACGAGTGGCACAATTGGCGTTCGAGTATCGACAAGAGTTTCACAAAGATGTCGTGATCGACATGATTTGTTATCGCCGCTTCGGGCACAACGAAGGTGATGACCCGAGTTACACGCAGCCATTGATGTACAAGGCGATTGCCGAGCGTCGCAGCGTGCGCAAACTATATGTTGAAACTCTCGTCAGGCGTGGCGATATCACGGTCGAGCAAGCGGAAGTTTCGCTTAGTGATTATCAAGCGAAGTTGCAAGATGCGCTTGAGCAAACTCGCGCCAAACCAAACGAGAAAGTCATCGCCGCAAAACCACCAGTGCCACAGGGGGTTTTGCCACATCTTGTTACTGGTGTGAATCGAGAAGTAATCAATCGTGTGCTGACGCAATTAACTTCGTATCCAAAAGAGTTTATGGTTCACCCGAAACTTTTACGGCAGTTCGAGACGCGTGACGAACTGATCGCAAAAAATAATGACGTCGACTGGGCTACGGCAGAAGCTTTGGCGATTGGCAGTTTGTTGCTTGAGGGCACATCGGTGCGTCTCGCGGGGCAAGACACGAGACGCGGCACGTTTAGCCATCGTCACTCGACACTTATCGACTATTTGAATGAGAATCGTTGGGTGCCACTTGCCGCGATACCTGAGGCGACTGGAAAATTTTGGGTTTATGACTCATTGTTGAGCGAATACGCGGCACTCGGTTTTGAATACGGCTACGCGCACGCAAATCAAAAAGCACTCGTGATGTGGGAGGCACAGTTTGGTGACTTTGTCAACGGCGCACAAATTATTATTGACCAGTATTTGGTGGCAGCCGAAGACAAGTGGCATCAGCACAACGGGTTGGTGTTGTTGTTGCCACACGGCTACGAAGGTCAAGGTCCAGAGCACTCGTCGGCGCGAATCGAGCGGTTCTTGCAATTGTGCGCCGAAGACAATATTCAAGTTTGCAATCCCACAACCTCTGCGCAGTATTTTCATTTATTGCGACGCCAAGTTAAACGCGATGTAATGCGACCGTTGGTTGTCATTGCCCCGAAACAACCGCTTCGAATGAAGGAAAGTCGATCATTGATCGAAAGTTTGACGACCGGCACCTTCGATGAAGTGATTGACGACCCGTTTGTGGCTGTACCGAGTGAAATTACTCGAGTTGTGTTGTGCAGTGGCAAAGTTGCATGGGATGCTTTTTCTGAGCGCGATAAGCGCGGTGCAAAAGCTGCCGTTGTTCGTGTCGAACAGTTGTATCCGTTTCCGATTGATCAGATTCGTACGGCTATCTCTAGATACACAAATGCCAAAAAACTCGTGTGGCTTCAAGAAGAGCCAGAAAATATGGGACCGAGATATTTTGTTGACGATCGAATCTGGTCGCTGAAACAAGAGGGGTACTCGTTGAGTCATGTTGCGCGCGTTGAATCGGGTAGCCCTGCAACCGGGTCAAAGACGATTCACGACCAAGAACTCTCTGATTTGATGGAGCAAACTTTTTCTAACTAGTAACTCGCTGAGCGTGGTTGAATAGAGATGTGGTAAAACTGTTCAATCACGTTGTAGTTGATGGTTCGAATCTGGCGACCGAAGGTAGAATAGAACCAAGCCTCAGGCAACTCAACGAGGCCGTGCTCTCGTTTATCAAAGAGTTTCCAGGAATAAAATTAACAGTCGTAGTTGATGCAACCTTTGGCCATCGGGTTGATCGAAAAGAACGAGCAGAATTTGATGCCGCAATCAACAACAACGAACTCGTCGCACCCCCAGCGGGTGCAGTTGGCCGTGGCGATGGCTTTGTGTTGACAATCGCCGACAAAGTAAAAGCGAGTATTTTGTCGAACGACAGTTATCAAGAATTTCATGACCAATATAAGTGGTTGTTTGATGAAGGTCGGTTGATCGGTGGCAAACCTGTGCCAAATGTTGGTTGGGTTTTTATTCAGCGATTGCCAGTACGCAAACAATCTGGCCGAGAAAGTTCGGCAACTCTGCGACGAGCAAAGGCAGTGCGTGCGCCGTCGCGTCCGATGCCAGTTCCAAAAAATCCACCACCAACAGTAAAAGCCGTAGTGAGTTCACAAAGGTCGGTAACACAAAGTAGTAGACCGAGTTCTGGTTCAAAGCCGCAACCAAAACTGAACGAACTCACGCCGTTTTTGAATTTCGTCGAGAAAAATCCGGTGGGCACAAAACTTAAGGGCAATGTTGAGAGTTATGCATCCCACGGCGTTTATATGAAAGTGGGTGATGTTTTGGGTTATCTGCCGATGCGCCTGATGGCCAATCCAGTACCGCGAAGCGCGCGCGAACATGTCAAACTTGGGGCTTCGCTAAATCTTGTGATTGTGGGTTATACGCCGTCGAGACGAAGCGTCGAACTTTCGGTTTTCGGTGTAGAGCCAGTATCGACTCAGCGAACTGCAGCCCGTGTACCAACGCAAAAAACTGTTGGTCCAATCCGGACGGCAACAACTAGCATTGCGCAAATCAAAAGGGCCAAGCGTCAGCGCCGCAAGCCCAAAGCAGTCCTGAAAAAATCGCCACACAAGAAACGTTGATAGCAACCAACGCAGAATAAGCGACGCTTGCTTCATGTTTAGTACGGTGATTGCGTGCTGATCGCGACATGGAACGTCAATTCGTTGAAAGCCCGTCTTGAACGCGTGACTCAGTGGGTCAGCGAGAACAAGCCAGACGTTTTGTGCATGCAAGAAACAAAAATGAAGAATGAGGTTTTTCC
>SXGR01362970.1_pt1 | contig 11841 bp, 10 predicted proteins | sample 3174711 | NCBI WGS metagenome assembly SXGR01 (sample SAMN11356860, study PRJNA531348) | freshwater metagenome | isolation source: freshwater sample F1-60 | place: China: Fuxian Lake, Yuxi | collected 2017-12-25
AGTCTCTCGCCAATCAGGATCAAACGCCTTGAAACAGAATCTGTAAAGAGGATTTGTAGTCCCGACTTTTGCAGCCTGATTTAACTTTTTCCCGGGAAAAACACGGTTTTCATGGTCCCAACTGCGTAACTTGGGTTAAACGGAAGGCCTAATTGGAGGAAACATTGTAACACAAAAGAGATCCCTTTTCTCGCAAAAAGAGTCTCCCACCAACTACTACCGGATGGGCCCAGCTATTGTTGCTGGAATTGGGAATCTTGAAGGTACCTTTTTCCACATAACCGTTCGCGTTGGCCTCAACCAGCGCCATCCAGCCATTGTCATAGCGAATGTAAAGATGGCTATCGGCGAAAACCATGGAGGCGGAACCACGACCGGATTCGCGCGATTCCGCCCGGGGCCTTTTCCAAAGAATTTTCCCGGTGGCAATATCCGCACACTGCGGATTACCAGAATCATCCCGGTCACTGAATACGAGGTTGTCTATCCGGACGGCCCCGCCATGCTTGTTGGTAAGCTCTTTATTGAAATAGATTTCCTTGGCGGCAACTCCGGACCCACTTGCCGTTAATTGAACCAATCCGGCGCCGCGGCCATATCCTGCCGCAGCATAGATACGGTCCATCCAAACAATTGGGGTTGGAATGTTGGCCGTGTTCGATTGATATTTCCCTGGTGCATTCCCGTACCGCCAAAGAACCTTCCCATTGGTCGCATCGACACCCACGACCTCGTTGGAAAGGAGCTGAACATATTGGCGGAACTTTCCCGAGGTGGTGACAATCATGGAGGAATAGCCTGCCGCTTGACCCAAGGGGCTAGCCCAGATCAATGTGCCGGTGGTTTTGTCCAGGGCCACCATGGATTGCTTGGCACCGCCTGGAGTGCAGACCAATTTGTTTCCATCTACCAGGGGCGATTCGGTGTAATTCCATCCGCCAGATTGGCCACCAAAATCGCGGGCCATATTTTTGCGCCAAATTTCCTCGCCTGTTGCCACATTGAGGCAAACCAAGTCTCCGAATTGGCCTAGCCCATAGACCCGATCCTCATCCACGGTTGGGGTACAGCGGGTTCCGGCATAGTTGCCTCCGGCCTTGCCGATTTTCGTTTGCCAAAGGGGTTTGCCCGTGGTCCGGTCCACCGCAGAAAGGTGGGAAGAACCATCCACATCTCCCATGGTAAAAATACGCTCACCCACGACGCTCACGCTGGAAAAACCCTCCCCCAGGGTTTCGGTTTTCCAAAGGAGTTCGGGGCCACCCTTGGGCCACTTTTTGAGGAGGCCTTTTTCAAGGGATACCCCATCCCGGTTGGGACCTCGAAACTGGGACCAATTCGCCGTCGGGGTTTCCAATTGGGCAAAAGAAACAAGGGAACATCCCATGAGTGCCAAAAGGGAAAAACAGAATTGACGCATGAAGACTCCAGGGAAAAAAGGTCAAAGGTGCCACAGACATTGGGGTTTGGGTAAGAGTATCCCTGTGACCTTGGCAATTATAGTCATCCTGCCGTTCCTTGGCGAATGGCGGGGCTATGTCCTATGGGTTCAATCCCTTTAATGGTTCGGTTTTTTTTGAGATGAAGCTATTGAGCCTCAATCAGCCGGGTAGAAACCCTTCGAAAGACTTGGGACCTTGGCAAACCTGCCTTTGTGTGCTTCTCCTATTTCCGCCAAGGATACAAAACCTTCGGTACAACAATGAGAAGCCATCAACCCATTATTAGCAAAAGGTTGATTAACGATGGCTTTTCTATGAATAAGGGTGATTTTTCATGGACCAAATGGGGCCATATTCCCCAATTTTAATAGGTTCGAGTGGACATCTTAGGTTCTCTAAAACTGATTTCATGCAACACATAATTATTCTTGGGACAACCAAGCAGCTTACAGCTGCTCAATTATAGCCAAAAATCAAATTCGATATTGCTGAATCGGGTCAATTGCTATACCCGGAATCCTCCGCCAGAATTTAATCTAAGTTATTTTGTATCAACAACTTAGACCAAAAAATGGTCCAAAATTCCCTGTCCCATAGTTTATCGAGCTAAATAATATTGACAAAATTATTTTGTTTAGTATACTTTTGATAGCCGTTCCTTGTTGGAACATGGAAACGGATACCCAAAGGAGATTTTTTATGGACAATCCGTCCGATAAATTGCCCACCAAGGAGATTGACCCTTTCCATCGAAAGAACTCGGCCTCTGAGAAGGCGTTTGATAGCCAACCCAAAACAGTGTATTGCGAAACGGATTGCACAAAGGAGGGCTGCAATAATTGGTGCATGAAAACGAAGGGACATACTGGGAAACCCAATTGCTCCCTGCACGGTGAATTCTAACTTTCCACCAACCATGATCCCCCAAACTTGGGCGGGTGCCAATGGTTCGAAGTTTCGGCACATTCCTGTTGGTTACAACAATTAGATCCATTTGTTAATGAAACCAATGAATGGGTAATGTCATTAGGAAAGAATTGCTTCGGTTTCAGTTTAGTTTTTTGGGATCACTTTAGAAACCCGGGAACCGACCTTTCATGGATTAACCGGCCCCCTTTTCCTTTCCAAACAAGGAATTCAAGGCAAGGGTAATGGCCACGGTAGCGGTGGTGCCAATCGGGGCATACCAAGGCCAAGCCACCAATGGGTTTCCCAACCTGCCTGGAATATAAACGGCCATGACCGTCAAGAACCCGAAAAGCAAGCCGCAAAGGGCGGCATTGGAGGATATTTTGCGCTTTAGGGTGCCCAATAAAAACAAACCCAATACCATGCCCGTGGTTAGCCCGGCAACCGACAATACCTGGTCGATGATGCTTTGCGGGCTGTCGATTTGCCATGCCATGAGGGCCACAGCGATTTGGGCAAAACCAAAGAAAAGGGTGAAAATCCGTGAGAAATCCAGGTAATCGGCATCGGATTTCCCAGGCCTTTGGGGTTTGTAAAAATCGGCAAGGGCCGCACTTGCACTGCTGTTAAGGGAACTGGACAGGGTTGACATGGCTGCCGCCAGGACGGCCGCAATCACCAATCCAACCAGCCCAACGGGCAATTTTTCCACAATGAACTTCCCAAATACCTGGTCATTACGAATGCCTGGAGGTAAGTCCCACGATCCGGATTGGGCGAGTAAATAAAGCCCTATCCCAATGAACAGAAACAGTACGAACTGAAGAATAACCACCAGCCCACTTGCGATAAGGGCCACGCGGGCATGAGTAAGGTTTTTGGCGCAAAGATAACGCTGCACCATGATCTGGTCCGCACCATGACTGGCCATGCTGAAAAACGCCCCACCCAGAATCCCTGCCCACAGCGTGTAAGGTTGGGTCGGATCGATCGAAAGGTTGAAAAGGGAAAATTTTCCGGCCTCACACCCGGCACAGAAGAATTCGGCATACCCGCTTGGTAGGTAACCCACCAACATCCACCCGGCAACAAACGCCCCAAGGGTGTAAATCAGGAATTGGATGCAATCGGTCCAAAGCACGGCCTGCATTCCGCCAAGGTAAGTGTAGACCAAAGTAATCAGCCCCATCATCAAAATGGAAGCTGGCATATTCCAATGGGTGAACTGCTGCAAAAGCAATGCGGTAAGAAAAAGTCTTAAGCCATCTGCAATGGTTCTTGTAAGGATAAACAATAGGGAAGCAGCCCGTTGTACGCGCTCGTCGAACTTTTTCCGGAGGGCCTCATAGGCACTAATGTAATGGCCCTGGAAGAAACCTGGCAAGATCAAAGCCGAAAGGATGATCCTGCCAAGCAGATACCCAAAGGACAATTGCAGAAAGGTGAGGTTTCCACCCTCAGGATGATAAGCCAGCCCGGGTACACTCAAAAAAGTCACGGTGCTCGTTTCCGTAGCTACAATCGAAACAAGCAAAAGGGGCCAGGTAACCTCACGATTTCCCACAAAATAGGTGCGAATGTCTTTCTGGCCTTTGCGGAAATAGGCTCCCACCAAGGTGCTGGCCGCCAGGTAGACAAGGATCACCAGGAGGTCGACATATTGCAGTGGGTGGGAGTTTACGCCAAGGTCCAAACGGGCATACTCCCCATAAACGAGGTCCTAATGGCTAGAAAGGAGAGGCGGGAATCCTTTTGGAAATGTCCGGATAATTCCTGACAAGGGCGCAGGATGCAACTGTCCTTTGGAATAGTCCCGCCTCCCCCCAAAAGGGTGGCCGTACCCTAAGACCCTTTTCGATATGCTCTTATCTTCGATGGATTTCATGGGTAAGGCAAGTGCGGGTGATAGGAAATCGAAAAGGAAACAATGGAAAGGTCGATACCCGTTTTTCTATTGTGCCACCATGCGGATGCCCTGCACATAAAGCACTTCGGCTCGTAACTCCCCATAGTAATATGTTCCGCCAGAAACTTCCACTTTGTGATCGATCCACGGGTCAAGGGTAACGCTCGTGGTGGGAAGGAGGTAACTGATCGGGCGACCGTCCGGGCTTTCCAACATGTACATCGGCTTGTTGTTGATGGACCGACCAGGACGACGAAGGTAACCTTGGAGTTTGGGGAGTCCATTTTGGGGATTGCGAGTCATAAGGACTCCCGGTGCTTGGCCAACACCATTTGGCGCCGTTGTCACCATGCCTCCATTGGCAATTGGCACCAAAGCCATTCCGGGTGGAAGGGGTGCATAAGGGGCACAATTCGGGTTGGTTTGGCCAACTACCACGGCGGGTGTTATCGGGGCCGTTAGCGCAAACCCCTGATTGCGAAGCACCTGGGCCCGATTGGCGGCTGCCCGTGCCCAATCCGGCAAGGTCAGGGCATATTCCTGATTCATTTCGGTGTAAATGCGGAGGGCCTCCAGGGGTTGCCCTAACCCCTCGGCTTGAACGGCCTGATTCCAACGGGTGGCAGGGGCTTTCCCAACTACCGGGGCGGGAGGTGGTGCTGGCAAAGTTGGATTCGTTAGGACCGAACCGGAAACCAGGGAACCGGGTGCGCTATCCTTGGCCCCGCCGGCTACCAAATTGCTTGGTGGCATTGCAGGCAATCCCACCAAGGTATCTCGCCGCATCCAGCGTTTTTCTCCCTCGGGAGGCTCAATGGGGAGCCACTCTCCGTCGGCATCTTTCAGGGGGCTACCCGTGGCTCGAACTTGGGCTCCCCGGGGAAGGGAAATGCTTTCCACCGTGGGCCTTTGGGATCCATTGACCGCCGATCCGACCAAAATCGGGACTTTGGTCCCGGCGGGTCCGGAAACCACAAAATTGACGCCTTGATTCCCAAGCGGCTCCACTTTGGCCCGGTTGATCCAGGAAAACGACCCTGGGGGCGGTTTGATCGCTACCCATTCGTCCTTTTGATCGAGGACCTCCACTTGTTGTCCCGCTCGTAACTTATTGGTGGGATAAATTTTCGGATCAACACTAGGGCCACATCGAACCTCTGCCTCGGCAGTAGCTACGGTCGCAGGTCGACCTAGAGGTTGAGCCGAAGCTACGCCCCAAAATGCCCAGATCGCCAATATTGCCAATATACTGCGCATAATGATTTAGTTGGAGCATGTTCCCGGGAAAGCCATCAAGCTACTGCCTCAATTCGGTTTATCGACCAAGGGAGTCAGGAACCTTGATCCGAATTTTTGCCAAGGGTGAAATCGACGGGGGGTGAATGCCTTTCCGGACCGTGGCTTTTTAACGGTTGGCGGCGTACTTTTTATCCCAGAATTGGCACGACCGGGTGAAGTTATTCCTAAACTGATTGGGGATTCAAACGAGCCCATTAGGAGGAAACTTCTCATGATTTGGCAATTGGCTTTGATTTTAGCCTATGCACCTCAAGCACAGCTACCCATGTCGACCATTACCGTTGACCTGACAGGGAGGGTTGATGGCCGTGGCTTGCCTATGCCCGAGTGTGCCCAACCAGTATATAGGATTCAGCTATCCGCAAAGTGGGATAATTTCGGCGTCAGCAAGGCGACCCTTGTTCTTGATCCGACCGCTCCCACGGTGGATGAGTTTGGCTTTCCAGGTTACCCGCCCCCCCAAACGGTTGTGAAGCTCGATGGCTCCCTGAGGTTGATCAAGAAAAAGGCCATGCTATTGGGCCCAGCCGGGCCTCCTCCGACGAGGGCAGAATTTCAATTATTCGAATTCACTGGCCCCAAAATCAAAAGTAAGGTAACGGTAGTGACCGAGTCCGGGGGCAATTGGGAAACTGCCCGTATTCTTATCTCGGAAAATGCTGAGGGAAAAGGCAGGGTTGCTGTTTCCATGCATAGCAGCATTCGCCATTTTCCCCCGTGCCATCCAGGATGTTTCCCTGGGGGCACGCTCATTCAGATTCCCGGAGGAAACCAACCCATCGAGGATATTCGCATGGGGGACTTGGTTCTCATTGTCCGTCCCGATGGAACCTCTGGGCAGGCCAAGGTAGCCCATCTTTTTACCACCCAAAACTTGCTTCTGGAGGTCCGAACCGAAGGCAAGACGCTGGTCACCACCCAAACCCAGCCGCTTGCCCTTGCGGGGGGCGGGGTGCGGATTGCTGGGGATTTGAAAGCCAAGGACCAAATTTACACCTTTGAAGGGGGAAAGCGCAAAACGGTAACAGTTCGGGAGGTGATTGCCACCGGTCGCCAAGCCCAGGTCTTTAACCTGATCCTTGGGGAACCGGTTCTATTTGTGGCGGGGGGATTTCTGGTCCGGTCAAAACCCCCGGTTATCCTTCCCGACCCGACCTTACCTTAAGGCAATGAGTATTTCTTGACTGCCAGGAAAAACAGATCAAAGGTTTTGGATTCCTTTCAGGTCTGACACGAATCCTGAGAAAAAAAACCGATTCGCCCTACGGCTCAAGCCAAAATTGGATTGACAAATTCAGGCTCCAAATTGCGATACAAGAAGCCATTAATTAAAGAAAAATGAAATCTTTGAACCGAGATCTTTTTAATGGTTTTTCACCTTGGTTGTTGCAAGGAAAACGGTTAGGATTCATTGTGGACTTGCCTACTTTGGCGTGTTCCTATTAAATTTCGGCTTTTATGAAGGGATGGTTTTCATGAACGCAACACTTTTTATGTTGGTTACTGTTCTTGCAACACAAACCGGCAATCAAGCAACCTCCGGGACAATTAGTAACAATTCGACCTTTGGAACTCGAAGTGTACAATTTTAATCCTCCGGTTCGTGTGGTTGAAGCAATTGCCTATAGAACATTACCTTAATTTCATAAACCAAACTTTATTATTCATTAGGAGATGCAGGCAGTATTGTATTTGAATTTAAGGAGCGAGTCATGAAACAAAATCGACCTGGTTTTACGCTTATTGAACTCCTGATCATCATTGCAATCCTGGCAGTATTGATGGGGCTACTGATGGGAGCCATCCAAAGGGTCCGTTCTACTGCCAGCAGCCTTGAAGACAAAAACAAGCTTAAGCAGATCATGTTGGCCATGCATCAATTCGCCGGTCAGGAAAACGGAAAGCTTCCCGCGGCCAACGGGGACACCATGGATGGAACAGAAAAGTTTTCCCCCCATTGGGCCATTATGCCTTATTTGGCATCGGGACCTCCACCCTACTACCGGATTGTTAACCATGCCCCCCATTGGGATGTGGTGGAGGCCTTTTATTCCAAATTGGATCTGAGCCACAAATGGGAATGGGCCGAAGACAATTTTTCGGATGGAAAAATCTCTTTCGCCTATTCCGCCCCGGCATTTTCCCATTCGGCCAAACTTCCGGGCAGTTTTCCGGATGGAACCTCCCAGACCGTTGGTTTCGCAGAACATTATAATTTCACAAGCAAGCGTGCAAACTCAATGGGTATTTCGGTTGTCCTTGACTCCAACAATTTGGATTCCACCAAGCAAGGTTCCCGAACTCCCAGTTTTGCCGATCCTGCCTGGAAGGATTGGCGACCTATTCTGACTGAGGATGGGACAGGACACTCCTATCCTGATCCCCACCCCATTCAAATCGTCCCGTCCTTTGCAAATTCGGATGGGACCAGACTCCAAGCCTTGCAAAGTTCCGGCTTGAAAGTCGCCATGATGGATGGCAGCGTCCGTGCCTTCTCGCCAGCAATTACACCCCCACTTTTTTGGGCCTTTGTCACCCCCAACGGGGGGGAAATCGTTGGCGAATAAAACGCTGTCTAATCCCAATGGTGGGTTACGGGTCGAGCGGCTTCTGAAAAATCCGGAAAAGCGTGGAGTTGCCAATCCAGGGATCCTCAAGTGTTAGACCTAGCCAGATTGGTTGCCTAGCATAGCCTTTCCTTTGTTCCCTTTTTGAGGATTTTTGTTACGCTTAATGGAGCATTACGAATGAAAGTATTTCAATCGGTTTTCATGGTTGCGTTCTTGTTGGTTATGCCATCCATGCCGGCCAACGCATCGGATAATGTTATGGCTTCCTTGCTTGCCAAAAAAATCAAAGCCTCTGTAACCGGAGTCGGCGATTCGAAATCCAAGGCGGAAAGCGATGCCGCTCGCTCTGCAAGGGAGGTTGCTGGCGGTTCTTACACCACCCTACGAAAGAACACTTCCGGCAGCGGAAAAAACTGGACCTGCACCATGACCATTGAGTACACCGAAAAGAAATAATCCGCTGGTGGTTGGGGGAAACAGGTTTATCCTTTGCTTTTCCGTTTCCCACTTTTATCCCGGTTGGCAAACCGCCGTTTGGCCCCCCCGGACAATGCTGCCCACTTGTACGAGTGCCTTACAGGGTAAATCTGTTTCCCAAAGGACCTCCGTCCGTGACCCAAATTTGATCAATCCATAGAGTTCCCCACGGGTTATCCGGCTTCCCACTTTTGCCTGACAAACAATGCGCCGGGCGATGGCACCGGCTACCTGCCGAACCCGCCAAAGGTGTCCCAGGTCATCGCGGATATCGAGCCAAAGCTGTTCATTCCGGCGGAAACATTCCGGATGCCTGGCATCCAGATACAAACCTGGCAAATAGACCAACCGTTCCACCGTCCCGGTTACTGGGGACCGGTTGACATGGACATTAAACACGGAAAGGAAGATCGAAATCCGTTTGGCTCTGCCTCCGGGAAAGCCCGGTTCCTCCACCTCATCGATATCCGTAACGACTCCATCCGCCGGGCTGCAAAGATGGGATTCATCGGAGGGTGGAACCCGAATCGGATTTCGGAAAAAGGCAAAAGTGAAAAAGGCAAACGGCCAGGGAGCCAAAGCCAGGACAATCCAGCCTGGGTGGAAAACCAGGGCAAGGGCTACCCCCATTCCAGCCAAAAGTGTCAAAAAACCAACTAAAAAAAAGATCTCTGCCCAACCATGCCTGGCAAAATAAGTACGGTCTCGCCAGCCATAGGGATCAAGGCCAGGATCAAACCGGAAGCCGCATACGAGTTTTTTGTATTTCAAATCACGGGAGTCGAGGATGCCATGCCGACATTCCGGGCAGGAGCCCGTTCGGAGGGCCTCCATCCGTCGAATATGGCCCGGGAAAAAGCTGCGAATGAGAAGCCTCCGCAAGGCAGCCCATGCCAATTCTCCATGAACAAATAGTCCCCCACCCGGTTGATCGAGTTGGATAGGGACGCCTGGGGGATTGGGTTTCGTAGAGTGGCTTGTGGAATCTTTCATCCGGATAGGATAGGCCTGTTGGGACAAGGGGCCCATGGTTCTAGAATTCCCAGCACAGGTTGCCCAACCTGTGAGAGGCCCTATTTCCCGTACAAGCGAGTTGGCAAAACATGGCCGGCGAAAAAATCACAACCCGGGCTCAAGACTATTCCCAATGGTATTTGGACATCGTCAATAGGGCAGGATTGGCCGAGAACTCCTCGGTCCGCGGCTGCATGGTGGTCAAGCCCCATGGCTATGCCTTGTGGGAGCGCATGCAAGCGGCCCTTGACCGGATGTTCAAGGAAACAGGCCATGTGAATGCCTATTTCCCCCTGTTGATTCCGAAAAGCTATTTTGCCAAAGAAGAACAGATGGCGGAGGGGTTTGCCAAGGAATGTGCAGTCGTCACCCACTATCGGCTCAAGTCGGTTCCAGGCAAGGGGATCGAGGTGGATCCCGAAGCAAAACTGGAAGAAGAACTTATCATCCGGCCAACCTCGGAAACCATCATTTGGAATACCTACAAGAACTGGATCCAGTCATGGCGCGACTTGCCCCTTTTGATCAATCAGTGGGCCAATGTCCTTCGTTGGGAAATGCGCACGAGGCTCTTTTTGCGCACGGCCGAATTCCTTTGGCAGGAGGGGCACACCGCTCATGCGACCAAGGCCGAAGCCGAAGAGGAAACCGCAAAAATGCTTGAGGTCTATCGTGTTTTCGCCGAGGAATGGATGGCTATGCCCGTTCTTTTTGGTCCGAAAAGCGAGGGGCAAAAGTTTCCCGGGGCGGAATACACCCTTTGCATCGAAGCAATGATGCAGGACAAACGGGCCCTTCAGGCAGGAACCAGCCACTTTTTGGGCCAAAATTTTGCCAAAGCCTTTGAAGTCATGTTCCAGAACAGCACCGGCCAGCTTGAACACCCTTGGGCCACTTCATGGGGCGTTTCCACCCGCCTGATTGGTGCCCTGATCATGACTCATAGCGACGATCAGGGGCTTATTGCCCCTCCCCGAATTGCCCCGGTTCAGGTTGTCATTTGTGCCTTGGGAAAAGAGGCCGCCGAACGGGAAGCTTCCCTTTCCGCAGCAAAGCAACTGGCAACAGCCTTAAAAGCGTTGCCTCGAGAGGAGTTCTTCAACTTTGACACGATCGCGGTAAAGGTCGATGAAGATTTCCACAACACTCCGGGCTACCGGTTCAACGAATGGGAACTCAAGGGTGTCCCGGTCCGGGTGGAGATCGGGCCCAAGGATGTCGCCCAAAACGCCTGTGTGTTGGCGAGGCGTGACCAACCCGGCAAAGAGGGAAAGCAATTTGGAATCCCCCTCGATCAAGCTCCTTTGCGGATTGTTGAACTCCTCAAAAGCATTCAGGCCAATTTGTTTGCCAAGGCCAAAGCCTTTCGGGATGCCAACACCCACACCGTTGAAACTTATGACGATTTCAGGCAAAAGATCGAATCTCCCGGAGGTTTTTTCCTGGCCCACTGGGATGGCACCCGTGAGACCGAGGACAAAATCGCGGCGGAAACCAAGGCAACGATTCGCTGCATCCCCAAAAACCTGCCCAACGAGCCGGGCGTTTGCATGGTGACCGGTCGCCCTTCGGCCCAGCGGGTTGTTTTTGCCAAGTCGTACTAAACGGATTTATGTTGATGGGTTGAATAAAACGCCTTTTTTACAGGCCATGGGCAAGGAATTTGAAAGCTTTGATGTTTAACCATGAGTATTAAGTTTGATTGGAGTGGGCACCGCTCGGAGTTTTACCAACCCAACCGATTTAGGAGTACCCAACCTCATCCAACTGCGTAAGTCCGTCCTATTGAAAATACCAAAATTTTTGGATAAATAATTATTATATGGGTAATAATAGGGAAGATTTACCCCGAAAAGGCCTTACGCTGCTTGAACTTCTGGTTGTTCTTGGGATTGTTGGTGTTCTGGTAGGCATAACGGTTGTGGCTGTAGTTTCGGCTAGGCAAGCGTACCATTCCCTTCAATGCAAGAACAATCAAAAGCAAATCATGATGGGACTCCTGGGCTACCTTTTTCAAAACCAAAAATGGGAGGGGAACAACCTTGGCGTTCCACAAGTTAATGTTTTTCCTTATATTTTAAATCGTATGCGTTCACGGGTTTTAGTGCTAAACGGGTATAGGAATAGTAGCCAGGGTCCCGATTTTCTCAACCCTGTAGTGGGATGAGTCGAGGTGAGGGAAGCTTTTTCCTGAAGGATTCGATGCATGATCTGATGTATTCGA
>SXGR01526187.1_pt1 | contig 11840 bp, 11 predicted proteins | sample 3174711 | NCBI WGS metagenome assembly SXGR01 (sample SAMN11356860, study PRJNA531348) | freshwater metagenome | isolation source: freshwater sample F1-60 | place: China: Fuxian Lake, Yuxi | collected 2017-12-25
AGGTGGCGTTGGTCAACCCGATTACCGACGACCCTGAACTGGCGGAAGCCCTGATGGAGATAGTCAACGCGCATTTCGCAGTTTAGACGCGCTGACCGCGTTTGCATTGGTAAGGTACCCGTGAGGTTTCAGTGAGTTCTCCCGCCATACGCACGCTGCTCGACGCCCTGCGCGAATCGAACAGCGATTTGTTGTCAGAGATAGAGGGTGTAATGCCCGTCATCCGCCCGCATGGCGAGACGGAGACGCTCGACTGGATCAACGCCTGCCGCACGCTGTCGGATTTTGAACGCGATGCAGGCCGCGCTTTCGTGCGCGGCAGCCGCGAAGCGGAAAAAATTTCAGAGTCGGTGTTGCCGTGGACGCGCCAGGCACTGGCCATCATGCGCTGGCGCCACTCGGGGCCCGCGATCGAAGGTTTCATGAAGAACCTGCCGCGCGCGTTCGGCTCGTTGGGCCACGCGGGCGAGGAGCGCTGGGCGAATATTGGATTGGCGTGGTGCGCGCGTTCCATCGAAAGCGGCTGCGCGTACTTTGCAACACCGGTGCTGGATGTATCCGGACGCGGCGGAGGCATTGCGGCGATAGAAGCGCTCAACACGCCGGCTGAAGAGCTGTACGAATCGCGCAAACTGCAACTGGCGACGTTTCTGCCCGGCGCGATCCGCGTGCGCAACCTGCTCGGCGTACAGGCGGTGTTGCCATGGGCGATGCGCGGCGCCGACATCATGCAATCGGGGCGCACGCGCGGCGAGGCGTATTTCCGTCTGGAGTCCGAGGAAAGTCTCGCATTGTTGCTGGAAAACATGCAGGGCTACAAACTCGCGGATCGCAACCGGCTGCTGGGCATTTTGCTCGAAGTGTGGTTTGGCGAAGGCCTGGAGTTGAAGGAAGGCACGTGGTCGCCGGAGAAAGGCCGCCCGTTCATGGAAATGGATGGCGAGGGCCTGTATTTCCCGGCGGTGATGGGCAACCGTGAAGAGGCGATTTTGTCGGTGCTGCATGCAGCGGGCCACATGCGCCACGGCACGTTCGACCGCAATGCGATGAAGCAGATGTTCGCCGACGCCAAAGCGGATTTCCCGCCGGACGGCCCGGTGTCGTGGTCGCCGATTTTTGCGCGCTACGGCGAAGATGCGATGCGCTTTCAGTTGATCTTCGATCTGTGCGAAGACCTGCGTATTGAATCGCGGTTGCAAAAAGAAATTCCCAATTATTTTCAGCGTCTGATTGCCAACGCCCAAGCCGCACGCGGCCGGCATCCCGAATCGGCTGAATACTATGAACTCGCGATAGTCACCGCGCAGGACGCGTTGCGTGCGTCGCGTGGGCAACCGGTGCTCGATGCGCGCTTTGCGCCGCTCTACGAATCCGGTTCGACGCTCGCCGATGCGCATCGCATCGCGTGTGAAATTTATGCCGTGGCCGAGCAGGATGCCTCGCTGCCGCCGGTGAGCGACCCGGAAGCGTTTACCGCGGCCTTCTTGCCAGGGCGCGGGCCGAATTCGACGCGTGTCGCACATCCGCAGGACAACCCCGACGAGAATTCGCAAACCCAGCCCGGACAGCAGGAAGAAAACCAACCCGATGAGCAGGGCGAGGACGAAAGCGAAACACCGCAGGAGTCCGATACTGGCGAAGAGCAGGATGGCGGTGAAAAGCAGGAAACCGCGGGTTACGGCGACACCAGCGGTGCAGCCAAACGGGCCGAAAGCCGGCCTGATGGCACGCAGCAGGGCACCGGCCCGGCGGACAAGGGCATACCGTATCCGGAATGGGATTACCGCGAGTCACGCTACAAAAAGAATTGGAGCTGGGTGCAGGAGAAGCGGCTGGGTGAATCGAATCTCACCGAGACCCAACGGCTGATGAAGCAGTACTCGAACGCACTGAAGCGGCTGAAAAAAGCCATCCAGTCTCAAAAGCCCACGCGCATGGCGCCGCGCGTCAAGCAGCTCGACGGCGACGATATGGATTTAAATGCGGTGATCGAATTCGTCGCGGAGAAAATCTCCGGCCGCTCGCCGGTGCCGACGATTTACCGGCGGCGCGAGCAGAATCAGCGCGAAATTTCAGTGATTTTGCTGGCGGATATGTCGACTTCAATCATGCAGCATCTGCCCGAAGGCGGTGGCCGGCTGGTGGATCGCATCCGGGCGGGCGTGCTGTTGTTTGCTGAAAGTATGGAAGAAGTCGGCGACAACTACGCCATCGCGGGCTTTTGCTCCAAGTACCGCGACAACGTCAGCTACTACAACATCAAGGATTTCGACGAATCGTACAACGAGGATGTGCGCAGCCAGATCGGCGGCATGTCAGGCCGGCTCGCCACGCGGATGGGTGCAGCCATCCGCCACGCCACCAAGCACTTCGAGCGTGTGGAAAGCCGCCGCCGACTGCTCCTGTTGCTGTCCGATGGCAGGCCCGAGGATTACGACGACGGCGGCGACAGGCGTTATCTGCACGAAGATACGCGCATGGCAGTGAAGGAAGCCGTGGCCAAGGGCGTGCATCCTTTCTGCATCACCGTCGATACCATGGCCAATCAGTATCTGCCGCAAATTTTCGGCGCAGGTCATTATCTGGTGCTGGATCAGATCAACAGCCTGCCGAAAAAATTGCCCGAGATTTACCTGAAATTGCGGAAGTAGTTTGTTCTTGAGGGTGAGGCGTAAGGCACGCGCCGATTCTGCAATCGCCACGTTTCGGATAGGGAGAACAGGACTATGAACGGTACGGTCAAACCCCGCTACACCCTCGGCAGCGTTACGCCCATCGGCGAAGACCGCCATCCCATGTCGCAGCCGCAACCGCTGCTGCCCGCCGACATACGCCATGTTGCGGCGTCAATCGAAGTCACCGACTACACGACCGACGGCGTGCACGATGCGATCGGCAAGCGCTACTGGCCATGCGTGGATCAACTGATTCAGCAAGGCGCGAACAGCATCACGCTGGCGGGATTTCCGATTGCCTCACAACTGGGCCGCCCACGCGTGCTGGCGTTGATTGAGGAGACGGCGCGTAAAACCGGCGCGGTGGCCGATGCCCATGCCGAGGCAACTGTGGCGGCCTTGCAGCACTTTGGCGCCAGGCGTATTGCGGTAGCGAGCCGATGGTCGGATCCCCTTAATAAACTCGTCGTCGAATACCTGAAGCAGGCGGGCATTGAAGTGCTGACCATCACCACGGCCGGCCAGTGGGCCGCGCAGGCATTTTCGATGAGTATCGAACAAGGTGTGAAACTGGCCTTCCAGTTCGGGCGTGAAGCCATGCGTCAGGCGCCCAAGGCCGACGTGTTGTTTCTGGCGGGTGGCGCATGGCGCAGCCTCGCCGCCGTGCCCATACTCGAAGAAGACTACGGCATTCCGGTGATTACCAATCCCATTACCCAGCCGTGGCGACTGATCGCGGCGGGCATTGCGCCGCCGGTACAGGGGTGGGGCCGATTGTTGGCAGGACAGTAACGCCGCGAGTTGATTAACGGAGAAATCATCATGCGCCTCTGGCAAAACCCGGCTTCACCGTTCGCGCGCAAGGTGCGCATGGTTATTCGCGAAACTGGCCTGACCGCGCGTGTCGAGGAAATCGCCACGGCGGTGTCGCCCGTCAGCCCCAATGCTGATCTGGCAAAATACAACCCCCTGGTGAAAATTCCCGCGCTGCAAACGGACGGCGGCGATGTGCTGTACGACTCGTCGGTGATTTGCGAGTATCTCGATACGCAGCATGCTGTTACGCGCATCGTGCCCGATGGCGCGGCACGCTGGAACGCGCTGCGCCTGCAGTCGCTGTGTGACGGCATACTCGACGCGTCGGTGCTGTGCCGCTACGAAACAGCGGTGCGGCCTGAGCAGTACCGCTGGAATGATTGGGTGCAAGGCCAGTTTGGCAAGATACGCAACGGTCTCGACGCGTTGGCGGCAGAAGCGCCTGCATGGGGTGCGCAATTCAACATAGGACAAATCGGTGCCGCTTGCGTGCTGGGTTATCTGGATTTTCGTTTTGCGGACGAAAACTGGCGCGGGTCGCGTCCCCAACTCGCGCAGTGGTATGAATCCGTGAAAACACGCGCCTCGATGGTGGCGACAGCGCCAGTGTGAGTGAAATGCTTGTAGCTATAAGTATTTGTTTTTATTGATTTTTTAATACTAACCCAGGCGCTGATTGCCTGGTCAGGACAATTTCTCCGCTGTCCGCAGCGCGTCGTAGCGCCCTGCCAGCGCACCATAAAGCACAGCTGGCAAGCGCTCTTCGGCAACGGTAATGCCGTTGAGCAATTCAGCCATGTGCACATTGTCTTCCGCGCCATCCCACATTTTTTTGTATTCACCGGTCTTGTAACCGCGATCCTGCCGGAAATGGTTAAGCACGTTTTTTGAAACGTACTCGCGGAATAGCGCATCCGGCGTCAATTCAACTGCAGCAAACAGCCGCGCGACCAGCGGCATGCATAAACGCCGAACCGCCGCCAGTGCCGCAAGCAGTTCGAGTTGCTGACGGATATCGAGCGTGTTCAGGTCATAACGTTGGCCATCAAATTCGAGTTTGGACCCGGACGCCCATTCGGCGCTCAGCGCCTGCGCAGCACGCGCCTTGTCGCCATCGGCACGCAGCAGATACTCTGACAGCACGAAATGCCAGATGTCGATCAGTTCGATGCGCAGTTGCGGCATGTCAGGCGACTGCTTTTTCCACCATTTCCAGCCGTAGTGCTCGAGTGCCTCGGTGGCTTCAACCAGCACGGCACGCAGGTAGGCATGACGTCTGGCGAGCCAATCAGTGTCGATTTTTTTGTTCATGCTGTCCTGCAGATCGAGCATGGTGAGCAACATGCCGGAAGTGGGTGCGATCATGGTCGGCGGTTTTGTGTGTGGGAGTAGAACCGTTATTGTACGTGAGCCGCGCTGTGCCGCTGCGATTGATTTACAATGGCCGCATCATGGGCGTTCCCAAATTCCTGAGTGCATTTGACCTGACGTGGATGGACCTCACGGCGGTGCTGCTGTTTGGCGGCGGCTGGGCAGCATACGTGTATTTCGCGGCTTGGCAGGGCAGGCGCGTGCCAAGTCTGCACAACAGCATGGATCGATTCCGCCGCGAGTGGATGGTGCAGATGGTCATGCGCGACAATCGCATGATGGATGTGAATGTGATGCGCAATATCACCCGTAGTTCGCAGTTTTTTGCCTCGACCACCATGCTAATCCTCGGCGCGCTGATCGCCGCAATGGGTTATGTGCCACAGGCGCAGGATGTAGTTTCGGGCCTGCCGTACACGGTGAAGGCCTCGGCGAGGCTGCTGGAAATCAAACTGCTGTTGCTGGTGATGATTTTTGTAGTGGCGTTCTTCAAGTTTTCGTGGGGGATACGGCAGCTGGGTTTCTCAGGCATTTTAATGGCGGCCACGCCCAAGGCGCCGGCGGATAACCCGGAACAATACGCCGCGCACATCAACCGAATAGCACGCATCACCTCGTACGCGGGCTCCAATTTCAATCACGGCTTGCGTTCGTATTACTTTGCGCTGGCGGCGATGGCGTGGCTGCTTCATCCCTGGTTGATGGTGTTTGCAACGTTTGGCGTGATATACATTTTGTATCACCGCGAGTTCAAGTCGAATACATTGCTGGCGTTGGTTAACGAAGATACGTCACCGGTCCTGAAGCTATAGTGTTTTGTAAGTATCTGTTTTAAAGGGAGTTTTATGAGGAATCGCGGAGCTTTCCTGCTGTTGTTGCTTGCGCCTGCCGCGCCGCCAGTGGCGTAGGCACAGGGTTGGCCCGCCAAACCCATACGCTGGATCAGCCCGTTTGCGCCGGGAGGTGGCGCCGACATCACCTCGCGCATCATCGCGCAAAAGCTTGGCCCCGCGCTCAATCAGCAAGTGCTGGTGGATAACCGCGGTGGCGCGGGCGGCAATATCGGTGTTGATATCGCAGCAAAGTCGCCGCCTGATGGCTGCACCGTAGTGCTGGGCACTATCGGTCCGATTACGCGCGTGCCGTTCGAGGTTATTTGGTTTTTAAATAGCTCGACAGCACCACATTGTCATAATGCAACCTGAACGCCGGGCCGACTGCTGCTGGCGCATCTTCAAAGGGCTCGAGTCTGGCGTCGTCGGGTAGATTGATCGCCTGCGCCACCGCTGCGCTGATCAGAATTTCATGCGCCTTGGCGGTGTCTTCGCCGAGCTTGCACGCGGCGTTGACTTCGGCGCCGTAAACATCGTGATCGCCGATGCGCAGCAGGTCACCGTAACCGATCCCGACGCAAAGTAACACTTGTTCTTCCTTGGGTAGCGTGGCGCTGTGCCGTTGGCAGCGCTGCTGCATGGCGATGGCGCTGCGGATGGCGTCATCGACGCTCCGATAAATCACCATCAGGCTGTCGCCTTCGGTCTTGAGCAATATGCCGTTGCCGTGCTGGATCACCGGCACCAGCAGTCGATGAGATTCATAAATGGTTTGCAGGAAATGAATAATGCCGAATTCCTTGACGTTGCGCGAAAACCCCGCAAGATCCGTATAGAGCACTGCCCATTTTTCGCCGAACAGATTCCAGATACGCTTGTCGATGCGATCCTTGTCGATACCGGGCTTCAACCGTTCCTCGATCAGCAATTCGAGCCGGTCGGCCGAAGCGCGTGAAATAATCTGCCGGATGAACGCCATGATTTCTCCTCGGTTGTTTAACCACCCGCACGCTTGACGCGGCCGGGTTTTCGGTTGACGATGCCTGTACTGAAAATGCAATATAAATAAACAGGAATACGTACCTGTCAGGGAAATCAAAGATGAGCAAAGCCAGGGGAGTCCGGGAAGTCGCCTATGTTGATGTGCGTCAGGGCGGGGGAGGGCACGAGGCCGGTGGCCATCACGATCACGCACACACGCACGATCAGTTCGGCAAGCAGTCGTGGTTCGACTGCGCGGGCGGCGGGCAGGTGGTGGTGCAAAACAAAGTGGCCTACGTCGGGAATATGCGCAACCCGGCGGGCACGCTGGTCATCGACGTCTCCGATCCCAAAAAGCCCAGGCTGATCGGCGAAATCAATATGCCGCCGGGCACGCACTCACACAAGGTGCGCGTACACGGCGACATCATGGTCACCAACCGCGAGGTGTTGGGCGGTCACGCGCTAAAAGGGGAGGTGCCCCCGGCGGGCTACACCGGCGGGCTGTCGATCTGGGATATTTCCAACCCGGCGAAGCACAAGCTCATCACCCATTGGGATGCCACGGATAAAAGTAACGCCAGCTATGCACGCGGCGTGCATCGATTCGATTTCGATGGCCGCTACGCCTACATCTCGCCGACGATGGATGGCTACATCGGCAACATCGTCGTCATCCTCGACATGAAAAACCCGGCCAAGCCCGAGGAGGTCGGCCGCTGGCACATGCCAGGCCAGTGGGCGGCGGGCGGCGAAAAGGCCACGTGGAAAGGTTCGCACCACAAATGCCATCACCCGCTGCGCCAGGGCAACCGCTTGTATACGAGTTATTGGTACGGCGGCTTTGTGATTCTCGATATCGAAGACCTGTCGAAGCCGAAACTCATTTCGCACGTGGACTGGAGCCCGCCGTTCCCGTGGCCCACGCACACCTGTCTCAAAATGCCGTTCAAGATACAGGGCCGCGACATCATGGTGGTGTCCGACGAAGACGTGGGGCGGCTCGAAGGCTGCGACACGCCGTATCCAGCGGCGTTCCTTTGGGTGGTGGACATCAGCGATGAGAAAAATCCGGTGCCGATTTCGTCCTTCCAGCTTGAGGACATGCCCGACGAACCGCAACCGGTGATGACCGGTTGCCACCAGCCCAGCGAAGTGATTACAGGGACCGAAATTCCCGTGGCGTGGTTCGCGCATGGGCTACGCATCATCGACGTCGCCAAGCCGCATGCGCCCACGGAAGTCGCCTACTTCATGCCCGACGTGCCGCCGGGCTGCCCGCGCGTGCAGAGTAACGATGTGACGGTGGATGATCGCGGGTTGATTTATTTGCTGGATCGGGTGCGGGGGTTGCATATACTGGAGAGAGTGTAAGGCGGGTGCGTTAGTCCGCCTCGCCACGTAGCCATTGCGAACCTCTACGAAGTGACGCTGCATTATTTCAGAAAGATGTTGCAGCACAATAAAGCGCTGTCAAAATCTTAATAAAAACAACAGGTTAATATGTAACTCGTGCATTTTGTCACGATCAGTCCATTTATACTGTAGACGCGGTCAGCCGCCGCCACTAGGCTTGATACCCACGTAATGTCCATTTTTAACAGGAAGTCAGCAACGTGAAAGCACTATACGCAGTGGCAATCAGCGCCTTGCTCGCATGCGCATCTGCGCAGGCGGCTGAGTAGGAATTTGACCCTAACAATAGCATTTCAGAGGCTCACGCGATTGGCTTCTTCTCCTATTCGGTGCTGGGTTCAATAGATCGCCCCGGTGATTTGGATTATTTCCTGTTTCACAACACCACTGCAGGCAGCACGCTCAGGATATCGGTAGAGGCGGGGGCGGCCTCGACGATACAATCCTTGATTTGTTCAATAGCGCAGGCACCAGACTAGCCACAGACAACAATGGCGGGCCAGGTTTGAATTCCTTGCTCAACTACACCAATGCGGCGTTGGCACTTATTTTGTCAGGGTGGGAGATGTTGGTAACAACAATAGTATTTCTTCTTACGAGTTGACGATAACCGTTTTGCCGCCGGAAACGATGACGCCTGTGCCCGAACCTGAAACTTACGCCATGATGCTTGCGGGCTGGGTTTGCTGGGATTTGTTGCGCGGCGCCGCAAGCAAAAAAACCGCATAGTTTGTGGTTGCGGTTGAGCCAAAAAAACCGCTTCGGCAGGTTTTTGTTTGCTCGGTGTGACACCGGCGCGGCGTGCGGCGAAGCCCCGTAACACGTGCCTGGAACGGCACCTTCAGCGTGTAGGGCGCATTAACCGAAGGACAATGCGCGGTATGTGGTGTATCACGTAAGGCTTGCGGCGCGATGCGCTCCGCTTTTTGAGGCCCTACCGATTGCGGGTTCCGCGCGTTGCCCGCGCGTGCAGAGCAACGACGTGACGGTCGATGATCGTAGATTGATTTATCTGTTGGAGCGGGTGTAGGGCGCAATCCGTATTGCGCCAACAATTTATGCGCTAATCCGCCTCGACCCGCGCTGCCTTGCGCAACCCGGTCGATGAAATATCCGCCCGAAAGCGCGACTCGGGAATGCTCTCGAAAAGGTCGCCAAACCCGGCGGGCACGGCGAGGCTGTCGAAGGTGAGAAAGCCTGAATCCGTCAGCCGCCCGGCCACCAGAAACCGCGCGCCCAGCTTGCGTAGTTCGGCGAGTGCGGCGTGCATCCGTTCTGCCGATTGGTTGTAGAAGCGCGGATCGATCAGGCGCACAGCGGTGTCGTAGCCGACCACAAATGTAGTGTTGGGAAACAATCGCGCTTTGTCGATGAACAGCGGCGCGCGTGTGACCGCCAGTGGTTCCGCAACAAACTGCGCATGTCGCTGTTTGATGGAGTAAAAATCCAGTGGCGGCTTGTCGGCGTTGACGATGGCGAGTTCGAACGCCACGGGGCCCCCGAGGATTTCCTGCGCGACTTTGTGCAGTTCGCGGTGGCCTGCGTGTATGGGATTGAAAGAGCCGGGAATCAAGCCCACAGGAGGCTCGGGCATGTGTCCTGCGATTTCTCCGCCTGGCAGCGACCATATGTGGGAACGTTCCCCGTTCCACACCTCACGAACGAGGAGTGGCGGCGTGGTGACGTGTTGATCCACCGATTCACCGGCCAGCAGCGAGAGAGGCGCCGCTCCCAGCCCGGCGGCTGCGAACAACGTGGCCAGCACCAGATCTGCCGCAACAGATTCTTCTTCCTCACGTGAGCGCGCACCCTTGTTCAGTACCAGGTGCACAAGCCGCGTCTCGTGCGCGGATTGCGTGGCGACCCAGCAGCGGTGCGCGCCTTGCTTGGGGGTATCGCTGACGAGCGAGGCGGTGCACGCGATGCCGATGACGTTTTGCCCGTCGCCCGCGAGTCGCGCGGCACGTTGCCAGGCCACTGCCGCCATCATCAGCGCGGTGTCGGCGGAGCAAAAGCTGTCCGGCTCGCGCGACAGCCATTCGGCGAGCGAGGCGTTGGCATACGGTACCACCGCTTCCAGCACCGAGCGTGAGCCGCCGGGCACGCCGAGCAGACGCGAAATGGCCGCCGTGCCGCCACCGGTGATCGCCAGCACTGCGGGTCTGCCGCTCGAATGAAATTCGCGGATGTGTGACTCCCAGCTACTCATACGCGTCCCCGATGAAGCGGATTAGGTTTGTTGAGGCTCATGCGCTCGAATGTATCCGGCGACTTGCCGAGAGGTCAAATACCAAGATGGCCATGAAGCCAGTCCATGAACTTGATTGCGAATGATAAATGTAGTAACGTAACTACTTTCATGCGGAGGCCATCATGGGTATGACGACACTCTCCAGCCGCGAATTCAATCAGGATACCAGTGGCGCCAAAAAAGCGGCCAAGCGCGGCCCGGTGATTATTACCGATCGCGGCCGGCCGGCGCATGTGCTGTTGAGCATCGAGGAGTATCAGCGTTTGACCGGCAAGCAGAAGACGTTGATTGAGGCGCTGGCGCCTGCGCCCGGTGACGATTTTGATTTTGAGCCGCCGCGCATGCGCGGGCCGATACTCAAGGTGCCTGATTTCGACTGATGTTTGTTCTGGACACCAATGTTGTTTCCGAGATGCGGCGGCAGGAAAAAATGCATCCCAAGGTGTACGCTTGGGCGAAACGCACGCCGTTGGCGAGCATGTATTTGTCCGCCGTTACTCTGATGGAGTTGGAGCTCGGTGTACTGCGAATAGAACGCAAAGATGCCCGGCAAGGCGCTTTGTTGCGCTGGTGGCTGGAGAAACGCGTGCTCGGCGAGTTCGAGGGCCGCATTCTGCCGCTGGATGTAGCGTCGGCGCGGCATTGTGCGCAGTTTCATGTGCCTGACCCCAAGCCCGAGCGCGATGCCATGATCGCGGGCACAGCGTTGGCACACGGCATGATAGCAGTGACGCGCAACGTGGCTGATTTCAGGCAAATGGGCGTGGCAACCATGAATCCGTGGCTGGATCATTAAGCGAATTTTTCTGCCGCAGAGTTCTATTGTAAGTATTTGTTTTAATGGATATTTTTATAAAACCCCCAAATGAACATCACCGTCCTCGACGACTACCAAAACGCCGTTCGCAGCCTCGATGCCTACAAACTCGTTGCCAACCACAACGTAACAATTTTCAACGACCACACCAAGAATGAAGACGTACTGGCAGAGCGCCTGAAAGACACTGAGGCGCTGGTGCTGATCCGCGAGAGCACGCCGATACGCGCGCCGCTGATAGCGTGTTTGCCGAAATTGAAACTCATCAGCCAGCGTAGCGTCTATCCGCATGTGGATGTGCCAGCGCTGACTGAGCGCGGAATTTTGCTGTGCTCGGATATGCATCCGGGGCGGCCTTCGTATGCGACATCGGAACTGACTTGGGGGCTGGTGCTGGCGGCGATGCGCAAGATTCCTCAGGAGGTCGCCGCGTTGAAAGCGGGGCGCTGGCAGTCGACCATGGGCGTGGGCCTGCGCAGCAAGGTGTTGGGGATCTACGGTTACGGACGCATTGGCGCGGTGGTCGCAGGTTACGGCAAGGCATTCGGGATGAAGGTTCTGGTGTGGGGACGCGAGGGCAGCTTTGAGCGGGCGAAGGCTGACGGCTACGCGATTGCGCGCAGCAGGACGCGTTTTTCGAGGAATGCGACGTGATGTCGCTACACATGCGCTTGAACGAC
>SXGR01475411.1_pt1 | contig 11838 bp, 9 predicted proteins | sample 3174711 | NCBI WGS metagenome assembly SXGR01 (sample SAMN11356860, study PRJNA531348) | freshwater metagenome | isolation source: freshwater sample F1-60 | place: China: Fuxian Lake, Yuxi | collected 2017-12-25
CGTTGACCTGGCATGAACTTGGGCTGACGTACCGCGCGCTGGGCAGGACGGCGAAGTCTGCGGCGGCGTTCGAAAAAGCAATCGCGCTCGACCCGGACATGCCGGAAGCGCACAACAATTTAGGTATTTTGCGTATGGCGGCCGGCGAAGCGTCTTTCCGCGAAGCGATCCGTATCAAGCCCGATTACGCCGACGCACACGGGAATCTCGCAAATCTGCTGGCCGCGACGGACCGCGCGGCGGAAGCGCAAGCGGAATTCGACACCGCGCTGCGGCTGCGTCCGAATGATGCCGGCACGCGCTACAACTATGCGATGCTGGTCGGCCGCCTGCAACGTTACGACGACGCGCAACGTGAACTCGAAGCGTGTCTCCGCGCCGATCCGTCATTCGCCGACGCCCGCGAGTTGCTGGGCGATCTGGTGCTGGCGCGCAACAATCCTAAAGAATCAGCGACACACTACCGCGAAGCCGTTCGCCTGCGGCCTTCTTCCATGCGCGCGGCGTTCGGCTTGGGCATGGCGCTTGCGGCATCCGGCGAGGTTGCCGCCGCGCTGCCGCACCTGCGCAAAGCGGCCGCGGTCGGGGATGCGGAGATCCGCCAGAAGGCGGCAGAAGCTCTGCGCGGGTTGCGGTAGCAAAGCCTCACGCCCACCCGTGCGGGTATCAACTGATCGAACCCTAACGGCGAATGCCGTGTCTGTCGGGGCGTTCGAGTAATCAGTCGGGCTGCGCGCGTGGCGGCAGTTAGGCCGTCATTTGGGCCTCGGGCGGTATTCTCAATTGGGGCCGCCAGATACTCTTCCTTAACCCTGAAATATCTCACCTGCTTTTTTTTCTCCTAATGGCGCCAACTCCGTCTCCGCCTGACTCCTTCGTCTGGCCCCTTCGGTTGCGGCGGTTGGCGCGCTGGTCTTTGCCTTGAATTGGCCGGATTTTCCATTTTGGCTGCCGGTCAAGCCAAGTCTGGCGTGACTGGCAGGGAGACTTCGGTCTCGATGTGCTGGCCATGCATCACCGGATGTTCGACCATCGCGCGACGCTGGCAAGGCGCTGATGCAAAGGCGGGGATTCCTGCAAGGGGCCGCCGGTCGGCCTTCGCCCCGGGCGCTGCTCCGCCCATTCGCGCGGTGCTGATGATCGAGCCCGCCGGGGATCACTTGGGCTATTACTACCGCACGGGCCTGTGTGCCGGCGTTGGCGAGTTCGCAATCGCCGGCGAGACGTTCGGGGCCGCGCGCAAGGCGCTCGGTGACCGCACCATCCGGACTTATCAGGATCCGGTCCGGATGATGACCGAATTCCGTCCGCGGCTTGTAGTGGTGTCGATGCGATCCGTGCCAGCCAGCCTGCAGGCTGTCAGGAGGAACTTTCTACTTTGCCGCGACACGACGCCGGCGTGAACAAGGTCTGTCCGGCCCGGCTCTGATACAATTTGAGGCGTCAGGAGCGACATTTGCGGTTAACCGAAATCTGCGTCAAGCGTCCCGTGTTCGCGTTCATGCTGATCATGTTCCTGGTCGTGCTGGGCGTCTCGTCGTTCCTCAAACTCGGTGTCGATCTGTTTCCACGTAGCGACCCCGCTTCCGTTTTCGTGAAGGTCCGTCTGCCCGGCGCGACACCCGAAGAGGTTACCACGCAGGTCGTGATGCCGCTCGAGGAGTCCATCGCCGCCGTCAGCGGAATCGACGAGTTGCGCGCCATGGTCAGCGAAGGATCGGCCACGATTTACGCGACCTTCGTGCTCGAACGCGACATCGGCGAGGCCGCCGAGGATGTCCGCGAGAAAGTGTCGGGCGCCATGCGAAACCTTCCGCCAAACGTGCTGCCGCCCGTCGTTCAGTAATCCGATCCGGATCTTGACCCTGTGGTTACACTCACCGTTTCCGGACAGCGCAGCACGCGGGAACTGACCGAGATTGCCGATAAACAGGTGCGGCGCTCGCTTGAGACCGTGGACGGCGTCGCCGGAGTCGACGTGAACGGCGGCCGGAACCGGCAAATCAACCTGTTCCTCGATCTCGACAAGATGGGCGCATATAAGCTGACCGCGCAGGATGTCGAGCGCGCCGTCCGGACCGAGAACATTGAAGCGCCCGGTGGACGCATCGTGCGTGGACCTACCGAAGTCGGCGTGCGCACGTTGGGGCGCGTCACCGACGTTGCGCAGTTCAACGACATCATTATCAAGAACGAGGGGGGCTCGCCCATCCGGGTGAGCGACGTGGGGCGCGTCGAGGACGGCGTCGCTGAACAGCGCACCTTTGCTTATAACGGGCAGAAGGCCGCCGTCGTGCTTGAAGTCCGGCGGCAGACCGGCACCAATACGGTTCAGGTAGTCGACACGATCAAAGAGCGGCTTGCCGCCATGGCCGGGGAGTTGCCGGCCGGCGTGAAAGTAGACATCGTCAAGGACCAGTCAATCTACATCCGCAACTCCGTGGCGTCGCTCGAAGAGCACCTGGTTCTGGGTAGCGTGCTCGCGTCGTTCATCGTGTGGCTTTTCATTCGCGATTGGCGAACCGTATTGATCAGCTCGATCGCGATTCCAACATCGATTATCACGACATTCTCGTTGATGAAGGCTCTGGATTTCACCCTGAATTCGATGACGCTTTTGGGGCTCACGCTCGCCGTGGGCATTGTAATCGACGATGCCATTATCGTTCTCGAGAACATTTACCGATTCATTGAGGAGCGCGACATGCCGCCCATGGAGGCGGCGGTTAGAGCTACCGAGGAAATAGCCACGGCGGTTATCGCCACTACGGTTTCGCTCGTGATCATCTTTGTGCCGATCGCGTTCATGAACGGCTATGCCCGCCGCCTCGTAAACCAGTTTGGCTGGACCATGGCAATGTCGATCATGGTATCGATGTTGGTGGCGTTTACGCTCACGCCTTCGATGAGTGCGAGACTGCTGCGCAAGAAGCCCCGGAAAGAGGGCGGTGGGCCGCGAACGCACGAAGCGAAACATGGTTTCTTCGAAAACGTTTACGTTTCCACGCTGGAATGGTCTCTGCGGCACCGGTGGGTGATCGTCGTCATCTGCTTCGTAACTTTTGGCTCAACCTACTTTGTGAACAAGAACATCGGCCGCGACTGGATGCCTCAGGAGGATCAGAGCGAGCTTTCCGTATATCTGGAGCTTCCTGAAGGCTCGTCGATCGAGGCCACGGAACAATTGTCTCTCCCGCTGGCCGCGAAGTTCCAGAAAATCCCCGGCGTGCTCGCCGTTCTACCGCAGACTTCGTCCATGAGCGCGCGAGTGAATAACGCGTACATCACGGTGTTGCTGGATGAGCCTGATCGCCGCGCGGATCTCAATGTTATAGCGGCTCAAGTCCGAGAGATCCTGAAGGACTACGCCTACACCCGGCCCCGCATCAATTTCCCGAACGCGCTCGGCGGGCGCGAATCGATGTCCCCGATTCGAGGGATGCTTCTCGGCCCGGACTTGAAGAAACTAGCCGAATTATCCAAGCTGATTGGCGCCGAAATGTACAAGCTCGAGTCGGTGGTCGACACAAGAGTGGCCCTGAACCTGAACAATCCGGAAATGCAGGTGACCATCGACCGCGCGCGGGCTTCGGACCTGGGCGTGCGCGTATCGGATATCGCCGGCGCGGTACGCCTGCTGATGTCGGGCGAGGATCAGATTTCGACCTTCAAAGAGGGCCCCGAGCAATACCCCGTGACGATGCGGCTTCTGCCGGGACAGCGCGACGATCCGGCGGCGCTTAGCCGTCTGCTGATTCCATCCTCAAGATTAGGGCTAATCCGGCTCGATTCGGTGGCGCATCTGGAGCGCGGCCTAGGTCCCGGCAGGATCGACCGCTTTAATCGCCAATTCTCCGTTGGCGTCTATGGAAACGTCGCCCCAGGGCATTCGCTCCAGGAAGCGGCGGCGGATACCCAGAGCGTGATCGCGAAAATAGGCTTGCCTCCCGGTTACCAGCTCAAGTTTTCCGGCCAGGTCAAGATTCTGGAAGAGACCACGACCAACATGATGATGGCGTTGGGCCTTGCGTCAGTCTTTATGTACATGGTGCTCGCGGCGCAGTTCGAGAGCATCGTTCACCCGTTCATCATCATGATGACGCTTCCGCTTTCGATACCCTTCGCGCTGATTTCGCTGATCGCCACCGGGCGCACACTGAATCTGTTCAGCGCTCTCGGTGTGTTGCTGCTGCTGGGAATTGTCAAGAAAAACGGCATCCTTCAGATCGACTACATGAACCACCTTCGCGAGGCTGGCAACGATCTGCATTACTCGATCATCGAGGCGAACCGCGTGCGCCTGCGGCCGATCCTCATGACGACGTTCGCCATCATTGCCGGCTTGCTTCCGACGGCCTTTGGAACCGGGTCGGGCGCTTCGCAGCGCTCCGCGATCGCGGTAACCATCATCGGAGGCCAGTTGCTGTGTCTGGTCCTTTCGCTCCTGGTGGTGCCGGTGGGTTATTCCCTGGTGGAGGGAGTCCGGGAGCGGCTCGGTCAAGGACGGTTGATCCCATCGACAGCCTCCGGAGACTAACAAATCGTTACAAATGCGTATCTCCATAACTCAGCCCGTCGGGCGGAAGCCCCGACGCATTCGTCCCGCTTTGCGCAAGCGGACATAGGGGCCTGCGCGGGCGAAGGCATCCGGCCCACCCGGCTTCGCTAGGAGACATCGGGCTGGATACCCGCTTTGTTCAAAATTTCTTAGAACCTTCCGGCGGTCTCCTGCGTCTGCATGAGTGAGGTTTTGAGGAGACCGAAAATGAAGCCGCGGATTGAGAAAGTTTCGAACGCCCAGGTTTATTGCCCGATGTGCACGCACATCGTTAACGCGGATATCGCGCTAACGCCGAAAAAGCCAACCGTATTGCCTGGCCAGAAGTGCTCGCGGTGCTGGTCCTCGCTCGACGCCGGCTTTGTGATGGTAGTTCCGAAAGCCGCCTAGTTATCGGAGGTTGTTCCGGCCCGCGGCAATTCAGGCTGGTGCGTATTCGCGGAACTGGCAGCAGGCGCGGAACCCCAGCCGGAAGTAGACTCCCTGACCGCTCTCCGATGCCTGCAACACGGCGGTCGTAACGCCTTCCCGGCGCGCTTCGCTGGCGACGGTCCAAGTCATTACCGAGGCGATTCCCTTTCCGCGGAATCGTTCGCGCGTTCCCACGGAATAAACCCCGGCGATGCCGCCCCCGAGATACAGTTCACTGGTCGCGGCGGGCTCGCCTTCGAGGTATCCAACGAATAGCCTCATCGGGCAGCCCGCGTGGAGAAGCAATGGCGCGGCGTGCCGGTAGAATGCGCCGATTGCGGGGTCGCCGCGAAAGACGGAGATTGCGTCTTCAAGATCCGGCGTTGTTTCAACGCGGCGGACGGTCAGGTTGTCCGGCCAGGGTACCTCTCGCGGGAGATCCTTGAGTGCCATCGACATGCCTAATTCGTACTCGGCCGCACGGAGGCCGTTATCCGTCAGGCGCTTCTCGAGATCGATAGGCCGCGAGCACGGCCCGACCCACCATGCAAACGGGCGGCGGGCCGTCCGGAAATATCCCAACGCCTGTTCGATGGCCCCGTCCGCGGCGTCTGGGCGCATGCGGGCACGGCAGATCCTGTTGAAATAATCGGCGGCGAGACCGGAGTCCGCGAGGAGCAGGTCGGCTCTGTCCCAGACCGTCATTCCGGCAGTGTGCCTGTGGACAAGCGCGACGTGGCCGTGAAGATTCTCTTCGATGGCCATGAGTCCTGCCGGGCACGCCTCATGAATGACGGAGGTTCCCACGTAACTAAGTTAATCGGGCGGTCGGATTCCGCGCGGCATGCGGGCTGCGGCCGATCAGACCTTCGCCGGCACGATATACGGCGCACGGTACGCTCGGGTGAGCATCTTGTTCGCCTCCGCGTCCCCTTTGACCGTCCAGGTCTTTTCGTCCCAGTGCAGCGTGCGTCCCAGCCGGTATGAGATGTTTGCCAGGTGCACCAACACGCATGAGATCGCGCCTTCTTCGATCTCGGCGGTCAGCTCTTCCCGCTTACGGCTCCGGACACCGGCGATAAAGTTCTCGAAGTGATGGTCACGCTCGGTCCGGGCGGGTCCTGGTTTTTGCTCCGGGCCCATGAAGCTGTAGTACTTGTGGTAGTTTTCGATGACCAGATACCCTTTGGAGCCGTAGAAAGTGTTCCCGATGGTGTTGCCCGGACGGTCGGCGTTAATGCCGGCTTCATGGTTGCTGTACCAGTGGCGAACCTCGAAGGTCATCATTTTGGGTTTGCCGCCGGCGTTGAACTCGTACGATGCCGTCATCGTGTTGGGGGTCTCCTGATCGTCGTCGAACATGAACTTGCCGCCGATCCCGCTCACCTTCGTCGGATGGGTTACGCCCAGTCCCCAGCGCGCGATATCCACTTCGTGAATCCCCTGATTGCCCAGATCGCCGTTGCCGGTATCCCAGAACCAGTGCCAGTTGTAGTGGAACCGATTCTTCGTGAACGGACGCATCGGCGCCGGTCCGGTCCACATGTCGTAATCGACTCCCGGCGGGACCGCCTCCACCGGAGTCTTCCCGATTGTGTTTCGCGCCTTGAAACACAGTCCCCGCGACATGTAGATCTCGCCGAATTCGCCGTCGCGCAGCTTCTGCACGGCTTCCCGCAGGGCGGGCGAGGAGCGGCTCTGGCTGCCCATCTGCACAATGCGATCGTATTTCCGGGCTGCCGCGACGATCTGCCGCGACTCAAACACGTTATGCGAGCACGGCTTCTCGACGTAGACGTCTTTGCCCGCCTGGCAGGCCCAGATGGCTTGCAGGGTGTGCCAGTGGTTCGGGCTGGCGATCGAGACCGCGTCGATATTCTTATCGTCCAAAACTTTGCGGATGTCGCGGAACGCCGGTACCGGCTTCTTCCCTTGCCGCTGCAGTGTCCCGATGTAGCGTTCCGAGTGCGAATCGTCCACATCCACCAGGCCGGCAAGTTCGACATTCGGCATGGATGTCCACGCACCCATGTGACTGGACCCGCGTCCGCCGCATCCCACCACGGCGACGCGAACTGTGTCATTTGGACTGGCAACAGACCGGACAGCCTGACTGGCGGTGGCCGCCGCTGAACTCATCATGAAGTGACGCCGATTCATAGGTCTCCCTCGCGCCGCAAACCGGACGGCGACTGAGACGTATTATACAGTGGGAAGGTGTCGCCTGGGGCTCCAACACAGGTGGAGCGGCCGCGTACGATCTCATTGGTGGAGAATTCCGCAAAATTGAGAGAATATTGAAGCAGCCATGCGTACTCCTTCCAGCCGCCGCGCCTTTCTGCAATCGACAGCCGCGCTGCCTTTCCTCGCCGCCCCAATGAGCGCCACACCCAAGGCGAAGATCGAGTCCACTCGGGTGATCTCCCGCAATCCCAGTCATTATCCTGCGTGGGCAACAATGGCGCGTCGCGCCAATGGGGAACTGGTCGCGGTTTATTCCGGCGGCCGGGAGGCCCATGTATGCCCGTTCGGACGAGTTGAACTGATCCGGTCGAAGGATAACGGGCAGACATGGAGTTGGCCACGGATTATCATGGATTCGCCGATCGACGATCGCGACGCGGGGATCCTCGAAACGCCCAAAGGTTCGCTGCTTGCCACCACATTCACGTCACTCGCATACGAAAAGGTGCTTGCGGGGGCCAGGGATTGGGATCGGGAAAAGGCGGAGAGATGGAACGCCGTCGAGCGCGCCAGTACGGCCGCGGAACGCGAGTCCTTGTTGGGGGCCTGGATGTTGCGCTCAACCGACGGCGGACTGACGTGGTCTGCGCCTTACCGGATTCCGGTCAACAGCCCTCACGGCCCCATCGCTCTTTCCGGTGGACGCCTTCTCTACGCCGGCAGGCAGTTCGGCGGTTCCGGGACAGTCATTGGCGTCTGGCATTCATTGGACGACGGTCAAACGTGGCGGTTGCTCGCGCCCATTCCAGCAAGACCAGGCGACGACCTTGCCAACTACCACGAACTCCACGCTGTCGAGGCCGCCGACTGCCGAATCGTGGCGCACATTCGCAACCACAACAGTCCGAACGAGAGGGAAACGCTGCAATCGGAATCGCTGGACGGTGGCAAGACCTGGAGCGTTCCGCGCGCGATAGGCGTCTGGGGACTGCCATCTCATCTATTGCGGTTATCCGGTGGCCGATTGCTGATGAGCTATGGATACCGGCGCGCGCCTCGCGGCAACCACGCGCGGATCAGCGAAGACCACGGGCGCACCTGGTCGGAACCCGTCGTACTCTCCGATGACGGAACGGGCGATATCGGATATCCTTCTACTGTCGAATTGCCGAATGGCGAGATGCTGACGTTGTGGTATGAAGCGATGCCTGCGGGTTCCGCGGCGCAGGCATTCTCCGTCCTTCGGTTGGCACGCTGGAAGCTGGTTTAGTTTCTCGTTTGGACAGAACGATTCAAACTGGAGCTTTCCCTGGCGGCTCCACAACACAGGAACTGTTCGCCGTAAGCCTGTGCCGATTGCGCGCCACCAGATCGTAAACCACCTCACCCAGCGGCCGGAACAGGGGGAAAAAGAACGCCAGCAGCGCCGATACCAGAATCCGCCGGTAAAGCGGAACTTCGCCGCGCGGAGCAGCGATCAGAGCAGCCATAGCCAGATACGTAACCGGATTATAAAGGAGCATCATCTGGAATGCGCGAAACCCCTGGTAGATGCGGCCTTCCACAACCAGATGCAGCCGCCGCGACAGCGCGGCATCGCTGATCCCGAACTCCCCGCCGATCCCGGATTGATACGGGTGCCATGCGAGCATTCGCTCAAGGTCAAACCATTCCATCCAGCGGCGCGATTTGTTGCAGAAGCCGCAATCGCCGTCGTAAATCACGGTCAGTGGCGCGCGCGGCCACTCGACGAACGCCAGCATCGAGGCCTGCATCGCGTAAAAGAACATCGTGAAAGTCGTTCCCGTGTAGAGCAGCAGGCCGGCGTGAAACAGAATGCTGACCCAGATCGCCCAGGGCCATAACCGGCGGAGAAGGAACGCGGCCGTCAGGCCCAATTCCACGCTTATCGTCATCCAGCTCAAAATCTTCCCAGCCACCAGCGGCGGCAGCGCCTGGGACACCCACGTGAAGACAGGCTGCCGCAGGCGGACGGACGACCAGTGCTCGAAGAACAGTCCGCTCCGCCAATCGGGATCGAGCAACTTGTTCAGCCCGGCTCCAAAGTACACCACAATCAACTGAGCACGATGCATCCATGGCCCCCCGCCCGGTTCGTAAAGGCCGGTGAAAAACAGGATCAACCCGCAGAAGGTCTTATTGTTTCCGTAGTAGGCCTTTGAGGCGACCACGCTGAGCAGGATGGACCCGCCCAGCGCGAGACAGGCAATGCGCACCACACGGTTGAACAGCAACGCCGCCGCCGAGACTACGAAGACCGTTTGCAGCGTAATCTGGAAAACGTTCGCCGAAACCAACCCGTCAAGTCCTGGGATAAAGGGCAGGAATGGGTCCGGCAACAGGCGCACGTGGTTGGTCAGAAGCAGGCAGAGCGCGATTACTTTCGCCATTACAAGCAGCGGCACTGGAAGTGCCGTCGAGCAGCGCAACGGATTCCAAGGGTTGTTACCTGTGTTCACCGGCTGGAGGTTAATCGCCATTCCCGCTCCTCCTTGCCGTTCACACGGTACTTCAAGGACACCTCGGCCCGCGCATCCGCGGCGGTTCGCTCTTCGACGCCTTGTAGGATGTCGATTACGTGTTGTGGCGACCGGTTGTCGAATCCGTGACCGGCGCGGCGGTATCGAGCCCGGATTTCCGCTCCGGTAAGCGGCCGTCCGTTGACGGAGGCCGAAATCCAATATTCCGTCTGAGTGTCGTAGGGTGCCCAGCAGAAATAGCGGGACGGCACGAAGCGCGCGTAGCCGATCATGACCACCTGGAATAACAGGATGGAGCCGCCGATGGCCGCGCGCACGAACCTCATTCCGCCATTGTAGCCCCGTGCAGTGGATAGCGTCGCAGGCCTCACTTGGGATCGGCAATTCGCAAGCCGATGGGCTGTGCCCGACGCGGCTCTCACCATTCGGATTGGCCGCGCGGGGGAGAAATACACTCGGACAACAATATGTGTCTACCCGCGGCTGAATTGGATTCAGGCGATTGCTGGAATCTGGTTCACCGTTCCACCGGCCGTCGGCGGCGTCCGTGAGCGTCTTCGAGCAGGTGCATGTAGGATGGGAGGAAGCCCAGCCCGAGAGAGAACCGCTTCTTCAAAACGGGCCCGCAGGACGCGAGCGACGGGGTAGGTAAGTACTCATGGCGAACGCACAGTGTCAGCAGTTGTATGGGAATTCGCGGAACAATGCAAACTGAAGGCGGGAAGCCCAGGCTGGAATCTCGTGGCCGCCGGAAAACAAACGGCGGCTCACGAGCGTCGCCCGCTGCGTAAGCAGGCGGGCATTTTCAACAAGCGACGAAGCGGCCGGTCCACCGGAACATGGCCTCGTAACTGAAACGAAGCCGGCAACGTCGGAACGGCTGAATCAACAGCCGGCCACCTCTCGCGGTCTACTGGAATAACTCATCGTCTTCTGGACCACCTCCTTTTTCACTCATCATGGTAATTATGGTTCGCACGATTTGTCAATCGCTCTTGCGGCGCGCACTTCGCCCGTACCCTCTGTCGACGATCAATGCCAAGCACGCCTGAAGAAATCTACCAGACGATTAGAGAGCGGATCAAGCCTCATTTCCCGGTCCTGGCCCGGTGCCGGTCTTGGCGGGAACTCGAGGCGCACCCCGTCTATCGCTCGATCGAACCGCTGATTCGTGACGTTCTTGCGGCTCCGGAAACAGCCGACTACCGCTTGGAAGCCGCCCCCGCGCGGCCGCGTTACAGGTTCCTTGCCTGGAACGTCGAACGCGGTACCGAGATCGAAGGGCAGATCCGGGCGTTCCGGCAGCATCCCTACCTCAGCAGTTGCGACGTGCTCCTTCTGACGGAAACGGACATCGGAATGGCCAGATCGGGGAACCATCACGTTGCCCAGACCCTGGCCCGCGAATTAGGCTTTGCATACGTTTTCGTTCCTACGTATCTCAACCTGACGAAAGGTTCGGGCGCGGAGTTCGACCTCCCCGGGGAGAACGAAATCGGTCTGCATGGAGACGCCATTCTGAGCCGTTACCCGATCCGCAACCCGCGTGGAATTCAGATGAGAAACAGCATGGACAAGATCGCCGGGCGCGAGCAACGCCTCGGATGTCCAACCGCGGTTGCGGCCGATATCGATTTTCCGAACTATGCGGTCACCGCGGTATCGGTTCACCTCGACGCCCAGTCGTCGCAAAACCACCGCCGCGACCAGATGCGGGAAGTGCTCGATGCGCTCGACGCGATTGAAACACCGCGACTGCCCGTAGTCCTTGGAGGCGACTGGAATACGAGCACCTACGACTCGACCAGTGCTTTTCCGGCGATTGCCGGATTCTGGCTGCGCGTGTTCATGGGCGTCGATCACGTGATACGGAACCACTATCTTCACCCAGAGCGGCTGTTCGAGCGGGAGTTGTTCGAACTGCTGGAATCGCGGGGGTTCGACTTCCGCAATTGTAACGTCGATGGAGAATACACAGTCAGCTACGACGTCGAGAATCCCAGCAAGAGAAAGAGCCTTGGGGACTGGGTGCCCGGCTGGTGCTTCGCCTTTATTCGATGGGCACTGAGGAACCATGGAGGAAAATGTCCCCTGAAGCTGGACTGGTTTGCGACTCGAGGCGCGCGTGTGGAAGCTCCTGTGGTGATCCACGACGTGAGGGAAGGGTGGCCGCTGTCGGATCAC
>SXGR01309916.1_pt1 | contig 11834 bp, 11 predicted proteins | sample 3174711 | NCBI WGS metagenome assembly SXGR01 (sample SAMN11356860, study PRJNA531348) | freshwater metagenome | isolation source: freshwater sample F1-60 | place: China: Fuxian Lake, Yuxi | collected 2017-12-25
AACTTTGAAAATACTGTAGTTCTTTTTTGCGGATCACTTACTGAAACAATTTCACCTTCAGGTTTGTGATAAATAAGAATTTTAGGAAATTTTAAATCAAAGAAAAGATGAATTGTCTTTCCATCAATCTTGATTACATCGTGCTCATGGATTAATTGCCCTAATGTTGCTGGGCTATCATTCACATGTACACGACCCGCTTCAATATATTTTTCCATTTCTCGTCTGGAGCCAATCCCAGATTGAGCAAGGAGTTTATGTAAGCGCTGTGTTTTAGATGGGCTAGTAGTCTTTCTTTCTTTAGCTGTGTCTTGATCTTGTGAACGCATAAGGTGATTTAAGTCATCAATGACTTAAAATTAGACATTCAAAGGAATTTCATTTTGGAGGAAGCTTTCAATATCAGGAAGCTCAGATAAAGATCTTAAATTAAAGTCATTTAAAAAATGTTTTGTTGTTGCATATAACGAAGGTCTGCCCGGAACCTCTTTTTGACCAATCACATCAATCCAATCTCTTTCTTGAAGCTGTCTAATAGCATTGGGATTAAGTGCAACACCTCTAATTTCTTCTATCTCGCCACGTGTCACTGGCTGCCTATAAGCTACAATCGCTAGCACTTCCATAACGGCGCGGCTATATTTAGCTACTTTTTCTGGACTTAATCTCATTAAGTAACTTGAGTATTCATCTCTTGCTTTAAAGCGATAGCCCGAAGCTACAAGAACCAATTCCATAGTGCGATCTTGCCATTCTGTTTTGAGCTCATCTAGTAACATTCTTAATGTAGATCGCTCAATTTTTTCTGAAAATAGCTTTTGCAAATCATCTAAAGATAAAGGATTAGCACTTGTTAGCAATGCCACCTCTAGTATTTGTTTAATTTTTGATATGTTATTTAAGTCTGTCATAGCTTAGTTGATCTGTAATTTAATATAAATAGGAGAAAAGCTTTCTTGCTGGGTAATTTTTATAAGTCGCTCTCTTGCTAATTCTAATATAGCTAAGAAACATACAACTAATTTTTGAACTCTATCTTCAGCCACATTAAATAATGACGAAAACTCTACAAATTCTTCTTGTTGAAGCTTTCTTAAAATCATTGTCATGTGCTCTCTCACCGAGAGTTCATTTCGAGCCACTTTATGTGCCTCAAAATGTTTTGCACGATTTAAGATATTTTTCCATGCTGAAAATATCTCATCAATTGATACATCAGGATAGGTAATTTCTGTAATTTTTTCAAAATACGTATTAGCTACATAAAGATCAACGCCTACTTGCGGCATTTGAGTGAGTTTTTCAGAGGCTATTTTAATGAGCTCATACTCCATAAGCCTTCGAACAAGTTCTGCGCGAGGATCTTGTTCTGAATCAACCTCAGCTATTTTCTTAGGTAATAACATTCTTGATTTAATTTCAATCAAAACTGCTGACATAAGTAAGTAATCTGCAGCTAACTCAAGTTTAATTTCTTTCATTTTCTCTACATAATCCATGTACTGAATTGTCAAATCAGCCATAGGTATGTCGAGAATATCTAAGTTATGTTTTCTAATAAGATATAGAAGAAGATCGAGCGGCCCTTCAAATGCTTCCAAATAAATTTCTAGTGCGTCGGGTGGAATATAGAGATCTTGAGGTAAGACCTCAATATTCTCTCCATGAATTTTTCCAATCGTGGCTATTTGCGCTGCTTGATTCATTAGTAACTCAATCCCATCGCTTCTCGTACTTCACGCATGGTTTCTCTCGCTAGTTTTCTTGCTTTTTCACAACCCTCGGCTACGATATTTTTCACAAGATCAGGATCTTCAATGTAATGAAATGCTCTTTCTTGGATAGGTTTTAATTCTTTATTAACCGCATCAATCACAGGCTGTTTGCATTCGATACATCCTATTTTAGCTTCTTTACATCCTGTTTCAACCCAAGCTTTGACTTCATCACTTGAATACACTTGATGCAACTGCCATACAGGACAGTGATTTGGATTGCCTGGATCATTTCTTCTGATACGAGCAGGGTCAGTTGGCATCGTTTTAATTTTTTTCTCAACAGATTCGGGTGGCTCTCTTAGGGCAATAGTGTTGTTATATGATTTAGACATTTTTTGACCGTCTAAACCAATCATCTTAGATGCAGGTGCTAACTTATACTCAGGCTCAACTAAAATCATTTTGCCACCACCCTCTAAAAAGCCTAATAACCTTTCTTTATCTCCTAAACTTAAACCTTGATGCTCTTCAATTAATACTTGAGCCGAGTCCAGCGCCTCTTCGTCACCATTTTCTTGGTAAGCTGTTTTCATCTCCATATAGAGACTACTTTTTTTAGAGCCTAATTTTTTAATTGCTTCCTCAGCCTTTTCAACAAAGCCTGTTTCTTTGCCATAGAGGTGATTAAAGCGTCTCGCAATTTCACGCGTAAATTCGATGTGAGGAATTTGATCTTCACCGACAGGTACTTGCGTTGCTTTGTAAATTAAAATATCTGCACTTTGCAATAATGGATAACCTAAGAATCCATAGGTCGACAAATCTTTAGATGATAATTTTTCCTGCTGGTCTTTGTAAGTTGGCACCCTCTCTAGCCAACCTAGGGGTGTAATCATAGAAAGTAAAGTATGAAGTTCGGCATGCTCAGGCACTTTAGATTGAATAAAAATAGTTGCCGTCGCTGGATCTACGCCTGCTGCGAGCCAATCCACAACCATTTCCCAAACGTTCTCTTCAATAATTTCAGGAGAATCGTAATGTGTCGTGAGTGCATGCCAATCCGCTACAAAGAATAAGCATTCAAACTCATGCTGAAGGTTGATCCAATTTTTCAACACTCCATTGTAGTGACCCAAATGAAGGTTGCCTGTGGGTCTCATTCCAGATATGACGCGCTCAATAGCCATGATTATTTAAGTTTTAACCCTTTACGAGAATATTTTAAAAAGAAAATTTGAGCTTCCCACAATCAAGGGGTATAAATTCAAAATGCCACTAAAAAGTAATATGACTAATATAATAAAGCCATATCTTTCGACTTGTGCATATTTGTATGCGAGATGGTTAGGTAATAGGCTTACAGCAATTCTTCCTCCATCTAGAGGCGGCAAAGGAATTAAATTAAGAAACATAAGTGCAAAATTTATTTCAACACCAGCTTTACACATTAACTCAGTAAACAATTTCATTCCCTCTGGAAGGTTAGCGCTCTGGCCGAATAAAATTGCCCAAAAAATAGCCATAATTAAATTTGATAAGGGCCCAGCTGCTGCTACCCAAAACATATCTTTTTTGGGGTGACGTAAATTCATAAAATTAACGGGGACTGGTTTTGCCCAGCCAAATAGAACATTTGCTGACAAGAAGAGTACTGCCGGAAGAATAATTGTACCAATGGGATCGATATGTCTTATTGGATTAAGGTTAATTCTATTTTGATGGTATGCAGTTAAATCTCCGAAATATTTTGCTGCGTAACCATGGGCTGCTTCATGAACTGTAATTGCAAAAATAACCGGAAGGGCTATTACGGTTAGATATTGTATTGTCGTTAATTCCATATATAGAATGTCATTCTATTTGAATATTCTTATATTCATTCAAGAAATATGTGTTTTTAAGAAAAAAATTAGTTCAGCAAGGCATTGACTTCATTCCAACTTTTCCATATCGGAATGCATGTTTCGGGTATCTTTGGTAAAGACCCCATCTCCCTGTAAGAAATGCCTGGTCCATGATAGTCAGAACCTGTGGATGCTAGGAATTCAAACTCTTCTGCAATTCTTGCAAATTTTAAAGAATCTTCAGTTGTATGACTTCCTGAAATGACCTCAATGCCTTGACCACCCAGCTCTTTAAATTCATTTAAAAACGCCAAAAGATTATTTTTACCTAAATCATATCTTGCAGGATGTGCAATAGCTGCAATACCCCCACTTTCATGAATCCACAAAAGCGCATTTTCTAAACTCGTCCAGGTGTGCTCAATGAAACCTGGCCTGCCTTTCACGAGATAATTTTTGAATACGGTTTTGATATCTTTAGCATGTCCTGTCTCCACTAAAAATCTTGCAAAATGCGTACGGCCTAAAATACCTGTTTTTGCGTATTTTAATGCGCCCTCCAAACTCCCTTTGATTCCTATTTGATCAAGTGAATGTGCCATTTGTTTGGCTCTCTCAAAACGCCCTTCTCTAATGGAAGAAAGTCCTTGTAATAGTGTTTTATTTTGAGAGTCCACATTTAATCCAACGATATGAATTGTGTTTCTTTTCCAAGTCACTGAAATTTCAACGCCATGCACTAAATGCATGCCTAATAAATTTGCTTCCGATGCAGCCTCTCTCAAACCTTCGACATCGTCATGGTCCGTTAAAGCAAGTACTTTAATACCTTTAGAGTGGGCATGCTGAACAAGTCCGCTTGGAGTTAACAAACCATCAGATATAGTAGAATGTGAGTGAAGATCAATCATGAATATTTAGTGCTTCAATATGAACTACCATAGTATCAGATAGTCTTTACCAAAGATAATTAACGAAAGCTTGGGGTAATTTTACAAATGAAATTTCTATTCGATCTATTTCCCGTCATCCTTTTTTTTATTGCTTATAAATTTTCAAACATTTACACCGCAACACTAGTCGTTATTGGCGCCACGATCTTTCAAGTGATTTATAGCAAGCTCGTTCATAAGAGAGTCGATAAGTTACTTATATTTAATGCAGTATTGATCAGCATTTTAGGTGGCACTACTTTATGGCTCCATGATGCAAATTTCATTAAATGGAAACCTAGTATTTTGTATTGGCTATTATCAGGCGCACTTTTATTTTTTCAATTTTTTAAGAAAAAAAACCTTGTTAAAAATCTTATGGGAAAACAAATCCAATTGACTGAAAAAGGTTGGGACCAAATCAGCATAACTTCAGCTGTATTTTTTGGTGTATTAGGCGCACTGAATCTTTATATCGCTTTTAATTTTTCAGAAAGTACGTGGGTTAACTTTAAATTATTTGGTATCACAGGATTAATCATGTGCTATGCCGTCTTCATTGGGATCTTAGCATCGAGAGCAAATCATAAATAATATGTTTTACGCCATCATCGCCAAAGACCATCAAAACAGTCTCGACAAAAGATTGGTTCATCGGCCCGCGCATTTAGCGCGGATTAAAGTATTGCAAGATCAAGGTAAACTGGTTCTCGCAGGACCCTTCCCTGCTATTGACTCAATCGACCCGGGCTTGGATGGTTTTACAGGCAGTCTGATTGTCGCTGAATTTTCTTCGCTCGATGAAGCTATCCTCTGGGCGCATGAAGATCCTTTTTACACTTCAGGTGTATATGCTTCTGTTGAAGTAAAACCTTTTAGAAAAACACTTCCTTAAATATTTATGATTCAAGACATTATTAAACAAAGGCTAGCATTTTTAGAGCCTACCCATATAAGCCTTAAAGATTTAAGCGACCTTCATAAAGGTCATACAGGTAATACAGGTGGGGGTCATTTCGATCTGGAAATTACTAGTTCGCATTTTTTAGGAAAATCAACCATAATGAGGCATCGCCTTGTATACGATGCGCTTAAAGATTTAATTCCTGAAAAAATTCATGCATTAAGTATCAAAGCTGATTTGCCTTAAGGAATCACTTTTCAATATTAATAACTAAGGAGCTTTATGTTTTCTTTTATCAAAACCTTCGTTTTTGTTTTACTTATCCAGATTGGAAGTTTGGCTCAAGCAGCTGATTTAAATATTACAGTCAATGGAAAACCTATTAAAAAGAATCTATATGATTTTGTAGTAAAAGATCTCGCAAGTCGCGGTCAAAAAATGGATGACAATCTTAACAACATGATTGTGAATCGTATGATTGCAATGGAACTTATCAACCAAGAAGCGGAAAGAACTGGATTAAATAAAGATGCAACTTATCTTTTAAAAGAAGAGTTGGCTCGTAAAGAAATGTTATACAACACATTCTTACAAGGTTATGTTCAAAAAAATCCTATTTCAGAATCTGATATTAAAAATGCATATGAGCAATACAAGAAGGATTTAGGCACTCAAGAGTTCAATGCAAAACATATTCTTTTAGCAAATGAACAAGAAGCTAAAGACGTGATTGCTGAACTCAATAAAGGTGGTAACTTTAGTAAGATTGCTAAAGACAAATCAAAAGATCCAGGCTCAAAAGATAAAAGCGGTGACTTAGGTTGGTTCCCAGCTAACTCCATGGTTAAACCATTTGCTGAAGCACTCACTTCACTTAAAAAAGGTAACTTCACAACAACGCCTGTGCAAACGCAATTTGGTTGGCATGTGATCAAATTGGAAGATACAAGAGCACTTCAAGCGCCTGAATTTGATAAAGTGAAAGAAGGTTTAGCTAAAACGCTTCAACAAAAACAACTTGATAAGCTTGTATTAGATCTCAAAGCAAAAGCCAAGATTGTAGATAATCGCAAATAAAGAAGCTGTCCTCAGAAACCACACAAAGCCTGCGCTATGCAGGCTTTTTTGTATATAATAATAAGAATCATTATCATTTAGATATCTATGACTACCTTATTAGAGCTAGCAGAAGGTCAAAGTGGCATTATCCATAAACTCAATATGGATCGCCTGCTTATTCAAAGGCTAAATGCCATGGGGCTTCGCCGTGGGAAAAAAATAACTGTTCTAAGAAAAGCTCAATTTAAAGGTCCTTTTCATATCATGATTGATACAACCGAACTCATGATTAGAGAGCACGAAGCTTCACTCATTAATATTACTTCAGCTGCCGGATGAAACGCATCGCTTTTTTAGGCATGCCCAATACTGGGAAGTCGACACTTTTTAATCGCTTAAGCGGCTCATCTGCGCGCGTCGGTAATTGGCCTGGTATCACTGTTGATCTTCATGCGGTTAAAACATTCTTAGGTGGCCACATCGCAGAATTAGTTGATCTTCCAGGTATTTATGATCTTCAAGGCCTATCTGAAGATGAGAAAATTGTGCAAAGCTTTATCAATCAGAACAAGATTGATTTAGCCATTGTTGTTTTATGTAGCGCTCAAATTGAACGACAGCTTTCTTTGCTGCTGCAACTTCAAAAACTTAACATACCCTGCGTGCTCGCTCTTAATATGCATGACGAAGCAAAGAAAATGGGCATCACTATTGATGCTTTGTTATTAGAAAAGAAACTTAAAACGCCCGCCATTAAAACAAGCGCCAAATATGGCGAAGGTATAGCTGAGCTTTTAAAAGCATGCACTAAGGTCATAAATCAAAAAGTCACTACTCCGATTAAAAAAATTAAGCCACTAAATACATCTGATCAAATATCGAATGAAAAAACGATTCAGACATTAATTAAATTAACTGTTAAATACCCTATCAAACTCAACGACAAAAATACCAAAAAATTAGATAGGCTTTTTCTAGACCCTTATTGGGGCTTACCTATCTTCTTTATTATTGTATTTTCAGTTTTTCAGTTTATTTTTACTCTCGGCAAACCCATTCAAGATTTAATGACGCAATTCTTTAATTTTTTTAGGGTGGATTATCTTGAACCGTTATTCACAAATCATCATGGCATTTTCCAAAGCCTGCTTTTAGATGGTCTCTATCTAGGCGTGACCACGGTGGCTGCTTTTGTACCAATCATTATTCTCTTCTTCCTTATTATGAGCGTCGTAGAAGATAGCGGTTATTTTTCTAGAGCTGCATTTTTGATGGATACATTGATGGAAAAAATAGGTTTAGATGGAAGAGGTTTTGTCATGATGCTTATGGGCTTTGGTTGCAATGTGCCGGCTCTCATGGGTACTAAAATTATGCGCACAAAAGAACTGCGTCTTTTAACGATGTTTGTAATTCCATTCTCACTCTGCTCAGCGAGACTTCAAGTATTTTTATTTATTATCACGGCTCTTTTTAGCGCTAAATACGGGCCACTGGTTCTTTTTGGTCTTTATTTATTAAGCTTTTTTACGATCTTTATTTCAGCCCTCATCTTTAAACATCAGTTTAAAAATAAAGAGCCTATCATCATTGAATTACCTCCCTACCGCTTTCCTACGATGAATCAGATTATCAAAAGAAGCGTTCTTGAGATTAAGCATTTTCTGACGCGCGCTACCAAATTTATTATTATTGGCGTTCTTCTTGTATGGGCATTAACCCACTTTCCAATGGATGTCCCTATCGCCAGCGAGCTTACTTATTCAGGCCAACTGGGCAAATGGTTATCCCCTATTTTTCACCCCATTGGCATCAACGAACAATTAGTGATTGCTTTAATTTTTGGCTTTATCGCTAAAGAGATTGTGATTGGCGCATTAGCTGTGATTTATGGCGTAGAAGGATCTGCACTAGCCCATCACCTTTACAGCAATGTAAGCCAAATACAGGCGATTAGTTTTATGATTTTTACCCTTATTTATACGCCCTGTCTTTCAACAATTGCTACGCTTAGAAATGAATCTAAAAGTCTTTCATTTGTGATTTATTCTGTTTTTTGGGCTCTTCTTCTAGCCTGGGTTTTTAGCTTTATTTTCTATCAAACCTCGCTCTATTTTTCTAGTTAATTTAGTAAAAATTAACAAAGTTTAAAAAAATAGCTTCTGTTAAAATCATAAGCTTAAAGTAACGTCTTAAACACTACCCAAATCATGCAAAGCCAAGAAATTGTTCATATCGCTGGCGGTCCAGCTTATTCAAAGTTTAGAAAAGAAAAGCTTCTTGGAAAGCTTCAAAAAGTTAATGGCCAAATCAAAGATATTCATTCTGAATACATTCATATTGTTTGGTGCGAAAAAAAAATTACAGACTCAGAAAAAGTCATCTTAGAAAAAATTCTGCATTATGGCCCCAAGGCTCATTCATTAAAGTATAAAAATAATTCCATTATCACGATTCCACGTCCAGGTACGATATCACCATGGGCTTCGAGGGCAACTGACATTGCAAACCATTGCGGTCTTCATGATATCAAACGTATCGAAAGAGCCATTGCCGTTTATGTAGAGTTAAAAGATGACTCTTTATTATCGCAAGATGAAAAGAAAGGGCTTTCTTTATTGCTGCATGATCGTATGACAGAAATTTCTATTTTTGATCTTGATGAAGCTCAATCTCTCTTTTCTCATCTTCCGCCCAAGACCATTCAGTTCGCAGAGATACTTGAAGGCGGCAAAAAAGTCTTAAATGATTTTAATAAAAATCTTGGGCTTGCGTTATCTGAGGATGAAATCGATTATTTATTTAATTACTTTATCTCCATCAAAAGAAACCCTACAGATGCTGAACTTATGATGTTTGCTCAAGCAAATTCTGAGCATTGCCGTCATAAAATATTTAATGCTGATTGGGTTATAGATGGTAAGGCAGAATCTAAATCACTTTTTGGCATGATTAAAAATACACATCAGTTACATCCAGGTAATACGATTGTGGCTTACTCGGATAACTCTTCTATCGTAGAAGGTGCTGAGATTAATCGATTTTATCCAAATCAAAATGGTGTTTATGAAGATCATCAAGAATTAACTCACTTTATTATGAAAGTGGAAACACATAATCATCCAACAGCCATTTCTCCTTTCTCGGGAGCTGCGACTGGTGCAGGGGGTGAGATTCGAGATGAGGGCGCAACAGGAAGAGGTTCAAAACCTAAAGCAGGTCTTACAGGATTCTCAGTGTCTAATTTGCACATTCCTGGATTTATTCAGCCCTGGGAAAAAGATATTTATGGTGCGCCTTCCCGCATATCATCAGCACTTCAAATTATGATTGATGGTCCGATTGGTGGCGCTTCTTATAATAATGAATTCGGCAGGCCTAATATTGCGGGTTACTTTAGAACATTAGAAATTAAGCATGATAATGAAATAAAAGGTTTTCATAAGCCCATTATGTTAGCAGGCGGCATTGGAAGTATTAACGATATCCATACGAAAAAACAGGCAAGTCCTCCAGGCGCTCTTCTCATTCAATTAGGTGGCCCGGCCATGCTTATTGGATTAGGTGGTGGTGCAGCCTCAAGTATGGGAACTGGATTCAATGCAGAAAATCTAGATTTTGATTCTGTGCAACGTGGCAATCCCGAATTACAAAGAAGAGCTCAAGAAGTGATTGATCGATGCTGGCAATTAGGTAAAGACAATCCCATTTTAAGCATTCATGATGTAGGTGCTGGTGGTTTATCAAATGCATTCCCTGAATTGGTCAATGATGGCGGGGTGGGGGCGACATTTCAATTACGTTCAATTAATAACGAAGAGTCCAGTATGTCACCACGTGAGCTTTGGTGTAATGAAGCCCAAGAGCGCTATGTACTGGCTATTATAGAAAAAGACCTTGATTTGTTTAAGTCGCTTTGCGAGAGAGAAAGATGCCCCTTCGCGATTGTAGGTGTTGCAAAAAAAGATAAACAACTCATCGTCGAAGATAGTCTTCTAAAAAAAGATGCGGTCCATATGGATTTATCTACTCTCTTGGGTAAGCCACCTAAGATGACGCGCAATGTGAAACGAAAAGAAAAAGCTCTTAAAAGGTTTGCCACAGACAATATTGACATCAAAGATGCGGCTTATCGTGTTCTGAGATACCCAGCTGTAGCAAATAAAATGTTCCTAATTCATATTGGCGATCGTTCAGTGACAGGATTGATTGCAAGAGATCAGCTTGTAGGCCCTTGGCAAGTGCCAGTTGCTGATGTTGCCGTCACGTTATCATCATTTGATAGTTTACTCGGTGAGGCTTTTGCTATTGGCGAAAAAACACCTATTGCGATGATCGATGCAAAAGCTTCTGTTCGTATGGCGTTAGGCGAAGCTATTACCAATTTATCTGCAGCCTCGATTCGTCATTTGGAAGATATTAAATTATCAGCCAATTGGATGGCGTCAGCAGGTCATGATGGGGAAGACGCTGCCTTATTTGATGCGGTTGAAGAAATCGGCATGCGCCTATGTCCTGACTTAGGTATCAGTATTCCAGTCGGTAAAGATTCCATGTCTATGAAAACAGCCTGGTTAGATGGCACAAAAGAAAAAATGGTGGTCTCTCCTGTGTCTCTTATTGTAAGTGCTTTTGCACCCGTCTTTGATGCTAGAAAAACATTAACGCCAACACTTAATAGAAGCCTTAAGGATAGCGGTCTTATCTACATCGATTTAGGTTTAGGCAAAAATAGATTAGGGGCTTCCACATTTAATTTAGTCTTCAATGAAGTAGGTGATATCCCTCCTACACTTGATGATGCTAAAACACTTAAAGCATTCTTTGATGTGATTCAAACGCTTAAAAATGAAAATGTGATTGAGGCTTATCATGATCGATCTGATGGCGGTCTTTTTGCAACGTTAACTGAAATGGCTTTTGCAGGGCGCTGTGGTCTAGATATTGATTTAACTAATTGCGGCAATGATATTAAAGCGATTTTATTTAACGAAGAATTGGGTGCTGTCATACAAGTTCAAAAAGAGCATATTTCCAATACACTCAAAAAAATTAATGAGGCCCTAAAACATAATGCTTTCCTCATTGGGTCTATCAGTCAAAATCAAACAATTCATATTCAACATCAAAATGAAACTGTATTTAAAGAGACGAGGTCAAACTTGCAAAGTGCTTGGAGTGAAACATCCTTCAAGATGCAAACTATGAGGGATAATCCAGAGTCTGCCCTGGAAGAGTTTTCACAAATTTCAGATGACCTTGATCCAGGCATTATCCCAAAATTTGATTTTGAAATTCCACAGTCTTTTGCAATTAAAAAGATGAAGCCTAAAATTGCCATCCTAAGAGAGCAAGGCGTAAATGGTCATGTTGAAAT
>SXGR01580268.1_pt1 | contig 11832 bp, 10 predicted proteins | sample 3174711 | NCBI WGS metagenome assembly SXGR01 (sample SAMN11356860, study PRJNA531348) | freshwater metagenome | isolation source: freshwater sample F1-60 | place: China: Fuxian Lake, Yuxi | collected 2017-12-25
CGTAAGATACGAACGCTTGCGGCGTCAGGTTTTCGTTTGACGGTAAAATGGCGTCACCGCGTGTGACGCCTTTTTTTTGTAAACGAGCAATACCAACCTTGTCGTTCCCGCGAAGGCGGAAACCCATAACCCTGCGCCATATGCCACATGGTATGGATTCCTGCCTTCGCGGCAATGACGGGGTAAATTTTTTTGTTGCGAACTAAAAGGATAGCCACCATGACCCGCCGCTACGACGCTAAAAAATTCACCCTCGCGCACCTGCGCGCCACCGCCGAAAAATGCAAGAACTGGGGCAAGTGGGGGCCGGATGATCAAGTCGGCACGCTGAATTACGTCACCCCGCAGGACATCATCGACGCCTCGCGTCTGGTGAAAAAAGGTAAGGTATTTTCGCTGGGCCTGAACTTCGACCGCACCGGCCCGCAAAAAGGTTTGTGGGGCAATCGCTTCAACCCCATCCACACCATGCTCGCGACGGGCACCGACGCCGTCGCCGGCAATCAGGACAAAGGCGGGCTACGTTACGCCGACGATATGGTGTCGCTGCCGCTGCAATGCGGCACACAATGGGACGCACTGGGACACATTTTTTACGACGATAAAATGTGGAACGGCTATGACGCCAAGCTGGTCGACACCAACGGCGCACAAAAAAACGGCATCCACAAAACCCGCGACAAAATGGCGGGACGCGGTGTGCTGCTAGACGTGGCGCGGCACCTGGGCAAGGAATTTCTGGCCGACGGCGAAGCCATTACTAACAATGACCTCGATGCCTGCGCCAAGGCACAGGGTGTCACCATCAAGCGCGGCGACTTCGTCATCGTGCGCACCGGCCAAATGGAGCAGCGCCTGAAAGCCGAAGAGTGGGGCGGCTATGCGGGCGGAGAAGCGCCGGGCTTGGCGTTTGAGACCGCCGAGTGGATCCACCAAAAAGAAATCGCCGCCATCTGCACCGACACCTGGGGTTGCGAAGTGCGCCCCAACGAAACCGAGGATGCTTCACAACCGTGGCACTGGGTGGTAATCCCGATGATCGGCATCACCATGGGCGAGATTTTTTATCTCAAGGACTTGGCCGACGATTGCGCGCAGGACAAGGTCTACGAGTTTTTCTTCTGTGGGCCGCCGTTGCCGATTACACGGGCGGTGGGGTCGCCTATTAATCCGCAGGCGATTAAGTAGAACTTTAAGTTTGCCCAGGGCGGAAATCGTGGGGCGCACCCCTATTTCGCCCCACAACGGTTAGATGCATCAATGGTCTAGATGCCGATACTGTTCCAGTTTCGCCTCATCCAGCTTTACTCCCAATCCAACCGCATCGTTCATCTGTAACGTTCCCGCTGAAATATCCAGCCGCGTAGTCGTCACGGTATCCACCACCTTAAGTGGTCCGACGCATTCCAGCCCTGGCACGACGTTGCGTGATGTCGTACACAACAGAATTTCCGCTAGGGTGCTGGGATCAAGCCCGAAGCCGTGGCCAACCACACACGGGATGCCCGCCGCTTCGGCGGTTGCCAGCATGCGTTGCGCGCGCAGGATGCCGCCGGCTTGTTTGATGCCGAATTTCACGTAATCTGCTGCGCCGGCTTTGATGACTGCCAGCAGGCTCTGGTGATCGCTCACCGATTCGTCGGCCATCACCGGGATGCCGCCTTGGCGGCGTACTTTGGCCAGCCCCGCGATGTCTTCCTTCGGCGCGGGTTGTTCATAGAGTTGCAGGTTGTAGGGCTTGACCAGGGCGCAGAGTTTTAACGAGGTTTCAGCGTCGTAGAGGCAATTCGCGTCGATGCGCAGCTGCATGGCGCTGCCCACAGCTTCACGCACGGCCGCTACGCGGTCGTGATCGGCCTGGATGCCGAAACCGCCAACTTTGATCTTGGCCGATTTGAAGCCGGCTTTGAGCCAGCGCTTGCCTTCGGCGGCGGCTTCTGCCGGCGGCAGTGCGCCGATCCAGCCGTTGAAGCGCACTTCTGTGGTGACGGCGCCGCCCAGATACGTTTGCATCGACACACCGTGAATATTCGCCGCGAGATCGACGCAGGCCATTTCCGCGCCCGCCGCTGCGCCCGGCTGCGTCGGTGTGAGCTTGTCGAAGAGTTCGATCAACTGGTGCAGATTCAACGCGTCCTGCCCGATGATGGCGGGCGCGATCTTGTCGCGTAGCGTGGCCGCCAGCTCTACGGCGGTGCCCGGCGATTTGGCGGCAGCCGAGGGTTCGATGCTGCTGATGCCGATGGCGCCGCCGGAGGCGGTGAGGCGGATCACCACACATTTGGTGACATTCTTGGTGATGCCTGCGCTGGTGAAGTTGCCTGCCAGCGGCATGTCGATGCCGAAGACTTCCATGCGTTTTATGGTGTGTTTCATAAGGGAGTGCCTTTGTGGTTTGTCGTAGTCGGTCGTTGGTAAGTCATGCGGCGAAGTCACGTCGGTATGCGCCGCCTAATTTCCTCGATCACGATGGCGTTGTCGCGCTCGCCTTCGCCCGCAGCGACACAACCATCGACGATGCTGACATACGTCTCCGCCAGTGGCAAGCCTTGTCCGCGCGCTTTTGCCTGTTCCAGCATCAGCAGAAAATCCTTGCGCGTTTGCGTGATGAAGCCGTGGGGCGTGAAATCGCCTCTGACCATTTTCGGGCCTTTGACGTCCATCACCTGCGATTGCGCGGCGGATTCACGCGCGACTTTCAAAAACGCGCCGGGGTCGAGTCCCAGCTTTTGCGCGAACACCAGCCCTTCGGCCAGTGCCGCGCGATTTACACCGAGAATCAGATTGATGGCGAGTTTGGCGCGTCCGCCGTTGCCCGCTGCGCCCAGGTGATGCCGCCGCGGGCAAATGGCATCGAGCACGTCGCGCGCTTCTTCCGCCGCTGCCGGGTCGCCGCCAATCATGCCCAGCGCGTCGCCGGTCTCGGCTTGCTGGCTGGTACCGGACACCGGCGCTTCGACATAACGCACCTTGTCCGCCGGTGTGCGTGCGACCAGCGCAGAAATTTTGTCCGGGTCGCAGGTGCTGACGCATAGCGCGATCAGGGGCGGCTTGCCGGAAGGCAACGTGGCCACCAATGCTGCGATGGTTTGCTCCACCTGTTCGGTGTTGAACACCGCCAGGACGACCTTGTGGCAAGTGGCCGCGATTTCGGTCACCGATGCGGCAGCGCGTCCGCCGAGCGCTGCGAAGGCGTCGAGCTTTTTCGCATCGACATCGTAGCCCAGCAGTTCCAGCCCTGCCCCGCGCATGCGTTTGGCGCAGGCCATACCCATCAAGCCGATGCCAATCAATCCCACCGGGTGCGTGCTGCTCATGGCGCTGCCCTTGACGATGTTGGTTATGAAAAGGCGGCCATTATAGTCGCGACCAGGTTGGTGAATTGAGCCCTATCCCGGGGCGCGGCACGGGTATAATGCGCCGATGCGCCGGTATAGCTCAGTGGTAGAGCAACCGCCTTGTAAGCGGTAGGTCGTCTGTTCAATCCAGACTACCGGCACCAGCCCGTAGGGCGAAAATAAAAGATCAATAAAAACAGATACTTATAATAACGCTTGCCCGGGCACTTTGCTCTTGAAAGCGCTTGATGCCGCCCCTATATGGGCGGGTGAACCAAAATCCGCGGCCAAGGTCTGGTGTAGGTCTGAGTCGCGGCATAAAGTTGTTACGAGGAGGAATCTCAGTGATCAAGGTTGAAAACCTGTGCAAGCATTTTGGCGCCAAGATTGCGGTGAACGATATTTCGTTTACCGTTGAAAAAGGCGAGGTGCTGGGGTTTCTCGGGCCAAATGGCTCGGGCAAATCCACCACCATGCGTATCATCACCGGCTACTATCCGGCCACGTCCGGGCGTGTCACCGTCGGAGGATTTGATGTCGCCGAGAAACCCATTGAAGCCAAGCGCCTGATGGGCTATCTACCGGAAAGCGCGCCCGGCTACGCCGACATGACAGTCAATGGCTTTCTGGGATTCGCGGCGGAACTGCGCGGGTTGACCGGCAGCGCCAAAAAAGCGGCCATCGACCGTGTGATCGAGATGTGCTTTTTGCAGGCGGTGGTGTATCAAACCATCGATACCCTGTCCAAGGGCTATAAGCACCGTACTTGTCTTGCGCAATCGCTGATTCACGATCCGCAAGTGCTGATCATGGACGAGCCGACCGACGGTCTCGATCCGAATCAGAAACACGAAGTGCGCAACCTCATTCGCAAAATGGCCCCGGAAAAAGCGATCATCTTTTCCACGCACATTCTGGAAGAGGTCGAAGAAGCCTGTACCCGCGCTATAATCATTGATCGTGGCCGCATGGTCGCCAGCGGCACGCCGGCGGAACTCAAGGCGCGTTCGCCATCGGGTAAGCTGGACGAAGTGTTCCGCGCGCTGACCCTCTCCGATACTGTCAAAGCAGCATAGAAAAGCCAAACAAGCGAAATCATCATGAATGCCTGGGCCAATATCAAAACCATTATGAAGCGCGAACTGGGCGGCTATTTCACCTCGCCCATCGCGTATGTTTTCCTGATTATCTTTCTGCTGCTGACGGGGTTTTTCACCTTTACGATCGGCAACTTTTTCGAGCGGGGTGAAGCTTCGCTGGTGTCGTTCTTCACTTGGCATCCGTGGCTGTATCTGTTTCTTGTGCCAGCGGTGGGCATGCGCCTGTGGTCGGAGGAGCGCCGGCTGGGCACCATGGAACTGCTGCTCACCATGCCGATGACCGCGTGGCAGGCCATTCTCGGCAAGTTTCTGGCGTCGTGGGCGTTTTTGGCGTTGGCGCTGGCTCTGACTTTTCCGGTGTGGATCACAGTTAACTGGCTCGGGTCGCCGGATAACGGCATCATCGCCGCCGGTTATGTCGGCAGCCTGTTTCTGGCCGGTTCGTATCTGGCAATCAGCTGCATGACTTCCGCGATGACGCGCAATCAGGTGATCAGCTTTATTCTGTCGGTGGTGATTTGCCTGTTCTTCATTCTGGCGGGTTACACGCCCATCACCGATCTGCTTACCCGCGTGGCCAGTCCGGTGGTGGTGGACATCATCGCGTCGTTTTCGGTGATGACCCACTTTGAAGGCTTTCAGCGCGGGGTGATCGATCTGCGCGATTTCCTGTTTTTCGTCTCGGTGATCGGCTTTGCACTGTTTACCACCGGTGTGATTATTCGTGGCCAGCGGGCAGGCTAGCAGAAGACCATCAGGAAAAACCATGAAAAAGTCCAATATTGACACGCTGTTTTACTCTGCCGGCGGTTTGCTGCTGCTAGCGATTATTCTGATCGCGGCGAATTTCTTGATAAGCGTGATCAAAGCCCGCGTCGACCTCACGCAAGGCAGCGTCTACACGCTCTCGGATGGCACGCGCGCGATTCTTTCCAAGCTCGAAGCGCCGGTGAAGATCCGTTACTACTACACGCAAGGCGGCAACACCGTGCCGGTGGGCATCAAGACCTTCGCCAAACGGGTCGAAGACTTGCTTGCCGAATACAAATCGGCGTCGGGCGGCAAAGTAATCATCGAGAAATTCAATCCGGAGCCGGATTCGGACGCCGAGGAGTCTGCGGCGCTCGATAACGTCGAAGGACAGCAGACCAACACCGGCGAGAAGTTCTATCTGGGCCTTGCGGTATCCTTCCTCGATAAAAAGGAATCGATCCCGGTGCTGTCGGCGGACCGCGAACGCTTGCTTGAATATGATTTGACCAGCAAGATTTCGCAAGTCACGCAGGCGAAAAAACCGGTGATCGGCCTGATGGCCGGCCTGCCGGTGCTGGGCCGTCCGCTCAATCCGATGACCAAGCAACAGCCCACCGAGCCGTGGGTGCTGGGTTCTGAGCTGAAACGCACCTTTGAGGTGAAAAAAGTCGAACTCGACGTGAAGAAAATCGACGACGACATCAAAGTGCTGGTGGTGATCCATCCGAAAAACATCACTGAAGAAGCGGAGTACGCCATCGATCAGTTTGTGCTGCGCGGCGGCAAGCTGGTGGCGTTTGTTGACCCGTATGCCTATTTCGATCAGCAGCCTGACATGCAAAACCCGTTCGGCGGCAATCAGGCTGGCGGTTCCACGCTCTTTAACCTGTTCAAGGGCTGGGGTGTTGAAGTCGATAGCAAGGTGATCGCCGATATGACTTTTCCCAGCGGCTCCGGCCCGCGCCTGCTGCCGACATTGCTGATGTTGACCAACGATGCGTTCAATATGGACGACATCGTGATGAGTCAGGTGGGCACGATGCTGGTGCCGTTCGGTGGCAGCTTCAAGGGCAAGCTCGCCGAAGGGTTGAAGCAGAACGTGCTGATCAAATCGTCGAAAAACGCCATGCCGGTGGATTTGATTATTGCCACACTGTCGGGCGAGCCGGCCACGCGCGGTTTCGCGCCCACCGGCAAGGAAGAACCCATTGCCATGCGGCTCACCGGCAAATTCAAGTCAGCGTTCCCCAACGGCGAACCGACACCGCAGCAAGCGCCCGCGAAAAAGGGTGAGGAATTGAAGCCGCCACCGCCGGCCTCCGGCAATCATATGCGTGAAGCCAAGGCCGAAAACTCGGTGGTGCTGGTGGCCGACGTGGATATGCTCACCGACGGTGCCGCGGTCGAGGTGCAGGACGTGTTCGGACAAAAAGTGGTGGTGCCGCGTAACGGCAACCTGGCGTTTGCACAAAGTCTGATTGAACAACTCGCGGGTGATTCCAATCTGATGAATTTGCGCAGCCGCGCCGCGTTCAGCAAACCGCTGACCGTGTTGCGGCAAATGGAAGCGCAGGCACAACAGTCTTATCTGGGCGAAATCAAGAAGCTCGAAGATTCGCGCAACCAGATCACGGAAAAGCTGCAAAACCTGCAAAAAGGCCGCACGGGTGCGAGCGCGTCCGCCGCGGCGACAGTGCTCACGCCGGAGCAGCAGACAGAGATTGAGAACTTCCGCAAGCAAGCCACCGAAACCAGCAAACAGCTGAAAGAGTTGCGTAAAAACCTGCGCGTGGATACCGACCGCCTTGAACTGTGGACCAAGGTGATCAATATCGGCGCGGTTCCGGTGCTGGTGGCGATTCTGGGTCTGGTGCTCGCGATGCGCCGCCGCAATCAGGTGAGAAAGGCGGTGGCGGCATGAACCGCAAACAGTTTTTAATCATGCTGGCGCTGGTGGGCGTGCTGGGCGGTGCCGGACTGGCGATGTTCTGGAAGGACCTCGCCGGATACAAAGAGGCTGGCGCGAAAATCGGCGCAAAAGTGCTGCCCGATCTGAAGGCCGCCGATGCAACCGAGATTCGACTGAAGGACGCCAAGAGCGAAATCACGCTGGTGAGCAAGAATGGGTCGTGGGGTGTGAAAGAACGCGGCGGCTATCCGGCTGATGTGGGCGAAATCAGTGAATTGCTGGCGAAGCTGGTCGAGGCGAAGGTGGTGCAGTCTGAAACCGTGGGCGATTCGCTTCTGGGCCGGCTGAGTCTGCTGGATCCGGCGAAGGCCGCCGCCAAAGATGGAAAGGCCGAAGGCACGGGTACGCTGCTCGAAATGAAAGACAAAACCGGCAAACAGATCGCCTACCTGATTTTCGGCAACGTGTCGAAAAAGAAAGACCCCGGCAATCCTCTGCCCAACGCGGTGGACGGTGTGCCGGCGGGCCGCTACATGATCGCGCCGGGCAAAATGCAAAGCGTGGTGGTGGTGTCCGACCCGTTTGCCAACGTTGAAATACGCCCGGGCCGGTGGTTGGCCAAGAATTTTTTCAAGGCTGACCGCATCAAGTCGCTAAGCGGCGGCGAGGGCAAGGAACAGTGGAAAATTGCCCGCGAACTCGAATACAGCCAATGGAAATTCGCGGGGGGCGCGGGGCAGCTCGACCCAAGCGCTGCGGTGGGAGCGAACAATGCGCTCGGCCAATTGACGTTCAGTGATGTGTCCACCGATGCAAAAGTAGAGGGGGAAGGCGTGCGTACTATCGTCGCCGAAACGTTCGACAACCTCACTTACACCATCAAAATCGCCAAACAGAAAACGGGCGACGATTACCTGTTCAACTTCGTGCTGAGCGGCGCACCGCCGAAAACACGCACGCCCGAAAAAGATGAAAAGCCCGACGAAGTCAAACGCCGTGCCGAGGAATACGAAAAATCATTGAAAGGTCTGGAAGCGCGCGTGGAGTTTGAAAAAATTCTCGGCCAATGGGTGTACGCAATGTCCGCCAAGACGTTGGAACCGCTGCTGAAAGACCGCGCGCAAATGACGGTGCAACCGCGCAAGCCGGGTGATGACAAGGGTGGCCCCGGTGGCCCGCCGCCAGGTTTTCCGCCGGGCATGATGATGCCGGGCATGACCCGATAAAAATCTGATTTAAATCAAATACTTATAGGGTAATCACCCAGCGAGTCCTCTGCGCGGCTGCGTCAACTTGGACCGCGGCATCGCCAAGAGTGGTATTTGTTGACCTTGGGTGCTTCTTGAGGGCGAGACACCATCGCCCTCAGCTTTCTGCTGAGTCGGCGGTGTGTGGGTCTACACAGGAGCCTCACTATCGCTTACCTGCAGACCTTGTCGCGACCAGCGGCATCTGCAAAAGTTGTGTGGAGCAATGCCTGGTGTAGACTCGTCAATGTGAGCCACATCAATCATGAGGCGTGACGCGATTGCCATCCGCAAGTATTTATGTAAGTATTTGTTTTAAAAGGATATTAAAATGAGTAACCCGAAGGTTGAAAAATCGCCGGTGCTACCGGCGGATCACAAGTGGACGTTTGAAAAGCGCCAGGGTATTTACGAATCCGATGTCACAGCGCTGGTGCGCCGCATGCTCGAGGATGAGCAGATTCAGAAAGACCAGCGCGCAGCGTGGGAGCGCTGGCGCAACGATCCGAGCAGTTTGAAATAGCCGTGCGGCGTTCACGCGTGTATGGCGCGCCGCTACTGGCGGTGATGGCGGCCGCATTATTCGCGCCGGCAGCCGTGCCGGCGTGGGCACAGTCACTGGCGGGCGCGGCGAATTACCCCAGCCGCCCGATACGATTTGTGGTGCCCTTCGCGCCCGGCGGCAATGCTGACACGATAGCGCGCACCGCCAGCCAGAAAGCGGCCGAGGCTCTGGGCCAGCAAGTGGTGATCGACAATCGCTCCGGCGCCAACGGCAACATCGGCATGGAAATCGTCGCGCGTGCCGCGTCCGACGGCTACACCATCGTGCTGGGCTATATTGCCAATGTCGCGATTGCGCCGAGTCTGGTGGCCAGGATGCCGTACGATCCGGTGAAGGATTTCACGCCGGTGACGCTGCTGGCCACCGCACCGAATATCATTGTCGTGCATCCTTCGGTGCAGGCGCGCGGGATGAAAGAACTGGTCGCGCTGTCCAAGGCCAAACCGAAATCGATCAATTTTTCGTCAGCGGGCGTGGCGAGTGTCGGGCATCTGACGGGCGAGCTGTTCAACACCGCGCTCGGCGCCGATCTTCAGCACGTGCCGTACAAGGGCAGTGCACAAGGGGTCATCGATCTTTTGGCCGGGCAAATTCAGATGCTGATCGGCGGCATGTCTTCGGTCATGCCGCATATCAAGGCGCAGCGCTTGCGCGCGGTGGCCGTCACCAGCGCGCAACGCTCGCCCGCCGCACCCGATGTGCCCACCGTGGCTGAATCGCTGATGCCGGTCTTTGAGGCGACGGCGTGGTATGGCGTGCTGGCGCCCGCTGGCGCGTCGCCTGCCATCGTTTCGCGGCTGCAGGGCGAATTCGCCCGGGCGCTGGCCGTGCCGGAGGTGAAACAGCGTCTGGACAATCTGGGCTATGTCATTGTCGCCAATACCCCCGGCGAATTCGCTGCGTACATTAAAACCGAAATCACCAAGTGGGCCAAGGTGGTCAAGGCGTCTGGTGCGAAGGCGGAGTAGCAACCCAATCCCATTCCAATGCAAGAGCAGCCATCATGAGCGAAGCGTCCCGCGCACACTTGTTCGAATACTTTCCTGGCAACTTCGTGTGGTCGCAATCGATCAACGCGATGATCGACATGGCCAACTGGGGCGCGGCGTCGATGGGGGAGATCGACCAGGTCGGCAAGCGCCTCAAAAACAGGCAAGGCGACAACGAAGCGTGGTTCATCGAATGGCAGACGATGGCCGAAGACCAGGAGCGCAAGGCTGAAGCCGCAGCAGCAGCAGGCCATCAACTGACGGCGGGCACTTATTTTCTGCACGCGGCCACCTACCATCTTTATGCCGAGCGCTTTATTCCGCCCAGCGAACGCAAGTTCGACAGCTATCGCAAGTGCATGCACTGCTTCGAGGAAGGCTACACGCGGCGCTATCCCAACGTGGAGCGCGTCGAAGTGCCATACGAAAATGGGCAAAGCCTGCCGGCGCTCTTCATGCGCGCGCCCGGCGCGGGGCCCAAGCCGACGGTTGTGTGCTTCGACGGCCTCGATCTTTGCAAGGAAATGAGTATTTTGTTCATTGGCGTTGAACTCGCTTACCGCGGTTATCACACGCTCGCCATCGACGGCCCAGGGCAGGGCGAGGCGCTGAGGCTGCGCAATATCCCCAGCCGCTACGATTACGAAGTGCCGGGTGCGGCGGCGTTTGACTACGTCGCAGGCCGCGCGGATGTGGTCAAAAACCGCATTGGCGTGATGTCGTTCAGCCTCGGCGGCTACTACACACCCCGCATGGCCGCTTTTGAAAAGCGCTACGCCGCAGCGGTCGCGTGGGGCGCGCACTACGATTACCATGCCGTGTGGGTCAAGCGCCGCGCGCACATGGAAGCCGGCGGCAAAAATGCCTCGTCGGCGATGTTTCAGTTGCCGTGGGTGCTCGGCGTGCCGGACATGGATGCCGCGATGGTCAAGGTGAAAGATTTCACCCTCGAAGGTGTGGCCGACAAAATCGAATGCCCGATTTTGATCGTGCACGGCGAACACGACACCATCGTGCCGGTCGAAATCGCCCATCAACTCGACAAGGCGATCACGCGTTCACGCAACAAAACCTTCAAGGTGTTTACCATTGCCGATGGCGGGTCGGAGCATTGTCATGGAGACAATCGGATTGTGGGATCGAATTATGTGGCGGATTGGGTGGCGGATAATTTGTAGGCCGAGAGCGTTACCTTGAAGGTTATTGGTACAACGCATTGTTTGGCATTCGTATACGCTTTATTGGTCACTGCGTTGATTGGGTTACTGATAAAGGTAGTTCCATTCCAAATAAAATTGGAGGAATGGGGCGTGTTGATACCTATCGTGCCTTTTTTAATTTTTTTGTGGCTTGCCTACGCTATCGCGAAGAATGTTGAACGAATGAATTCAGACATATAGCAAGTAGGGCGCAATCTTATTGCGCTGAATCTGTAGCTGGGTACGCTACTAAATTTAGCTTCAACACCAAGTTCGCTGGGCTACCCCCGGTTCGTCGGCCCTTCGGGCTCCCCTGTGCGGCTCGCCACGCCGGGCGGCTGCGGAACTCGCCCTCGCATACCCCCGCGAGGACTCAGACAGTCCTCGCCGACTGCCCCCGGCGCGGCTGCGCTGCTCGGCGGCTCTCAGTGCGATTGCACAGCGAAAAATTATCTAGAAAAATATCAATTAAAACAGATGGTAATTAGGGCGAAACGTAACTAAAGTAGATTTTAAGAAAGAGCTTGAATACGTTGTCGTTGCGGTGATTGTAACGGTATTCGATTTCCTTTAAATACATCGGGAAATAATTCTTCGACACGCCGCGATAGTTGTAAAGAATGTGCTTGGCGTAGCTCCAGAAGCCCTCGATGCCGTTGATGTGATTTCTGGTTTTTTTGTCAACAAACTGCTTGCTGTGATTGACCACATGATGCTTGCCATAGCGGCGCA
>SXGR01267085.1_pt1 | contig 11831 bp, 13 predicted proteins | sample 3174711 | NCBI WGS metagenome assembly SXGR01 (sample SAMN11356860, study PRJNA531348) | freshwater metagenome | isolation source: freshwater sample F1-60 | place: China: Fuxian Lake, Yuxi | collected 2017-12-25
ACGCGCTGGCGGCCGGGGTGGTGCCGGCGGGCCCCGCGACCGGAGCGGGTCTGGCCGCGGCCATAGGTCCAGCCGGGGCGCGGACCGCGGGCGTGCTCGCGCTCGAGCCACGGCGGCCGGTGTTCGGCGCTGTCAATTATGCGACCTTGTTCGCGTACCTCGCCGGGATGTTGGGTCTCGGCGCATACTTCATGCGGCGCGCGCGGGACGCGCGCAGCTACTTTCTCGCGGGAGGACGGATCCCGTGGTGGGCCGCCGGCATCAGCGTCTACGCGACCACCCTCAGCTCGATCACGGTGCTGGCGATGCCCGCGAAGTCCTTCGCCACCGACTGGACCTTTCTGCTCGCGCCGCTGACGATCCTGCTGCTGGCGCCGGTAATCACGCGGTTTTACTTGCCGTTCTTCCGCCGGCTCGAGGTCGCGAGCGCATATGAATATCTGGAGCGGCGCTTCAGCTTCGCCCTGCGCGCCTATGCCAGCATCGTCTTCGTTTCCTTCCAGCTCGGGCGCGTTGCCATCGTGACCTATCTGCCCTCGTTGGCCCTCGCCATCGTCTGCGGCCTCGACGTGGTTACCTGTGTACTGCTGATCGGCGGGCTCTGCACCATCTACACCGTGCTGGGTGGGATCGAGGGTTCGATCTGGACCAGCGTGCTGCAGGCGGGCGTGATGCTGACTGCCGCGCTGCTCTGTCTCGGGGCGGTGCTCGGGGGCGTCGGAGGCAGCGCCACCGCCCTCGTGAGTGAGGCCCTTGCAGACGGCAAGCTCCGGCTCTTCGACTGGTCGTGGAGTGCGGTTCAGGCGACGACCTGGATCATCGTTCTCGGCAACCTGATCAACAACCTCGTTCCCTACACCTCCGACCAGTCCGTGATCCAGCGCTACCTGACGACGAAGGACGAGGCGCAGGCGCGGCGCGCAATCTGGTTAAACGGGCTGATCGCCTTTCCGTCGGCGGCCCTGTACTTTGCCCTCGGGACCGGGCTCTACCTTTTCTTCAAGCACCATCCGGCCGCGCTGCACCCGGCGATCGCCGGCGAGTCCCTGCTGCCGTTCTTTGTCGCCGACCACCTGCCGGCGGGCCTGGCCGGGCTGGTCGTGGCGGGCATCTTCGCCGCGGCGCAGTCGAACGTCTCGAGTGACCTCAACAGCGGCGCGACGGCGCTGGTGACGGATTTTGTCGAGCGGGGTCGCCCCGGTCTGTCCGGCCCTGCGCGCCTGCGTTGGGCACGCAGCGCCACGGCAGGCCTCGGCGTCGCCACCACTTGCCTCGCGCTGCTGCTGACGACTCTGGATATCCGGTCCTTCCTCGACGCCTACATCTCCCTTGTCGGCTTGATGGGCACCGGGCTGGCCGCGGTCTTCGCGCTCGGGATCTTCACCACGCGCGCGAACGCGGCCGGAGCCCTCGCCGGTGTGGTCGCCAGCGGCGTGGTGCTTGTTTGGATACAGCAGGCAACCCGGCTCCATTTCTTCTGGTATGGCATTGTCGGCTTCGCGACCTGCGGGGCCGTGTCGCTGGCCGTCGGTGCGATCACCGGTGGCCCTCGCCGCTCGCTTGCCGGCCTCACTCTCTGGACCCTGCCCTCCCGCGGCTCTGCGGGCCCCACCTGATGTCCCGTCCGAACATCCTGCTCATCCTCAGCGACCAGCTCCGCACCGACGCCCTCGGTTGCTACGGTGGGACGCGCGTTTCCACGCCCCACCTCGACGCCCTTGCCGCCGGGGGCACGGTGTTCGACCGCTGTTACGTCAACAACCCGGTCTGTACGCCCAGCCGGGCGTGCCTTTGGACCGGCAAGACCGTGCACGGCCACGGCGTCCACAACCTTCACGACGTCCTCCCGGACACGGAGAGACTCTTCCCGGAGACGCTGCGCGGGCTCGGCTACCGCACGGCGCTGTTTGGCAAGCTCCACGTGAGCGCGCGGGTGGTCGACCAGAACGAGGTCCCGGTCCACGCCGGCTTCGATGTCTACGAGAACGCGCTTTCGCCCTACAACCACGACTGTCGTCTGCACGCCTACCGCGACTGGCTGCGCGAGCGCGATCCCGTCTTCCTGGCGAGGCTGGCGCGCGAGGGCAGCGCGGTCGGCCACGTGCCCGATGCACTCCACTTCTCCACGTGGGTCGCGGAGCGGGCGGGCGCCTTCATCGGCGCGGAGGCGGGCCGGGGACCCTTTTTCTGCTGCGCCAGCTTCGTCGACCCCCACGATCCTTTCGACGACCACCCCCCAGAGTGGCTCGACCGGGTGGCGCTCGGCGCGATGGAGACGGTCGACCGAAGCCCCGGTCCTCCCGGCCGGCCCGCCGGCGTCCGCCGCGAGGAGGCCGAGGGCGTATTGGGTGCACTCGCCGACTACTCGGACGACGAGATCCGGCGGATGCGGCGGAGCTATTACGCCTCCGTGGGCTTCCTCGACGCGTGCGTCGGCCGCGTGCTGGCGGCGCTGCGCGCAGCGGGCGCTGAGGGCAACACGCTGGTGCTTTTCGCCAGCGACCACGGCGAGATGCTCGGAGAGCGCCGCCTGCTGGGAAAGGGCGCTCACTTTTACGAAGCCTGCGGTCGCGTACCGCTGCTCGCGCGCCTTCCGGGGGTGTTCGCAGCCGGCGCGCGCTCGTCCGCGCTGGTGCAGCTGCACGACCTGGCCGCGACCGCACTCGACGCCGCCGGGAGCGACCCCACCGCGCGGCACGCCTGCCTGCCGGACGCCGTCCCGCTGCAAACGGCGGGCTCGGGGCGCGACTGCGCCTTCGGTGTCTACCGCAACAGCTGCATCAACCGCCGCAAGGTATTCTGGGACCCGCCGATCCACTGCACGATGATCGTCCGCGGCCCGCACAAACTCACCGTCTACCACGATGGGCCGCCGTCGTCCGCAGACGAGGGTGAGCTCTACGACCTAGCCGCCGATCCCGCCGAGGCGCGCAACCTCTGGGCCGAGCCCGCGGCCAACGCCCTGCGCGCCGACCTGCTGGCACGGCTGCGAGCGTGGCTTGCCGAGCAGGAACGCGCGGGCCCCGGTGGGCGGGGCGGGCACCGTTTCCCGCCCGCGAAGCACTGGCTGCCCAACAACCCGATCCGCCTCGCACGCTGAGGCTTCTCTCCAATGTTTCTGACCGCAAATTCTGTGACCGTGCTGGCGAGGCAGCGCGCGCGAAAGGCGACGCTGCAGCCGGTGGCCGACTTCAGTGTTCGATCGGCGGCGCGCTTGCGCAGGTGGGGCTGGCTCTCTGAGTCGGCCGCCTCCGGAACGAACCCCGGACTCGAAGAAGGCCGGCTCGGAGAGCCAGCCCCACCACGACACAAAGACAAACCTGTCAGCTTGGGCGTCCAAGGAATCACCTGATCCAGAAGATGAACTCCGATCGTCCGGCCGTCCCTGCATTTTCCCGCCGGGACTTTGTGCGAACCTCTGGTGCCGCCGCCGCGGCTTGCTGGACGAGGGCGAAGCTGGGCGCCGCGGTGGTGTCCAGGACGCGGCCCAACGTCGTTTGCATTGTTGCCGACGACCTCGGGTTCGCGGACCTCGGCTGTTACGGCTCCGAAATCCACACGCCTAACCTCGACCGTCTCGCGGCCGGCGGCGCGAGCTTCGCGCAAGGATATTCGTTCCCTCGCTGCTGCCCCTCCCGCGCCGCGCTCCTCACCGGCCGCACGCCGCACGAGGCTGGCCTGGGTTTCATGGTGGCGCACGAGGAGAAGCCCGGAGTGAATCCGGCCGCCTACCAGGGCTTCCTGCGGGCAGAAGTGCCGACCCTGGCGGAACGTCTCCGAGCCGAAGGCTACCGCACGAGCCTGGCCGGGAAGTGGCACGTGGGCGAACACCGCCCGCACTGGCCGTGCGACCGCGGCTTCGAGGAGAGTTTCGGCCTGGTCGGCGGCGCCTGCAGCTATTTCGATCCCAGCGGCAGCCGGGCGCAGCCGCGCGTCCGGCGGTTTTTCCGCAACGATCGGGAGATCGTCATCCGGCCGGATCCCGATTTCTATTTCACCGACGAGATTGCCCGTGAGGCCGTGGAGCAGATCGAACGGTCGCAGCGCGACTCGCGGCCGTTCTTCCAGTATCTCGCGTTCACCGCGCCCCACTGGCCACTGCACGCCCGGGCGGAAGACATCGCGCTCTACCGTGATCGCTACCGCGAGGGATGGGACGAATTGCGCGCACAGCGTCACCGCCGGCAGGTTGAGCTGGGCCTGGTCGATCGCCGGTGGGGCCTGGCGCCGCGCGATGCGGCCGTGCCGCCCTGGTCGGCGGTAACAAATCCCGCGGAGATGGCGCACAAGATGGCGGTGTATGCCGCGCAGGTGCATCGGCTCGACTATCAAGTGGGGCGGGTGCTGCAGGCGATTGATCGCACGGGTCGCCGCGACGAAACCCTGGTGGTGTTTGTATCGGACAACGGGGGCGACCCGTCGCTGCCGCCGGTCGTCGAGCCACGGCTGCAGGAGTATGATCCGGCGACTCTGGGCGGACCGCGCTCGTATACCGGCTACGGTCCCGGTTGGGGCCAGGTGAGCAATACGCCCTTCCGCCGTTACAAACGCTACGCCCACGAGGGCGGCATCGCGGTGCCGCTGATCCTCCACGGGCCCGGGTTCCGCGGGAATCGCGAATGGCGGCGGGAGCCGGTCACGCTGCTCGATCTCGCGCCTACCGTGCTTGCGGCCGCGGGGAGCCCCGCCGCGACCAGGGTCGCCTGGCGCGGGCGCGATCTCGCCGCGGCGGGCCGGGCCGCGTTCACCGGGGGCTGGGAGCACATGGGCCACCGGGCGTATCGCGAGGAAAACTACAAACTCGTCGCGGGCGACGGTGAACCCTGGGAGCTTTACGACGTCGGCGCGGACCGCTGTGAGCTGCGCAACCTAGCCGCCCGGGAACCGCAACGGCTTGCGGCGATGACCGCGGCCTACGAACGCTGGGCGAAAGCCGCCGGCGTGCTGCCCTGGCCGGTCGCGCTGCAGGGGAATTTCGGGTGAGTTCATCCTTGCCCGAACCGCGCGGTGCCGCCCCCGCGGTCCGAAGTGCGAACCACTTCGCCGGGCTTGGCCTCGGCGGCATCCCCGCGCACCGTTGCACCTCCTGACCATGTTTCCTTTTTCCGTTCCCCCTGTCTTGCGGCGAATCGCCCGGCGCGGCGCGGCCGCCGCGATGGTTCTCCTCGGGCTGGGCACGGCCGATGCAGCGGGTACCGTGCGGCGTCCGCCCAACGTCCTGTTCATCGTGACGGACGATCTGCGCACGAACCTCGGCTGCTACGGCGACCCCGTGGCCATCACCCCGCACCTCGATCGCCTGGCCGCCCGGGGCACGGTTTTTCGCCGCGCCTACGCGCAAATCGCGGTCTGCAATCCCTCGCGCGCCTCGGTGCTGACGGGGCGGCGGCCCGACACCCTGCGCGTCTGGGACCTCAACGTGCACGTCCGCACCCACGTCCCCGACGTCGTCACGCTGCCGCAACATTTCAAGAACCACGGCTATCGCACCGAGGCGGTGGGAAAAATCTATCACGATCCGCCCAAGTTCCGCGACGCGCCGAGCTGGACCGTGCCGGCCGAACTCGACGACACCGAGGGCGTGCGCGGCAAGTATGCCCATCCCGACAACCTCAAAATCTATCAGCCCAACGGACAGCGCGGCTCCGAGAAGGCGGCCGCCGCCGAGGCGGCGGAGGTGACGGACAACGCCTACATCGATGGCCGGGTGGCCGATCTGGCAGTCGAGCGCGTGCGGACGCTCGCCACGCAGGCGCAGCCCTTCTTCCTCGCCGTGGGAATCCGTCGGCCGCATCTGCCGTGCTCGGCGCCGCAACGTTTTTGGGATCTCTACGATCCGAAAAAACTGCGGGAGATTCCGCACCCACAACCGCCGGCAGGCGCCCCGGCCGTGGCGCTGCACAACTTCATCGAGCTCCGCGGCTACACCGACATGCCGAAGGTCGGCGCGCTTTCGCCCGAGCAGGCGACCTGGGTTCGCCACGGCTATTATGCCGCCACGAGTTTCTGCGACGCGCAGATCGGCCGCGTGCTTGACGCGCTGCGGGAGGCCAAGGTCGATCAGTCCACCGTCGTCGTGGTCTGGAGCGATCATGGCTTCCACCTCGGCGAGCACGGACTGTGGTGCAAGACGACCAACTACGAACTCGACACCCGCGTCCCGCTGATCGTCGCCCACCCGGGCCAGCCGCACCCGGGCGCCGCCACGACGGCCCTGGTCGAGCTGCTCGATCTTTACCCTACGCTGGTTGATCTCTGCGGTCTGCCCGCCGCGCCCGGCGTCGAAGGCCGCTCGCTGCGGCCTTGGATGGAGGCGCCCACCCGCGCGGGGCCGCCGGCGGCGTTCAGCCAGTTTGCCCGGCCCTTCCCGTACAAGGAGAGCGCCGAGGTGATGGGGTATGCGGTGCGCACCGACACCCACCGTTACATCGAGTGGCGCCGGTTCGGCACCCGGGAGGTGGTGGCGCGCGAGCTCTATGCGCTGCCCGGCGAGGCGCTGTATGAAACCAGGAACCTCGCGGCGGCGCCCGCCGAGGCCGCGCGTCTGCGAGAGCTGGCCGCCCTGCTTCCGCCCGGCCCCGGCCCGCTGCGCCCGCCGGCGCGACGCTAGCCCGGAAATCGACCAAGGGTTCGCTGGCAAAAGCGGCGGCCGCACAGAGTGTAGCTCCGCCTTAGAGCAGGGCGTGATTTTTCCGGGCTAGCGCGCGCGGTTCGAATTTGGGACCGCCCAAAACCTGTTTCCCCGCCCGGGAAAGCCGCGCAACATCAGGAACGTTCCGGCGTGTTCCGTCGCCCCTAACTTTGGAACCCAACCTGCATCACTATGCACCTACCCCCCCCACTCCCAGCTTCCGCATTGCCCGCTGGTGCGCGCTGGCCGTAAGCGCCGCCCTGCCCCTTGCCGCCCAAACCGCCCCGGCCGCCGCGCGCCCGGCCGCCGACTCGCCGCCGGTTGAACTCTCGGCCTTCGAGGTGACCAGCAATCGCGATGTCGGCTACCAGTCGACCAACGCCGCCGAGGTCACGCGCATGAACACGGCCATCGCGGACATTCCGATGATCGTGACCGTGCCGAACCAGGAGTTCATCCAGGATACCCTGGCGCGCACGACCGAGGATGTGTTCGAGTGCGTGCCCGGATTCGGGCCCACCTCCAACAACGATGCGTGGACCGTGCGCGGTTTCGCCAATGCGAACACGAAATTCCTGAACGGTTTTCTCCAGCAGGAGAGCATCGGCACGGTGTCGCTTGCCAATGTGGAATGGCGAACGGGGTCACGCATTGACCCTTGACACTACTGCCTTGAACGAGGCCGCGTTCGCTCCGCCGACGCAATCGGAACCGCCGCACATAATGACTGACACTCGCCGGCCAGCCCATGTTTAGACATTCCGCCACCGGCATCAGCCCGTCTCTTTTCGTCTACGACACCCTCGGCCGCGTCATTCGCACCGGCCTCGGCGCCGCGGGCAACGGCACTCTCGACCTCGCCTCGGTCGCCCGCGCGCTCTGACTCACGCGCGATCTAGGCTCACGCGCGATCTAGGCTCACGCGCGCGGGCCAGCGCCTGCCCTAGCACACGCTCTTGAAACGCGTGCGTCTGCACGCCGACCGCCCCGCGCTGCCGGTCACGGTCACGCCGCATACCTTCCGCCGCAGTTGCACGACGGAGTCGATCCGCGGCGGCGCGAACCTCTGGCACGTGAAAGAAATACTCGGCCAAGAGCACCTCGACTCCTTGCAGCACTACGCGAAGGTCACGATTGCGGATCTCAAAAAAACGCACGCGAAATGCCACCCCCCGCGAACGCGAGCGTTGAAACCCGTCCGCCACTCCGCCCGCCATGACCGAAATTATTTTTGAAGTGCGCGAGGACGACGTGGACGGCGGCTACACCGCCTCGGCGCTCGGCGTCGGGGTCCATAGTCAGGGCGACACGCTCGCCGAACTACGCGCCAACGTGGAGGAAGCCGTCGACTGCTACTTCGACGAGACGATGGAGGCCCCGAAGGTCATCCGCCTCCACTTCGTGCGCGACGAAGTTTTGGCAGGATGAAGCTGCCGCGTGACGTGTCCGGCCCGGAGTTGGTCAAGGCACTGCGCGTGCTCGGCTACGCCCTGGATCGGCAGCGCGGATCGCATGTGCCGTGACCACCTGGCGAAACGGCGAACATCACGAGGCGATTCCGAATCACCATCCGATCAAAGTCGGCACGCTCTCCGGCATCCTCAAGAGCGTCGCCACGCACCACGGCCTCACAAGCGAGGAGTTGATCCCGCAACTCGGCTTGTAGGCCGTTTCTTTTTTAGCCGCCGTGCTCCCCTCACTCGCTCCCGATCACGTCCACGCTCGAGCGTGAGGGCAGCCAAATGGGGTCGAGGGCAGCAGAAAGGGATCGGGCTTGGGGGTTTGGAGTCGAGGTGGAATGCCGAACGGGATCAGGCCGCTGATTTTTCAGCGGCAAAAAAGGAACCGAGCGTGATCCGCTGCCGATCTGTGGGGATTTGTAACCATGCTGAGTCGCCCTCCTTACTCGTTTGACATTTTGGTAAGGAGGTCGCTTTTTCCGGTTCATGCCGCCCACCCTTCGCATAAAGATCACCGCCAAGCGGCAGGTCACGTTTCCGGCGGCGGCACTCAAAGCTCTGCGCGTGAAGCCCGGCGACTACTTGGCTTTGATTCAAGATAAGGACGAGTGGCGGCTGGCACCCGAGGGAGTCGATTTCAACAAGCTCGGAACTCTCAAGCACAAGATCTCCCCGCGGCTTCCGCCCTTTGATTTGGCCGCGTGGCGCGGCACCGCGAAAGATCATGCCCGCCTACGGGATTGATACCTCCGTCTTCGTCCGCGTGCTCACCGGCCTGCCGGCGGCGGACTACCAGACGACCGTCAAGCGACTCGCGGCGCTGCGTGCGGCGCAGGCCGAGCACATTACTGTGGCGAACATCGTGATCGCCGAGGCCTATGCCGTGCTGCAGCACCATTACGGGTTGAGCAAGGTCGAGGCCCGCACGGCGATCCTCGCGGCACTGACCAGCGGTTTGATCGAGCCCGCCGATGGCGACGCGGTGCTCGACGCGCTGCGCGAAACCAAGGAGCCCGGCCTGACCGACCGACTCATCGCCCTCGATTACGCTCACCGTCGCGCGGCGGTGCTGACGCTCGATCGCAAAATGGCGGCCCTTCCCAGCTGCGCGAGACTCTGAGCGGTGACGATGCAGTCGAGAGCTGAGCATAAAAGTAAACGGTAAACCTCGATTTCATGCGCGATGGCACGTGCCTCCGCTCTGAAGAGCGAACTTGCGGCGCTCAACGCTTGGCCCTCGACCGAGTTTTTACGGCCGAGCGAATGAGACCCGGTTTCCCGGAACGAGCCCGATCCCGCGCCGGCCCAAACCGAGCTCGCCTGCGTCCAACAGCTGCAATACGTGAAATTGGATCGAGTAAAAATCGATGAACTACGGAGACACAGAGGCACGGAGAATACCTCTGAAACGGAGAGGCTGCGCCGGCTCCCCGTTGCTCTGCATTACGCAATTCGTAGTTCTTGGTTCGTTACGAAAATTTCATCGTATCTCCTTTCAGAATTTGACCACAGATCACACGGATGGGCACGGGTACAACCACTGCCTTTATCCGGGTTGATCCGTGAAATCCGTGGTGAAAAAGGATAGTGTTTCGTCGGTTGCGGCGGAGCCGCGCTCGGACTCTGTGACCCTGTGACTCTGTGCTTTGTGGTGGAGTTTCGTCGTTGGCCGCCTTGCCGGTTTCAGAAAAATCTCGCCGGACTTTCTTCCCCGGTCAGGTGGTCTGATCTTGCTCCTCCGCGCTCGATCCACGCCGATGGCGAATTCTGGGCGGTTGCGTGAACGGAAAACTGGCGGCGCGAGCGCGACGATGCGTTCGAACTCCGCGAGGGAATGCTGCCTGCGCGCGACGCACGTTGGCGGCGAAAAATATGGGCGCAAAAATCTTTTGCGTTTCCGCGTCGTGCGCGTGACGGTCGGCACATGTCTCGAGACCTGCCATGCAAGACCCCTTCACCGGAAAAAACACCTGCATCCAAGGCCGCGTCCTCCCCGGCGCGGAAGCACGCGCCCGTCTTCAAGACGATCACGAGCGACGATTGGAAGCGCTCGCTCACCTCGGCGCGGCAGCAGAAAAATGCGATCTCCGAGCGCATTCGGACCCGGACCGCGACCTCGTCCTCCTCGCCGAAGACGAAGTAGCGCTGCTCGAAAGCGCCGGTCCCGATTGGGCGGAGTTGGGCGCGGCGATCCGCGCGTTTCGTACGCTGCTCCCACTGCACGGGCTTGATGACTTTGGTTTTCACGTGGACGTGGAGCATCCGCTAGAGGAACCCAACGCGCGGCTCCGTTACTTGCACAGTGGCGTCGAAGCCTCCGCGTTCGTCGCTGTGGTGGATGCGTCGGTCTACAAATTTTTCCTGCCGCGTGAAGAAAATTTTGTCGGCAGCGAATTTGGTTTTCAGCGCGGCGACGAGACGGTGTTGCAGGCTGATGCGGCCTTGGGGAGCTACCGGGCCTTGTTTGAAAAACTGCTCCTCGTGCAAGCCCTCGGCGGCATGGCGACAGAAGTCGTCGCCGTCACACCGGAGGGCATCGTCGTGGCGAAGCAAGTGCTCGGCGAACCGCTGCCGCAGGGCGAAGACATGTCGCGTGCGCTGCCGGCGGGGCTGATCGAGAGTCCCTCGCGCTTCCTGCGGGCGAACCGCGATCACCCGCGGCTGTTTTTTCTGGAGCCCGGTCGTGAAGCGGGGCTGCTGGGCACGGTGCAGCCGGCGGCCGCGGAGGCGCGACCGTTTCTGGTGGCGGACTTGCACGCGCGAAATTTTGTGCGCTGCATCGACGGCGCGCTGCGCGTGATCGATCTCGTCGCGGCACCATGGCCAGAGTCGGACACGCGGCAGGATTCACTCATCACCGACTGGCTCGCCCGGGTGCGGGAGAATCCGGAGGCCTCGGCCCTCGGCGCGGCCCACGACGACGAGCTGTGACTCACTCGCACTCTCACCGGAAATAAAAAAACCGCGCTGACGGGCAGCGCGGTTTCGAGAGACTCCGGGTGTTCGGAGTGCGCCGTGGCCGGAATGGTGGGCTCAGCTCTTCTTCGCGTTGAGAAAGGCGAGAACCATCTCAGCCTGCTTCTCGGTCTGGCCTTTGTCGTGGTAAACGACCTTGCCCTTGCGGTCGATCAAGTAGGCCTCGCGACTGGCCATCATGCCGCCGGACTGACCGAAGGCCGCGATGACTTTCTTGTCGGTGTCGGCGAGGAGCGGGTAGGCGAAGTTATTCTTGTCCTTAAATTCTTTCTGTTTCTCGACGGTGTCGGTGCTGACGCCGATCACGGCGACGCCCTTTTTCTTGAGGTCCGCCGCGGCATCACGCAGCGAGCAACCTTGCTTGGTGCAGCCGCCGGTGAGGGCCTTCGGATAGAACCACACGAGCGTGTAGTCGTTTTGTTTGTAGACGTCGGCGAGGTTGAGCTTGGTGCCAGCGTCGGTCGTGGCGGTCACGACCGGAGCATCGGCTCCAACTTTTAGGGCTTCGGCGCGAGCGACGATGCCGAGGAGAGTGAAGACAGACATAACGAGGAGGGGGCGGGATTTCATGACTCTCTCATTGTAGCGGTCACCCGCGCGGATGCAAGCCGGGCGCAGAGTTCTTGCAGTCAGACCCATAGACATCCTGACCCAGGCAAATCGGATGCAAACCCAAAGACCAAAATGATCGAATTGCGTGTACTCGGAAGCCGAGGGGTGAAGTGGGTGAGACAGCAGATGAAGGAGGCAACGGGCAGGCTGCT
>SXGR01502824.1_pt1 | contig 11831 bp, 9 predicted proteins | sample 3174711 | NCBI WGS metagenome assembly SXGR01 (sample SAMN11356860, study PRJNA531348) | freshwater metagenome | isolation source: freshwater sample F1-60 | place: China: Fuxian Lake, Yuxi | collected 2017-12-25
CCAGGCGATCAGCGCCGAGGGCCTGGGCCTCCGCTACCACACCCAATGTGACCCCCGCCTCAATGGCTCGCAGGCGCTCGAGCTCGCGTTCCTGCTGGCCGAGGAGCTGAAGGCCGAGCGCGACATGCGGACATCGGCGCTGGCGGCAGCAGACTGACGGGAGGCTTGGGTCAGTAGTCTGCGTGCTTCGACATCGGCGAAGCTCGCTTCGCCTTTGCTCAGCATGAGGTCATTTCTTGGTGCCACTAAGGCTGCCCCTCATGCTGAGCCTGTCGAAGCACGCACGTCGGAAGTGCGGCGCCGTCGTACCACGCCCGGCCGAACCCGCTTGAATCGCCGCGGGGACCGTGGAGGCTGAGAGCGCTTCCAGGGGGAGATCACCCGTGACCGGCACGCCCGCCCAGCCCTTCCGCCTCAAGATTCACCAGAAGATCCCGATGCGCGACGGGGTCGACCTGTCCGCCGACATCTACCTGCCGCATGGCGAGAAGCGCTATCCGACGCTGCTGCTGAGGACGATCTATCACTCGAAGGAGGCGCGCTACGTCCGCTGGGCGGTGGGCTTCGTCAAGGCGGGCTATGCGGTGGTGCTGCAGGATTCGCGCGGCCGCCACGATTCCGACGGCACCTGGGATCCTTATATCTGCGAGATCCCGGACGGCTTCGACACGCATGAGTGGATCGGCCGGCAGCCATGGAGCGACGGCAAGATCGGCACCTTCGGCATCTCCTATCCGGGCTTCACCCAGACCTGCCCGGCGCCTGACGGCAGCAAGCATCTCGCCGCCTTGGTGCCGATCGCCTCGCAGCAGGACAATTTCGGCCATCACCGCTCAGACGGGCTGATCGCCTGGGCGAACACCGTGTTCTTTCCCAACATGGTCGGCCGCACCATGCAGGGCGAGGCGATCGCCCAGCTCGACCTGCAGGCGATCCAGAGCCACCTGCCGCTGCACAATGTCTGGGATGACATCGCCGACAGCCCCTATGTCCGAGGCGTCGTCGAGCACGAAGAGTATGGGCCTTACTGGTCGAACTATTCGCTCAGGCATCGCTACGACAAGGTCGACGTTCCCTCTTATTTCATGACCGGCTGGTACGACTCGCTGCTGAACGAGACGATCAAGGTCTTCCAAGGCTGGAAGAAGAAGGCGCGCTCGGCCGAGGCGCGGAAGCTGACCAAGATCATCATCGGCCCCTGGGGCCATCAGGTGGCGCCGTGGGGGCGAACGGCGCCGGAGTTCCATCTCGGGGCCAACGGCAGCTTCGCCGACATGGTCTGCGGACCGGAGGCCGAACCCGATGCGATCGAGATGCATCTCCGCTGGTACGACGCGCGCCTCAAGGGCGCCAGGAACGGCATGGACGACGAGCCGGCACTGCACCTCTTCATCCAGGGCGAGAACGTCTGGCGTCATGAGGAGGAATGGCCGCTGAAGCGCACCCGCTTCACCGACTATTACCTGCGTGCCGACGGCGGGATGAGTGCGGAGAGGCCGGTCGGCGCGGAGAAGCCCGACAAGTACCGCTACGACCCCAAGGACCCGGTCCCGACCTGGGGCGGCAGCTACCAGATGAAGGAGCTGTGCGGGCCCCGCGACCGCCGCAAGATCGAGGAACGGAAGGACGTGCTGGTCTACACGACCGAGCCGCTGGCCGAGGACATCGAGGTCACCGGCCCGGTGACGGCGACGATCTGGGCCTCGTCCTCCGCCGTCGACACCGACTTCACCGCGACGCTGGTCGACGTCCATCCGGACGGGCGCGCCCTGCTGCTGACCGACGGCATCTGCCGCGCCCGCTTCCGCAAAGCCGCCGACGGCTGGACCCCGGAAGACCTGCGGAAGGGTATCCCGCCCTACGAGCGCCTCTACGAACCTGGCTTCGAGACCGAGCTGCTGACGCCGAGCACACCGGCCGAGTTCAAGATCGACCTGTGGTCGACCGCGAACCTGTTCAGGAAGGGCCACCGGATCCGGGTCGAGATCTCGTCCTCGAACTTCCCGCGCTACGACCGCAACCTCAACACCGGCGGCCGCGTCGGCTTCGAGAGCGAAGGCAAGGCCGCCGACCAGACGATCCATCACGACGCCGAGCGGCCGTCGCGCATCACCCTTCCGGTGATTCCGCGGTGATCTCGGCATGAGCGCGCCGAAGATCGTCTCCGTCCGAACGATCCTCGTTCGGCATGCGCTGGCGCGTCCGATGGCCGGGCCGTTCGGCCAGCTGGCGGCGCGGCACAACCTTATCGCCATCGTCGAGACCGATCGCGGCTCCCGCGGTCTCGGCGAAGTCTGGGCCAACTTTCCGCCCTGGGGCTGCGGCGAGCGAAAGGACATCGTCGATCATTGCCTGGCGCCGCTGCTGACCGGGCAGGAGCTCGACGATCCCCGCCGGCTCCATCGCCTCATGCATGAGCGGACCCGGCTACTGGCCTTGCAGTGGGGAGCGCCAGGCCCGGTTCATCAGGCCGTCGCCGGCGTCGACATCGCCCTTTGGGACGCCCATGCCCGCGACCGCGGCCTGCCGTTGCGGCAAGTCCTCGCCGCCGGTCGCCCTCCGGCGGACCGGGTGGGCGTCTATGCCAGCGGCATCGGCCCGGACGACACGGTCGAGCGGATCGAGGCGAACCGCGCGGCCGGCCACACGCGCTTCAAGATCCGTATCCCGTTCGGCGTCGATGTCGCGCGCCGCATGCTCCGCGAGGCGAGAGCCGCCGCCGGCACGGCCCCGCTGATGGCGGATGCCAATCAGGCGTTGAGCGAAGACGAAGCAGAGGCGCTGATCCCCGACCTGGCGACGGCCCGCCTGGAGTGGCTCGAGGAACCCTTCCCGGTCGACGACGTCGAGGCCTATGCAAGGTTCGCGGCGCGAAGCCCGGTGCCCCTGGCCTGGGGCGAGAACGCACGCGGGCTCGACGGCCTGCAGCGCTGCATCGACTCGGCAGCTCAGGTGATCCAGCCCGACATCACCAAGACCCTCGGCATCAGCGATGGCCTGGTCGTCGGCCAACGGGTCGTCGCCGCCGGCAAGAGGCTCTGCTTTCACATGTATGGCGGCCCGATCGGCCTCATCGCGTCGGCCCAGCTCGCCGCAGCGCTGCCGCATTCCGACTGGCTCGAAATGGATGCTAACCCGAATCCGCTCTACGAGCACGTGCTGGAGGAGGCGCTCCAGGTGCGGGACGGGAACCTGCTCCTGAGCGACGCACCCGGTCTCGGCGTGACGCTCGCCCCCGCATTGACCTAACATCCAGGCGCATGACCAAGCCTAATCTCCTCTACCTGCTCTCCGACCAGCACGCGCGGCATGTCCTCGGCTGCTACGGCGACAAGCTGGTGCGGACGCCCCATCTCGATCGCCTCGCCGCCCGCGGCGTGATCTTCGACAACGCCTACTGCCCATCGCCGATCTGCGTGCCGAGCCGCATGTCGATGCTGACCGGGCGCCACCCCTCGGCGCAGGACTGCTGGACCAACGACGACTTCCTCGCTTCCGACCAGCCGACCTGGCTTCATGCGCTCGGCGCCGCCGGCTACCGCCCGCATCTTGCCGGCCGGCTGCACGCGATGGGCCCCGACCAGATGCATGGCTACGCGACGCGCAACGTCGGCGACCATTCTTCGAACTATGCCGGGATCCCGCGTCGCGACATGGGACCGCTGCATCAGACCAACGACCCATGGCGAGTCAGCCTCGACGTCTCGGGTCCGGGGCAAAGCGCCTATCAGGTCAAGGACGCCGAGACCGCGGAAGCCGCCTGTGCCGAGCTCCAGCGGATCGCCGATGGCCGGCGCGCCGGCGCGACCGATCCCTTCTGCCTTTCGGTCGGCCTGATGCTTCCGCACCCGCCTTACGTCGCCTGGCCGGAGGACTACGCGCTCTACGCCGAGCGGGTCCGTCCGCCGACCACGGTCGCGCCGCCGGCCGGACGCGAGCATCCCTGGCTCGCGTGGTGGCGAAACGATCGCGGCATCGCCGAGGTCGATGCGGCGTCGAGCCATCGGTCGCGCGCCGCCTATTGGGGCCTGGTCACTCGCCTCGACCACATGATCGGCCAAATCCTGACGACCCTGGATCGCCTCGGGCTCGCCGAGAACACGCTCATCGTCTACACCTCCGATCACGGCGATCAGCTGGGCGAGCGCGGGCTCTGGTGGAAGCACACCTTCTACGAGGAGTCGGTCTCGGTACCGCTGATCCTGAGCTGGCCCGGTCAGCTCCCCGCGACAGCCCGACGGCCCCATGTCGTGAACCTGATCGACCTGACGGCGACGGTCCTCGACGCTCTCGGCGCCGCACCGCTGCCGCATGCCCAAGGGAAGAGTTTCCTCGAGGTCGCTCGCGACGCGAGCGCGCCGTGGGACGACGAGACATTCTCGGAATACTGCACCGACGAGGTTCCGGCCTGGACCGGCGGCCAGGCGGTGCGGCAGCGGATGATCCGCTCGGGGCGATGGAAGCTCGTCTACTATCACGGCTATCGGCCGCAGCTCTTCGACCTCGAGCGGGATCCGCGCGAGCTGGTGGATCTTGCCGAGGATTCCGGCCACCGAGAGATCCGCGACCGGCTCGAAGCCAGGCTGCTCGCCGATTGGGATCCCGACGCCATTGCGACGCGGATGCGGGAGCGGCGGCTGGACAAGGACGTCATCGGCGCCTGGGCGCGCAGCGTCCTGCCGACCGACCAGTACCGCTGGCAGATCAAGCCCGAGCAGAACCGGATCGATGACGGCCCGGCCGAATAGCCGCTTTACGAGAGGCGTCGCATGATCGGTCGGTCGCTGATCGGCGTGACCGTGATGCCGGAATACTTCCAGGTCGAGGGCGTCCACGCCGTCCTCGACAATCTGATGCGGCGCGCCGGCGCGACCGCGATCGCGACCTCGCCCTATGTCATGGCGCCGGCACCCGACGGACAAGGATCGCGCGAGCCGCCGATCGATGCGGGGGCCGGCTCGGTCCGGCTGCTGGACCGGCCGCTCTGGGGGCGGCGCGAGCTCCTGGTCCGCACCGCGCCGAGCTGGAGCCCGGACCCGAACCGCTATCGAGGGCTGCGCTACCAGCCGCCCGCGCCTGACGACCTGACCGCCCGGCATGGCGCGATCGTCGGCGACGCGATCAGGGCGGCCAAGGCCCGCGGGCTTCTGGTTCTTCTGCAGGTGCAGGCGGCGATACCGCCCGGATACCGCGTCCAGTTCGGCGGCCCGGTCGAGGAGGATCGGCCCCGGCTTCCGGACGGATCGACGCCGACGATCCGGGTCGACAACAACGGCTCGCTCGCCAGCCCGCATATCCATGACTATGCGCGCGCGCTGGTCCACGACCTCGTCCGCGCCTATCCGGAGGTCGATGGGCTTCGGATCGACTGGCCCGAATATCCGCCCTACTCGCTGGATGGCGCTTTCTTCGATTTCGGGCCGCATGCCGCGACCGCCGCGAGCGCTCTCGGCTACGACTTCGAGTCGATGCGCAATGCAGCGTCCTCGCTGCGCTCCCACATCCTCGGACGCCTCGATGCCGACGGCCTCGCCGCCTTCGCCGACCGCGACGGCGGCCGCTTCCGGATCGCCCAGGCACTGATCGACCGGCCCGCGCTCGCCCAGTGGCTCGCTTTCAAATCCGATCTCTCGACCGGCATCGTGCGCACGTTCCGCGACGCGCTCGCCGAGGCAGCGCCCGGGAAGCTTCTGATCCCGGGCGCCTTTCCGCCGCCTTGGACGGCGCTTTCCGGGTTCTCCTTCGCGCGCGCGGCGGCGCAGTGCGACGGCGTCCCGGTGAAGCTGTTCACGATGCACTGGCCGATGATGGTGCGCGCCTGGGGAGCGACGCTCGCCGCGGCCAATCCCGCGCTCGCGGGACGGCCGGAGATCCCGCAAGCCCTTGCCGCCTTGTTCGACATCACGGACGGCGCCGGCTTCGATCGGCTCGAGGACTGGCGCTATCCGGAACCGGAGGAAGCCCATCCGGTCGGTGCCGCCGCGCAGGCACGCAAGATCGCCGCTGCCCAGGCCGAGGCCGGGGAGACGCCGATCATCGCCTTCGCCCATGGATACGGTCCGGTAGATGACTTCGAAAACCGTTTCCGAGTCGCCTTGACGGCCTCCCATGGACGTGCCTGGGTCAATCGGTACGGCTACCTCGCAGATGCGAAGCTCGACGCGATCGGGCGCGTGGCTCGCGAGCGCGGTTCCGCTTGACGGAGCCGGAGCCGGGCGCGACGCTGGCCACAAAGACGACAAGGGGGGAAACGATGTTCCGAACAGTCCTGGCTGCGCTGGCCGCGACACTCGTTCTCGCGGCGCCGGCGGCGGCCGCTTGGCCCGAAAAGCCGGTCAGGGTCGTCGTCCCGTTCGGCCCGGGCGGCACCACGGACATCCTGGCGCGAAGCCTGCAGAAGGTGATGGACGAGAAGAAGATCCTGCCCCAGCCGCTGGTGATCCAGAATGTCGGCGGCCATTTTTCCGTCGGCGCCCGCCAGGTCATGACCGCGGCGCCGGACGGATACACCTTCATGGTCATCCATCTGGCCCTGCTCTCCGGCGAGATCGTCGATCCGCGCCGCGGCGTCGGCTACCGCGACTTCGTGCCGGTCGCTCTGACCGGCGGCTTCTGCCTGCATCCGATCGTGCGCCAGGATTCACCCTACAAGACTCTCAAGGATCTGCTCGACGCGGCCAAGGAGAAGCCGAACACCATCGTCACCGGCGTCAACATCGGCGCGCTCAACCACATGATGGGCGTGTTCCTGGAGCAGGGCTATCCCGGTGCCAAGTTCCGCTTCGTCCAGATCGGCGGGGGCGGCGAGAACTTTGCCGCGATCACCGGCGGCCATACCCAGGCAACCGTGCTGTCGAGCTCGGAGTACCAGACCTACAAGGCCAACGGCATCCGCGCTCTCGCCTATTCGGGGCCTGTACGCCTGAAGCTCGAGCCGGAGGTCCCGACCGCGCGCGAACTCGGCCTCGGCTTCGAGTTCTGCATCGAGAACTTCTGGTTTGCGCCCAAGGGAACCCCGCCGGAAGCCGTCGACGGCCTGGCCAATGCGCTCGAGAAGGCGGTCGCGACCGAGGAAATGAAGGCCTTCTTCGACAAGCAGGCGCAGACCGGCCAGTTCATGAAGGGCGAGGCCTACCGCCAGAGGCTCGACGCGGTCTTCAAGACGATCGAGCCGGTGGCGAAGGCCGCCGCGCCCCCGAACTAGCCGGATGGCCGTCGAGGGGGAGGCGAACCGCCGCCGGGTCGACGCGCTCGCCGCCGTCGTCGTTCTCGTCGTCGCCGGGGTGATGTTCGGCGCGGCGCGGCGGGAACCCGCGGCGCTCTACGACCCGTTCGGCCCCGGCACGGCGCCGATGGCCGTCTCGATCGTGCTCGCGCTCCTCGCCGTCATCCTCCTGGTGCGCACGCTGCTCGGCCTGCGCGTCGGCCAGTCGACGCAAAGCCTCGTGCTGGGCCTGGACGGCGCTTCGCCGACCGAGTATCGCCTGCGGCCTGGGCTCGCGCTGATCACCTTCGTCGCCAGCGTGATGTTCGTCGCCGCGATGGCCACGGGCCTGCCTTTCCTCTGGTCGACGCTCGCCTTTCTCCTGGTGCTGGGAGCGGCGATGAGCGACCGCCGGCCGCGCTCGATCGCCGTGGCGGCCGCGGTCGCGGTCGTCGGCGCAGTCGCGGTCGATCTCCTGTTTCGCCGGCTCCTGCTCGTTCAGCTCCCGTGACCCTGGCCGACGCGTTCCTCCATCTGATGACGCCTGCCGTCTTCGCCATCATGGCGGGAGGCGTCCTGATCGGGATCGCGGTCGGCGTCATGCCCGGCATCACCGCCGGCATGCTGATGGCGCTGGCGCTGCCCTTCACCTACGGGATGAAGAGCGTCGATGCGATCGTCCTGCTGGTCGCCATGTTCGTCGGCGGCGTTTCCGGCGGGCTGGTCACGGCGACGCTGATGCGGATCCCGGGCGAGCCGAACGCGATCATGACCACGCTCGATGGCTATCCGCTGGCGCGGCGCGGCTACCCCGGGCGCGCGCTCGGCCTCGGCAATGCCGCCTCGATCGTCGGCGGCACGCTCTCCTGGTTCGCGCTCGTGCTGCTGACGCAGCCGCTCGCCAAGTTCGCCGTGCTGTTCGGACCCTGGGAGAATTTCGCCCTGGTCATGACCGCCCTGGTGCTGATCGCCTCGTTGAGCCGCGGCTCGTTCCTCAAAGGCATGATCGCGGCCCTGCTCGGAATTCTCCTGGCCATGCCCGGCGTCGACGAGACCTCCGGGCTCGTACGGCTGACGTTCGGCGTCGGCGCCCTCACCAACGGCTTCCAGCTGCTCCCCGTCGTCGTCGGCCTGTTCGCGCTGTCGCAGATCGTCGCCGACACGCTCCACATCGAGCAGGGCACCGACCACGTCCAGGCTAACATGCGGGGCATCGTTATCTCATTTCGCGACTATGTGGTGCATGGCTGGAACATGCTGCGCTCCTCGCTGATCGGGATCTGGATCGGCATCCTTCCCGGGGTCGGCGCGACGGTGGCGTCGATCGCCGCCTATACGACGGCGAAGAACGTCTCCCACACGCCCGAGCTGTTCGGTACGGGCAGCGAGGAAGGGATCGTCGCGGCCGAGAGCGCCAACAACGCGACGACCGGCGGCACGCTCATCCCGCTCCTGGCGCTGGGGATCCCCGGCGGCCTCGCCGACGCCATCCTGCTCGCCGCGCTCATCATCCACGACCTGCGGCCAGGTCCACTCCTTTACTCGACCAATCCCGAGATCGTGAACGCGATCATGGCGACGCATCTCTCGGCCCATGTCCTGATGTTCATCCTGATGACCGCCGGCTGCGTTCTGTTCGCCCGGCTGATGCTGATCCCTCGCGCCTTCCTGTTCCCGCTGGTTATCGTGTTCTGCATCCTCGGCGCCTATGCTCCCGACAGCCAGATGTCCGACGTCTGGATCATGCTGGCCTTCGGCGCCGTCGGGCTGGCGATGGAGTATGCCCGCTTCCCGCTGGCACCCTTCGTCGTCGGGTTCGTCCTGGCGCCGTTGGCGGAGGGGAAGCTGCGGTCCGGGCTGATGATGTCGGCGGGCTCGATCGAGCCGCTCTTCACCCGGCCGATCCCTCTTGTCCTGATCTGTATCGCGGCCGCCACCTGCCTATGGTCGATCATCGGCGAGATCAGGCAGTCGCGTGCCGAGCAGCGATCGTAAATCACGGAGAACCGCATGCTGACCGAGGCGAACCTCGCCCACTACGCCGAGAACGGCTACGTCATCCCGGACTTCCGGGTGCCGATGCCTGTGATCGAGGACATCAGGCGCGACCACGACAAGCTGATTGCCCGGCATCCGCAGTTCGTCGACTACTGCCCGACCGTGCTCGCCTACGACACGACCTTCCTCAACTATGCGCGGATCCCGGGGATCGTCGACATGGTCGAGCAGATCCTCGGGCCCAACTTCGCGCTCTGGAACTCGAGCTTCTTCGCCAAGCCCGCCTTCAAGGGCCGGAAGACGCCCTGGCACCAGGACGGCGAGTACTGGCCGATCCGGCCGATCGCGACATGCACGGTCTGGATAGCGGTCGACGCGTCCACCAAGGAGAACGGCTGCCTTCGCATCATCCGCGGATCGCACAAGCAGAAGCGCCTGTTCAAGCACAGCCGGAACGACGCGACCAACCTGACGCTGAACCAAGAGCTGCAGCCCGAGGAGTACGACGAGAAGGACGCCGTCGATCTGGTGCTCGACGTCGGCCAGGTCTCGCTTCACGACGTATTCCTTGTGCATGGCTCGGAAGCCAACACCTCGCCTAATTCGCGGCGCGGCATGACGCTCCGCTACATGCCGACGGATTCGGTCTTCGACCGCGACCTCGCCCGCCGGCAGACCGAGGAGAAGAAGCTGGCCGCCGGCCATGCCGACCGCACGCTCTACCTGATGCGCGGCGGCGACCTCAGCGGCCGCAACGACTTCCGCGTCAGGCTCTAGATCCCCTCGGGGCTATTGACCGGGCGCGGGCTTCGTCGCGACGCGGCCGATGCGGTTGGTGCTGCTCTGGTGGATCAGCAGGTCGCCGTTACGCGCCGGCCGCATGTGACGGATGATGCCGGCATGGATGCCGCCCGACGGAACAGGCCAGCTCTGGAAGCGTTCGCTCTTCGGATCGAACCGCACCAGCATGTCGGGACGCATGGCCGACTCGTTGTACCAGACGATGCCGTCGACCACCGCGATCGCATAAGGATGCGAGTCCGGCCCGCTCGGCGAGTCCCACTCCTTGATCTCGCCGGTCTTCGGGTTGTAGCGGCCGAGCTTTCCCTTGCCTGAGTTCACGTACCAGATCATCCCGTCCTCGGCGATGTCGAGGCGGCGAACGGTGGTGCCCGGCGTCGGCAGCTTGATCTCGGTCAGCTCCATCGTTGCCGTATCGATCCTGGCGAGACAGGCCGCGCCGTTGCAGGCGTACCAGGGCGTGCCGTCGGCATCGATCTTGATGCCGTAAGGCCTGGCGCCCGGCGTCTTCGACTTGGCGAGCTTGATGTCGCCGGTCGTCGGATCGAGACGGCCGACCATGTTGCTCTGCTGGAGGGTGAACCAGAAGATGCCCTTCTTGTCGAACTCGCCGGTGTGCGGATCCTTGGCCGCCGGATCGGGCATCTTGAAGACGGTGACCTTGCCCGTCGCCGGGTCGACCATGCCGATCGTGCCGTTGCCGTTGCCGAGAGACCAGGGCATGCCGGACGCATCGAGCGAGACCGAATGCGGCAGCGCCTCGGGCGGCAGCTCGTACTCCCTCATCGCGCCGGTCTTGGGATCGAGCCTGCCCAGCACGTTGCCGAACTGCCCGACCCACCAGATCGATCCGTCCGGTGCCTCGACCGGATCGCGCGCCCGCTGTCCCAGCGTCGGCGCGACCCATTCGGTGAAGGTCACCTGATGCGGCCCCGGCATCGGCTTCGGCGCGCGGTGGGTGTTGGGCGGGAATTGAGTGGCGAGGTACTGAATGATCGTGTCGCGGCTCTCTGGGCTGGGCGAGAGGTCGATCATCGTGCCGACGAGCTCCTTCCAGCCCTCGCGGGTATAGCCGGAACTCCGCGTGACCATGTTGGGCTGGTGGCAGCCGGTGCAGGCGGCTTCAACCATCTCCTTGCCCGGTCCGTCCGGGAATTTGTTGGCCGCCCCGCCGGACTGGGCGAGCGCGGCACCCGGCGCGAACCCCAGCGCCAGCGCGACCAGGAGAGAAGCGGGGGCAGGCATTTTCATGGAATGTCCTCAGGCGCCGAAAATCTGGTGGATGGTCGGGGCCGGGTCGGGTGAAGTCAAGGAAGCGAGCGGCCACGCGCGGGCTCTTGATCGCGTGGGGAATCCCGCCGGAACCGGCCTGTTTTTCCAGCTCAGCCGAAGACTTCCCCAACTCCCCGTCCCCGCCGCAGCCGGCCGACGCGGCGGGAAAATGAGCCCATCTGCGGCCCGAAACCGGCTGTTGTCCATGTCTCCCCATCCGCTTATAGAGTGCGGTTTCCGATTTCGGCTGGAGTCAGGTCTTCATGGGTAGAATTCTTTCGCAGCTGCCGACGGGCGAGAAGGTCGGGCTTGCCTTCTCGGGCGGCCTCGACACCTGCACCTCGCTCGCCTGGATGCGCGAACGCGGCGCGATCCCTTTCGCCTATACCGCCGATCTCGGTCAGCCGGACGAGACCAACGTCCAGGACATTCCCGACGTCGCGATGAAGTACGGGGCCGAGAAGGCGCGGCTGGTCGATGCGCGGGCCCAGCTCGTGCACGAGGGCATGGTGGCGATCGCCTGCGGCGCCTTCGACATCTCGACCGCCGGCAAGAC
>SXGR01231521.1_pt1 | contig 11830 bp, 11 predicted proteins | sample 3174711 | NCBI WGS metagenome assembly SXGR01 (sample SAMN11356860, study PRJNA531348) | freshwater metagenome | isolation source: freshwater sample F1-60 | place: China: Fuxian Lake, Yuxi | collected 2017-12-25
CCGATGCTGGTCTGAACAAGTTGGGTAATTTCTGCTTGTTGCGCTGACAGTACCTCTCGGAATATCCAACAAGAGTGATCGTTGACCATAAAGTATCGGCGGGGTGGAAATTCGTGCAAATTGGCACTTGACAAACTTAGGGCAAGCACTTATTATATCAGGGGGTGGTTGAGGCCTTGAATTCCCTATCGGTAAGCCCGCGTCTCACTCAGAGGTGCTCAACTGGATTACCTGGCTTTAAGCCGATCAGGAATGGGATTGAAAAGGAGGTGAATCAGGGAATATAGCGCTTGTCGATTAGCACACAGTCCGATTTGATCTATGACCATTTGAATATAAGGAGAATTAGAGATGAATACTCGTTTACCATACAAGATAATCGCTTTTGTGATACTGACAACAGTAGCCATTGCCGGTTGCAGTGGTTCACAGCAGGCAGCTCCGACTGAACAGCCAACCTCACTACCTCAACAGGTGCAGAAAGATCCGTTGAGAGCTTATGAAGGCACTACGCTTCATCTCGCCTTAAAGCAGGGTTATGAAACAACTGCTATTGAGGATTACATTCAGGATTTCGAGGAGAAGACCGGCATCAAGGTTGAGTATGAGGTATATGATGAACCCACTTTGCGTAATAAATTCGTGCTCGATGCAACAACCAAGACCGGAAGCTATGATGTGGTAGCTGTTCAATTCTGGTACTTCCCTGAATACGATAAGGCTGGTTGGCTTGAGCCCCTGGATGACCTAATTGCAAACAATTCAATAGAAGGCATGCTGAACGTCAACGAGATCCCTGAATCAGTAAGGTCCTCATTCGTCGGCAAAAACGACAATAGACTCTATGCAATCCCGGTGTCTGCTGCTGGTGGGGTACTCACATACCGCAAGGATGTGCTGGACGAATTAGGCATACCCGTACCGGTCAGTGTCAAAGATGTTGTCAGCGCGGCAGCCAAAGTGAAAGAAATGAAACCGAACCTTTACGGTTGGGTTGGTCGCGGCGAATCTTCTTTTGCATCGTTTAGCACATCTGCAGGCTGGGCTTGGGCTTATGGCGCCCGAGTATTGGACGAGAACAACAAAGTGACCGTCAATACACCCGAGATGAAAGAGGCGATGGAAGATTTTGTTTCGCTCAACCAGCTGTATGGACCGCCAGATCAGGCAGCCTTGGGATGGGATGCTGAGACAGCTCTCTTTTGTGCTAAGGATGGCGGAGTAGCTTTCAACTTCGAGATGTCTGGCTTTCCGGGCTTTTGGTATAACCCTTCGAACTGTCCTCACGGAGACAAACTGGGTATGGCTATTCTGACTGGCCCGGGTAATCATGCACCGCAATGGTTTTACGCTGAAGCACTCGCGATCAACAAGTTCTCGAAAAATAAAGAAGCTGCCTCGCTCTTACTGCAGTGGCGTATGAGCCCGGAAATTCTTAAGCGGGAGGTTCAAGACGGCATTCGAATGGACATACCATACAATGCGGTTCTTACCGATCCTGCTTATCTGGCCAAAGCTAAAGAGACGAGCCTGGATGACTACGTTGCTATGCTTCCAGATATTTTTAGTGCGGTTGACATGCGTTCCTGGCCCTCTGTGCCCGAGTTTGTCAAAGTCGCTGAAGGTTTCCAACGAGAGATCTCTCTGGCCATAGCTGGTGAACAAACCGTCGATGAGGCGCTTACAAAAGCCCAGACGAACATCGAGAAGGTTATGGAAGAGGCTGGTTATTAACCAGATATAAACGAAGGAGGAGAAGAGTTATTCTTTTCTCCTCCTTCCTACGGAAGAGGATAATCCTTCATGCGAGCCTTACCCATATCTGAGCGATTATCTACACCGGCTACGCTAAATCGGCGAAGCAACCGGCTCGTTTTTTGGTTGCTGCTACCTTCTTTAATTATCTTCGCAGTGTTCGCCATCTGGCCGACGATCGAGGCGATTCTCATTAGCTTCTCGCGCTACAACCTAACGGATCCCAATGCACAACGTACTTTCATTGGCCTTGAGAATTATCGGGCGGTCCTAACAGATCAGATATTCTGGGGCGACCTCTGGCGTTCTTTTAAGTTCGCCCTGTTTACAGTAGGCGTCTCTCTTACCTTCGGATTCTATATCGCTTATCTCTTATCCAAAGCCGGCCGGGGCAAGAATGTCTTTCGTATCTTATTTTTGGTTCCTATGACTATCTCCCCGGCGATTACTGCTCTGAGTTTCAAGTTCATGCTTAACTACGATTTTGGGGTTATCAACTCCATACTGATGAGTCTGGTCGGGAGAAAAGTAAATCTACTGGGTGATGCCAAACTGGCTTTATGGGCTTGTGCCGGAATCGATGTATGGATTTGGACACCACTGGCAGTACTGATCGTCCTTTCAGGTCTTGAATCACTCCCTGAAGAGGTCTTCGAAGCAGCAGCTCTGGATGGCGCTGGAACTGGGTCGATGCTGTGGTATATCACACTCCCTCTGATGAAACGGTTCCTACTGATAGCTATATTGATCAGAGTGATGGATGCATTTCGTGTTTATGAAACGATCCAACTTACGACAGCCGGCGGCCCTGGTAATTTGTCGGAAATACTGAATGTTTATATTGCCAGAGTAGGTTTCTCTTTCTTTGAGCTAGGTCCTGCATCTGCAATGGCTTTGATCCTGACTTTTATCATCATATCCATTGGAACCATATTCGTGAAACAATCTGGCGCTTTTGAGGAAATATATCAATGACAAAATATTCTCTTTTGCGCATTGCAGGAAAGCTACATATCTACTTCGTGCTTTGCTTTTATTCAGTGATATGTTTGTTTCCTTTGCTTTGGATGTTGTATACATCGCTTAAACCTGATATTGGCGAATTTAGTTACGATATGTCTTCATTTGTTCCAACGATTGAAAATTACAGCAAGGTGCTTACGCGCGATGCGTATCGAACCTTCTTACTGAACAGTGTAATCATTAGCATAGCTGTCGTATTGGTTACCGTACCGATTGGAGCCATGGCGGGCTATGCAATGGCGCGTTTCAAATTTAAAGGAAAGAGCAATTTGTTTTTCTTCGTGTTAAGTACCCGAATGGGACCTCCGGTAGCTATTGCGGTTCCTCTTTTCATTTTCATGCTAAGGTTCGACTTAATCGATAAAAAACTTGGGATGATCCTGGTTTATACGTTTATGAATCTGGGTTTAAGTATATGGATGTGCCGTGGATTCTTTGAAGACTTGCCAAAAGATGTTGAAGAGTCTGCATTATTGGACGGCCTGGACCATTGGGGGGTGCTCACGCGGATAGCTGTGCCGCTAGCGATGGGAGGTCTAATAGCAACAGGCATTCTGATATTTCTTTTTACCTGGAACGAGTTCTTCTTTGCTTCAGTGCTCACTCGTTCAGACGCCAAGCCATTTACAGTTCATCTGCCATCTTACTTTGGGAACCGGCGGATATTATGGGGACCGCTATCCGCGGCATCATTCTTAGGCGCGATTGTTCCTGTTGGATTAGCTATCCTGGCGCGACGTTATCTGGTGGAGGCATTCACATTTGGGACAATTAAGGGAAAGCACTAAGCCTAATGGAGAAGAGGATCTTGGACATATTGATCCACAATGCCTTGGTGGCAGATGGTACAGGCGGGCCATTAATTCGCTGGGATATTGGCATCCAAGGTGATCGCATCGAATGGCTGGGGCGGGGAGAAGCACCTGCAGCTCGTAAAAGGTTGAATGCTGAAGGATTATTGGTTGCGCCAGGTTTTATCGACGTGCACACACACTCAGATCTTTCTTTGATCCATACCCCATCTGCAGAACATAAACTCTTCCAGGGAATCACCACAGAGGTGCTTGGGAACTGCGGCCTTTCTGTTGCCCCGCTGCCACTTAATAGGAGACAAGAGATTCAGAACTATATGGCTTTCTTATTCGGTCATAACAGTGTTGCGAATTGGTCATGGAGTAGCCTAAAAGAATATCTCGAGTATCTACAATCTGCAAATCCTGCTGTCAACGCCCTGACATTAATAGCCCATGGTTTAATTCGATTAGCCGTTATGGGTTTTGACGAAAAACCTGCTAATCAACAACATATAGCTTCTATGCAAAGTATGGTCGCAGAGGCGATGGCGGATGGTGCTTATGGAATTTCGACTGGCTTGCAGTATGCGCCAGGTTGTTTTGCCACGATAGAAGAGTTAATTCAGATCGCTCAGGTTGTAGGCCGCTATGGGGGAATCTATTGCACCCATATGCGGAGCCAGAGTACGGGATTGCTTGAATCTGTCCGTGATTCGATCCGGATCGGCAGAGAAGCAAGTGTTCCGGTCCATATTTCCCATCTTCTTGCCGCGGGGAAACCGAATTGGGACAAGTATGATACCGCCCTTGCTTTAATCGAGAATGGGCGGGCAGAAGGCTTGGATATCACCTATGACATGTATCCTTACCATGCGGGATGCACAATGTTACGGGTCGTTCTACCCCCATGGGTCATGGAGGGAGGTAACGAGGCAGCGATAAAACGCCTGAGTGATCCAGCAGCAAGGGCTCGCATTCGAGAAGAACTTGGGCGGAGGGATCAATCCTGGGACAACATTTCCTCCATAGCCGGTTGGGAAAATCTTGTGCCCATCCAACTCTCACATCCGGAAAATCAGAATTTGGTAGGCCGGAGCTTACAGGATATTTCAGATCTGTCAGGCAGTGATCCCCTTGACGTCACGATAGATCTGCTGGCTTCGGAAGGTATGGAAGGGATGATGATCGCATTTATAAGCGCCGAAGAAAATGTGCGTAAAGCAGTATGTGGGTTCTATGGAATGTTCGGTTCAGATTCTATCCATACACCTGAAGGAAGTGGAGGGATTCATCCACGCGCGTATGGCGCATTCCCTCGATATTTTGCGCAATACGTACGAAGGGAGAAGATGTTGCGGCTGGAGGAAGCAATTTACAAGGCTACGTGCCTACCTGCAACACGGTTTGGTTTGCAGAATCGGGGATTGATACGCGAAGGTATGGCTGCAGATTTGGTGGTATTTGATCCAGCTCTTTTAGAGGACCGGGCTACTTATCTTGATCCTCGCCAGCTTAGTGTGGGGATGGCGCATGTGATCGTCAATGGCAAGTTGGCCTTAGAAGATGGAAGACCGACAGGAGAGCGTGCTGGACAGGTTTTCTATGCGACCAGAAGACCTACTTAGTAGTCCTGGCGTTGTACAGCAATTCATAAAATGGACTTAATCGATGAGTGGGTTGCATTACCTGCTTATTTCAAACCATTAATGATATAAGTCTGCATAAATATAATCTAAGGAGACTTGTTGCTTATGGATGCTCTTATCCCGAATGTTAATATTTTGAAAGACGACCTGTGTGCCTATAAAAACAGGGGGCCTGCGTTTGTCACATTTGGGGAGGTGATGGTGCGAGATACTCCGGCAGACATGTAGCGCCCCGAATGCACTCGCCAGGTCTATTTCTCTTTAGCCGGCAGCGAGCTCACCCTCGCAACTCTATTGGCTCGATTTGGTATTCCATCTGCTTACATCTCTCGCCTGCCCAATAATCCTTATGGTTGGATGGTCGCAAATAATGCCCGCAGCCACGGAGTGAACGTTGATCACGTTGTCTGGGCCTCGAAGGGCGAGCCTATCGGTCGTTTCATTTATGAAATCGGCCGGACACCACGCAAAGATGTCGGCTGGTACCAGCGCATGTACTCTGCAGCCAGCAAGCTCGGACCAGGTATGGTCGATTGGGCTACGTGTTTGCAGGATAGCCAGCTCTTTCATACATCCGGTATTTCTTTTGGGCTGGCGAACCACAGTGGCTACGAAAGGAATTACCTGTTACAAGCGTTCCTGGAAGCGGTTTCCCATAAGCCCGATGAATGCCTGATTGGATGTGATTTTAACTACCGGTCTACCTTGTGGAGCAAATCACAGTGTATCGAGGTTATGACTCCGATCTTGAAAGATTACGTAGACGTATTAATCACTACAATCGAGGATATGGCAAAGTTGTACAGCATTGGATGCGGTCGGTACAGCGCCGAGGAGATCGACAAAGGAGATTTTGGAACCCTCGAGGACTGCGATCTTCAAGCGTTCTCTGCCGAAGTTATCGAGCGCTTCAAAACCAGGATCGTCGCTATAACCATCCGTTATCCAGACACCTTTGAGCAGCACCGTTGGGAATCTGCGGCGATGCACAATGAAGGGAATTTTGTCCGCTCGTCAGCAGTAAAGCCGATTGTCCTTTTTGACCGGCTCGGTGGGGGCGACACATGGAATGGGGGATTCTACTATGGCCTACTTACCGCAGGATTTGGTCAAGAAGGTCTCTATAAGGGCGTGATGATTGGCGATGCGGCAACCCGCATCAAACAGACAATAATGTTCGACCTACCCATCGTCACAAAATCCGAGGTCCAGGAACTGCTGACCGCAGATTTTCAGGGTGGAGGCATACGCACAAGCCGCTGATATGCCCTCAAACGCTCATCTATGGAACTACTTACTTATTCAACCAAATTGTCATAAATCATGACGGTAAGGTCATTACGGGCGCATAACCATGCGAGTTAAATCTCGGATTTACCGTAACGAGGAATGCGGCGTTGTGGCGATCGTGCGGTTCAACCGATTGGAAGATTTGGTGAACATCGCGCTAGCCATTGCAAAAGGCGGTGTTCATGCGATTGAGTTCACAATGACTACGCCGAACGCCTTGGATATTCTCGCCAAAGCACAATTAATCGTCGCGCCGACCCTCCGAAAGGAAGTGATTGAGATGTGCCGCCGGGATAGCGTAGCAGTATTTCCCGGCGCCTATACCCCGACGAAAATTCTAACTGCTTGTGAATGGGGTGCTGATATAGTCATACTGTTCCCGGCTGATGCTGGAGGGCTTGTTTACCTAATAGCGATGAAAGCGCCGCTTCCGCAGGTAAAATTGGTGCCGACCGGAGGAGTCTCCTTGGAGAATGCTGGAGAATACATCAAAGCTGGTGCATCTGCTATCGCCGTAGGCAGTAGTTAAGTGGATAACAATTTGGTCGCGGAGAGGCAATTTGAGCGGCTGGAAGATCTTGCCTCTCAATTTGTCTAGAGTGACCGCAGCCATTAATAAGCTGGCCCATATGATCGCAAGCCACATTACTATTAAAGAATGAAAGCAATTGGTCTTCGCTGTGTAAACTGCCACCGGGAATATAGCCTGGGTCTCCTTTCCCAGTGTCCTGATTGTTTTTTCCCACTGGAAGTGTGTTATGAGGCACTTTCTGGGAATAGAATGATTGAGACAGCTGGGAAACAGGGCATCTGGAGATATGGACCTTTATTACCGACCCTTCTTGAGAAAGAAGAAGTATCTCTGGGTGAGGGAAATACACCACTTCTCCATGCCCAGAGATTGAATGAGCGGATGGGTCTTCAGAACCTTTACATCAAGTATGAAGGTCAGAATCCGACAGGGTCTTTCAAAGATAGACCCACGGCGGTTGGTGTTAGTATGGCGCTATCATTGGGCCTAAAAACAGTAACAGCGTCATCGACTGGGAACGCCGGAGCATCCCTGGCAGCGTATGCTGCCCGGGCAGGTTTGCATGCACTCATTTTCGTCACCGATCGTACACCGCCCGCCAAGTTGGTTCAGATGGTATTATATGGGGCCCGAGTTATAACCGTACAAGGTTCTTTGAGCGACGCGTACTGGCTAGCTCGTAATGCTTCTGTCGAATGGGGGTGGATGAATTTAACGTCTACATTTCTTAGCCCATACGGGGTTGAAGGGGATAAGACGGTGGCGTATGAGCTATATCAGCAATTGGACCGGACGCCGGACTGGATTATAGTCCCGGTCAGCGTTGGGCCATTACTAGTAGGTATCTACAATGGTTACCTGGATTTGAAAAAGCTAGGTTTGATCGAGAGGCTGCCAAGGATGGTAGCAGCTCAATCATCCGCGTGTGCACCAATTGCCAGAGCCTTTAAACATGGAGATGATTACGTCCGTTCTTGGGAAAGGCTGACTGATACTGTGGCGGGTGGGATTGCCGATCCCTTGATCGGGTATGAACAAGATGGAACTTATACCTTGCGTGTCATCAGGAATTCAAATGGTGCGGCAACTGTCTCTACTGATGTAAAGATCCTTGAAGCAACACAAACGCTCGCACGAGACGAGGGAATCTTCTCTGAGCCTACCGGTGCAGTGTCGTTAGCAGCTTTAAATGAGTTAAGGGATAACCCATTCTTTGATCCAGAACAGATGGTTGTTTGTTTGGTTACGGGACATGGATTGAAGCAGGTTCGTGCATTTGAGAAGCAGATACAACTTCCCGAGGCGATTGAACCAACACTTGAAGCACTTTCCGTCTTTCTAAAAAAACAATTTCTTGATCAGGAGGAATTATGACAAATTTCCGTGAAAGCTGACGGGGCTCCGGTCCCGGTTGGTCCCTACTCTCCCGCGATTGTCTGGCAAAACCTGGTTTTTATTTCTGGACAGGGCCCGGTCAACCCGCCCGCGGTGATATCACTGAGCAAACTCTCCAGGTGTTTAAGAATATTGAAGCTTTGTTGACTGCTGCGGGTAGCAATCGTAGCAAAGTGCTCAAAGTAACGGTTTACTTGGCGGATATCTCGGATTTTGCGAAGATGAATGCTGTGTATGCTGATTTCTTCCGAGGAGTAATTTACCCGGCAAAGACCACTATACAGGCAGCAGCCTTACCCTTGAACATCGGGGTCGAAATTGACGTGATTGCTTATCGCATGGATTAAATCCGGAGAGTGTATATGAATTTATTACTCCTGCAGGTGCTCCAAAAGAAGTGCCTATCGCTGGAAAGGCTACGCTTAGGAAATTTGTTGTAGACATAAAACATTCCGCGTCCGATAAATACTTTATCTAACCACTTTGCCTATGTTATTTTGGAACAATGTAAAATTATAGTTTATCAATGATAGACGAATAGCTTCAATTTATTATCACGCGTAGAATAAATAATACATCTGAAGCGAAGTGATCGTCGCAAAAGGAAGCAGCCTGATGAAAAACTCCCGATCTGAAGAGGATGTTAAATAAACATAGCGAGTCGCATAACGGGAGGCTAATCCGCGATCGCCGCGCTTCCTGATGCCGCAAAACCTGAGCAACGTATCGCTGCAGGTGGCGACGGTGGCGGTGGTGGCGATCGGGGCAACGCTGGTAATCCTGACGGGAGGCATCGACCTATCCCCCGGCTTGAACGTAGCCCTGGTGACGTGCACCCTGGCGATCCGGGTGAAGAACATGGGCCTGCCGCTGTGGCTGGGAATTGTCCTTGTCCTGATCTTAGGGACCTTGCTGGGATTTGGCAACGGGAGCTTCAGCACGTATCTCAAGATCCCCTCGTTAATCGTGACCCTGGCGACGATGAGCATCTTCCGGGGGCTGGCTTTCCTGATCAACAAGGGCACGCCGATCTTCTCGGTATCCCCGGCGCTGGAGCCGATTTTTTATGGGAAGTTCCTGAACATCCCGCTGCCCTTTTATTACGTGATCAGCCTGTATATCCTGGGGGCGTTCTTCCTGCGCAGCACGATCCAGGGGCGGGCGATCTACGCGGTAGGTGGGAATGAATCGGCAGCCCGCCTGACGGGCATCCGGGTGAACCGGACGCGAATGATGGCTTTCGTGATCGCGGGGTTTACGGCCTCCATTGGCGGGGTGCTGCTGACGGCCTGGCTGAACTCCGGATCGCCCAATTATGGAGCCGAGCTGGGCCTGCAATCCATCGCGGCGGCGGTGATTGGCGGGGCGAGCCTGACGGGTGGCTACGGGAGCATGATCGCGACCCTGATTGGGGCGCTGACCGTGGCGGTGGTGCAAAACGGCCTGAACCTGCTGGCGGTGCTGGCCTCCTGGCAGGAGATTACGCTTGGGATTGTGATCGTGCTGGCGGTGGGGCTGGACATGTGGCGCTCGGATATCGGGCGGGGGATCGGGAGGATCTTCCGGGCAAGAGCCGGATAAGATTTAAGCACGAAGGATACACAAAGCAAATCATATTTTTCTCCTTTGTGACCTTTGTGGTAAAAAATTCCTGACAGGAGGGCATCAAGATGTACACATACGGAAGAAAGACCGGCTAGCTTATCAGCCTGGACTACACCTACCGGGGCATGCGGGTGGCTTTCCTGGAGAACGACCTGATCCGGGTGGGCGTGGTGCTGGATAAGGGCGCGGATATCTTCGAGTTCACCTACAAGCCGAAGGACCTGGACTTCATGTGGCAGTCGCCGATCGAGCTGCGAAAGCCGTTTGTGGCGACCAGCGCCCTGCCGGAAGGGGCGTTCCACGATTACTTCTTCGGAGGCTGGCAGGAGGTGCTGCCGTCGGCGGGCTGGGCGTCCGAGCCGTACCTGGGCACCTTCCAGGGGCTGCAGGGGGAGGTGTGCCTGCTGCCCTTTGAGGCGAGCATCGTGGTGGATACACCGGAAACGGTGTCGCTGCGGACCTGGGTGCGGACGTACCGCTCGCCGCTAAAGCTGGAGCGCACAATGACGCTGAAGCGAGACCAGGGAGCCCTGTTCTTCCACGAGCGGCTGGTGAACGAGAGCCCCGACGAGTTCGCCATCATGTGGGGGCACCACCCGGCCTTCGGGGAGCCGTTCCTGGATACGAGCTGCGTGGTACGGGCGCTGGCGAAGAAGGTGGAAGTGCTGGCGTTCCATCCCAACGGGCTGTGGGAGCCGGGCGGAGATTACGAGTTCCCGATGGTGCCCAACCGGCGGACGGGCAAGCTGCAGGACATCACCCGCGTGCTAGGGCGGGAGGCGCACTCGGTGGACGTGGTGTTCTTCAAGGAGCTGAGCGAGGGCTGCTACACGATCACCAACGAGAAGATGGGGGTAGGCTTCGGGTTGGGGTGGGATGCGGGGCTGTTCAAGTACCTGTGGATGTGGCAGGTGTACAACGGGCACAACTATTACCCGTGGTACGGGCGGACCTACAACTGCGCCCTGGAGCCGTTCACCGGCTACCCGCCGGCGGGGGTCCAGAATGCGATCAAGAACGGGACGGCGTACATCATGAAGCCGGATGAGGTGATCGATACGGACCTGACAGCGGTGGCCTACCAGGATGCGACGCCTGGGCGGGTGACGCTGGAGGGGAAGGTCAGTGGGTAGTGGTTAGTGAACAGTAAATAGAATTTTCATTAATAGTTTCAAACCTTGTATCGCAGCTAGACCCTTAGGGTTTTGAAAACCCTAAGGGTCTTTGTGGGAGGGGCTGGCTGACAACCGATCAGTATCACCTCTCCAATACGTTACAATGTCTTCGACGGATAACACAGATTAGGGTAGGGACACAGCGCCGCTTCGCCCTTACGGAGAATGGCTGTTATTCTAGGCGGAGGGGAAGGTACGCGAAAGACAGTTGCTATTTATAGCCTGATTGGCTCTTAACCTCTTGGAATTTTTCACCCCCGTAACGTATGCTGTAACGTTTACGAGACAGTCAACTGTTACAATAGTTATGCTGGACGGGGTGGTGGCGCAGGGGCTGGTGTTTCGCAGGGCTGAGGTGGATGAAGCATGTGTGGAGCGGGTGCAGGCGGCAGTGCGGCAGCGGGTGCTGGGGCTGTTTGAGCGGCGCGGGTTGCTGAGCAGGGAGACGGTAGGGGTAATGCAGGGCTGGGGGCACAGGGGCGGATTTTCAGTGCATGCGGGTGAGCGGGTGGCAGCGCAGGATAGCGCCGGGCGCGAGCGGCTGTTGCGATATTGTGCGCGGCCGATGTTTGCCGCGGAGCGGCTGGTGTGGGCGGGAGAAGGGGCGCAGGTGCG
>SXGR01591421.1_pt1 | contig 11830 bp, 12 predicted proteins | sample 3174711 | NCBI WGS metagenome assembly SXGR01 (sample SAMN11356860, study PRJNA531348) | freshwater metagenome | isolation source: freshwater sample F1-60 | place: China: Fuxian Lake, Yuxi | collected 2017-12-25
AGTGGGCGGGCTGGCGGACGGGCGCGGGCCGCGGGCGTGGCTGGCGACCAGACGCGCGCCGCACTCTTCGAAGACTCTTATGCCTCTCTCACCCCCCGTGGCACGACCGCTGGCAATCTCACCGCCATGAAGATTCCCTCGATACTCCTCGGCACCGCGCTCATCGGCGCCGGTGCGCTCGGCACGGCCGCGGTCGTGCTTCCCACCACGGCATCCAGTGCCACCCCGTGTGATGCCGCGCTGTTCACCATCAAGGCCGGCATGCCCGGCGCGGGTTCGGGCTACGCCGACGCCACGGTGTCGGCGAAGTGCCAGGGCAGCAACCTGGTGGTGACGTCGAACGGCATGCCGTCATACAAATTCGTGAAGAAGACACCGAACGCGCTGCGCACGCAGAGCTGGACGTGGACCGTCCCCGCGGCGCCGAAGAAGGCGGCAACCACCACCAGCGTGCGCCGGTACATGGGCACCGTGGGCTTCACCGTCACGGGCATCCCCATCTACGCCGCGATGGAGGGGCCGATGCCGGCATCCGAGGCCTATGGCGACCCCAAGTACAACGGCATCCTCGACTCCTGCGGCGGCCACACGGGCCCGGGCGCGGAGTACCACGACCACTACATCAACTCGGCTACGTCCTGTGGCTTCGCGGCCAACCGCATCGTCGGCTACGCCATCGACGGCATCCCCATCTACGGCAGCCGTGGGTGCCTCGACACCGCCTGCACCAAGACCGCGGTGATGAAGTCGGGCTACGTGCGCACGGGGAATCCGAAGAAGGACTCCTGGAGCGCGTACACCTGGAAGAAGTCGACGTCGGCCACCACGCTCGACAAGTGCAACGGGCGCACGCAGCCGGACGGCTCGTACGGCTACCACGCGACCACGGCATTCCCGTACACGATCGGGTGCTTCCGGGGAACGCCGGTGACGCAGCAGGGCGCCGCGGGTGGGCCGATGCCGCCGATGGGGCCAGGCGGCGGGGCGGGCGGGCCGCTGCCGCGCTGATCGAGGGCGCTGCGGCGAGCGTGACGGTCGGTAGCCTTGCGGCGATCCCCTGAAAGGACCGCCATGAGGCCCCGCTCACTGCTCGCCACCACGCTCGCCACGACCCTTCTCGCCACCGGTGCGCTCATCGGCGTCGGCTGCGGATCGGATGGCGGCAGCGGCACATCGGCGGATGGCACCGCGACGGTGAGCGCAGCGAATGCCGAGAAGCTCTCCGCGGCATGCGGCTGGACCGCCGCCACGGCGTTGGCGCTGTCGAGGTCGGCCGGTGACCCCACATCGGCGGCGCTCACCAGCGCCAACAACGTCGTGGACAACATCGCCGTGAGCCTCGGCACCGTGACGGTCCCCGAGCCGGCGAAGCGGGCATGGGCCGCGGTGGTGCGTCACCTGGGCGACGCCAGCGACGCGCTCGACGACGGCATCGTGGCCGTGGTGGAGTCGCAGGGCGGGCAGGCGGCCACGAAGGCGCTCACCAGCGCCACCAGCGAGATGGAGAAGGCGGTGTCGTCGTTCCAGCTGCTGGCGGCCGAGGCCGGCTTCGAGTGCCCGGTGAAGTGAGCGACTCGCCCGAGGCCCTCGCCGCGCTGCTTGCCGAGGCAGAGCACGCAGTCGTGCTCACCGGCGCGGGCATCAGCACCGAGAGCGGCATCCCCGACTTCCGCTCGGCCGGTGGCCTCTGGGAGACCTACGACCCCATGAAGGTGGCGTCCATGAACACGTTCATGGACGATCCCGCGCTGTTCTGGCGCTTCCACCGCCCGCGCATCGACATGCTGGGCGCGGTCGATCCCAACCCCGCGCACGAGGCCGTGGCCGAATTGCAGCGCCGCGGAGTCGTGAAGGCGGTGATCACCCAGAACATCGACCGGCTTCACTCACGCGCCGGCACGGTGGACGTGATCGAGGTGCACGGGTCGCTCGACGGCGGCCGGTGCATCCGCTGCAGCCACGCGGTGAGCATGGATGAGCTCTGCGCCCGGGCCGACTCGGCGGACGACGGCGTGCCGCGCTGCAACTGCGGGTTCCAGATGAAGAGCGGGGTGGTGCTGTTCGGCGAGCAGCTGCCCATGGACGCCATCGAGGCCGCCTTCGACGCCGCCGAGCGCGCCGACGTGATGCTGGTGATCGGATCGAGCCTGCAGGTCACGCCCGTGAGCCAGCTTCCGGGGGTGGTGCTCTCGCGCGGCGGACGCCTGGCGATCCTCACCGAGAGCGAGACCGACTACGACCATCGCTGCACGGTGAGGATCCACGAGAAGGCCGGCCCCACCATGACGGCGGTGCTGGGGGCCCTCGGGGACTACTTGCGCACGTAGACGTGCACCAGGTCCATCTCGGTGCGCGTGGGCGGGCCCGTGATGAGGTCCTCGATGCTGTCCATGAACGCGGCGAATGACGCCAGGCTGTTGGCGTCGGCGCCGGCCTGCCACGAGTCGAACACGCCGATGCCGCGGATCGTGCCGCTGGCGGCGTCACCCGTGATGAGCGCGAACTCCTCCTCGGGCTGCCCCTGCACGAACGCGTCGGCGAACGCGATGTACTTGGCCTTCACCTCGTCGTAGTGGCCGGGCTTGGCCTGAAGGGTGAACTCGATGACTGCGGGCATGGGAGCCTCCTGCGGTGGGGTTGACGAGAGGACTCTGCCGAATCGGCGACGGTCACGTCCCCGTCGGTGTCAGCCCCGGGGCGCTGTCGTCCATGGCGCGCACGCTCGGGGTGGCCAGCACCAGGGCCACGTTCGCGAACACCGCTGCGACGGCCAGCCACATGATTCCCGACAGGCCGATGCCCGCGATGATGCCGCCGGCGATCGCGAAGCCGATGGGCTGGCACACCTGGCTGCCAAGGGCGCGGAACGATCCCACGCGGGAGCGCAGGTCGGGGGTGACCTGCCGGGTGATGGTGGTCTCGAGCAGGCTGCCCGAGATGATGATGACCGTGCCGCCCACCCACGCGCAGGCCGCGATGACCGCCGTGGGCGCCGGCACCGAGAGGGCGATGAACGTGCCGACGAAGGGCAGCGTCACCGCATAGGCGAGCACGAGCGGGCGCCGTGGCTTGAGGCGGGCGACGATGAGCCCGCCGGTGACGAACCCCAGGCCGAACGCCGACACGATCGCCGCGTACGACGTTGCTCCGTCCAGGTACTCCTCGGCCACGAGCGGGCCCGCCACGAAGATGGCCGGCATCACGAGCAGGGCGTAGAACGACTCGCCCACCACCACGACCACGAGCCACGACCGGCGACGGAAGGCATCCCAGCCCTCGCGCAGGTCGGCGATGAACGACCGGCCCGGCTGGGCCAGCGCCACCGCCCTGAACCGCGCGAAGGCAAGCAGCACGATCGCCACCGCGAACGTGGCGGCGTCCAGCGCGATCGCGCCGGCGGGCGAGATGAGCGCCACCGCGGTGCCGCCGAGGATTCCCCCGGCCAGCATCCCCACCGCGGGGGTCATGGCGATGAGCCCATAGGCCTCCTGCAGCCGCTCGGGCGATACCGACTGGGGGAGGATTCCCGAGAGCGCGGGGCGGAAGAACGCCTCCGCCGTGCCGTACACGAACGTGATGGCCACGATGGCCGGGACGCCCCCCACGCCGAGCAGGAGGATGGTGGCGAACGTGGCCTGGCACCCGGCGCGCACGGCGTCGCTGGCGATCATCACCGTGCGGCGCGACATGCGGTCGGACCACACCCCGCCCACCAGCAGGAACAGCACAAGCGGAACCGCCCGGGCTCCGAGAACCAGGCCGATGTCCCCGGCGCCGCCGCCCAGGGCGATGATGGCGAAGGGAACGGCCACCGACGCCACGGTGTCTCCCACGGCGCTCAGCAACTGCGACGTGAACAGCAGCCGGAACGACTGCTCGCGCAGGCATCCGACGCCGGGTAGCGCGAGGGAGGGCATCGTCACCACCCTAGCCCGCGCGCCGCATGGAGCGACGCGCGGGCCGGGGTGATGATGCGACCGTCAGGCCATTGTCGGACGCGCGGCCTCGAGCACCTTCCGGTTGGAGAGGAGCAGGAAGCCGAACCCGACCTTGGCGATCAGGTCGATGATGGTGAACGTCGCCACCTCACCCGTGATGCCGATGACGTTGAAGCCCTCGGTGCCGAGCAACCAGAGGATCGGGTAGATCGTCCAGACGATCGCGAGCAACACGGCCAACTGGATGAACTTGGCCTTCACCTCGGGAGCACGCTGGTTGGCGGCCTTGACGACCTCCGACAGCAGCACCCAGAGCAGCCAGACGAAGATGAGGGAGCTGACGATGAACCACACGTAGCGGACATCGCTGGCAGTGACGCCGGCGAAGAAGCCCGTGGCGATCATCATGACGTCGAGGCCCAGGAGCCAGACGATGGCCTCCTTGGTGGCCCCGGCGAGCAGCGCCAGGTCGAGCAGCAGGAGCGGAGTGGTGAAGAACCAGTCCACGTAGCGGGCCCAGTAGAAGGGCTCGGCCATGTCCTGACCCTCCCGAAGGATCGGGAAGTACCCCTGCTTCAGCGCCATCGCCAGATAAGCGATGGCGGCGATGCCGACGATGAAGAAGGTGATGGTCTGGAACCATCGGTGGCCCGGCCTTTCGCGGGCCGCCATGAAGAGGAAGGCAAGTGCGCCGAGCGCCATGCCGATGGTGCCGATCCAGAGCCAGATCTGGACGGCGTCTGAGGGCTCAACCATGAGGTACCTCGAGTTCATTGAGTGCAGAGGGAACGGAATACCTGAACAGCATGTCCACAGTTTGTACAGGTTTCTTCCACACCTGCACGCGAGAACCGTCGTTTCCATGCGGATCGCGCACGACGTGTTACCTGTGGATAACTCCGCGCAATCAGGCCAGGGTCGCCAGCCAGGCGGATGCCAGGTCGGACACCACGTCCACGCACCCGGTGAACACATGGTCGGCCTGCGTCACCACGTCGAGCAGCACATCGCCGTTACCCGCCGCGGCGGCCGTGCTCAGCAGGTCGTAGCCCTCGCCCGGCTGGATGAGGTGGTCGTTGCCCGCCTGCAGGATCGCGATGGGCACGCGCACCTTGCCGATCTGGTCGCGGCTCACCGCGTGGGGAGACTCCGGCCCGCGCGATGACCACCACGTGGCGTAGGTCCAGATCTCGCCGTTCTCGGGCGTGGAGCGCGGTCCGTTGGCGCGCATCACCGTGAAGATGCGATCGCCCGGCGGGTCGTCGGGGTCCTCCGCCACGATCGGCCGCGCGTAGTCGGCCACCTCCTCGTACGTTGGCGTGGCGCCGTAGCGCTGCCACCTCAGGCGCAGCGCCTCGGGCAGGGACGCCGGGTGCGCGATGGTGAGCAGCCCCACCACCTCGGGCGCGTCGTTGTTGGCGAGGAAGTTCGTGCACACGGTGCTGCCCATGCTGTAGCCCAGCAGCACCACGCGAGTGAACCCGTTGGCACGCGCCACCTCCAGCGCGGCCTGCAGGTCGAGCGGCGTCTTGTGGAACAACCCGCCGCCGAAGAAGGGCCCGTAGTTGGCCAGCCGCGTGTTGATGCTCATCACCGGGAAGCCGTCCTCGGCCAGCTCGAACGCCACGCGGCGCGGCACCCCCGTGAGGTAGTTGCCCACCGACCCGTGCACCACGATCACCAGCAGGCGCCGGAATGCCGGGTCGCCGAAGCGCGGACGCAGCAGCAGGCCGTCCCACTCGTGCCCGTCGGCCGGCTTCAGCGTGACCAGCCGCGTGGAGATCTCGCGGTCGTCGCGCCCGAACGCCGGCCGGCGCCGGATGCGGTGGGCCTGACCCGCGCGCGGCGCCCCCTCGCGCCCTCCCCCGCCACCACGCCGCGTGCTCATGCGACCTCCCGGAGGAACGCCGCGATGGCATCGACCAGCAGGATCTCCTGCCCCTTGTAGAAGTGCGTGGCCTCCGGCACCCGGGCCACATGCACGCGATCGTTACCCGATTCCCTCATGAGGTCGGCCTGCCGCTGGGCCTCCTCGGGCGCCACCACGTCGTCGGCGTCGCCCTGGGTGAAGAGCGTGGGAACGGTGACGTTCGGCAGCTGGCGGTACGCCTGCGCGGCGTGCGCCTCGGGCCCGCGCGAATGCCACCACGTGCGGTAGGTGTACACCTCGCTGTCCTTCGGGCGGCGCGTGGGTCCACGGCTCTGCTCGATGACGAACAGCCGGTCGTCGGCCGGGCTGTCGGGGGTGCCCTCCCCCACCACCTCGGCCAGGCGCGCCACGATCTCCTCGTAGGTGGGGTCGGCGCCCCAGTGGCGGCTGCGCTGCTCGAGCGACTCCGGAAGTCCCCACGGCCCCGAGATGGAGATGAGCCCGCGCACCGCGTGGAACGGGTGCGTGGCCACGTACCGCGCCGCCAGCGTGGCGCCGCTGGAGTAGCCGCACACCACCACATGGTCGTACCCCTGCACCTGCAGCCAGCTCCAGGCCGCGGCGATGTCGCGCACGGCGTCGTCGAAGATCGCCTTGCCGAAGAGCTGCCCCACGTTGCCCATGCGGGTCTCCACCACCAGCGTGGGGAAGCCCAGCCGCGCGATGCGCCCGGGCAGGACCCGCAGGGTGCCAACGCGGAAGTTGCCCATGATCCCGTGCACGTGGATCACCGCCGTGCGCCGCCCGGTGGCCCGCTCGCGCACGCGGGTGGGACGGTCATCGATGTGCAGCAGGGCGTCGTGCACCTCGCCATCCTCGGCGGTGATGGTGGCGAGGATGCGCTCGACCGCCATGGCCTACGCCCCGTCGATGAAGCCCGGGTCCACCTGCTCCACGTCGCCGAACGGCATCTGCAGGAAGCGCGAGCCGATGCTGCGGAACGCCGCGGGGTCGCCCGAGCATGCGAAGCGGTAGTCACCCTCGCCGCCGGGCCTCAGCATGCCCTGGCGCTCGAGGGTGACGGCGATCTCGCGCGCGATCTCCTCGCCCGAGGAGATGAGCACGGCGTCGGCCGGCACGTTGCGCCGGATCAGCTTCTCCACCATGGGGTAGTGCGTGCAGCCGAGGATCACCGTGTCCACACGCGCGGTGCGAAGGGGCGCGGTGTAGTCGCGCACCATCTCCACGATCTCCTCGTCGTACGGGCTCTCGCGCTGGATCGCCGATGCCAGCCCCGGGCACGCCACGGCCGTCACCTCGGCGCCGGCGTCGTGCGCGAGGATCATCCGCTGGTACGAGCCCGATGCGACGGTGGCCTCGGTGGCCAGCAGCCCGATGCGCCGCGAGCGGCTCGACTGCACCGCCGCCTGGCTCTCGGCGGTCATCACCCCCATCACCGGGACATCGAGCCGGGTCTGCAGGTGGGCCAGCGCCGCGGCGGTGGCCGTGTTGCACGCCACCACCACCAGCTTGGCGCCCTGGCCCGTGAGCCACCGGGCGATGGCCTCCGACCGGCCGCGCAGCTGGTCGGGCGACTTGTCGCCGTACGGGAACCAGTCGGTGTCGCCGAAGTACACGAAGTGCTCCGAGGGCAGGCGGGCCAGGCACTCGTCGAGCACCGTGAGGCCGCCCACGCCGGAGTCGAACACGCCGATCGGGCTGTCAGGCGATGCGTCCATCACCCATAACCCTACGGGGCGCCCCGGCCCGAGGGTGCCCCGCCCACGGCCGGGGGCGCGCTGCACCGGGGTTACGATGGGCGCATGAGCCACCCGCCCGCGCTCGCCATCGGCGACACCGCCCCGGGATTCACCCTGCCCCTCACCGACGGTCGCACCGTCGACCTCGCCGAGCTTCCCGGCGCGCAGGCCATCGCCGTGGTCTTCTGGTGCAACCACTGCCCCTACGTGAACGCCTGGCTCGGCCGCCTGAACGACCTGGCCGAGGAGCTCGCCGACCGCGGCCTGGTGGTGATCTGCATCAACAGCAACGATGCGGCCACCTACCCGGCCGACTCCTTCGACGCCATGGTGGAGAAGGTGCGCCAGACGGGCACGGTGTTCCGCTACGCGCACGACGAGACCCAGGAGGTCGCGAGGGCGTACGGCGCAGAGCGCACGCCCGAGGCATTCCTGCTCGACGCCGACAGGCGCCTGCGCTACCGCGGCGCCATCGACGACTCCTGGCAGCCCGAGGGCGTGACCGCCCACTGGCTGCGCGACGCCGCCCTGGCCGTGATGCGCGGCCAGGACGTCGCCCCCGCCGAGACGCCCGCCGTGGGCTGCTCGGTGAAGTGGCGCCACTGAGACCGGGCGCCATGGCGGATCGCAAGCGCCTCATCCTCCTGCTCGCGTGCCTGGGCAACTTCATGGTGGTGCTCGACGTCGCCGTGGTGAACGTGGCGCTGCCGGCCATGCGCGCCGACCTTGGCTTCAGCGCCACGGGGCTGCAGTGGGTGGTGAACGCCTACACCCTCACCTACGCGGGATTCCTGCTGCTGGGCGGCCGCACGGCCGACCTCTTCGGGCGGCGCCGGATGTTCCTGGTGGCGCTGCTGGTGTTCACCGCGGCGTCGCTGGTGTGCGGGCTCGCCCCCACCTCGGGCACCCTCATCGCGGCGCGCGCAATCCAGGGCCTCGGCGCAGCCATCCTGGCGCCGGTCACGCTCACCATCATCACGGTCACGTTCACCCAGCCGCGCGAGCGCGCCTACGCGCTCGGCTGGTGGGGGGCGTCGCTCGCCAGCGGCGGCGCGGCGGGGGTGCTGGTCGGGGGAATCCTCACCGACCTGCTCTCGTGGCGCTGGATCTTCCTCCTCAACCTGCCGGTGGGGGTGCTGGGCATCATCGCCGCCCGCGCGCTGCTCAAGGAGAGCCGCGCCGATACCGGCGACCGCAGCCTCGACATCGGCGGCGCGGTGACAGTCACCCTCGGGCTCACCGCCCTGGTGTTCGGGGTGGTTCAGAGCGAGACCCACGGCTGGGCGTCGGCGTGGACCGTGGTGCCGCTCGTGGCCGCGGTGGTGCTCATCGCGCTCTTCGCCATCATCGAGCTGAAGGTGGCGCGCGCGCCCATCGCGCCGCTTCGCATCTTCCGGTCGCGCGCCCTCACCGCGGCCAACATCGCGATGTTCTGCGTGGGCGCCTCGATGTTCGCCATGTGGTACTTCGTGTCGCTCTACCTGCAGTTGGTGCTCGGGCAGAGTCCCCTCATCGCGGGGCTCTGCTTCATCCCCGCCGCCCTGGCGATCATCGTGGCCTCGCAGGTGGGCGGGCGGCTGGTGCCGCGCTTCGGGCCCCGGCCCCTGTTGGTGACGGCCGGCCTGATGATCTCGGGCGCGCTCTTCTGGATGTCCGGGCTGAGCGCCGACGGCTCGTACGTGGTGGACATCCTCGGTCCCATCACCCTGGTGTCCATCGGCCTCGGGCTGGCGTTCCCGCCCAGCACATGGGCGGCCACCGCCGGCGTCGCACCGCATGAGGCCGGCCTGGCGTCGGGGCTCATCAACAGCAACCGGCAGATCGGTGGCGCCGTGGGCCTCGGGGTGCTGGCCACCATCGCGGCCGCGCACAGCGACACGCTGTCTGCGAGCGAGTCGTCCCTCTCCGCCCTGGCCGGGGGCTACTCGCTGGCGCTCGTGGTTGCGGGCGTCGTGGCGCTGGGCGCCGTGGCCGCCGCCTTCGCGATCCCGGGCTCGCGGCCATCCGCCACGCTGGCATCAGGGATCGGTGCTCCCGGCACTCCATCCGGAGCCCGTGCCGGGGAGAGGCCCTAGGGCGTGTCGGCGAGGCGGCGGTAGCCCCCCTGCCACCAGGCGAGCGGTGCGCCGTCGCCCACATCGGCCTGCAGCACGCGACCGATGACGATGGAGTGGTCGCCGCCTTCCACCACCTCATGGAGCTCGCACGCAAGACGGGCCAGGCCGCCGGGCAGCAGGGGCACGCCCAGCGGGCCCTCCTGCACGTCGAGGCCGGCGAAGCGATCCTCGCGCTTGAAGGCGAAGGTGTTCGACACCTCCTCCTGCGTGGCGTCGAGGATGTGCACGCCGAAGCCCGGTGCCTGCACGAAGTGCTCGTGGTGGTACGACGCCCTGCCGATGCACACCAGCACGAGCGGCGGGTGCAGCGAGAGCGATGAGAACGCCGATGCCGTGAGGCCCACGGGCCCATCGGGCCCCTGCGCCGTGACCACCGTGATGCCGCTGGCCCAACGGGCGAGGGCCGCCTTGAAGTCGTCCGGCTCCACGCCGGGAAGGTGCGAATCCGCCATGCCGTGACTGTATCCCGTCCGCGCGAAAGTAGGATCCACCCGTGAGCCAGACCTCCCCGGGCGACGACCCGCGCATCCCCCAGCGGCTGCGGCATCCCGTGCTGTGGATCGCGGTGGTCGCCGTGCTCACGGCGATCCTCGCCTGGGTGGTGCTCACGGTCACCGGTGACGTGAAGGAGGACGAGCGGCAGGACGCCCTCGCGCCCTTCTACACGCCGCCCTCCCCCCTTCCCGCCGGCCCGCCCGGCACGATCATCCGCACGGAGCCGCTCGGCGTTGCGGTGAAGGGCGGGCGCGCGGTGCGCGTGCTCTACACCTCGCAGGATTCCGCGGGCCGTCGCACCGCCAGCAGCGGCATGGTGTTCATCCCCACGGGCCCCGTGCCCGCCGAGGGCGGGCGCACGGTGGTGGCGTGGGCGCACGGCACCGTGGGGCTGGCCGACCAGTGCGCGCCGTCGCGCATCGACGCGCCCACGAAGAACATCCCGTGGGTAGAGCAGATGATGGCGCGGGGGTGGGTGGTTGCCGCCACCGACTACGCCGGCCTCGGCACGCCCGGCACCCCGGGCTTCCTCGTGTCGGGCGACGAGGCCCGTGACGTCATCAACTCGGTGCGGGCCGCGCGCAACCTGCCGGGCGCCAGCGCGTCGAACCGCTGGGTGGCGTGGGGGCACTCCCAGGGAGGCCACGCCGCCATCGCCGCGTCGGATGCCGCGGCGTCCTATGCCCCGGAGCTCGAGCTGAAGGCCATCGCCGCGGCGGCGCCGGCCATCGACCTGCGCGGGCTGCTCGCGCTGCAGTGGAACCAGTCGGCCGCCTGGGTGATCGGCGCCTACGTGGTGGGCACGTGGCCCGCGGCATACCCGGGGCTCGATCGCAACGGGCTGCTCACGGCCAACGGCCAGAACCACTGGCAGGAGATCGTCGGCGAGTGCGTGAAGGGCGCGGCCCTCACGGCGATCGTGCGCCAGGACCTCCTCGGGCAGGACTTCTTCGTGGAAGACCCCTGGCAGTCGCCGCCGTGGCGCCGGCGCTTCATCCAGAACACGCCGGGCCCCACGCCCCGGGGCGTGCCGCTGATGATCGCCCAGAGCACCACCGATGACGTGGTGCTGCCCCGCACCACGGCGTCGGTGATCGACCGCTGGTGCCGCGCAGGGGTGGGCATCGGCACCCTGTGGGTGAACGACGTGAGCCACATCACGACGGCCGAGGTGGTGGGCCCGTCGGTGGTGCAGTGGATCGGCCAGCGCCTGGACGGCGGGCCCGCGCCGGATGACTGCGGCGCACCCACTCCCGTGCCGCCGCTCTAGGCGACCGCCGCGGGAGGGAGAGGTCGTCACGCCGGGCGCGCGATGCGCGCCCGGCGTGGCCTACCTATTCGACAGGGCCATCCTCGATGGCCGCGCCCGGCTTCCCGGGGTTGATGATTAGGACGATGATGAGAGCGATCAGCGGCACGAACACCGCGAGGATTCCGAACCCCAGCACGCTGCGGTTCTTCTGGTTCGCGATGCCCATCGTGATGAAGATCAACGCGATGTAGACGATGATCGCAATGATGTAAAGGAAGATCATGGGCGACACCTTACGCGTTCCCCCGGGCGCGTCCGGGAGGCGCTGATAGGTTTCCCCCACCGAACGCCCGCCGGGGGAGAGACCGGCTTCGAGCCGGCGCCGAAGGCGCCACCGC
>SXGR01005576.1_pt1 | contig 11829 bp, 17 predicted proteins | sample 3174711 | NCBI WGS metagenome assembly SXGR01 (sample SAMN11356860, study PRJNA531348) | freshwater metagenome | isolation source: freshwater sample F1-60 | place: China: Fuxian Lake, Yuxi | collected 2017-12-25
CCCCACCAAGGTGGTCCGTATCGCCATCGAGAACGCCGTCTCGGTGGCAAGCCTGCTTCTCATGACCGAGGCAACGTTGACCGAGGAGCCGGAGGAGAAAGTCGCTTCGAAGATGGGCCGCGGGGAGGGAGACCTGGACTGATCGACACCCTGCTCCCATTCGAGCTCGGAGCCGGATTGGAATGCGGGTTTCGCGTGTGATTCAACTCGAGGTGGCCGGATGAAGCTCGACGACGTTCAGGACTACGAAGGTTGAGTCCTTTGAGCCGGAAGACCCCGCCGAGCGCAAGGATTGGGCTCTGGCCACGTGTCGCCTCGGGCTCTAACCCACAGACAAATCAAGAGCCCACTGGCTCGGAGGAACGTAAGTGCTCAAGGACATACCCTTCGTGCTCGCCAGGCTGAAATGGATGCGAGAGGAGCAGATTTGGCCCAACGGATTGCGCTACCTCTGGACGGATGCTTTTGGAGTCGTCCTCCTCGTTTCGCTTTACAAGGAGCTTGGAGACCAGAACTACCTGGCCGAAGCCGAGTGGGTTGTGTCGGAAGTGGACCGAGTGCTGGGCAGGAGCCGCGGGATTCGGATTGGCCAGGAGGCCGACCGGGATGGTCAGTATTTCCACTATCTCGCCCAGTGGGTTTTTGCGCTGACTTGCCTGGGAAATTTGAAGCCCGGATTCAGACAACGGGCCATCGATCCTCACGACCACGCTGCGCGAGGTGCCGGACCACGAGTCATCCTTGGCGAAATATTCGCCCTTGAAGTGGTCGAACTCCTCCGAGAGCTTCTCGAGGTGCCTCTGGAGATCCTTCATGGCCTTCCTGCGACCGGGCTCGAAGGGATAGAGCTCGTGCAAGCCCTTGCTCCTCGACCCTACAGGACGCCGCTCGGATAGAACGGTCTCGACTGTCTTCCTGACGCCGTTGTGGAAAAGCTCCACTTGAGCTTCTCACCGGCCTTCTTCTTCGAGAGGAAGCGGACGAAGTCGGCTCCCCTCTTCAACTGGTAGTTATCGACGGCGACGACCACGTCGTGGATCTCGATACCGGCCTTGTGGGCTGGCCAGTCCTTCACTACATCCTCCACCACGACCCCGAGGCCCCAAGTGGTTCGCCAAGACCTCCGGGACCTCGCCGTACCCGATACCGAGGTACCCGCGGCCATTCCCTGATTTCAAGGGTTCGCTCGCTGGCTCTTATTCCCCCTCGGGCTGTAGCACAGGCGAAGCTTGAGCGGAACCAAGGGGGACCTTCAGCTCCTTCGTCTCGCCGCCGCGGCGGCTGGAAAGTAGCAACTCCTCCCCGGGCTGCATCTCGCGGATCTTCTTCCGGAGGGCGCCGAGGCCCTTGAGACTCTCGCCAGCCACGGACATCACAACATCGTGTTTCTTCAGGCCTGCCCTTGCCGCCGGGCTCTCCGGCGACACCTCCGCGATCATGGCGCCTTCCGTGTTGCCGAGATGCGCCGCGAGATCCTCCGGGATGGGCACAAGTTGGACCCCAAGAAAAGCGGTCTCTTCAGCGGCATGTACGCCGCCGAGCCAGCTGAGAAGAGAGCTCCCCACGATGGCCATGGCGTTCAATTTGGGATGCACGGCTGATCTCCTTTTCCATGCTGCTGCCTTCAAACTCACCGTCTCGGCGCCAGCAGGTAGCGCCTCGGCCGGAACAAGAAAATCCGGCGCCCAAGCAATCAGCCGCGCTGTTGGGGCGTGGTGGATCGACTGAAAGATATTCCCGAGCGCCGGATGTGAAGAGAATTTCGCAGGGTTACTTCGCCTTCACTGCAATCTTCTTCGGCAGCGCCTCGACGCTCTTGGGAAGGGTTATGGAGAGGACTCCGTCCTTCGTCTCGGCCTCGATCTTGTCGGCCTTGACGGCGACGGGGAGAGTTACCGAGCGGCTGAATGTGCCGTGGCTCCGCTCGACGCGGTGCCAGGTCTTGCCCTTCTCCTCCTTCTCATGGTGCTTCTCGCCCTTCAGGGTCAGTGTATTGCCGGTCATCGAGATGTCGATCTCCTTGGGATCGATGCCGGGCACCTCCACCTTGACGACGAAGGACTCCGGCGTCTCGGCCAGGTCCAGAGCAGGACCCCACGCGCTGGTCACGTCGACGGGACCAAAGAAGTCCTCATCGGAAGCCCCGAAGTCCCTCAGGAGCCGATTCACCTGTTTCCGCAGCGCCGTAATGCCATTACCTTCTCTCTTCCAGGGGATGAGATCCATGACTTGCACTCCTTTGCAAAAAGCCTGTTGGAACCAGCACCCAATCTAACTGCACCGGAACGGCTTACGCACATTGCGTACCAGGAGCTTGCGAGTAGAGCGATGGGTGTCCGCGACCGCGCCGGCCCCAAGGACGGCGTGAAGATGCGGCCTCGAGCCGGGACAAGTAGTGCGGATTTTGCAGAGGTGATGGAGGATTTTTCCCGGGCGAGACCGGACGCGAAGGCAAAGTCGCCGCGTCCCAGGAGCCTTCCTGTCGTGGACAGGCGTTTGCATCCGAAAGGATGGAATTTCGTGAGAGTGCGTTGCACGGTCGGGTTTCCGGGAACGTTTTTTGAAGGAGCCGAAAGCATGAATGTTCAGCAGCTAATGGCAACAAAGGTCAAGACTTGCAGCCTGGCGGACACGCTCAACAGGGCCGCGGAGTTGATGTGGGATGGCGATTGCGGCTGCGTGCCGGTCGTCGACGGGGAGTCTCACGTCATGGGGATTCTCACAGACAGGGACATCTGCATGGCGGCGTACACACAGGGAAAAGCGCTGTGGGAGCTCCCCGTGGAGCTTGCCATGAACAAGAAAGTCTGGGCGATCCGCCCGGAGGAGACGATTTCTGCCGCGGAGAAACTCCTGGCGGAGAAGAAAGTCCACCGGCTACCCGTCGTCGACCAAGCGGGGCACTTGGTGGGAATTCTCTCTCTCAGTGACATCGCTCGGCAGGCTGCCTGTGACCGAGGTGCGAAGCGGAAAACCATCACCGACACCGAGGTCGGCGAGACCGTGGCCGCGATCTGCGAGCCGCGGGCGGCTATCAAGCCTCGGATGGTGCCGGAACAGCCGTCGAAGGCGGTGGCCTGAGCGCTGCGAGCCTCGTTCCCCGGACCGTGAGATTGAGGCTGGTCAATTGCATTGCCTCTCCGGACGCAAGCACCGAGCCGCGAGCGCCGCTCCAGGAATGCAGGGTAAAAGGGCAGAATCGACGTCCTGTGCCAAGAATCCGTTGATACCGTTCAAGCCCGGGCGAAGTATTCACGGAACACACAAGCTTTGAATGACCTGAGCTAGGCTTCAGAGGCCGATAGAAACCAAGGAGTGGTGATCATGGACGTAGTTCCTGAGGTGTTCGGAGAGTTGGGTTCGCAGCCATCTGGTCCAGGTCGTGAGCCGTTACGGGTGATTGTCGAGAAGACTGCCCCCGTGGTGATCAAGGCCGAGGTCGCCCCGGATCGAAAGCTGTGCTCCGTCCTGCTGGTGAGCGGCAAGGAAGACCCGGAGTGGACCCACGCGTTCGAGGCTCTTCTCGAGTCGATGGGGGCCGAGGTTTGACGACCCGAGTCCAGCCCAGGGATCGGTTTCCTGCTGAAGGACTTCTCACCCGAAGCGGCGTTCTTCTCCCCGGCGCCTTCCTCTTACGATGCCTCCTGTCTTTCTCACCTGTTCGAAGCACACGGATTTTCGAAAACCCGGCTCGCCGCGGTGAGCGACGTGCCGAGGCCGCAGTTGCGCTCCTGTGGTTTCTCAGCGTGTTTCGTGAAGCCCCTCAACTTCGATCGGCTCCGCGCTTTCCTACTGCACTCAAGCTTTTCCTGGAAAGCGTGACGGCGAGCCCTGACTGAAGGGGCCATCCTCGACAGCGGACATTCCAGTGCATCCTCCAACAAGGCGAATACCGCAGCAACCTTCAGTCCATGGGAAGCTGAACGGTTACGATCGCGCCACCCCCGCGAGGACACTCCACAGAGATCTCCCCGCCGTGAAGCTCGATCGCGCTCCTCGCGATCGGAAGACCGAGTCCGGTGCCGGTGCGCTTGGTGGTAAAGAAGGGCTCGAAGATCGTCTTTCGCAACCCTTCGGGTATACCGGGCCCTGTGTCCTTGAAGGAAACCTTGCAGCAGCCTTTCCGGCAGCACGCACCGTCGGTCTCGATCACGACTTCGAGCTTTCCCGAGCCCTCCATGGCCTGCGCTGCGTTGAGGCAGATGTTCAAGAATACGGACTTGAGCATTTCAATGTCGCAGGGGACCACAACGTCCGATTTCGAAAGGGTCAGCTCGACGCCCTTCATGAGAGGGCCTGCTGAGGCGAGCGCAAGAACGTCTTCCAGTAGCGCGTGGATCGGAACGGGAAAGCGCTCGGGCTTTCGCGCCCGCGCGAAGACGAGAATATCCTGGACCGTCGTGGCGAGCCCCGTGGCGCTCCTGATGCCCTCCTCGACGATCGTCTTTTCAATCGTGCCCGGGGGCAACCGTCGCGCGAGCATGTCCAGGGCGGCGATGATTCCCGCAAGCGGGTTCTTGACCTCGTGGGCGACGATCGCCGCCATTTCCCCGAGCTTCGGTAGGGACAAATGACCATGTTGTGAAAGCGGCCATCCTCGTCCCTGGCCTCGACGACTGGCATCCTTGTCGCCCTGGAGAGAAGCTCCGTGAGCGCGCTCTCATGCTTGGGGTCGAGATGCTGGATGACCACGTTGGCTATCCCGCAGTCGGGGGAAATATTCTGCACGAACGCGGTTATTGCCTCCAGTCCTCCTGCGGAAGCTCCGATGGCAACGACGGGAAAAGACCCGGAAGCCGGTGCCGAATCTTGGTCGGGCATGGATATGTGTTCCTTCCAAGCACACCCGAGAAGAAATGTGGACGCCCAGAAACCTCACTTTCTTCCGGCATGCCTTTTACTGCTATGCTCTCCAAAGCATGAGGCTTGTCAGGTTGCGAAGATCTTGGTTGTTGAGAATGATCGTCTTTATCACCTGGTCCTTGTCGAGGCGCTTCGGGAAGCAGGCTACGAGGTTCTTGGAGCCGTGGATGGCGGTGACGCCAGGAAATCCCTGAGCACGGAGATGGATCTGGCGCTCCTTGACGGTCAGTTGCCGGACATGAGCGGCCTGACACTGCTTGAGGAGTTCAAGGCAGCGCACCCGGCCTGTCCAGTCATTGTCGTGAAGCGCATCCGATCCCGAAGGACGAGGCAAGGGCAATGAGCCTCGGGGCTTTCCGCTACATGGATAAGCCCCGGCACTTGTGCGAGATACTCGCGGTTGTGCAGTTGGCCCTCAACACAGCGGGGACAGAGTTGCCGTGAGTCGGTCCGGGGCAACCTGAAACCCTCTCGCCGAGTACCGACCAGGCCGGCTCACCCGCGCCCGCCGACGGGCGCTTCGAGCGTTTGAGCCTGGTTGAGGCTCCTGTCGCTGAACGACATTGCTTTGCCAAAACTGCATCTCTTCGCTGCCGTATTGGCCCCTTATCCCGGTGGTCAACCTTCCTCCCTCTCGGGCCTGCGTCGGCCGAGTGCTGTTCGCGTAATCTTCCGCAAGCGGTGAAAATTCACCGGTATACCCCTCGCGGGGGAGGAAGACCTCCTCCGCAAACGTGACGGTGAGCCCTGACTGAAGGGGCCGTCCTTGACGTTTCGATTTCACATTGCGCGGACAAGATCATGAGCCGCAAGCGGGCTGCTCGCCGGGATCAGCCTTGCAGCAGAAGGCATAGTCAAGTGCCTCTCCATGGAGGCGCTGAGCCAGGCGCCAAGGACAGGGGGCCGGGAGCCATCGGTCCTGGTACGCCGTGTGCGGGAAAAAACTCGACTCGTTTGGAATTGTTGACCGGCTTTCTTCGGTTCGTGCGGAAGGCTGTAAATGGAGGTTCCCTTGTCGACCCATGCAACGTTTGACTCTGCGGCCGAGCGCCACCAAATGGTGGCCCTGCAAATCGCTGCCCGGGGAATCCGCGACCCACGCATACTCGAGGCTTTTCGTGCTGTGCCACGGGAAGCATTCTTGCCTGTAGACCTGGCAGAGTTCACCTACCAGGACACGCCACTGCCGATCGGCGACGGTCAGACCATTTCGCAGCCTTACATTGTCGCCCTGATGACCGAAGCGCTGCGACTCAAGCCTGGCGACCGAGTGCTCGAGGTCGGGACGGGATCGGGCTATGCCGCAGCGATCCTCAGCCGAGTCGCAACCCAGGTCTTCAGCGTCGAGCGCATCGAGGCGCTGGCCTATGTCGCCCGCCGCCGACTCGAACGGCTGGGTTTTTCCAATGTTCAGGTGCTCCATGGCGACGGCAGCGTGGGTTGGCTTGAACACGCGCCCTACGACGCCATCACAGTGGCGGCGGGAGGGCCGGACGTACCAGAGACGCTCCTCTCCCAGCTCGCGCCGGGAGGGCGGCTGGTCATGCCGGTCGGATCTACCCCTCGCAGGCAAAGCCTGGTGCGCGTCACTCGCAGAGGTTCAGATCAGTATGACCGCGAGGACCTCGAGGAAGTACGTTTCGTGCCTCTGATCGGCGTCGAGGGCTGGGGCGAGCCCGCGACAGAGCGTGTGCACGGCGCCAGGGCAACGCCGAGCCGACCTGCGGCGGTGACCAAGCTGATCCGCGAGGAAGCAGAGCCGATCGCCTCCATCGAGGGAGCGGAACTCGGTCCACTCCTTGACCGGATCGGCGAGGCACGCCTGGTACTGCTGGGGGAGGCCACGCACGGGACCTCCGAGTTCTACCGCATGCGCGCCCGTATCACGCAGGAGCTCATCGAGCGCCGAGGCTTCAACATCGTCGCGGTTGAGGCAGATTGGCCCGATGCTGCACGTGTGGACGCCTACGCCAGGAATTTGCCGTGCCCGCGCTCCGGTGCAAGGGCTTTCACCCGCTTCCCGACCTGGATGTGGCGCAACGAGGAAGTGAAGAATTTCGTCGAGTGGCTGCGAAAGCGAAATGCCGCTGTAAAGGATCCCGATCTACGCACCGGATTCCATGGACTGGACCTCTACAGCCTGCATGCCTCGATTCAGGCGGTCCTCGAGTACCTCGACCGACTCGACCCGGAAGCTGCGCGGATTGCGCGTCGTCGATACGGCTGCTTGACGCCGTGGGAGTCAGATCCCGCGGCCTATGGTCAGGCCGTGACCACGGGCAGCTACCGAAGCTGCGAGGAGCCGGTCGTCGCCATGCTCAAGGACCTGCTCGCGAAACGACTCGACTACATGTCAAGCGACGGTGAATGCTTCCACGACGCGGTGCAAAATGCCCGGTTGGTCGCCAGTGGCGAGGGGTACTATCGGAGCATGTTCTACGGATCGAAGCAGTCCTGGAATCTACGCGATCAGCACATGTTCGAGACCCTGGAAACGGTTCTTTCGTTCCGCGGTCCCCGGGCCAAGGCAGTCGTCTGGGAGCACAACTCTCACGTTGGAAACGCTGCGGCGACCGAGATGCGGGCCCGGGGGGAGCACAACGTTGGGCAGCTCGTCAGGGAACGCCACGGCAATGCCGCCTACCTCGTGGGATTCGGTACGGACCGCGGCACGGTGGCCGCGGCGTCGGAGTGGGGTGGGCCGATGGAGGTGAAGGACGTACGGCCTGCCCACGCGGATAGCTACGAGAAACTCTGTCACGACACAAAAACGGAAGCCTTCCTGCTCCACCTTCGGGAGCCGTCCAGGAAGGCCCTGCGCGATGAGCTGCTCTCTCCCCGTCTGGAGCGGGCGATTGGAGTCATCTACAGGCCGGAGACAGAGCTTCTCAGCCATTACTTCCAAGCCATTCTTCCCCTACAGTTCGACGAATACGTCTGGTTTGACGTCACCAGCTCGATTGCCCCGCTAGACTCTGAGTCAGGGCGAGGGATGCCAGACACCTATCCGTTCGGGCTGTGACAAGGTCCGCCTGGAGCATTTGTTTGTCATGACCCAGGATATGCCGAAAGTTCTCTTCGAATTCACTGCGCCTCTCTCTGCCAGGGACTGGCAGACGGTAAACGACGGAGTGATGGGCGGCGCATCTGAAGGTAGGTTCGAGATCACGGACAGGAAGACACTGGAGTTCATGGGCAACTTGTCTCTGGAGAATAGTGGCGGATTTGCCTCCGTGCGGAGCAAGGCCAAGAAGCTCGGTCTGGAAAAAGGTGATACGCTGGTCGCCAAAGTGAAAGGCGATGGGCGGGAGTATTCGCTGAACCTTTACCTCAACAAACCGCTGGTTGCCTTCGCTTATCGGGCCACAGTGCAAACGAAGAACGACGAGTGGATCGAGGTCAAAGTCCCGCTCGACAGGTTCGAGGCGACATCGTTTGGCCGGATCGTCAAAGATGCCGGTGCAGTGAAAACGGAAGAGATCAACGCAGTGGGCTTTATGCTGGGCGACAAGAAGGCAGGGCCGTTCAAGTTGGAGATCGAGTCGATCAAGGTGGAGCGGACGGGGAAGTGAAAAGTGACCCGGCAGGGCCTTCGAGCCTTACGGCCTACCAGACTGGCTCCATTTTCGACTGCCACTTCCACACGTGTTTATCTGCATGTTGGCATACTATGTCGAAGGGCACCTGCGTGAAAAGTTACGGCCCGTATTGTTCGCCGACGACGACCGCGAGTCGGCGGCTGCAAATCGCAAGTCGATTGTTGCACCAGCACAGCGTTCCGAGTCCGCCAAACGCAAAGACGCCACCCAACGCACTTCAGACGACTATCCCGTGCAGAGTTTCCACGACATCTTGCAAGACCTCGGCACGCTCTGCCGCAACCAAATTCGCATTCCTGAATTCGACTCAGAATTGGACAAGCTCACGTTGGCCACTCCGTACCAGCAACACGTCCTTGATCTCTTAGGAGTTACCCCGAACTAGAGATTTAGACCGCATGTTCCAGAATCCATGCATTTCAAATCTGCCTCCATTGCCCATTTGAGCCTGCAAAATGCAGGCTCAAATCGTAAATTACCTGCTGAAATCCGGTTCAAGTTCGGTCTAAATAGAAACCTTTCCTGAAGACATACCTTGGCGGCCGAAAGCTTCGTAGATTCCGTCCCATAACTTATGCCGAGCGATCAGGCAATTCACGGCTGTCTCTTCAGCAACTTTCCATAGGGACTCATCTGATCCGCAAAGCGACTGCACCAACCGAGTCGCCATTGGGCCATGCTCGTCCCCGTCCAAGCCGATATGCCGCTCAAGATAATACTGGAAATCTTTGAGTTGCCCGCCAGCCTCCACGTTGAGCCTGTCCACGATGCGCTGAAAAACATCTGGCAACAAATCTTCCCGACCATAGGTGAAGGCCGAGGCTATCGCACAGAGATTGCCGCTGTCGATGAGCGTGAACGTCGCTTGCACAAAATGACGAGCCGATGAGGGGACGGTCGGCGAAGTGAGTGCTGTCGGAAGCGGAACGCCTCGGCGAAGATCATTGAGGAATTCGTCAATGCCAGCGGTGTTAGCATTACATTGTTTCATAGAACGATGATAAAGCTCGAAATGGCTGGCGAACCCGCCTCGGCCATCGTCGTCGGATTCCTCGGCAAGCACGATCTCGTTGATGAAGCGGCACGCCTGCGGGGCAGCGGGGACCAACCAAGGCACTTCGACGCAGCAGAGTCGTCGTTGCAGTACCTTGAGCAAAGACATGAAATCCCACACAGCGAAGACGTGGTGTTCCATGAAAAGACGTAACGCATCCATGCGATCAATTTCGTCGTAGATGCGGTGGTTGAGCAAGGACTCCCTCAACGGATTCAGTCGTTCTTTAATTTTAGTTCCGTGGTTCAAGTCGTTTCTCTTTCCTGAATCGGGACAAATCGCCAACCCTCAAAGACCGTGGGTGGGTCAAGGCGTTTAATCTGAGTCAAACCGTAGGTAAATTGATTCCTTAACATCGAAATTCGTGGCGGCTTCGCAGATGTGGTGACAATTCTGGATCGGCATCATCCCCAAGACCGCCAAGGTAGATGATGCGCTGCACGCCCGCTCGTTTTGCGGCATCAGCGAAATTTTTCGCCGCCTGCCGCTCTTCCTTCTCAAAGTCGTGCGACCCCGACATGAGATACACGAGGTAATAGACAGTGTGAACGCCTTTCAACGCCTCATCCAGTGAGGGAGCGTCCAAAACATCGCCCCGAACGATTTCCGTGGAGTCTTTGACCAGAGGCCGAAGTGTCTCAGGATTGCGTGCCAGACACCGCAAAACGACGGGCTGCGGTTCGAGCAAGGGGATCAGCCGACCACCGACATAACCGGCTGCCCCCGTCAACAGAACTGTCAATGCAGTCAGCACTTCGGACCTTTCCGACTCTGGTGGCGGCCTGGTTCTCGCTCAAACTCCCTGTTAGGACACGATTTTCCCTGCGGATAGTATCATAAAGGGTTGGTCTACCGTTTCTCTAACCGAGGAACATGCTTGGCGGAGAGTTGGATCAGGGATGGAAATGTTGTCTTTACGAAAACCGCCTGTCGAATCAGTTCGCCGCTTCTTGGCGGGGCAAACGGCTCACGATTCAGCTGACCGGCTGTGGGAGCGACCGCCACTATTCCTCCCGCTGGCTTCGACGTGGATCGAACCCGCATTGGATTGGGGTCGGGAGAGTCCGTTTTTCACTCCGCCAAGGCCGCTTTGCAGCGGTGGGAGCAGTTCCGGTTCGGCTGGGTGGAAGCATGGTCGCCGGAAATGCCTCTTGAACCGGGCCAAATCGTGGCGATCATGGGCTGGGCCGTGGGATTCTGGTGGCTCAATTCTTGCCGCATCATCTACAGAGTGGACGAGTCGTGACGGATCACCAAGTTCGGTTTCGCCTACGGAACTCTGCCTGGCCATGTCGAGAGCGGCGAGGAAAGGTTCTTGATCGAATGAGAGCGAGACACCGACAAGGTATGGTACGACATTCTGCCTTTTTTCACGGCCCAACCACTTCTTGACTCGCTTGAGCTATCCGCTGGTTCAACGCACTCAGAAACAGTTTGGCAGAGACTCGGCGGCATCCATGTTCCGAGCCGTCAATTCGGCGTCACCTCTTTTCTGAAATTTGTTAAAGTACCGGGTGAGGGCCAGTCTGGAATCACGAGGAACAGGTAATGGATACTTTTGAAAATGCAACGCCGCCGCAAGAGCAACCGGAGATGGTTTTGGCTCAATGCTGGGAGTGCGGGGACAAGAAAATGTGCTACGAGCATCTCGTTTGCTGCAGGGGAACCCGCTTCCACACGTGCCCGGAGTGCCGGAAGAAGCTTGAAGGCAAGGCAGCATGAACGATCACGAACTCTACATGCGGCGGGCTATCGCACTGGCGGCGAATGTTCCCGATCTGCCATTTGGGGCTTTGATCGTGGATGGTGACAGCGGCACGATTCTGTCGGAAGGCTGGAACAAGACTTCGCTCAATCCGATGTGGCACGGCGAAATCGATGCCATCAACGGGTTGGCTGCATCGGGTGTTGGCGTCGAGGGGAAGCACCTCGTATTGTACACGACCGCTGAGCCGTGTCCGATGTGCCAACCAGCGGTGCTGTGGAGCGGAATTGAAACGGTGGTGTTTGGCACTTCCATTCGCTCGCTTCAACGGCTGGGCTGGCGGCAAATCGACATTCTGGCAGAGGAAGTCGCTCGCCGTAGTCCGGCGTGGAACTGCACTCTGATCGGCGGGGTGTTAGAGTGGGACTGTGACGCTCTGTTTCAAAAGGTGATGTTACAACGTGTGTTATCGAGTGACGTAGTTCCCGTAGAATCATCCTGAGAAAGAGTCGAATGAAACTTGCTTACATGTCGGGCTTTTTGGCCCTATTGATGGTGACAACGGCGATGGCTGAAGACACGCCGCAACCCCTGTTCGACTTCACCGG
>SXGR01459541.1_pt1 | contig 11827 bp, 12 predicted proteins | sample 3174711 | NCBI WGS metagenome assembly SXGR01 (sample SAMN11356860, study PRJNA531348) | freshwater metagenome | isolation source: freshwater sample F1-60 | place: China: Fuxian Lake, Yuxi | collected 2017-12-25
GCCGAAGCACTCACCATGTTTGATGAAATTCGTCCAGATGCTGTTTTATTAGATGTTATGTTGCCGAGAATCTCTGGTACGGATGTTTGTCGTGAGATTCGAAAGAAGAGTACGGTGCCAATCATTATGGTTTCGGCCAAGGGAGCCGAAATTGACGCTGTTGTAGGTCTTGAAGTTGGGGCAGATGACTACATTGTCAAGCCGTATCGTTTGCGAGAACTTGTCGCACGATTGCGAGCCGCGCTGCGTCGCGGCGTTTTGTCAAGCTCGGCAGATACAAGCTTTGGTATCGGAACAGTCTCGATAGGCGGAGTTTCTATTGATCCAGAACAACATGTCGTGACAATTCGTGGAGATGTCACAAAATTACCGTTAAAAGAATTTGAATTGCTTTATATTTTGATGTCTAACGCTGGTCGTGTGTTAACCCGAGAGACATTGATAGACCGAGTTTGGGGAAATGACTACTTCGGTGACACCAAAACTTTGGATGTACATGTGAAGCGATTGCGAGCGAAAATCGAAAAAGAGCCTTCAGATCCACAACTCGTCGTGACCATCCGCGGACTGGGCTATAAATACGAGAAAATAGTCGCATAGCAATTTCTAGCTCAGGGCTTACACCAGCATCTCCACTTAGACGACTCGGGCGAGTACATGCACTTACCGCATGTGGCGAAGCCGCGTTTGCGATCGCACTCGCTGATTCACTTTTCTTGTCTATTAGTCCAGATGCTGCCCGCAGCAAAGTTTTGCTGTTTTTGGCGGTCAGCCTTGCACCGTTTGCAGTGATCGCCCCATTCATTGGGCCAGTGATTGACCGTGTTCCTGGGGGAAGGCGAATCACCGTGTTGATCGTCAATATTTTGAGATGCGTCACCGTTGTTTTAATGATTCAGCGAATCAACTCTGTCGCCTTGTTTCCACTTGCGTTTATCTCGCTTGTACTTTCGCGAACATACGCTGTGAGCAAAACTGCATTAGTCCCAACACTGGTTGGTAGCGATCAAGAGTTAGTAGCCGCAAACGGAAATCTTGGCTTGCTTGCTGGACTTATCGGATTTTGTGCCGCTGTGCCGGCAGGACTGCTACAACTAGTTGACTCGCGTTTAACGCTCTCAATGTCGGCGTTGATGTTTGGATTAGCAGGTTTGGTCTCACTTCAGTTACCGCGCCGTGTTGCAACGACACCTGATACGGCCAACGACGCCGAAATTACCGAGTTAAAGGGTTCGGGCGTTCGTCACGCAGCGTTGGCAATGATGCTTCTGCGCGGAATAGTTGGCTTCTTGTTTTTTCATGTCGCGTTTTGGTTGCGTGATGAGCAGGCAGGGACTGCTTGGTTTGCACTGGCACTCGGCCTGTCGTCGCTTGCGACGATGCTGGCAAACGCAGTTTCACCGTTATTGCGGCGTTGGATTTCTGAGCGAACAATGATGACACTGTCACTAGCGGTGATCAGTGTGACTGGAGTTCTCTCTGGAGTTCTCGGCGGTATTACTGCCGGAATAGTTTTGATCGCAGTTTGTAATGGCATGGGATCAATTGGTCGCCTTGCGTTTGAATCAATCATCCAACGCGAAGCACCAGATGCAAATCGTGCTCGAACTTTTGTTAAGTTCGAAACAATCAATCAACTTGTTTGGGTGTGTGCGGGGTTGGCCGCAGTGGTTTTTACATTTTCGGGTGCAGTGGGTTTTGCAATTGTTGGTGTTGCAAGCGCGATGGGACTGATCTATTTTCTCTTGGTAAATTTCGGTGCGGCTAAAAGTTGATTCTTTCTAACCACAAGCCAGGTGCAATTATTTCATTGACTGTCGGCAAATTGCCAGTTTTTGACCATAGCCCCGAGAGACCGTCAAATCCGGCGCGTTCAATTACTCCACTGATAAATGCATGTCCTTCGTCCATTTGTTTGGTCGTCAGTCGCAAGCCAAGAAGTTGTTCAACAAATTGATCCTGAGAGCGAGCCTCAACTCGGCGTCTGCGCACGGCTTCAGAGATTTGGGAACCAGTACCGATAATTCGTTCGGCAACAGTGTCGACAACATGATCGACATAGCCAACTATCGCACTTATCATTGCGTCAAGTTTTGGTGCAAGTATTTCTTGCTCTGGCGATCGAACAGCGCCAAGTAGCAAACTTGGATCGCCAAGAAGCTTTTGCATCATTACGGCTGGGTCACTGCTGGTTATATCGATCTTGCTCAATCGTTCGGCCAGAGCATTTGGGCTGGGTCTAAATCCACTCACATGTTTTTTAACGGCGTCGGTGATTGTCGCCCGAATATGTTGATTCTGATAAATGGCATGAAAGGTAAGTTCTTGTACGAGCAGCCACATCTGCATATCAGAGATGTTGATACTCCAATCATTGGCGAACCCTTCGCAATTGCGCGCGACAAACAAGAGTTGCTCGTGTGGTTCGCGCGGTAACGGCAAATCGTATTGTCCGAATGCGCGCAACGCGAGTTGCCCAATCATCGAGCCAACTGACATGCCGAGCATCGCAGGGGCCATCATTTTTATGAGGTTTCCCATCATCGCGTTAATCTCGCCAGTGTGATCCGTTTCGCTCATTGACTCCTGGTCATCTACTGGTTGAATAACCGTTTGTTCAGAGATAGAAGTCGCGAATTCTGTGAACAGCGGTTTGTAACTTGCGAGCGTATGGTGGACCCACATTGAACGATTCACGACGTCTATAAGCGGTACATCTCCCGTGCGACTAGTTACTAAACCAGTTACATCACGAACATGCAGATCGGCAACAGCAGCGAACTTTTGAATTGCAATTCTGACGGCCGGGTCGACATTCGGTTCACCAGTTGAGTTCGAAGTTGAATTTACCGCGGTCGTCATTGCAATCTGGCGTGCCATGTCCCAATGAACTGGCGCTTGACTTGACATCGCCTTCATAATCTCGGCAAAAAAAGGTACGCCTGATGGCTCTTGCTCTTGTGGATTCTGAGACATGGACTGATGCTATGTAGACCGTACACTTAAAAACGATGTTGAATAAGCAAATTATCAAAAACGACGATACTTGGCTTGAATTGACCGAAAGTATTTTGAATGTTGGCGATGTATACGACTGGTCAGTTCTTCCATCTTGTGGAGCCGTAGTTGTGTTTTCTGGGGTCGTGCGCGATCATGCCGAAGGTAGAACAGATGTCACTTCGCTGACTTATGAGGCTTACAACACACAAGTAGTTTCGAAACTTCAATTGATAGTCGATGAGATGCGTGCGAGGTGGATTGATCTCGGACGTGTCGCACTGATCCACCGCGTCGGAAATCTAACTCTTGGTGAGTCATCAGTTTTAGTATCAGTATCGTCGCCGCATCGTCCCGAGGCTTTTTCGGCTGCACAATTTGCGATTGACACACTAAAAGAGTCGGTTCCAATTTGGAAACAAGAACATTGGAAGCAAGGTTCGGATTGGGGCACAAATAGCAACGAGATTTCTCGCCCACGAACTGGTCTTTCTGTAGATAGTTCGGTTCAGTGATGATTCTCGCAGCTTCGTCACTCGCTGTTTTCTTTGCGGCAATTTCAATCGTCAGTGCGTTGGCGCTTGCGTTTTTAGCCTTAACTCAAGAGCGAAAACCACTTTCACCGCAAGGAGCCGAGGCATTTCATCGCCATCTAGATGCTCTCTCAAGTCTCTCGAGAGATAAAGTTCGCAGGCAGTTACGCGAAGTCAATGATCGAAATAGTAAGAATCAATAATGGCTAAAGACCTTGCAATTGACCTCGGCACTGCAAACACCCTTGTTTACAGAAAAGGTGACGGAATCGTAATCAATGAACCGTCCGTGATTGCTGTCAATCGAAAATCCGGAGACGTTCTTGCCACTGGTGATGAAGCGTGGCATATGATCGGGCGAACTCCCGGACACATCGTCGCCGTTCGACCGTTGCGTGGTGGCGCCATAACCGACTTTGAAGTCACCGAAAAAATGATTCGATTGTTGCTACAGCGCGCCGGTGTGTCGCGATTTTCTCGTCCAAAAGTTTTGATTTGTGTGCCATCAGCAATTACCGAAGTTGAGCGTCGAGCTGTTACAGATGCAACGCGCAGGGCGGGTGCGGCCGATGCGCAGTTACTTGAGCAACCAATCGCTGCGGCGATTGGCGCCGACTTGCCGATTAACGAGCCCGTTGGAAACCTGGTAATCGACATCGGAGGTGGCACAACCGAGACCGCAGTAATAAGTTTGGGAGGCATTGTTGCCCTTGAGGCGGTGCGAGTTGGAAGTTTTGATATTGACTCTGAGATTCAAGCGTTTGTGCGCCGCAGTCATGGAATCGCAATTGGCGAGCGCACCGCCGAGATGATCAAGAAAACTGTCGGAAGTGCTCTTCCGATGCCAAATCTCCCAGATGCAGAGGTACGAGGGCGAGATTTAGTTTCAGGTTTGCCCAAAACTATTGTTTTGACGGCCACCGAAATTCGTGAAGCAATAGATCCGGTAGTTACTCAGATGGTTGAATCGGTGATTCGATGTCTTGGGGCTGCTCCACCAGAGCTAGCGCAAGATTTTCTTAAACGAGGAATGTATCTAGTCGGTGGCGGAGCACTTTTAACTGGTATGGGAGAACGTATCGCAAGGGATACGAATGTGCCGATAGTACTTTCAAATGATGCCCTTGAGGCCGTGGTCCTGGGTGCCGGTCATTGCGTCGAGAACTTCGCTGAGTTGCGTTCGTTATTTATGGACTCGCGCCGAGATCTTAATGAGTGACGTGGTTTGCACTTCAGTTAACTAGACGAGTTAGTCCTTCCTGCACAACAGTCACCGCTAGTTCGCCTGACTCGGTAAAAATTGATCCACTGGCAATGCCGCGGGCGTTCGAAGATGAAATTGCAAGTTGGTCGTAGAGCAGCCACTCATCGGCGCGGAATGGTCGATGAAACCACATGACGTGATCCAGACTTGCCATTTGTATTCCTTGGTCGGTCCACGAGCGACCATGTGGCAAAAGTGTGGTGTCTAAAAGCGACATATCGCTTGCATAAGTCACGATGCACGCATGCAACACCGGGTCATCAGGAAGTTTTCCATCGGCACGCATCCAAAGTCTCTGACCTGCACTTACGATATTTTTTCTCAAAATCGGATCAGAGTCGATGTACCGCAAATCGATTGGTCTTGGGTGGTCGAACCAGTCACCCATTTTGTCTTTGTATGGTGTCATTCTTTCTTTGAAGTCGGGAAGTGATTCGGCTTTCGGTAAATCGCTCGGCATTTGTATGTGGTGTTCCAAACCCTCTTCATGAATTTGAAAACTTGCCTGCAGGTTAAAAATCGCCTTGCCATGTTGAATTGCAATCACACGGCGAGTCGTAAAACTTTTGCCATCGCGAATGCGATCAACTTCATAGAGAATCGGCACAGTCGGATCACCTGGGCGCAAAAAATACGCGTGTAGTGAGTGAACATGTCGTGTTTTGTCGTCGACTGTTCGCGATGCGGCGATTAATGCTTGGCCGGCAACTTGACCGCCGAAAACTCTCTGACGGTTTTCATCAGGCGATACACCGCGAAAGATATTTACTTCAATAACTTCAAGATCCAATAACTTTATGAGGTCATCAAGTGGTGATTGCACCTCTCTATTCTGACATGTATTTTCGTCTGTTCTTTTACTTTCAGACCGCTTTTGAGGTTCGCAGGTCGCAGATACGATCAACTAAGTGAGTATCGTCTGGAACGCACATCGTATTGGTGCTGGGCTAGACGAAATAGAAATTGCAAGACCAGTCTTATTTGATCGCGTCAGAAAGCTTTTAGACGAATATCACGGAGTGGTTCGCTCCGAGCGGTACTACGACATTTTATTGGGCGACTTTATCGAGCGCTATCTGCACCTCATATACGTCGCAACACAAGACTTCAAAAGCGAAATTTTGTTGCTCAACAAAACCAGCCACGGTCAACAGGACCATGAAAGAGTTGACTTTCAGACCATTAGGACGACTCTCGAGTTTTTTACAGATTATGAAAAATTGCCGACACTAACTCTGAAAACTTTGCGGGCGTTACTGAAATTTGGCACCAGCGGAGTTTTGGTTTCAAATGATGATTTGACCATTGAAAACTCAAGGTATTCGGGGCGTCGTGACAAAATAATTATAAATTTTCTGCGTTTATTGAGATCTGCGAAACCCCCGCGAGTGCTTTTTGTCAGACCATTTTCTGGAAGAATTCCGCTTTCGTGGATTGGCGCAATGGTTTCATGGCGCACATGGGCAGCACATGATGAATTAGAAATTGAATATTCTGTCGAAGTCTCATCAGACAGTACCTGGCGAGAAAGCAAGATTCAAAAAATCGGCGCTGATTCTTCGTTTGCTGAGATCAGTTGTGCATTGATTAGTGCGTACTTACCTGCATCACTAGTCGAGGGGTTTGAGCCAATTCGACGACTTGTGCTCGTAGCGCGACCGAATCGCGCTGACTATTTGTATTCATCGCAGTCTTTGTGGAACCATCTTGAATTCAAAATTTTGGCGGCAGAGTGGTGCGAACTCGGCACCAAATTGCACTATCACCAACACGGTGGCTGGTACGGGTTGGATGATTTGCATGTAGGAGAACGATTCGAATCTAGAGTTTCTGATTTGTATTACACCTGGGGTTGGAGTCGCGGAGGTGGGTCGACGCGAGTACTTTCGCCAGTGATTATCCCCCCGCGAAGTCATAAAAAATCTTGCGACTCGCTGATTTGCTTCGACCAGCCACAACAGATTTATCGGTTGCAGTACTTTCCGTTGTCAGGCACGTTGGAGACTATGTACGACCAAGTATCTGAATTTGTAAAGACTCGAATGAGTAAAATTGACTTGAAGATCAGAATGTTTCCCGGTGAATACGGCGACGCACAGCGTCAAGCGGTTGTTGCCGCCAGACCAGATGCGCAATTTGGCGACACCGGTGATATTTTCGATCAGTATTCTGTCAGTCGCATTGTCTTTCACAGTTATCTGGGTACTTCTTGGCTTGAAACGTTGGGCACGAATACCCCAACGATTTGCTTCTATGACCCAGATGCGTACAAGTTCAGGCCTGATGCCAAATCTTTGATTGAAGCACTCGCTCGAGTTGGAATCCTCCACACTTCTGGCACGAGCGCCGCCGTGCAAGCCAACAAAATTGATGGCAATGTTCAAGATTGGTGGCTCTCAGCAGATGTGCAGTTGGCTCGAACTAATTTCACCGAGAAATTCGCAAACTTTTCAACTGACTGGAAGTCTCAATGGCAACGCGAATTCAGCGATTTACTTAAGTCATAACCAATCGTGATTGACAAAGTTTTACGAACCCAGGCACTAGCGACCAAAGGCTTCATGCCCGAAAAAGAAGGTGATGCGCTCTATCTTGCGGCCTGTGCCGCTTGTAAAGAGTTGCCAAAGTTACCGATTGTCGAGATCGGAACCTATTGCGGGCGGTCGACCGTTTGGCTTGGTGCGGCCGCACGCAAATTTCATGCCAAAGTTTTTGCGATTGATCATCATTTTGGTAGCGAAGAAAATCAGCATGGCTGGGAGTGGTTCGATGAGTCATTGCTCGATATCGCAACCAATAAACTAAACACGTTGCCGAGTTTGCTGGCAACTTTGCGAAGGACACGACTCTGTGATGTTGTTATTCCGGTTGTGGGAGAGTCAAAGGTAATAAGTTCTCAATGGTCGACAAAAATAGCTTTTTGTTTCATTGATGGTGGACACGGCGATGAACCAACTCGAAGTGACTACTTGAGTTGGGCGCCGAAAATTGAAGTTAAAGGCCTACTGGCGATACACGACGTATTTGAAGATCCCAAAGATGGTGGTCAAGCCCCATACAAACATATTTATAAAGCCGCACTTGACTCCGGCGAATTCGTCGAAATTTCAGCAACTGGTTCGCTGAGAATTTTGCGGCGGATCAAAATAGCGGGCTAGTAATTACCCGATTCGTCGTAACGAAAGACTCGTGACGCTGGTGATATCTCGCCGAGTGAGTCAGCCGCCAAAATTATTGCGGCTCCCGTGTAAGCGGATCGTTCGTTAGCAGGAAACACAACTTGATCAGGGTAGACAAGTCCAGTCAAGTACGATCCATCGACAGTGCGATGTTGGATTGTCGTGTTCAAAAGATACCGCGCCGTGTCAAAGTCACCGATTGCGCAATAGGCGAGTGAACATTCGGCAGTTTCTGAAGCCGTCACCCATGGTTCGTCACTTACACAGCGAACACCAAGATCTGGCATAACGAATGTATGCCATTGTTCTGCAAGCCGAGACTTTGCTGCGTCGCCTGTCAACGCGCCCGTTAGTACCGGGTAGTACCAGTCCATCGCCCAACGATCTTTTGGCTCGAATGCATTTCGACCACTTCGAATCACTAGATCTATTTGCTCAGCAGTCTCAGACCATTCGGGTTTGGCCGTGCCAAGTACAACTGCGATCTTGGCGGCGGAAATTAGAGCATGACGAATCGATGAGCAACCCGACAGCAGTGCATAGTCCCACGGCTTTTCATTCTCTTCTCTAGCCCAAAGAATCGTGCCGTCGCTACGTTGCATTTTGAGAACCCAAGTCATTGCACTTTCAAGCATCGGCCAAAAATGTTTCAATGTTTCGAGATCTTGTGTGCACAACCAGTGGTGCCAAAGCCCGGTGCCGATGTACGCACAGACATTGCTGTCGAGTTTTGTCTCCTCGACTTTGCCGTCGCTATGAAAATAGTTGAACCAAGAACCGTCGGTTCGCTGAGTTGTTCTCAACCATTCGTAGGCAAGTCGAGAGTTGTCGTGTCGACCCATAACATCAAGCGCCATGGCCGTCTCAACATGGTTCCAAGGGTCACAATGACCATTCTCAAACCAGGGAATCATTCCATTTGGAAGCTGAAGCGTTGCGATTGATTCTGCAGTCAAAGAAAGTTCGTCAAGAGTCAGCGGGGCTTTAGTACCAGCAGGATTATTAATCTTCATTTCAGTGGCTCGCTACTCGTGGTTTTTTTGCGTAGACCACGTAACTTTTGCCAATCGCTGGACTGAGCGCGCGATCAAGTGCACGAGTAACTAGTGGCGCAGAGATGATGTCCCATTCAAGAAATTTTTTATACAACGCGACTGCTTTGTTGTCTTCGCGTTGAGGGCCAACCGCACAGCGCAGCCACCAGTATGGCGAATGTAAACCGTGTGCTTTGTGCGAATCGCCGACTTCGAGCCCAGCCTGCGAAATTTTTTTACGTAATTCGCTGCTTCGATAAATCCGTACATGTCCACCTTTGACAAATGGCGCATGATATTCGTCAGAAAGCGCCCAATTAATTCTTTCGGGAAACCAAGACGGAACAGTTGCTGCGAGCACACCACCCGGGCGCAAAACTCGAACGAGTTCGCGCAATGCAGACGTGTCGTCATCAATGTGCTCTAGAACTTCAGAAGTCACGATGCAATCAAAAGTTGCGTCATTAAACGGCAGACAAGTTGCATCGCCGCGTACGACACCAGTAAACGAATTCGGATCAAGTTCACCCGCTTGATACATCGCCGCAAAAGTTGCTCGGGTGGTTTCAACTTCCTGTTCGGCGTAATCAAGCGCGATCACGCGAGCCCCGCGCCTGGCGGCCTCGAAGGCGTGCCGACCAAAACCAGTACCGGCATCCAAAAATGCATCGCCTGGTTTGAGATTTAATCTGTCAAATTTAATTGTCAGCATCTCAATTGCTTTGCCGTTTGGCAATCTTTCGTTGGTTTTCGGGCATTGACAGAACTTCGCGATATTGGTCAACGGTTAATTGTGCGCAATGTCGCCAGGACCATCGCTCGGCAACTCGTGCACGACCAGCGAGACCGATTTTGTCGCGCAACTGTTTGTCGTCAAGCCCACGTCGAATCGTCGTGGCAAGTGCGTCTGCATCACCGGCAACACAAGATAAAACTGTTTCTCCACCGACGCCGGTGACCTCTGGTAGTGCCCCACCTGTTGTTGCAACAAGGCAGATGCCCGTACTCATTGCTTCAATCGCTGGAAGACTGAAACCTTCGTAAAGACTTGGCACAACTGCCAGTTCGCTCTGCGCGTATAACTCGACAATTTTTTCGTCGGTCACGCCCGAGACAAAACTGATGCAGTCTTGCAACCCGAGTGATTCGATTAGATCGGCGCTTGCTCCAGCACGAGGTTTGCCGATAATTGTTAAATGAATCTCGCGTTCAGTTCGAAGTTTGGCAACAGCCTCGAGCAAAAACGATAAGCCTTTCAAAGCCACATCGGCGGAGGCCGTCGTAATTAGGTGCGCAGGTTTTCTCGGTATCGAAAGAATTGGTTTAAATAAATCAGGATCAACGCCAACTGGCACAAGGCGCATTCGATCTTTTGACACACCCATGTCAGTGTGAATGTCGTTGATTGAGTTTTCGCTTACAACAACTACTCGGGGCATCTTGCTTGCGACGCGACCTTGCATCCACACGAACGAATACCAACGACCAATCGCTCTTCGCTTCCACCAAGTTGGGGTGTGTGCCATTTCAAGTGCTCGATCTTTGGTGATTGGGTGATGCAAAGTGACAATTGTCGGAATCATTTTTTCAATCTTCAAGATCCCCGAGCCGAGACATTGGTTGTCGTGTACAAGATCAAAATCATTTAAACGCTCACGCAAAACCTGATGGGCTCGCAAACTGAATGAAAGTGGCTCACCAAAAGTTCCCTTCAGAAACAGCGCAGCCTCGACGAAGTTTGGCCAAGTGTTCAACTCCCAATATGCAGGAAATCGCCCAGGGTTGTGATCATTGAAAATATCTAGGCTCGGCAACTTGTGTAGTTGAACCCGCTCATCTAGAACCGGATAAGGCTGACCACTGAAAACTTCAACATGGTGACCAAGGTCGGTTAGCGCTTTTGTCAGATGGCGCGTGTAAACGCCCTGTCCGCCGACATGCGGTTTACCGCGATAAGTAAGGTATGCGATTCGCAAAGGGCCGTTGACGTCAAACGGTTTTATCATTATTAGATCCTACCGTTGAGTGCTCGGTTGGTTTATTAGCGAACTATTTTTTGATTTCTGAAATCATAAGTCGCATAAAGCGGGTGAGTGGACTAGCGGGAGTAATTATCAACGGCTCAATGTTGAATCCATCGGGCGGACCGGACTGAGGCTCAACACATATTGCATGTTGAGGCTCGTCGTATACGACCCAATGCGAGCAATCAGTTTGAATTTCTAATTTCACTTTGTTGTCAAACTTGAGCTTTGGTGTATTGAGAGAACCTGAAAAACAATCGTCGTGTGGGCCCGCAGTTGGCACAATTTTCTCACCGGTTGGAATACCGAATTCGTCACGAAGATACATGCTTGTAAATTCAGTTTCTAAGGTGCATGGTCTGGCGAACCACGGGTGCCATCCAACTTGTGCAGGCATCGTTTCGTCGTCGGTTTCAAGCATCAGACGAAACTCGATCGTGTCGCCGATCATTGAAATAGTTTGAGTCGCTTCACCAGCAAACGCCCAGTTGGCACCAAGATCTACTTTCATGGCGACACTCGAAGAATTAGCGTCGATGACCCTCCATGGGCGATCCAAGACGGTTCCATGAATTGAATGGGGATGCATGTTGATCTCAAGTTCGTGTCGTTTTGTTTGATGCATGAAAATTCCGTTGCGAACACGACCAGCCCAAGGCGCCATCGGATAGCAACCCCACTTTTGTAAATTCGTTTCACCATTTTTTGTTATCAACAGTTCTCGGCCGAAAGCAATAATTGATGACATTCGTCCACCCACATTTGGGCTGACTATGCAACGCACATTGTCACTAGC
>SXGR01462071.1_pt1 | contig 11827 bp, 12 predicted proteins | sample 3174711 | NCBI WGS metagenome assembly SXGR01 (sample SAMN11356860, study PRJNA531348) | freshwater metagenome | isolation source: freshwater sample F1-60 | place: China: Fuxian Lake, Yuxi | collected 2017-12-25
CCTCGAGATCGGTAACAAGCAGTAATGCCGTCCGCTGATCCTTAAGGGGTTGCAAGGCAGCCTCAAGGCGTTTGAGTAGTCCGTTATCGGCATTGAGGATTTCAGCTAAGGCCTTGTTCGTGCGCGCCCAGTCCAGTGGTGCAGCTTTGTCTTGCTCCACCCAAATTGACCAGAAGGGATCGCTCTTGAGTAAAGACCAAAGGTGCTCGGCTATGGAGAAAGTGTGGACGTCCCAGCCGTCTGGGCGAAGCTTGGCCACCCAAGCGGGGGTTTGTCGCTTAACCTCAAGGATCTGTTGGGGCGCAAAGACCAAATAATAAATTGGCTCGAAGCTAGCATGACCTAGCTCACGTCCGTGTCGAATACGCTCCCGTAGCTCGTCGAAGTCAGGTTTGAGCGAGGACATTGCAAAGGGTCTCCATGTCTGTCTGCTTCCAGCTGATGCGAATCACATCGCCGGCGGTCTGCACGATAAGTAGCCCCTTGAGAGAGAGGCGTTTTAATTCTTCGAGGACGTCTTCGCGCCCTAAACCAAACAGCTGCCAATCCTCGTGAGTTAAACATGCATTGTCGCCAATACCCGAGAAGTGCAAGTCGTAAGCGAGATAGGCGACCACACTGGAAGTGATGCGGAATGCTTGGATGCGTCGGCTTGAGCGTAGCCCGCGCTCGAGCATGCCGTAATCGGCACAACAACCTGTCAGGTAAGCGGAGATACGTCGCACCGTAGACTCCGACCATCGTTTACTTGTCTTCCCATCGTCAATCGCGCGCTCAACAAAGAGCCGGGCGTCGTCAGTCGAGAGTTCCGTGTATCCGCCCACATAACGAGGCCAATAAACCTGGCGAATAAAGTCACCCAAAATTCGATTTGCGCGACACGTATAGATCAAAAAAAGCTGGGATAACTCGAGCGCCGGTAACCTTTGTGCCAGACCTTTTAAGTTCCTAGCAGGATGGCCGTCGTTTACTAAAAAGCGCGGTGCGAAGCATTCGGCAACAACATTTCGTAGGCGGCGTGCGGTGACGTTCGGGAAGCGACCCGAGTCGAGAGCGGTTCGATGAAGCTGGGCGACGGACTGACCGGAAGACCAGAGGTCTAACAGCGTTTTTGTCTCATCAACAAGCCCGAGGCCCGCTTGCAGTTGAGTGGTGTACGGAGCCTTTACTGTCACGTTCAAGCTACCAAGTAAGGATAAGTCGTTTCTTCCGCGTTGAAGGCTGCGCGATACATGCCGGATATCGTTCGAATAACTTTTGGCGAGTCCAAATCAATAATTTTTCCAATCGCTATCGGCCCGGGCGTGAGGTGGCTGACGTTGCCAGCCAATCCATCAAGGCTAGCTAGAGCAGACGCTTTCGATTTGGTCTCGACTGAGAAAAGGCTTTCGGAACGTGCGTCTTGAACCAACGCATGCAGATCTTGCTCCACTTCTTCAGGAAGTCGGAAAAGATGATAGCTACCAACATTTAATCGTTCATCATGTTCTCGTCGTGCCGCCTCAAGCACCCCGTGGTATTGCGCAACACGAGTCGTCTTCGAGAAGACAGGCTCTAAAAAGGATTTACTAGCCGGGTCAAAAAATGATGTTTGCCACCAGTTAAATTGCGCCCGCTCACCAAGGAAGCCGACTAACACGCGTGCCTGGAGAATCATTTGTTGTGTTAGCGCTTTCATTTCGCGACCCCGCGTTTGTTATATGAGCCGCCGAACGACTTCATCGACTCGTGCGTTATCCAAGCATCGATATCCGCCTTCGAAAACCGCCAGCTCCCGCCCACCTTGAAGGCTGGGATCTTCTTCGCACCCGCGAGCTTGTAGATGGTCTTCTCGGTGACCTTCAGGTACTTCGCTATTTCGGGGATCGTGAGGATTCCGGAGGCGGCAGCGGGGGCGGGCATGGCGGCGGTTCCCGTGGGGTGGTCGGTAGAGAAAGGCAGGATAGGGGAAAATTTTCGTAAGATGAATCGGACTGGTGGGGCAAGGCCGGGTAGTGGCTGAGCCGAGGGTAGTGGGCATAAATACATGACGAATACGACCTTAATTGACGCGGAGACCCTCGCTGCTTACCGGGAGACTGAATACCGCGTTCTGGGCGACCAGCCTTTCGTCTTGCGGGTCGGCCAGCGCTGCCCGGAGCTTCTAAGCGCCCATCGTCAGTATTCAGCGGCGGCCAGCGCCTTCATCACCGCCTGCAATCCGTTCAGCCACGCCGTGAGCGATGCGGAAAATACCGAACGACAAGAACGTCTCGCAGCGGAGTTACGCGCTCGCAGTCTCGTGTTTCAACCCGGCATTGGGCAGCACCCATCAAACTGTTGGCCCGGAGAGCCAAGCTATCTGATCTTTGGTCTCAGTTTGGAGGCAGCCAAAGCGCTCAGCAAGAAGTTCCAGCAAAATGCGATCGTTTGGGCGGGCGAGGATGGTGTGCCGCAGTTAATTTTGTTGCGATGAGGCGGCGTATCAGTTTTTGAGCTGCCAATACTTTAGAGGCTAAAGCATGCACCGCGTTGATGTCTGTATGAGAGGCGATCTAGGGTGAATACAATGACGGTCCTCTTGCGGTGTCCGACATGAGATTGCTAGCCTGTCTACAAGCGCCCCGCTCCGTTTTAGGATCACCTGGTGTATCGCCAGGAGTGCACAGACGGTTCGGCAAGCCTCGCGCTTGCGGAGATACCGTGCTCCTGGCCGGTCTCTTCCGCAGCCGACGCTATATCCCGACCATGCGCACGGCATCTCCGCAATCCCGAGGATCACGAGGGATGAGTAATTGAAGCGGGGCGCTACCTCCCCAAAAAAAGCATCGCCTTTTTGGCCGGTACCATCGACTGCGCTTGGCGGTTTTGCCGAGACATCGTGGGACGCGATTTTTGCGGCAATAGACCCTTATCGTGACGATTGGCGCTCTGCACTCCTGGCGGAAGCCACGGTCTTTGCGAATCGTCAGTGGCTGAGACTATCCAAAAACTATCCTCCTGGTACCCCTGCCCATGTGATTGCTCGACACACTTGGGTTGCGATGAAAAGGGCAGGTGAGGAGCAATATCCGGTCTTAACGCTTACGCTGATGCTCGCTGCGAAAAATGAACCCCGAATTGAAGAGGTGGTGAACGCCCTTCGGCAAGAGCACGACGGTGCCGATCAGCTTGAAAGATGGCACTGGATCAAAGTGATCATGGGAGAGGGGGCAACTCGGGCCGACGGAGACGGTATTGGCGGGATCTCACCGAAGCAGAGCTTACGGTTTGCGCTGGCGCACGGGTCTGGTAGCCACGCCCCCGATTCCGGTCATGTTTTAAAGCTGGTTTCCCGGTATACGAACGTCTCCCGACGGGATATCGCCGTGCTGCTTGGCGAACTGATAACAAAGCGCGTCGTCTCACCATTAGCAGATCGACATATTTCCAAGCTTCCAACTCGCCTTCAATTGCTCTTGCGAGAGTACCCGGAGCTTAAGCCCGGACTATTAGGAGTTGCAGAAGATTCGCCCGTACCCGAATTGCAGGCCTGCAAGGTTAGATGGGCGGAGCAGCGGATCTTTCGAAGAAGATGCCGTGCGTTTTTGACGCAAATTAGACGACGACAATTCGATCAGGCGGATGTCGTTGCAAGCGAGATATTAGCGATGAGGTGGGAGTCAGAGGCTCTCATAAACATCAAAGATGAGGTGACGCAAGCGGTACTGGCTCCTGACGTGGGCGCCGATGATAGCGGCGATAAATGGCTCGCCGATTTTCCAAGCGCAGCCGAGGTCCTACGGCGTCTTGCTCCCCACAACAAGGCCGCGGATTTACTCTGGTCTGCACCTGCGGACATTCTGAATAAAGCGGTACGCTCGCGACGATACCGGGTTGTCGAGCACCTACCTAAGCGTGATTTGGCGCAGCTGCGAGCACGTTGGTCTGCCTCGGATACCTCACTTTTGATTGGCTCTGGAAGACTAGATCTGCTTTCGCCTGACCTAGAAGTGGCAAGCAAAGCGGACATCGCTGCACTTCTTGGCCATCTGAACCAAGCTCGTGCTCGGGAAATTATTCTGGAAGAAGTGCGCTCATCTCAGGACGAGTTTTTACTCTCGTGTGGTGGTAGATATCCGTCCTTAGCCGCGCTTCTTCGTGATGCGGCTCGGAAAGACGCGGATGTCTTTGAACGCTTATTGCAGCGGCTTGACGATGATGTAATTGCCTCTTTGATTCCTCCAAAAGTTTTGGGGAAAAACGGAAACCTTGAAGCTGCGATTAAGTATTGGCGTAACCGGCAGCCCTCGGGGGTTGCGGAAAAAGTCTTGCAGCGTTTCGTAGACGCGTTAGCGACCCGAGGGTTGCGTGGCCGTTTAACTGCAATGGGGGAGATTCTGGATCTTTCGTCAGCGGCGCCGGCATCATTAATAGAGCGATTCGGGGTTGAGGGCTTTTCGAAGTGCCTGCCTAAGCTTGACCGTCGACATCGATATTACGCGAGCGCTGCTGAGGCAATGGTTATTGCGCGCGGCATTGTGACTGGCGTTCTCGGGGGTACGCCCGAAACTGTATGGGCTGTAATCCAAGATAGCCCTGAGCTCATCCCAGTGATCACACGGAACCCCGCGCCTCAGTTGGCTCGAGGCTCAGGCCTAGCCGAGGTGGCGATTGTCATCCTGACAGATCGTAAGCCACAACGACTCCTAGAGATTCGCGAGACGGTTGAAGGTGACGTCTTTGTTGCAGCAGCGAAAGCGGTGATGAGATTACTGCCCGGTAATTCTCCAGCGACTGCATTACTTGATTTCGCGGCGTCACTTCCTGCCATCGATCTGATGCTTATGACGCGGGCTTTTGGAGAGCTGAGGTTTGGTGCAGGCCCAGGCCAAAAACTCGACCACTGCTACAGAACGTATCCGCTGCCGAAAAAGGCCGGCGGAAAACGCCGCATAACGGTTCCGCCCATCTGGCTTCGACGCCTGCAGCGGCAGGTTTACAAAGCGGTCTTAAGGCCTCTCGAGGCTCATGCAGCGGCGCATGGTTTTGTTCCGCAGCGATCGATCGTCACAAATGCACAGCCGCATGTTAATCGAGCTGTTGTCGTGAATTGCGATATCGCGAATTGCTTCCCGTCAGTTACGAGATCGCTGGTATTTGCTGCGCTAAAGCGCGATCTGAACGATTTCTTACGCGTGGAGAGCATTAGGTGGCTCACAGACATCGTTTGTTTCCAAGGCGCTCTTCCAGTAGGAGCGCCAACGAGCCCGGCTCTGTTAAACAGGGTGCTGCTTCGCACCGATGAGTACCTGACAAGTCAGGCTAACAAACGCGGCGCCGCCTATACGCGATATGCAGATGATTTAACTTTCTCCGGCGACGATCAGGTTGTGGGATTGCTGCGAGTCGCAGCTTCAACGCTATCGCGGATCGGTCTGTCACTTGATGAAAAGAAAACGAATATCTATCGCGGCGGGCGACGTCAGCTCGTGACCGGGCTTGTAGTGAATAAGCGCGTAAGTGTGCCGCGAAGGTTGCGTAGGCGCTTGCGCGCAGCGGTACATGCCTATGAACAAGGAAAGGCGCCGACCTGGCGGGGGCGGCCGGCATCGGAGTCGCAACTCCGTGGGTGGATGGCCTTCAGCCGGAATATTAATCCGGAGGAGATCCAGCGACTTCTTGAGCGGCTGAATGCGGTTACGAAAAAATGAGCAGCAAAGTCTTCCGAAGAAGTGCGGTCCGCATGGCAGAAGTCGCTAAGGGAGAGGCTTCGCTTGTTTTGACGAGCCCGCCTTATTTTCCTGCTGAACTTGAGGAAGTGCTCGCTGATATTGATCGGTTGAGGAAACGGATTGATGACCTTGAAAGGGCGATCCTGACGTTTTCCGCAAAGCTTCGGCCGGTGTGGGAGGAATGCGCCCGAATACTGGCTCCTACAGGCGTACTGGTTCTGCAAACCCGAGACGTCAGGCTGGATTCCCGCCTTGTCTCGGTAGAGGCGACCCATCGGTTGCATGCTGAGGCTGTGGGTTTTCATTTGTACTGCCGGCATGAGTGGCGGCCAGATCACGAGTCTCCTGAGCGCAAGCGCGATGTTGCGCTGGCGATGGACCGCGGCCAACCGAGGCCATCTGATGCCGAGGTATTTCTCGTGTTTTTCCGAGAGCCGCCTACAGAGGGCGAGCCTACTGCTGCGGATCTAGAGCTTCTACGCTCAACGCCACTTACAACGTCACGAGGAAAACTCCCATTCCCGCATCGGCATCAGTCGCCGTTACCCGTGATGGAAGCGCTTATCCGTTGTTACTCGCGATCAAACGACTTGGTAGTAGATCCATTCGCAGGGGGCGGTAGCACACTAGTGGTTTGTCAGGCCCTTGGTCGTCGAGGGATTGGATACGAGATTGACCCGGAGGCATTTGAACTCGCGCGGAGTAATTTGCCCCATGAGTAACGAAAGGGTTGATCTGCCGCTTGCACCGTTTCTTAATACGTTTTTGGCTTTAGGCGGATCTGGTCCTGCGTCAGAGCTTAGAACCGCAGTACGCGAGTACATCTCCGCGAACGCCGTAGACGCGGATTTGCTAGCAAACTTTGACGCTCAGCGGGGTGGACCGTGTATCCCTTTTGAACTAAGTGATGATGAGCGACTGGTTGCGCAGGCGCTTATAGCTAAACGCGACCGATACTCTCATCGTGATGTTTATCTATTCAGCGCGCTCTCAATGTCGGACGCCGGCGCTGTACGGGCGAGGCGCGATTTATCATACGCTTACTTTGATTCTGACCCAGTCAGCGTTGGATCTGATGACTCATGGTTTTATCCAGCGAACACTCGAGAGTATCGAAGCCGCGTAGAGCGCCTAGCCTCCGATACTCGCGAGGCGAAGCTAGTTGTTGATAGAGAACTTCGTGTTCGATTGCCGCTTAGCGATCACTCAATGGCGCGCTTGGGGAGGTCTCAACGTGTATCTGTAACGCTTTTAGACGATGACTTCTCGTCGTCTGCTGGCGGAGCGGATCTGACTGTACGAGCGGACTTGGATAAGCAGCTCATGGAGCTAAGTCTGGTCATTCCATCCCCTGAGGATCTGTTACGAGTCACCGCAAGTGCTGAGCTCAATGGGTGGCTATTGGTACAAAGCGAAAATTTCGGCGCCGCTGTTCATTTAAAACCAATCGGCGGGGCGGAGGATTCACTCTCCTGCCTCGTCGCCGGCAGTGATCTCGAGGACCTCGTACTGAAGGATGCTGCTCGGCAGACCATGTCAGTTCCGAGCGCACTGTTGCCCCGGGTGTGGTCCCTGATCAGACGACATCCGGCGATAATTGTCGCACCACTCTTACGGACAGCACATCAGTTAGGGCTTGTTCACCAATGAAACCCAGTCGCGTCGAAACGGTCCTTCATCAGCTCGTCAAGCTTCGATGGCCAGCCTTTATTTGGGGGCCACCCGGAGTCGGAAGGAGTTCGGTTGTGAGAAAGGTTGCCGCCTCTGAGAAGCTGCCGTTACGCGATGTGCGTGCCTCGTTACTTGATCCAACCGATTTGCGTGGAGTTCCAACGATCGAAGCAGGCCGAGCTGTCTGGTGCCCGCCCGCGTTTTTACCGAGCGATGAGGACCCCGTCGGCATTCTTTTTCTCGATGAAATCAACGCGGCACCGCCATTGGTTCAGGCTGCGCTGTATCAGTTAGTCCTTGACCGTCAAATCGGAGAGTACAAACTCCCTGAAGGATGGCGAATTATTGCTGCCGGTAACCGGCAAGAAGACCGCGCCGTAATCTTCCGACTGTCATCAGCATTGGCGAATCGCTTTGTACATTTGAATTTCGAAATCGACGTTGAGGATTGGCGACGATGGGCCGTCGTGAATCGGGTTCATCCGTGGGTCGTTGGCATGCTTGCGCTGCGTCCGGAGTTGCTTTTTACAGCGCCAACCGATGCGCCCGCTTATCCAACGCCTAGAAGTTGGGAGATCGCATCGGATGTAATGAAAACGTCCCAGAGCATTGATGACTGCGCCGATGTTCTTCCAGGCATAGTTGGTGAAGGGGCGGCAGCAGAGTTTCTCGGATTCGTAAAGCAGTCGCTTCGCGAGGAGGACTTTCTAGCGATCATCAACGACCCGCTCAACGCAGCCTTACCTAAAGGTCTTGGCGAGATGTACGCGCTGACGACCTGGTTGAGCTACCGGGCTAGCGATCCGCAGTGTCGGAGTGCCGTCGCGCGGCTACTGACGCGTATTGAGCCAGAGTTCGCGATCCTGCTTGCACGGAGCATGCTTGCTGAGTCGGCTGAAATTCTGAAGGAGCCTGGATTTCGCGAGTTTATGAAGGTCAATGCAAAGCTCATCTCGGGATGACGTAGCAGACGCCCTACGAAAGGCGCGCATTCAGCTAACGTTACGGCATCCGTTTCTCGCGTCGGCAACTTTGCTACTGCCCTTTAAGGCGGCGGAGACGCGTAGCTGGTGCCAAACCATGGCTACCGACGGGCATCATATTTTTTTCAATCCCGACTGGGTGATAACGCTCAATCTTGATGAATGTATAGGTGTTATCGCGCACGAAGTCCTGCACGTGGTGTTTGGACATGCGGAGCGGCGTAGTCATCGCGATCCGATAACATGGAATATCGCCGCGGATTACGCAGTGAATTTGTTGCTGAACGATCAAGGATTTAGTCTGCCGAGCGGCGGATTGCTGAGTCAAAGTTATCGTGGGCTAACGACGGAAGCCATCTACGAGTTGTTAGTAGACGAAGGAAGACACTCCTCGATAGACAAAGGAAAGTTGTCTCCTTCCGACGGCAGCGGGCGTGATCTAGGCTCCGCCACGGCACCTATGCCCGGCACCAGCGGGGCGTGTGACTTGTTGGACCCAGATGATCTGCGTACCGCCGATCTAAGAGACGAAAACGCCCCGGACGGCGAGCAGCGCAGACTAATCCGCCGACAGATCATCAGCGAAATCAAGAACAATCTGAGAGGCACTAGCAGCGGATTCTTCGCAGAGGAGATAGAGGCGGCGACGGATAAGCGGATCGATTGGCGGGTGGTATTGAGAAGATTTCTGTTTGACCGAGTTCGTACTGATTGGCGTAGCTATCCCTACAGTAAACGGTGGATTCATCGCGGTTTGCTTTTGCCATCCGTGGGGGTGGAGTCCCCGGGGAAAATTGTCATCGCCATCGACACATCCGGCTCAATTTCCACGGATATGCTCACGCAAACCTTCTCCGAGGTTATGTCCCTTCGAGAGATATTCCCCTGCGATGTAACCGTCATACAGTGTGATGCTGTGATACAGCAGATAGATCGTTACACGGCCGACGACGTCGTGCCCACTCCGGGTATCTATGAGGTCAAGGGGCGAGGGGGCACCGATTTCGTTCCGGTCTTTGATTGGCTAGAGAAAAGCGGAGACTCAACCGTATCGCCCTTGATTTACTTTACCGATGGGTACGGGGTGTTCCCAAAGAAGACGCCGGCATGTCCTACAATTTGGATGGTGGATCGCGCTGGGGCTGCGGATGATCAGTTTCCGTTTGGCATAGTGTGTCGTCTTGCATAGGGCATGGTTGATGAGAGTTTTGAATTACATCTCGCTTTGAATCAATCGACACTACCCTCGGTCCTCTGGAAAACACAGGCGGCGGTGAGTAGGTCCTCCAAGGCGGCACCTTACGCCCGTCGGTGTAACGATCGCCTTGCTTAAGCCTGCGTGCGACCAGCTTTTCTTTGGGGATGACGTTGGAGTCGTCCACGGCCTACAGTCCTCTCCAGCTTTGTTCGGTGCGTAATCGACTGCATACCCGCGCGAGCACCCCGTTTCGCAAGGCGGTGTGTAGTGGAGTCACTTTTTCGTTGGGATGTTTTTGAAACTGCCGCTCTGCTCGGATCAGTGAGTGCAGGTAATGGCGCAGGTCCTTGAACTTGGCTTTTTCTACCCAGCCGGCCTTCTCCGCGCGCACTAGAAGCTCGGGGTCTGCGGTGAGGTCACAGCAGACGAAGCCACACGCATCCGCGCCCAGCAGGAATCGCTCATGTTCGGGCATGGAAGAGGCGGGCTCCGATGAGCTGCGGATGGCCTCGATAAGATCATCCACGAGGCGGCAAAACAGGATGACCTGCGGATCCGTGATTGGATCGCGCCATTTCGGTGCGGCGTAGGTGATCTTAGCGCGAACCATAGATGCTCACTCTTTATTAAAAGTGACTATTTAAGATTTACCACCGCGTCAATAAATGATCCATCGCAGCGCGAACCTCGTCGCTATGAAAGCCCATCGTCACCTGCGGCTCGTCTGGCCGCCGCCCCTCAAACATTACAGCCGCCCGGGTCGCAGTATCGCCGTGATGGGGTCGCCTGGGGCGGGGAAAACGGCGCTCATCGCAGCGCTCGCCGGCGAGCTTCTGTGGCGGGACGAGCATCTCGTACTCATCGACGCGGCGCCGTCATCGCGCGATTCCCTGAGCGTCTGGGTCGAAGCTGGGCGCCCCGGCGTCTTCGAAGATCTGCCGCTTTTGGTTACGAACCCGGAGGACGGGGCGCGGGCCGCCGTGGCCGCGGTCGCCGAAGGTAGCACCGCTCTCATCGATGTCGCCGCTGACGTCTCTTTCGAAACGGCGGCCATGGTCTGCCGTACGGCACGCCTCACTATTTACCTGCGCCGGCGATCGAGCGCTCATGATGGCGATATCGTGAATGCGCGCAATCTCGAAGATCTCACGCCACGAAACGGTTTCCGCGTGTTGTATAACGGACTGAGACGCGAAGACTCCCTGCGAACGCTGCGTCAGGAGTGCTGCCGCAGCGGCATCAGCAGTTTCAGCGCTGCGCTGAGTGAGCGAACGGCTTATCGCGTCGGTCGATACACGGGCCGCCCTCCCGCCTTCCAGAGTGCGGGTTCGCGAATTGCGCGCGCCGAGGTGTCGCGACTCGCCGATGCAATCGATCGGCATTTTTGGCAAATCGCCATGATCGATCGCTGGCAGCACGAACAATCGCAACCCTGAAGGGCTGGCGGCTGGGCCTCACGCTCTTCGCTTCGAGGGCTCCGTCACGTTGACGACCGGGTAGGTTGCGGCGCCCCAGTCGTGCTGGGGGTGATCCATCATGATCTCGAGGATGACGGGCACCAATTTGCCGAGCAGATTCGCACAATCGCGAACCTGTGCACGGTTCACTGCGCTGTCCCAGGTCGCGCCGCCGTGCAGCAATTGGTTACGCAGTACGTATAAGCGCTTGAGCACGATCAGCAGCACTTTGAGGGTATCGCCTCCGGCGAGCGCGAGCTCGGCGGCACGACGCGATTTTTTGAACTGGCTTTCCCACTCTTGGGCGGTCAGCAAGCCGTTTTGGTAGTGCCAAAAATCTTTGAACACGAACTCGTTCTTGAGCAGCACTCGAATGCTGTTCGGAAACTCGCGCCAGACGAGGTATCCGAGGCTGCCGGTTTTATCGAGCTTCACGAGCGTCCGTAAGAATGTGCGAAAGCTGCTTGCCTCCGTCATTTCCGCATCGTGATTTTCGGTGGCGTAGGCGGCGTTGAAGGCGATCCACAAAAATACGAACCGCGCATCGTCGTCGGTTTTTTCTTTCTCTGCGCGCCCGAGCCAACTGAGTGCCCGATGCACCCGCAGCACGACGCTCGGTGAGTGGCCGTCGCGCTCGCGCCGTTGCCGAGCCTTGAGTTCTTTATGGGAAGCCATGGGTACCCCGCGTCACTCCAAAGGGCGAGGGAATGATCGCCCGGGCCGCCCGGGGCGGCAACAGGGGCGACTCACGGGTCATTTTTTGAGCCGATGACCGGGTAGTCTCGTTCCCATGACCACCATCTTTTCTGACTTTCTGACCTGTGC
>SXGR01456004.1_pt1 | contig 11826 bp, 10 predicted proteins | sample 3174711 | NCBI WGS metagenome assembly SXGR01 (sample SAMN11356860, study PRJNA531348) | freshwater metagenome | isolation source: freshwater sample F1-60 | place: China: Fuxian Lake, Yuxi | collected 2017-12-25
CGACGATCTCACCGATCCGGCGCCCGCCACCACCTTCGCCCACTTGGACGCTACCACCGTGCTTTCGCGAAAGATCTCCGAGCTGGGCATCTACCCTGCCGTCGATCCTCTCGATTCCACCAGCCGAATTCTCGACCCGCAGGTGGTCGGTCCCGACCACTACCAGACGGCGCGCGACGTTCAGAAGGTGCTCCAACGCTACAAAGAGCTCCAGGACATCATCGCGATCTTGGGCATGGACGAGCTTTCTGACGAAGACAAGCAGACCGTGTTCCGCGCCCGCCGCATCCAGAAGTTCCTGTCGCAGCCGTTCTTCGTGGCCCAGCAGTTCACGGGCTTGGAAGGTCGCTTTGTGACCAAGGAAGACGGCATCCGTGCATTCAAGGAGATCCTCTCCGGCAAGCACGACGATCTTCCCGAAGACGCGTTCTACCTCGTGGGCACCATCGAAGATGTGCTCGAAAAAGCCAAGAAGTTGGCCGTCGGCTGATCTGAACCTCAGGAGTCATCCATGGCCACCGACCTTCTCCCCTCCGGATCCAGCGGTCTGCAGGTGGACATCGTTACCCCGACCAAAGAAGTGTTCTCGGGCTTTGCCGCGGAAGTACGCGTTCCAGGCTGGGAAGGTGAATTTGGGGTCCTCCCCGGCCACGATATCGTGATGTCGCTGCTTCGATGCGGCGTTTGCACGATCGTGGCGAGCGGTACCGAAAAGAAGTTCGTGATCGGGCGCGGTTTCGTCGAAGCCGGCCCCGACCGTGTCACCGTGCTCACCGAAAAGTGCGTTCCCGCGCAAGAGATCGACCGCGGCAAGGCCAACGCTGACTTGGTTGCTGCAGAAAACGACTTCGCTAAGGCGGACTACGAAAGCGCCGAATGGCGCAATGCCGAAGAGCGCATGGAATTTGCGCTGGCGTCCTGCTCGCTGTAGGTCGCCCGCCGAACCTCCATTCCGGATAAGCTCGCCTCATGTGGTACCGGGTGGGCGGCGGATTGTTGTTGGGAGCGATCGTCCTCGGGTTCGAGGAGGCCGCTCACGCGCTCACGGGACAGCCCGCGATTCCCGCCGGTTTTATGGGGTACTTTCTGCTCGGCTATGCCGCGATGGGGTTGTGTTCCGCCGCCCTGCCATTTCGTCTCCCCTGGTCCGTTGCAAGTGTTTATCTTGGGCTTTGGCTCGTTGGTCGTGTGGGCCACTGGCTCGATCTCCAGGCCCTTGCCTGGTTCGCACTCCCTCTTCCCTCGATCGCAGCACTCGCCGCTAAGAAGCTCCCGGATCCGTGGCACGAGCGCATCGGGATCGCCGCACTTGGGGCCGTTCCGATCTTGGCGGTGGTTCACCTCTACTCACCCGAAAGCATCCTTTCACTCAGACTCATACTGACGACGCTCGCGATCGCCGGCCTCGCGGCGGCGATCCCTTGGCACCGTTTCGAGCGCGGCCCCCTTGTCGCCACCGGACTCGTGGTTCCATGGGGATATGTCGCCCTTTCGGCGGCGGTCACCGCACCCCGAGCCCCCGATCCCATCATCGGCGAAGATCCTCCCATTTTGCTGATCATCGTGGACACCCTGCGCGCCGACGCCATCGGAGCTTGGGGAAATTCCACCGCAAAAACGCCCAACTTCGACCGATTGGCCAGCAAGTCGGTCGTGTTCGCCAACGCTCAGTCCGCCGCCCCCTGGACCACACCCGCGATCGCTTCGCTCCTGACCGGTCTCTCCCCTCATGAACACGGCGCGGGCCTCGATCCCGGCCCTCCTCGCCGGTTTACGGGGATCAACTCCGACGTGCCTTCGCTGGTGGAGCAACTTCAGCCCAGACAGCGCACCGGCGCCATCGTGTCCAACGTCTTCCTCCGCCGATTTTCCGGGCTCAGCAAGGGATTCGACCTTTACGATGACCGCGCCACCGGACACGATCCCCTCCTGATTCAACTTTGGGACTCTTTTTTTCGCGATCCGATGGACGCTTCACGCTACCTCCCCGCCGACCAAGTGACCGATCGCGCCATCAAGTGGTACGAGCATATGGGGAGTTCGCCCTCTTTTTTGATGGTCCACTACATGGATCCCCATACCCCTTACCGCGCAGCGCCGGAGTTTCATCACGGCCCCGCACCCGTAGAGCCCGAAGAACGCGCGAAATGGGAGTACGCCGCAGAGGTGCGTTTCGTCGATCAGCAGCTCGGGCGCCTCCTTTCGAGCGTGCCTCAGAACACATGGGTCGTGTTGGTGGCAGACCATGGCGAAGAATTCGGCGAACACAGCGGCGCCTACCCCACCGAGGCCATCCCCGAAGGCACCCGACATGGCCACACTCTGTATCAGGAGTTGCTGCACGTTCCGCTCATGATCCGCATGCCAGGTCTAAAACCCACCGTCGTATCGCGTCCCGTATCCACAAAGGACGTCCTTCCCTCCCTTCTCGCGGCCCTAAACGATCGTGCCGCACCGTTGGGTGAAATCACCCACACGCCCCTGGAGCCGGCGTTGCCGCTCCTTTCCGAGTCACTCGTTTTTGGCCGCGAACAAAAGGCGCTTCGGTTCGATCACTGGAAATGGATCGCACGCGCAGATGGTCAAGAGCTTTACGATCTCAGCGCCGATCCCGCCGAACGCGACAACGTGGCCTGGTCTCAGCCGGAACTGATCGACTCTCTACACCAGTTTCTTCCACAGGCGCAGGTCCCCGGCACCGGAGGACCGGATGAGGCGACCCTGGAACAGCTGCGGCGGCTTGGCTACCGGGAGTAGCTCAAAACTGCTGTTGATCTTCGATTTGAGGTGCTTGGGTGTACCCGACCACGCCCATGATCAACGCCACGACGTCGATCGCCATTCCGAGAAAGTTGAAGTTCATCAGGCTGATCAACAGGCCAATGGCAGGGGCGAACGCGATCGGCTTCACTTGAGCGCCGGTGGCCAACATGTAGATGCCCACGCCGGCATACACCACCGCCAGCAGCCCAGGAACCAGCCAAAACACGCCGACGCACACCCAAATCAAAGAGAAAAACCAGATCGCGGACATCACCATGTTCCAGAGCGAAGACAACAACATCAACGCGCCGGCAACTCGGTAGAAAATATCGTGGTTTTGCATCAGTTCACCCATAACGAAAAAGGCGCTTGCCAAGGAGGGCCACTTGTAGCCGATCAACGGGCCAGACGCAGCTACTTTTTCACCCACTCTGTTCCCGACCACCGATAGACTTCGGTGTAGTTTTCGTCGTCTGCGGGGGCCACCTCTTTCTCGATTTCCTCGCCCTTAAAGGTGATTTTCTCGTCCCACTTGTCGTCCCGATCGAGGTCGATTTTCGCGCGGTTCGCTTCCGACGAATTTGCATCTTGATACAAGTTGATTTTGTACGGCTTTCCTTTGGTTACATCCTTGAGTTTGTCGGCTCCAAGCGCCTTGTGGTGCCAAGCCAGCAGGTCCGCATCCACCGGCCGAGAACCCGCGGATAAGGCCGACTCACCACCGGACGAGGCCGGCATTCCAGGGGACACCCATTCACACCCCTGCCAGATCGTCATTTCGGTGTAGAGTTCATCGTCAGCAGGAGCAACCTCTCGCGAAATCTCCCCTCCTTTGAAGGTTATCTTCTCGTCCCATTTTTCATCCCGATCGAGATCGATTTTCGCACGGCTCGCCGTCGCGTCGGTAGAATCCTGGTACACATTGATCTTGTAAGGTTTACCCGCCGTCGCATCCTTGATCTTGTCGGCGCCGAGCGCCTTTCCGGCAAACGCCAACAGGTCCACATCCACCGGGCGAGCGGGCGTACATCCTCCCACTTCCGACACGACCAACGGTGCGACGACCGGATCCTGCACCACCGGCGGCGCGGACGGCACTTCCGACGGACCGTCGGCACGGGCCGCAAACAGCAATCCTCCGCTCGCAAACACCAGGCCCGCACCGCCGCAGCCGACGATCAGCACCACCGCCGAAACGCCCACCAAAAAGGTCCTCAATTTGACCTTTCCTGCCAACATTATGCCCCCACCATGCCCCGCTGCGGCGGAACCGTACAATTGCAATAAGTATACCCACAGGTCTTTGGCTCTCGCGCCAAGCGCAGGCTTCCATCAAGAATATTCCCTAGGCGTTCTTGCCGGTACCGGCGCGCCGGATAGCACCGATAAGCCTCACCTTGATGATCCACAATCAAATAGCGGGCCCCCGCCCAACACATTTTCCCTTCGAAGCTCGGGTCGACCCATCCGGTCCCGTTGTGCCCTCCAAGCGCGAGGATCTCCGCCCGCTCTGCTTCGGTGTACCCGATCACGTCCCGATCCTGCTTCTCAGGCTGCACTCGAAGCGTGACCCCTAACGCGCGAAATTGTTGCACCATCGCCGGTAATTTTGGAAGACTCTCTCGCGTCGCTACGCAGGTCGCCACCACCGAACCCGCGTGGATCCCTTGAAACCACGCCAACTTTTCCGCAAAATCCAGAGGATCGGCATACTCCAAATGCAATGACGCCGAAAGAACCCCCGGTCGAGCTCGCGTCGCCTCCGCGTAGGTCGCCAGCGTCTCCCGAGATGCAGAAAAATTTGTTACCACCGACACTCTTCGTCCGCCGCGCACCAACGCATCGACCAACGCGAGAAACTCCGGATGCGTAAACGGCTCACCGCCGGACAGCTTGATCTCCCAATCCCCAGGCAATGCAAGGAAACCCTCCACAAATTTTGGAAGGTCTCTCGCCCATTGTTTTCGGTTATCCACAAACCGCTGTGTGCAATAACTGCAACGGTAATTGCAAGTCGTGTTCATGTTCCAGGACACCACCCCCTCCAAAGGGTAGGCCGGGCTCATTCCTCCACCGCCGCGATGGAGGAAGATACCCCCTCGATCATTCCGCGATTCGCGGGAACCGTGCACGGGCAAATCGACCACGGACAAGGGGCCGGCTCCGCGTTCAACCGAAAATCTCCGCGGTAGATGTTCCCGAGATGCCCCTTCCCTTTTCGTTTGGCGCTTCGACAGGACCATGCGTCGCCATCCTTATCGACGGTGAAATACTCCACCCCAGACCAGCACATTCTTCCTTGATAATTTGGTGCGAGATTCGCCTCGCGCGGCCCTGGCGCCTCCCCAATCACCGAACGAAGCGCTACCTCATCGGAGTATTCAGCAACCCCTTCCTTGGTTTTGAAAAGCTGCGGGAACCAACGCAACCCAGCAGCTTCAATCCGTTGCTTGCACTGCAACGCGACCGATTCCTCGCCAGGAATCACCACCTGGTTGACCACAAATCGAACCGAAGGCTCCAATAACCCAACAAACCAACTCGCCTTTTCGACAAAAAGGTCTACCTCAGCAAACTCCAAATGCAGGCTCGCGGAGAACACGACCAGCCGTCCGTGCACCAGACCGGCAAACCGCTCCAAATCTTCGCGGTCCGCCGAGAAATTCGTGAGCACCGAAATCCGGTGCGGAGTGTCCGACATCAATCCAGGAACAATTCTTTGCATGAAAAGCGGGTGCGCGAATGCCTCCCCACCGCTACATTTGATCTCCCAAACCCCTGGCAACTCGCCAAAAAATCTCAATGCCGACGAGATTTGCTCCTCGGCGGGCCGCCCTCGCCGGTACTTTTTTGATTGAATGCAATAGCTGCAATCATAATTGCAGGCGCCCGCCACCTGCCATTCAATCGTCGGTGTTCTCACGCTGAAAACTCTTCAAACGCGCCCTCTGCAACCTGTTTGGCGACCCGCTCCCCCCACTTCACATTCTGCTCCAGCTTCCCGCATTGATCGCATCCCTTAAAGAAAGAACCCCTCCGAACCTGATCCCGAAGCGCCTGCCACTCGGGGCCGGTCCACCAGGACGAGAACGAACGCTCGCGAAGCGACCCGACCCGAACTTCCACATTGCAGCAAAAAAGCACATCTTCATCGACCGTAATGCGGCTGAAGACGTACCCCATGTAGCAACCGATCGACTCGATCGGCGCAGTGGCGCGTCCGCCCGATGCGACCTGGCGTTCAAAGAGGGAAAGATTCGTTTGCACTCCTAACTGGGTCGCCGATTCTCGCGCGCGAGGAATCCACTCCTCCAGCAATTGAGCCCGCTGTTCCTCGGTGATCGCCGTTCCTTCCGTTCCCGAGTGAAGGCTCGCCAGCTTATAGTTCACGCGATCGGCACCAAACGATTTCGCAAACTGGACCATCTCCGGCACTTCTGGCGCAGTGTCCCGGTTGATGACCTGCACATGCCTGACCCGGGTTCCCGAACGCGACAGCCGCCGAAGCGTCGCACACATTTTGAAAAAATGCTGCTCGGTCCAGCCTGGATGAAAAGCCGAATAGCTGTCCGGGGTGACACCTTGAACCCCCACCAACAGTTGATCGATCCCGCCCATGCGATCGGGATCGGCGGCCACCAGATTGGTGATCACCGTGAGTTCCCAGCCTTGTTGCTTGATTTCATCGATCATCTCGTAGACATTTGGATGCGTGAACGGCTCGCCCATTCCCGACAACACCACATGTCGAACCGACCGCATCCCGGCTAAATCCGCCACAATTTCCCGAAACCGGTCCAATGGCATCCGGCGGCGTTTCCATTCAGCGGATCGTGGACTCGCCAATAACGGAGAATGATCCCAGCAAGTGACGCACGCGGCATTGCACCCATTGGTCAGATCGATGTGCACGCTCGCCGGACCGGCCTGTGGTATTCCCGCCTGAATCCCCGCTAATATCGGGTCCCGCCAGCTCATGGACCGTCCAACAAGCCACGTTCCGACGCCGCGCCCTGCGAAAGCAAACGCAGAGTCTCCGCTACTGTGCGTTGTCCTCCAGATTCCAAGTGCACAAACGAGCGTTGCGCATCAAAGAGATCATTCTCTTTCGAGAGCCAAGCCCCCAGGAGCTCGACAAAACCCGGGGCGGTGAGCGTCCGCTGAGCCGGGATCGCCCTCAACAAAGCCACCGCCCCACGCCAATCGTCGAACCGCGCCAACACCGGAAACCCGATTTCACATGCGGCGACCAATTCGGACCCCGACGCTGCCGGAAACTTCCTTCCCAAGGCCGATACCCACTGGATCGCCAAGTCCAACGGAATCGACAACTTCTCCGCAAGACGGAGCACAGAAGCCGCATTTCCACCCTTCGGCGGCTCGCGAGGAATCTCCCCCACCGTTACCCCACGATCTTGGAGCTCGAACCCTGCAGCGCGTCGCTCCGCCCAAGCGGACGGGGTTTCGCCGCCGACCGCTCGCAACAGGTCCAAAACGAGATTCGAATCCACGCTTCGGCTAAGGCCCAACACCTCCGGTGAAAACATCTGTTCCGCCCGCCGCAAATCCTCAACGGGAACCAGACCTGACAACAACGCCAAGGCGGCTTTCCTCGCTCCGTTTTCGGGCACCAAATTGCGCGCCGCGGCGGCGGTACCGACGTCATTCAACAGTCCAGGAACTTCCTCCATCGTTTTTGCCAGGCGCCCCGCTCCCGCCGTCACCGCCTGTGACACGCGTTCGTCCTGATCGTCTGCCGCCCGTGGCTGCGGCAAAAATACCGTGGGTACGCCAGCAAACATCAGCTCGTTATACGCATTGTACCCGCCCGCTGAAACGGCCGCATCAAAACCCGAAAACAGCTCAACTGGAGTATACCGGTCCAACCAAGTGATCCCCTCTCCCCGCAGCTCTGGCCCCTGATACAGAGGCCCGGCTCCCACCACCACATGCCAGTCTGTACGAACCAAATCGGCGATCAGACGGGGTAATACACCCGAAGCGGCCGGATCCCCACCACCCCCCATCGTCACGTACACCGTTCGTTTTGCGCCGGTCACTCCCAGCGCTGCCCGAGCCTCGGCTCGAGAAAGGAGTTCCTCCCGCTCTCTGGCCACGATCGGTCCGACAAACGTGCGTTCTTCCGTCGACCGCCCCGCCTCGGGAACCAAAATCTGTTGGTATAGAGGCAATAACGCTGCGTATGCGGACTCCCGCTCGACCTCTCGCCGCACCGGCCGAGCCACCAGCACGCGCCGCTTCACGAGCTCTAAAGCGGCGATCAACTCTCCAAACGATCCCGCCGGAAAAGTATCCACCACCAGCAAGTCGGGCTGCAGCCCTACAATGGCGTTCAGAACCCAACTTCGCGCGATCGCCAAGTAGCGGGCAGGATCGATGCCCGCATCCCGCATCATCACCTTGGATGGTAACTTTAATGCCGGAAATCCTTCGCGACGCGCCAGCGTATCCGCCTCGGACGACGTCAACACCCAAATCTCCGCTTTTAGTCCCAATACCGCACAATGCCGCCGGACCCAGCGCAGAATCGCCAGTTGTCGCGTCAGGTGGCCCAACCCCCGCCCGTTGATCGCGTAACTGACGATCACCAGCTTGGAACGGCTCAAGACAGATCTCCCAGATCATCGTGCGCCCGGTCGGCGACCGCCGCCCCAACCGCATGCCCATGATCATGGCGATCGACATGTACAATGGTGACACTCGGATTGCGGTCGTACCAACCCTGCAATCCCGGGTGGTAACTTCCCGGCGGTCGACCGGTCATTTCAAACCACCAGAGGTTCGGATCATTGTGAATGTCAAAGTACTGATACCGATCATACACGACAATTTTCTGCGATACTCCTCGATATTTCTCTCGACGAGCCGCCGCCTTCTGTACAAAGGTGAGCCCCTTGGCCGGGTACGCCGCATCCGGGTACTGCGCATAAAGCTTCTTAGGTCGCCCATACTTTGCGACCTTCAACTCAGCTTGCGCTCGACGTTGGCTGAGCGCGAGCAGGTCCGCCTCCACCGTCTTCGTGAGCCCCTGCATGTACTCGAGCTTCGCTTTCAAGCCCGATAGTTTCTTCAATCCCATTTCCAGGCCACGGTCCTCCCCCGCCCAACTCTGCAGCAGGGCAGCATCCGCCCCTTTCAAATGAACGCCAAGCGCTTTATGGCATTCGTCCAGATAAATTTCTTCTAGGTGCTGCAAGCGATACACGGAATCGTCATGCTTCTTTACCAACCCGAGCACCGCGTCGCGCTCTTGGGTCACCTGGGCGACAACACCGCGCCATTGTTCTCTCGGAGCGCGCGCTTTTTCGTACGCGGGCAGGACGTCGTCGCCAAAGTCGTTCATCCCGAGGGCCGCACAAATCCGATCGCCCGCCGCCCAACGCCCCCAGTATTTTGGCGTCCACCAGCGGTTTTCAAACTCCGGCGTATCGTATTTCGCGTCGACCAAGTCCAAAAACCCATCCAAACCTTCGAACTTCTGACATTCACGGTTCCAAGTATCGAACAGGTCGGTCGCCTCCGCCAGCCGCCGGGTGATGCTGCCCACAGGCCCCACCAAATACTCCCTTCGAACATACATTTCGTTCTGCTCAATCGCTGCCACGTCGCGCGTCAACGCGACGCGCTCCCGTTCCATCGCCTTGAGCGGATCGAAGCGAGAATATCCCCGAAATCCTGTTTTCTTTTCGGCCTCGGCAAGCGCTGCAACACTCAAATCCGGAACGTAGATCGCGGCCAATGCACGGGCGGCCTCGTCCAGCTCTCGCTGAACCTCAGTGCCCGCTGCGACGATCTCTTGTCGCACGGCCCCAAGCGAGGCTTCCTCTCCACTCAATTGCGACGAAAGTTGCGAATACGCATTTCGCAGATCGGAGCCGCTGTAGGCCACATTCCCCCCCTCCTCCCCATGGCCGTTCTCCAGGCGCACGGCAAGTTTCGCACGCCAAAGGAGGCGGCTTGACAACTTTCTGACGCATCCGACCCGGCCCCGTTCGTTCATCCCGCAGGAAGGTCGCCATGCACTCCAAGCCCCTGCTTCTTCGTACCTGTTCGGTCGATTTGATCACCGGGCTCGTCAACGCCGACACCCGAACGGATCAACTTCACGAAACGGAACTTCGTCTGCTGAATACCCTCGTTGCACAACCCAACGTCGCCATTTCACGCGCCGATCTATACCTCGCCGTTTGGGGAAGAAGTGGCGGTAAAAGTAGGGTTCTTGACGTCACCATCGCACGAATTCGTCGAAAGCTCGAAGCCCTGCCCGACCGACCCGAACACTTGATCACCGAATTCGGGGTCGGTTATCGCTTTCGAACTCTACAATCCGCAAACGAGCGCCCGACCGAACCCGTGCGCTTCGACCGTTTTGACGAACTGTCTCTCATCGGCAGCTGGTTTTCCGAGGGGCAACGGATGGTTTCGTTAAGCGGACCGCCCCACTCCGGCAAGACCACCCTCGCCAACATGGTGATGGCGCTCCACGGAGATCGGCGTTCGCGCGTCAAAGTCTCGATGGAGGGCGTGCACTCCGCGGTGGCCGCCGAGAGTAGGATGGCGACAACCCTCCGACCGATTCTAGAAGCGGGTTTCGGCGGCCGTTTTTTGCTTGTCCTGGACGATGTCGAGTTCGCTACAGATGCGCTGGTTGGGGTAATCCATCGGTGGATGTCACGTTTTCCCACATTGGACGTGTTGACCGTCGGACGGTGCCCCCTTCCGGATCCGCGCGCGGCATCGGTTGCCCTCTCCCGCCACGCGCGCCCCCGGCGGCAAGAACGCCCATTTACTGACCATTTTTCCGCGGCAAGCTAGAGGAGGACCAGCTGCACCACGTTCTTTACATTCGAGCACGCAGAAACGGCATTTCCGCCGATCAACAGGCGTAGCGGCCCCCCAGCGTCGGCCGGCAAGGGTTGCCCACCTAGGGAGTGCACCAGCCAGCCCCTCGCCAATACGTCCAACGCGACCGCTGGGCTCGCAAACCCGTCCCCGGCGGTCACCACGGCCTCACCGTTTAGGGACGCGCCCACGGCCTCCAAAACGCTTGCAACGGGCACCGCCGCGCCGGAGCGACCCGAAACCTCGACCCCCACGTCCGGAATTCCACCCGGGAGGTCGATCAACTCCTCCCGAGAAAACGTCCTTCTCGTGCCGTTGGCTAGAACCAACTCCAGCGGCGCATTCGCGGCCAACGTTCTCCGGGCTCCTTCGATCGCTTGAAGCGTACTTTGAATGCGGTCCATGTCGCGATCGATAACGTCCACCCGGCTGTCCCGACGATGAGGGGTCAGCCTCGCATGAAGCCTTTGTCCTACCTTTTCGATCAGGAAGGTGCCGCGATCGGTCCGAAAGATCCCTTTGCAACGCTCCACCGCCGGAAGTGCCTCCAATGCCTCCCACGAAAACAGCGTTTCGGCGTCAAATATCCTGGAGACCACATGAAAACCGTCGGTGGAAGCGTGGTGGGCGTGATCGTGCGACCGCTCCTTCGCCCCGCCCTGCAGAACATCCAAGCTCAACCGACCATAAGTCGTCCGCACCACCTTCTCGGGCCCGGGCCACAGTCGCGAAATCCTTTCGTCAAATGCCTGCAACTCCGTTTTCGTCGCCAGATCGCACCGGTTCGCGACCAATACGTCCGCCGCCTCCATCTGCTCGTGCACCAGGGGTTCGTCGCATCGTTTAGGATCCACCAACACGATCACGGGCCGCACCTCCACCCGGTCCCGATGCGGACCACGTCGCAAGGTGTCCACCAGGTCCGCAGGTCGCGCCAATCCCGTGGGTTCCACCAGAATTCGGTCCGGGCGCTCATGGTCCAAGATCTTGCCCAATGCTGCATTAAACTGGCTCGGCGCTGTGCAACACACGCATGCGCCTTGGATTTCGCGCACCGCAACCCCAGCACCGTCGATCACGCTCGAGTCGATTTGACCCTCCCCAAAGTCATTGACGATCACCGCCAACTTCTCGCCATTGAGCGCCTCCAGAAGCCCTAAAACGGCGCTCGTTTTCCCCGTTCCCAGGAAACCCGCGATC
>SXGR01626405.1_pt1 | contig 11826 bp, 11 predicted proteins | sample 3174711 | NCBI WGS metagenome assembly SXGR01 (sample SAMN11356860, study PRJNA531348) | freshwater metagenome | isolation source: freshwater sample F1-60 | place: China: Fuxian Lake, Yuxi | collected 2017-12-25
GCCTTCGTGGTTGCGGAGACGGTGGCGCAGGCCAAGGACGCCGCCGAGGCGATCGCCGTTGTCTACGAGACACTGCGCCCGATCGGCGACATCGCGGTCGATGCCCGCGTCGGCAATCCCGCGGCAACGCGCGCGGGCTTTGCCGAAGCCGAACATGTCGTGCGGCTCGAGACCGTGATCCCACGCGTGACCGGGGTGCCGATGGAGCCGCGAGCGGCGCTGGGCTTCTACGACTCGGCACGCGGGCGCTACACGCTCCATGCCGGAGGCGGCGCCATTGTGCGGCCCAAGAAAGAGCTGGCACTGATCCTCGGCATCGATGCCGAGAAGGTGCGGGTGATTGCCCACGATGTCGGCGGCAACTTCGGTACGCGCAACTTCTTCTACCCCGAGTTCGCCCTGGTCTGCTGGGCCGCGCGCAAGGTGAAACGCCCCGTGAAATGGACCGCCGAACGCCAGGAGTGCTTCGCCAGCGACTACGCCGGCCGCGACTTCCGGATCGAATCGGAACTGGCCCTCAAGGCTGACGGCACGTTCGCGGGCCTGCATGCCACCAGCACCAGCGATCTCGGTGCCTACACCGCTTCGTTCATTCCGCTCACCCAGGGCACGCAGCTCATGACGAGCCTCTATGTGCTGCCCGCTGCGGTGCGTGCCCGCGGCGTGCTCAGCAACACGCCCAGTACCGCGCCCTATCGCAGCGCCGGCCGGCCCGAGACGATGTTCGTGATCGAGCGCCTGATCGACATGGCGGCGCGGGCGCACGGTTTCGACCGCATCGAGCTGAGGCGGTGCAACCTCGTGCGGGCACTGCCTCATCGTAACACTTTCGGCGTGACCTACGACAGCGGCGACTACGTGGGTACGCTCGACAAGGTCCTGGAACTCGCCGACTGGAACGGCTACGCCGCGCGCCAGCGACAATCGCGGGCGCAGGGCCGGCATCGTGGCCTGGGGCTGGGCGGTTACATCGAAGCGCAGAGTGGTGCCGCGAATGAACGCGCCGAGGTCACCGTGCGCGCCGACGGCCTGGTCGAGGTGGTGATTGGCACCTTGTCGGCGGGCCAGGGGCACGCCACGAGCTTCGCGCAACTCGTGACGGAGTGGCTGGGCATTCCGGCCAGCTGCGTTCGCATCGAGTCGAATGATACTGATCGAGTATCGGTCGGCGGCGGCTCGCACTCGGGCCGCTCGATGCGGCTGGCGGCGACAACCATTCATCAGGCGTCGAGAGGCATCGTCGCCAAGGGGCTGGCGCTTGCCGCCCGGCATCTCGAAGCGAGCGAAGCCGACATTGCTTTTGCTGCCGGTCGCTTCACGGTGGCAGGCACCGATCGTGGCATCAGCCTGCTCGAGCTTGCCGCTGCCTACGGTCCGATTGCCGACGCGGCGGACGTCAACTCGCGCGTCGGATCCTATCCCTACGGTTGGCATGTCTGCGAGGTCGAGATCGACACCGAGACCGGCGCCGTGCGCATCGACCGCTACACCACAATCGACGATGTGGGGCGGGCGGTGAACCCGATGATCCTGCATGGCCAGACACATGGCGGCATCGTCCAGGGTGCGGGCCAGGCGCTGATGGAACGGTGCGCCTATGACGACAACGGCCAACTCCTGTCCGGCTCGTTCCTCGACTATGCCATGCCGCGGGCCGACGACTTCCCGATGTTCACGACGGCGTTGAGCGAAGTGCCCTCGGCCAACCACCCGCTCGGCTTCCGGGGCGGGGGCGAGGGCGGGATCACACCGGCGCTGGGCGTCATCATCAATGCTGTGGTCGATGCGCTGGCGGAGTTCGGCGTCAAACACATCGACATGCCGGCCACGCCCGAACGTGTCTGGCGGGCAATCCGCACGGCGACACAGGCGCCTTGAGGGCGCGGGCGAGTGGCATACTATCTTCCCTGCATGCCGCCCAAGAGGAGGAACCGATGAACCAGATCGTGGTCAACGAGCCCAATCGCTGGCGTCTGGAAACCCCTGGACATGGCGGCTGGCCGCGCAGCGCCCGGCCGGATGCGGCGAAGAAATACTTCATGGTTTCCGCCGACGGACACGCCAATGAACCGGCGAACCTGTGGTTCGAGCGGATGGACAAGAAGTACCACGAGCGCCTGCCGCGCGTTGTTACCGACAAGGACGGCGTGCAGTGGCGCATGTGCGAGGGGTATCGTCCCGACCGGCTCCGGCTGTCGACGCTCGAAGGCGAGGACATGGCGCGCAACAAGGCGGGCGCTGAGCCGCTGGGACGTCTTGCCGACCACGACCGCGACGGCATCGACGTCGAGCTGATCTTTCCCAACAAGGGGTTGGCCATGTGGGCCACGCCCGATCCGCAGTTCGCGATGGCGCAGTGCCGTGTGTGGAACGACTGGGCGTGGGAACAGTTCGGTGCGCACCAGGATCGCATGATCCCGGCGGGGTCGCTCGCCACCGGCGATCTCGAAGGCTCGATCGCTGAGGTCCAGCGGCTCGCCAAGCTCGGTTTCAGGTGCCTTACCCTGCCGTGCAAGCCGGTGTGGGGCGGCCATGACAGCAATCATGTGAACTACAACCTGCCGCACTTCGATCCGCTGTGGGCTGCGATCGCAGATGCCAATCTGCCGATCACCTTCCATGTCTCGACCGGCCGCGACCCGCGGGCTGCGCGCGGCAATGGTGGCGCGGTCGTGAACTACGTGTCGCACTCGCTGTCGCCGACCATCGAGCCGGTGGCCAATCTCTGCGCATCGGGTGTGCTGGAGCGCTTCCCGACGCTCCGCTTCGCGACCATCGAGGCGGGCATCGGCTGGGTGCCGTGGCTGCTCGAGGCGATGGACGAGGCCTACAAGAAGCATCACTTCTGGGTACGGCCGAAGCTCAAGAATCTGCCGAGCGAGAATTATCGCGTGCACGGCTTCTCATCGTTTCAGGAGGACCGCGCCGGCCTCGATCTCTGCGAAAGCCACGGCCTCGAGGGCAACTTCATGTGGGCCAATGACTATCCGCATCACGAAGGGACGTGGCCGCACTCGGCGGAGGCCATCGAGCGCACGATGGGTCATCTCTCCGACGGCACGCGGGCCAAGGTGCTGGGCCTCAACTGCGCCCGGTTTCTCGGTCTCGACGTGCCGGCACGGTATCGCTCGTGAGCAAGCGTACGCTGCGCGGCAAGGTGGCCATCGCCGGAGTGGGCGAGACCACCTACTACAAGCACGGCAAAGCGCCGGTCTCCGAGTTCAAGCTCGCGCTGCAGGCGATCCTGGCGGCGTGCGAGGACGCCGGCATCGATCCGCGCCGGATCGATGGCTTTGCCTCCTATTCCAACGATCGCAACGATCCGTCGCGGCTTGCGGCGGCACTCGGTCTGCCCGCATTGCGTTTCTCCAACATGAATTGGGGCGGGGGTGGTGGCGGTGGATCGGCCGCGGTCGGCAATGCCGCGGCGGCAGTCGCCTGTGGCATGGCCGATTGTGTGGTGGTGTTTCGCGCGCTCGCTCAAGGTCAGTTCCAGCGCTTTGGCGCCGCACCGCCCGGCGGCACGGCCGCGGGCGAGAATGCTTTCAACGCACCCTACGGCGTCATGTCGCCTGCCCAGCGCTATGCCATGCGGGCGATGCGCTTTCTTCACGACCACAAGATCACAGCCTCGGCGCAGCGCGCCATCGCGCTCGCCTCCTATCATCACGCACAGGCCCATCCGCGGGCCGTCATGTACGGCCGTCCGCTGACCGAGGAGGCCTACGACGCCTCGCGCTGGATCGTTGAGCCGTGGCGGTTGTTCGATTGCTGCCAGGAGAACGATGGTGCTGCAGCCGTCATCATCGTGCCGGCAGAGCGGGCGAAAGATTTCCGCCACAAGCCGGCGTATCTGCTGGGGTCGACCCAGGGCTCGGAGCATCGCAACGGTGCCCGCGTGCACAACGCACCGCTCTACGGGACGTCGAGCTTCACCACGGTGGCGCCGCAACTCTACGACATGGCGGGCATCAAGCCTGCCGATGTCGACGTCGTGCAATCTTATGAGAATTTCACCGGCGGCGTGCTGATGAGTCTGGTCGAGCACGGCTTCTTCAAGGCCGAGGAGGCCAACGAGTTTCTCAAGCCGGAGAATCTCCTGGCGCCGGGCGGCAAGCTGCCGCTCAACACCTCGGGCGGCAACCTTGCGGAGTGCTACATGCATGGCCTTGAGCTGCAGGTCGAGGCGGTGCGCCAGCTGCGCGGCCAGTCGACCAGCCAGGTGTCTGGCGCCAACGTGTCGATGGTGATTTCGGGTCCGATGGTGACGCCGGTCTCCAGCATGATCCTGGGCTCGGAGGCCGCGTTATGAGCTATTTGCCCAAGGGTCTTCCGATCCCGGTGCCGGAGAACGATGGAATCGACAAGCCGTACTGGGAGGCCACGCGCCGCAGCGAACTGATGGTCCAGCGCTGCCGGAAGTGCGGCACGTTCCAGTGGGGACCGGAGTGGATCTGCCACAAGTGCCTGTCGTTCGATCTCGACTGGGTGAAGGTCTCGGGCAAGGGCCGCATCTATAGCTGGGAGCGGCCGTGGCATCCGGTGCATCCGGCGCTCAAGGACCATGGACCCTACATCGTCGTCCTGGTCGAACTGCCGGACGCCGGGAACGTCCGCATGCTGGGGAACTTGCTCGGCGATCCCCGGCAAGACGTGAAGATCGGTGCTGCGGTCGAAGCGGTGTTCGAACCGCACGACGACGCGCAGCCTCCCTTCACCCTGGTGCAGTGGAAGCTCGCCGCGCCCTGATCGCGCCAAAACCGGACGCGGCCGGATTTTAGTCTCCTGACCGTCTTGACATGAACATTCTTAGGAATATATATACATTCCATAGAATGCGTCAGGAGAGAATGATGATCATGTCGCGCAAGACGTTTCTCAGAGTACTGGGCGGTGGTGTGGTCGTGGCGGCGGGGGCGGTGATTGCGGTCCCCCGGCTCGATGCGATGCCGGCGGTGGCGGTCGAAGGGTGGCGCGGCCCGGCAGCAGGCGAGAGCGACCCGCGGCGGCGGGCGCTGGCCTGGGCGTTGCTCGCCCCCAATCCGCACAATCTGCAATCCTGGGCCGTCGATCTCTCGGTGCCGGGCACGATCACGCTCTTCGTCGATCGCCAGCGGCTGCTGCCGCACACCGATCCCTATTCACGCCAGATCCTGATCGGTCATGGCTGCTTCCTCGAGATTCTCTCGATGGCGGCTGCGGCCGATGGCTGGCGCGCCGACATCGCGCTCTTCCCGGAAGGCGAGTGGACGCTCGACAAGGCGGTGGCGCGCGTTGCGTTCACCAAGCTGGCGGCGCCTTCGCGCGATCCGCTGTTTGCCGAAGTGCCGCGCCGGCGCACGGTGAAAACCAAATTCGAGGCGCGGCCGCTCGAAGGGACACACAAGGCGGCGCTGATCGCCGCACACGCCACTAGTGGTCTGCCACTCGTCATTGCCGACGATCCCGGGCGCGTCGATCGCTTGCGTGCGCTGGCCGTTGCCGGCAGCGAACTCGAGATGAACACGGCCCGCACGCACAAGGAGAGCATCGATGTCGTCCGGATCGGGGGTGCCGAAATCGCCGCCCACCGCGACGGTATCTCGCTGAAGGGGCCGATGATCTGGGCACTGCGCCAGGTTGGCGCGATGACGCGCCAAAATGCGATGACGCCGGGCACGATGGCCTGGAACGGCGGACGCGACTATGCGTTGGCTGGCTATGCAAGCGCGCCGGCTTTTGGCTGGATCGCGAGTGCGGGCAACACGCGGCCGACGCAGATCGCGGCGGGCCGTGCCTGGGTGCGGCTGCAGCTGGCCGCCACTGCGTTGGGTGTATCGCTGCAACCGCACAGCCAGACGCTGCAGGAGTATTCGGAAATGGCGGACCTCATGGCGGCCATGCGCAAGGAAACCGGCGTCGGGGCTGGTGAAACGCTGCAGATGTTCTTCCGGCTGGGTTATGCTCCCGATCCCGGCCCGTCGCCGCGACGGGCGCTCGCGAGCTTTGTGAGAGTGTGACCGAACCGCCGCTTTCCTTCCGCATCGTCAACTGGATCGGCATCATCGGTCAGTTGGCTTCAACCGAGGCCAACCGCGTGCTGAAGCCACTCGGCCTCGCCCTGCCGCAGTTTGTGATGCTGAACCATTTCAGCCACCGGCCGGATGAGGCGCGGACGGTCACCTCGATCGCGCGCGCGCTGCAGCAGCCGCAACCTGGCGTCACCAAGACCGTGCAAAAGCTTGTCGGCAAGGGGTGGCTGCGCGAGGGCGCCAACGGCCGCGACGGGCGCTCCAAGATTCTGCTGCTCACGCCTTCCGGTCTTGCCAAGCACCGCGCCGCGGTCGCGGCGCTGGCGCCGGGGCTCGAGCGCGCGCTGGCGGATTGGCCCGAGCGCGACCGTCAGAACCTGTTCGCGCTGCTCGATCGTCTCAAGCGGTGGTTTGACCAGGACCGCGACCGGCCGCCTGTGTGATCGCGTCGAGATAGGCCAGGACAAGCCGCACCATCTCGTCTTCGAAGCCGCGGCTGCGCAGCATCGGCTGCTCCTCAAGGACGGCCGAGCGGATGGCGCCCATGACGGCGCGCGACAGCACGAAAATCTGCTCAGGCGTCAGCGCCGCTAACACGGGCTGCGGATTGCGGCCGACGCGGGCGCCGATTTCGGAAATGAATGCGGCAATCGTCGCCAGAAAGTTGCCGTCGGCGCCCTCTGCGAGGACCGCCTGGGTCACGGCCTTGCGCGCGCGCTGGCGGCCGCCGAAGGCATTGATCATGGCATGGACCATGCTGCGGACGCGGCCTTCCACCGTCGGCTCGCTGTCGCCTTCGAGGATGCGCGCGACATCTGCCAACACACGTCCGACTTCGCGCTCGGCCAGGGCGCGCAGCAACGCCTTCTTGTCGGCGACGTACTGATCGAGCGTGCCGATGCTGACGCCCGCCCGTTCCGCCGCCGCGTTGGTCGTGAAGGCCGGCAGACCGCCGGCTTCCAGAACCTGAGCGGCGCCTTCCAGAATCGCCGACACGGTCTCGGCCGCACGGTTCTGGCGGGGAATTCGCCGCGTCTTTTCAAGGGTTTGTCGGCGTCTGGCCAGGCTGTCCTCGCGTTCGCAAAGGCGAGTACAATATATGAGCATTACTCATATATTGCAAACCGGCAATCGGTACGGAGGCCATCCATGGGCGAGCTTGCTGGAATCTACTTCTATGTCCTTCCCGTCGTGCTGACTGCAGCGCTGGCGGAGGGCGTCTGGTTGTCGCGAACCCGACCAGAGGGATTCGACTGGACGGCGTGGGCCTGCTCGCTGGGCGATCTTGCGGGACGCCTGGTCGTGCTGTTTGCGGTCTATGCGCTTGGCAGACCGCTGCTCGCATTCGTCTGGCAGTTCCGGCTGTTCGAGTTCAAGCCCGACAGCGTTGCCACCATCGTGCTGCTCTTCATCAGCCTGGAGTTCTTCTACTACTGGTATCATCGCGGGGCGCATACGCTCCGCTGGTTCTGGCTCAATCACTCGGTTCATCACTCGCCCAACCAGCTCGCCCTGTCGGCGGCCTATCGCCTGGGCTGGTTCGGCAAGATCATCGGCAACATGATCTTCTTCACGCCGCTGGTGTTCATGGGCTTCGAGCCCCGGATCGTGCTGACGGCGCTCTCGCTCAACCTGCTCTACCAGTTCTGGATTCACACAACCTGGATTCCCCGACTCGGGTGGCTTGAGTACGTTCTGAACACGCCGTCGGCGCATCGCGTGCACCACGCGCGCAATGTCGAGTATCTCGACGCCAACTTTGGCGGCGTCCTGATTGTCTTCGACCGCCTGTTTGGTACCTACGTGGCCGAGCGCGACGACGTGCCGTGCGACTATGGCGTGATCTCGCCGCACGTCTCCTCGCGCAATCCGTTCGTCGTCAACTTCAGCCCGTGGATTGGCCTTGTGAAAGATCTGGCGTCGGCGCGCTCGCCGCGCGAGGTCTGGATGTTCCTATTTGCGCCGCCCGGCTGGCGTCCCGACGGCAACGGCCTCACGACGGCCGAGCTTCGGGCACAAGCTCGGGCAGCCATGACCTAATCTCTCTTGAGCCCTCTCTCCGCCACCGACAGAGTGGCGGCAAAGGAGAGTGCCCATGGCAAGAGACAAGGTCTGCGTCGTGATCGGCGCGGGCGATGCGACCGGCGGCGCGATCGCCCGGCGCTTTGCGCGTGAAGGCTACACGGCCGTGGTCACGCGTCGCACCGTCGACAAGCTGCAGCATCTTGTCGGGCAGATCGTGCAAGCGGGTGGCAAGGTCCATCCGTTCGGCTCCGATGCCCGCGACGAGGATCAGGTCGTCGAGCTGTTTCGCCGGATCGAGGCCGAGATCGGCGACGTCGAGGTCTTTGTCTTCAACATCGGGGGCAATGTCCGGTTCGACATCCGCGACACGACTTCGCGGGTCTATCGCAAGGTCTGGGAGATGACGGCGTTCGCCGGGTTCCTGACAGCCCGCGAGGCAGCCAAGGCCATGGTGCCGCACGGCAAGGGCACCATGCTGTTCACCGGCGCCACGGCCAGCCTGCGCGGCGGCCGTGGCTTCTCCGCGTTCGCAGGCGGCAAGCATGCGCTGCGGGCGCTCGCACAATCTATGGCGCGCGAGCTGATGTCGCAGAACATCCATGTCGGCCACGTCGTCATCGACGGCGCCATCGACACGGAATGGATCAAGACGAACTTCCCGCAACGCTACGACGCCGGCCCCGATGCCGTGCTGAACCCCGATCATATCGCCGAGGCCTATTGGCAACTGCACAGCCAGCCGCGCAGCGCCTGGACCTTCGAGATGGATCTCAGGCCGTGGAAGGAGACGTGGTGAACCCCTGAGGGTTCGCCGCGATCAGCGCTTCTGCGTGGTGGCTGCGCCGACGCCGGCGCCCACGGCACCGCCGATCAAGGCACCGGGCAGAACGCCCACAGGCGTGAGGGCGCCGATCACCGCGCCCGAGCCCGCACCGATGCCGCCACCGGTCACCGCGCGCTGGCCCCAGGTATCGCCGCACGCCGTCGCGGTCAGGAGAATGGCCGTCAGGACAAGATACTTACACATGACTTAACTCCCTGTGGTCTGACGAGAGCATCAGGTTGGAAGTCATCTGTGGCGCGAATGGGGCGGCGATTGCGACGGAAGAGGGGCGGGCGCCTCGTTCAGATCACCCGTTGCGTCCGGGCGAACGCCATGTACAGCTCGTGTGCTTGGCGCGCGAGCGGGCCGGGTTGCAGATCGCGGCTCTCGTAGCGGCCGACCGGCTGGACCTTACCGGCGTTGCCGGTGGTGAAGATCTCGTCGGCCTCGTCGAGTTCGGCGACCTTGATGGTGCGTTCCTCGACCTTCACGCCGGCGTTACGCAGAAGGTTGACCGTGCGATAACGCGTGATGCCGGCCAGGAACGCGCCGTTGGGCACCGGCGTTGCCACCACGCCGTTGCGCGCGAGAAAGATGTTCGAGCTGCACGTCTCCGCCACATTGCCCACGGCATCGAGCACGACGCCGTTGGTGAAGCCGCGCTTCTGCATTTCGGCAATGCCGCGCGAGGAATTGGGGTAGAGGCAGCTTGCCTTGGCGTCGGTCGGCGCGCTCTCGGGCGTCGGTCGCCGGATGGACCGGCAGAGGCCCAGCGTCAGCGGGGTGCCCGCGCGCATGGGCGAGACATAGGTGCAGAGTAGGAACTGCGTCGATTCGGGATCGACCGAGATCGGGCCCGGTCCACCTTTCGTTGCCCAGAACATCGGACGCACATAGAGCTCGGCCTTGGGACCGAACCGCCGCACGCTCTCGCGCATCAGCTCGAGAATCTCGGCCGCCGTCTTGGTTGGCTTGAGGCCGAGCGCGCCCGCCGAGCGCACGACACGTTCCGCATGGAGGTCGAGGTCTGGCCCGCAACCCTCGAAGGCGCGGCCGCCGTCGAATACCATGGAGCCCAGCCAGAAGGCGTGGTCGCGCGGGCCCAGGATCGCGGGGTTGCCCTCGTGCCACGTGCCGTTCCAATAGGTGAGCGTGTCCATCTTGTCCTCTCGTTCCGACGGCGGCGGGAATAGCAGTTTCCCATGAGCGCGGCAGCCCTTTTGGCGCTGGCCGCGGCCTTCTGTTTTGCCGTCGCGTTGATCCTGACCCAGTACGGGCTGCGAACCATGCCGTCCTGGCGCTCGCCGATTTACAGCATCGGCAGCTCGATGATTGTAGCCTGGCTCCTGGTGCCGTTTGCCATCGACTCCGCCGGGGTAAATCTCAAGGCGGTCCTTATTTTTGCTGGGGTCGGGGTCGTCTTTCCCGTGGCGGTCTCGATCCTGTCGGTGCGCTCCAATGAAAAACTCGGGCCCGCCGTGACGGGCGCTGTCGGCAACGTGACGCCGCTGTTCGCCGTGCTGGGCGCGGTTCTCTTTCTCGGGGAGCGGCTCAGTCTCGGCCAGACCGCCGGTCTCGCGTTTGTCGTGCTGGGCGTGATCCTGCTCGCGTTGCGCGGCGGCGCGGGCGGTCGCACCTGGCCGATATGGGTCTTGTTGCTGCCGCTTGCGGCCGCGCTGATCCGGGGCGCCATTCAGCCGCTGATCAAGACCGGGCTTGCGCAATGGCATGAACCGCTTGCTGCTGCTGCGATCGGCTACACGATGTCGATGGTCGTGATCCTGTCGCTGGTCGGTCGGCGCGCCTGGCGGGAGGGGCGGGCGCATCCCGGCGGTGTGGCGTGGTTCACGGCCGTCGGCATATTCAACGGCGCCGCGACGCTTCTGCTCTATGCGGCGCTGGGTCTGGGCTCGATCACCGTGGTGGCGCCGCTGGTCGCGCTGTTTCCGCTGTTCGCCCTGATGCTGAGTCTGGTCTTTCTGCGCAACGAGCACCTTCCTGTCGTGGGTCTGCTGGGCATCGTGGTGAGCGTGGCCGGCGTGATCGTGCTGCTGGTGGCGCCCTGATCGCGCCGGGGAGCCATGCTATGGTCGCGCAATACCTTGCCCGTCGCGCTGCCCAGGAGACCGTCATGCCCGCACCGATCGCCATTCGCCTCCATCCCAACGACAACGTCGTCGTGGCGCGCATGGACATTCTGCCCAATACCAAAGTCGAGGGCGATGTCGCCGCGGCTACACGCGTGCCGCCGGGGCACAAGATCCTGACGCGCGCCGTCCGAAAGGGCGATCCGTTGCGCAAGTATAATCAGATCATCGGTTTTGCCACCGACGATCTGGCGGCAGGCACGCACATCCACACGCACAACTGTGTCATGGGGGACTTCGAGCGCGACTATGCGTTTTGTGCCGATGCGCAACCGACCCAGTACATCGCACCGGCCGCGACGTTCATGGGGTATCGCCGCGCCGACGGCCGCGCTGCGACACGCAACTACATCGGCATCGTCACCACGGTGAATTGCTCGGCCGCGACCAGCCGCATGATCGCAAAACATATAGAGCCGCTGCTCGCGCAGTATCCCAACATCGACGGTGTGGTGCCGCTCACTCACGGCGGGGGTTGCGGCATGGCGGCGTTGGGCCTCGAGATGGACGTGCTGCGCCGCACGCTGGCCGGCTACACGCGCCATCCCAACATGGCGGCGGTCGTCGTGCTGGGCCTTGGCTGCGAGACCAACCAGATCTCCGGCCTGATGAACGCCGAAGGCCTCAAGGAAGGTCCCCGGCTCATTCCGATGGCGATCCAGGACGAGGGCGGCGTGTCCAAGACCGTGATGCGCGCGGTCGCGTTCCTGAAGGAGTTGCTGCCCGACGCCAATGCGCTGAAGCGCGAGCCCGTGCCGGTGAGCGAGCTCATTCTTGCTTTGCAGTGCGGCGGCTCGGATGGCTACTCCGGCATTTCCGC
>SXGR01201005.1_pt1 | contig 11824 bp, 15 predicted proteins | sample 3174711 | NCBI WGS metagenome assembly SXGR01 (sample SAMN11356860, study PRJNA531348) | freshwater metagenome | isolation source: freshwater sample F1-60 | place: China: Fuxian Lake, Yuxi | collected 2017-12-25
GAGACCCAGAGCGTGGCGCCACTGATGGTGCCTTCGACGGTGAGCGTGCCTGAGGATGTGAGGGTCTTCTCTGCGTGGATTACGGCACCGGTGAATGCATTCACGACCTTCAGTCCGATCGTAGCCGATAAGCCATTCGTGACATTGATCGTCAGCGCCCCGGTCATCGTGTCGCCCTGCTTTTTCACATAGCGGGCATCACCGAGCGTGAAAACATTTCCCGTTCCAAAGACCGTATTCAGATCAGTCGAACAAGAGAACTGCTGCGTGGAGGAATTCCATACGAGCTTCTGTCCGGCTGCTGAGCATGATGTCAGTCCCGCTCCTGAAAAAGCCGATGCAGCGTAGAGACGAGCGCCGGAGAAAGAACCGAGAACTTCAAGCTTGGCTTTTGGAGTGGTGGTACCGATACCGAGTGAGCCGAGCACGTAATTTGTATTCCCGTTCATCACCGTGAGTGCGGCTCCGGAGATGGTTCCGACGACATTCACGTTATTTTTGAAACGCGAAATACCGGTAACGGTGAGTGTTCCTGACGAGGAAAGACTCTTCTCGGCATGCAGGACGGAGCCCGATGCGGCACCCAAAATCCTGAGGAGAATCGCACCGGTATAGCCGCCGCGGGAATTGAGGACGAGAGCACCCGTCATCGTGTCGCCCGCTTGATTCACGTAACGTTCGTCGCCGCTGTTTTGCGACAACCCCGTGCCGACAGTATTGTCATCCGACCAACTCAGTTGACCGGCTGCATTGGTCTTCAATACTTTTCCGGATCCGTTCCCGTCGGAACCGGGGAAACTGTAACTCACGCCGTTGAACGTAACCGTGGAATTGAAACGTGCATTGCCATCGAAGATGGCGGAGCCCGTCACGGTGAGCAATCTCTCGGCATGGATGACATTGCCGGATGCCGTCCCCGACACACTGAGGCCGAGGCCGTTGTAGGTAATCGACAGAGCGCCGTTCATGGTATCCCCCGTCACATTCACGTAATCCTCGTCTGCGGTTGTCGCGGACAGTCCGGATGTTGTTGTTGTCGTGGTGGTTGTCGTTGTTGCTGAAGAGGATCCCCCCCCGCCGTAGCGACGTTCGCCATCCACCAACGAGCTCGGTTTTCGACCGCCACCTCCCGTCATCACAGTCGTCGCTTCCGCTCCTGCGGATGGACGGAGTGCTGGCAAATTTCTCCAGGAAATTTGTCCCCCGAAGAACATGAGAACCTGCCCTTCCCTCGGCACACCGAGCGATGCAAAGAGTCCGCTGGATCTGCTCTCCGCACGCCTTGCAGCATTCGATAGAACAGTGCTGCCGGGAGTTGCATGCGTTTCCGATACGTCGCGATTCGGTACATCATCAGGAATAACGAAGCGAGTAATGCGTCGCCATACATGATCGTCGGTGTTCACCCATGACGGCTTCGGTATCGATTCCGACAACTCTGCTGCATCAACGATATTTCCCGATGATTGCACGCCTGCAGACTTGCGCTCAAGTGCGATCTTCTTCGGAGCAGCTGTTGCACCAACCAGTGAGTACGTCAGGACGACAGCCACGACAAGGACTGCGAGTGCAAGACCTGTCTTCAGCCTTCGGGAAGTAATTGATTGCATTTGTGTATGTTTGTTTTTCGCGCACGCTCTTCTATGTGCATGCGGAAAATCCAAGTATCTTAGCACATTTTTGACATTTTTAGAATGGTCTTATGTGTTACTGGTAATTATAAAAGGCACTATGTCAACTATGAAAATCCAGCGGACTTTCTATGGTACGATTCGTACATGAGCATCGATCTCCAATCCATTCGTCCGTTCCTGAACGCAACCCTCGACACCACCGATTTCAAGAATCTCGGAGAAAAATATGTCGGCAAGGTCCGCGATGTCTACTCGCAGGACAAACGCAGCATCCTCATCGCGACCGATCGACAGTCGGCCTTCGATGTCTCGTGGTGCACGATCCCGCTGAAAGGTCAGGCCCTCAATCAGCTCAGTGCCTGGTGGTTTGAGCAGACGAAAGATGTGATGCCAAACCACGTGATCGCCGTCCCGGACCCGAATGCGACTGTCGTTAAAAAGCTCTCGATGTTCAAGGTTGAAATTATCGTTCGCGGCTATCTGACGGGCTCAACGGGTACATCCGCATGGGTGAACTACGCAAAAGGCATGCGCAATTTCTGCGGGAACACTCTCGCAGAAGGCATGCTGAAAAATCAGAAATTCCCGACTCCCATCATCACCCCGACAACGAAAGGTGAGACCGATGAACTCATCGATGCAGCCGGAATCGTCGAACAGAAATTGACCACGAAAAAACAATGGGAAGAAATTTCCGACCGTGCCTTAGCACTCTTCAAAAGAGGCCAGGAGATTGCGGCAAAGCGAGGTCTTATTCTGGTCGATACGAAGTACGAGATGGGAGTCGATGAGGAAGGAAACATCCTCGTCGCGGACGAAGTGCACACGCCGGATTCCTCTCGGTACTGGGTTGCAACTTCCTACGAAGATCGCATGCAGAAAGGCATGGAACCGGAGAGTTTGGACAAGGAATTCTTCCGGCTCTGGCTTCGGGGGCAAGGGTTCGACTACGGCAAGCCGAAGCCGATTATTTCGGATGAGGTCCGACTTCAGCTCGCAGCGAAATACATCGATCTCTACGAGCGCATCACCGGTGAGGCATTTGTGCTTCCGGAGACGACGGATGTGATCAGAAGAATTGGGGAAAATTTGTCACGGTATAAAATGTAAGGTGTGGTAGGTACGGTATGTTTGGTAGGTTGGGTACGTGTTTCACGGGATCAGATTTTTTGTGGAAAAAACCTACCATACTTACCCAACCTTCCATACCTTCCGTACTTCTTACTTCGGCCTCGATATTTTCTGCACCCGTTTCATATCCAACTTCCAACCGACGCCTATTTTGTGAGTCTCACGAAAACCCGGATTCACTTCGAGTGCATACTGAGAAAGGGCCGCTGCCTCATATCGCGGACAAGGATCTGCGGTGCAGGGCACCATTGAAGCAACGTTGACGAATTCACCCTGCTGATCGAAGTACAAAATCTCGAGCGGTATACGCGTATTCTTCATCCAGAAAGAGAGCATTTCCGGCTCTTTGAAGACGAAGAGCATCCCCTTCCCTTCTTCCAGAGCATCCCTGTCCATCAGCCCTCGGTCTCTCTCCTTCGGCGTATCGGCGATCTCCACCAGAACGGTGACTTTCTGCGAACCGTCATACGATGAGAGAGACAGTTCTTTCGAACCGCAACCCGCAAGTGCCAGGGTGCAAAAGGCGATGGGGAGAAATTTCTGAAGTTTCATAGAAAACAGTGAACGAGAATACTTTAGTAATTTTAGAAATTCTGTCAACCCCTGAGCTGCTCAATCATTTTTTTGCGATCTGCACTCCTGAAGATCGCACTTCCTGCAACAAGATTATTGACGCCCGCTTCCCTTGCAAGGACCGAAGTTTGAGCATCGATTCCGCCGTCAATCTGGATCATGAGTGCTGGGAATTTCTTACGGATCTCTCGGACTTTCTCGAGCACCGAGGGAATAAATTTCTGTCCTCCAAATCCCGGGTGAACAGACATGATCAGAACAAGATCAATCTCACCGATCACGTCGTCAATTGCAGAAACCTCCGTATCCGGATTCAGTGCGATGCCGGCAGTGGCACCCGCCTCATGAATGGCTTCTATCAGGGCTTTCCTTGCCTTCGTCTCGAGAACCGCTTCCGCATGAAACGTGATATTACTGACACCCAGTGCGGCAAATTCCGGCACTCTCGCTGCAGGATTATCGACCATGAGGTGAACATCGAGCGGCAACTCAGTTTTCAGTGTTTTCAGAACAGGCGCACCGAAACTCAAGTTCGGTACAAAGTGTCCATCCATAACATCGATCTGCAACCAATCAGCCGACGCAACAGAATCCACTTCGTTCTGCAGATGCGCGAGGTCGGCCGAGAGAATGGAGGGAGCGATGATTGTTTTCATTGCTCTGCATCAGGAAATTGCTTCAGCCTCCTCTCGTGCCGGCCACCTTCAAACTCTGTTGCAAGAAAGATGTCCACCATCTCACACGCAAGCTTCGCTTCGGTCACTCGGCCCCCAAGACTCATGATCTGCGCATCGTTATGCTTGCGGCCCATCTCGGCATCCCAAAGACTCACGCAGCGCGCACACCGAATTCCATGCACTTTATTGGCCACCATCGCCTCTCCGTTCCCGCTGCCACCGAAGACGATACCTTTGCAGCCGTACTCAAGAACCGCCTCGGCGGCCTTGCGGATGATCGGAGGGTAATCAATGTCTTCCTCTGAGAACGTCCCGCAATCGACGACATCTATTTTCCTTGCAATCAGGTGCGCCTTCACCGCTTCTTTCAGGAGATATCCCGCATGATCGGTGCCAAGAACGACGCGCTGAGGTGACTTCATGACGGGAGTATAGAGAATGAATTGAGAGACAACCAAGAGAACCGTACACTTGGGTCATGGCGAAAAAATTTTTCATCGGGGCGAATTGGAAAATGAATGCTGCGCCAGTTGGATGGGATGCATCCGATTCTGCGTATGTTTCTACAAGTAATTCGGAAGTCGTCGTTTTTCCATCCACTCTCGATCTGCATCGTTGCATGGAGCGAAAGCTGCGTTTCGGCGCTCAGTGTGGAAGACATGAAGCATCAGGCGCCTTCACGGGAGACATTGCGATGCAGCAACTGAAAAAGATCGGCTGCAGTCACGTTCTCTGCGGTCATAGCGAGAGGCGGGAGCATCATCATGAAACGGATACGCATATTGCACTGCAAGTGCAGGTGGCTCTTGCAAGCGGTCTCACACCCGTTCTCTGCATCGGAGAAAACGCCGATCAGCGCGAGATGGATGAAACGGAAGAAGTCTTAGCGGAACAATTGCTGCATTGCGCCTCGGTACAAGGCATGATTATTGCGTACGAGCCTGTCTGGGCAATCGGCACGGGGGAAACACCGACACCGAAAGAAGTAAGCAAGGCACACACATTCATTCGTTCGCTTCTGAAAGATAAGAAAACGAGGATTATTTATGGCGGATCGGTCACAGGCGACAATGCGGCAGGATTTTTTGCAGAAGAAGAAGTCGACGGCGCGCTCGTCGGCGGAGCGTCACTCAAGCCGGAGGAATTTCGGAAGATAGTGGAGGCGGCAAGGAAATAGAAGGATGATTGCTCGAATACGCGCGAAGCATCGCGCTCCCCTTGTTGCAGAAATTTTTGTCATGGTGAGAAGCACCTCAGTGCGTCTCGAACCATGACAAAGGGAGCGGCATGCTTGCCGCGTTTCCCAGAAAAAATCTACACCCTCACCCACCTCCCACTCCCCACATTCTTCACAACCCCTCGCAGCTCCAACATCGTCAGCGTTGCATTCAGCACGGCCGCATCCAACTTCGCCTTCACCGTGAGTTCGTCGAGATCAATCGGCATGGTTGTGAGTGCACCGAAAACGGCTTCCTCTTGCTTATTTTCAGCAACGAAAGACGACTGCGTTTCTCCTGATGCTTCGGTTGCATGCCCCATCCCAAGCTCGCAGAGGATATCTGCGGCATTCGTCACGAGTTTCGCCGATCCCCTCTGAATGATCTGATGACAACCGGCGAAATTTTGATCAAAGATGGGGCCGCACACGGCGAAGACGTCGCGGTTGTAATCGAGAGCCAAATCAGCCGTGATCAGCGATCCGCTTTTCAGAGCCGCTTCGATCACCACCGTCCCAAGCGACAACCCAGCAATGATTCTGTTGCGGGCGGGGAAGGTGAATTTATCGGGCTGAATGTCGAGCGCAAGCTCGGAGAGAATCAGGCCCCCTGCATTCACGATGTCATCCGCAAGATGAATGTGCGCCTTCGGATACATCGTGGCGAATCCATGCCCGAGAACCGCTACAGTCTTTCCTCCGGCGCGGATCGTCTCCCTCGCGACCTCCGCATCGATCCCGGCTGCAAGACCGCTCACCGTGACAATTCCTGCCTTTATAAGGGGAGGGACGATGTGTCCTGTCACTCGCTTGCCGTAATCGCTCATATCGCGCGTACCGACCAAGGCAAGGCAAGGCTGGTTCAAAATCCCAAGATCTCCTCTCGCATAGAGGAATACAGGGGCATCCGGGATATTCAGAAGAGCTGAGGGATACGCTTCATCTTCGATCGTGAGTAGCGTCAGTCCTCGCTTCAATAGTTCCTTCTGATGTGCCTCAGGATCAAATTCCTCAAGCCGATTCATCGCGTTCATCGCCGTATCTTCGCGTGCACCCAGCTCACGAAGCATCTCGAGAGAAACATGATCAAGGGCGTTTTCCAGAGTGTTGAATTTTTCCTTCAGCACATCGTATCGCTTGCGCGAGAGCACATTCATCCACGACCAGCGAAGAGAGGTGTTGAGGTCCATATCCGCGAGTATAGCGGGCAGAAGAAAGGGTGAAATGATCGGAGATGCTTCACTATTGCCAAACAGAGGGTTCTTCGCGAGAATACGCGCTGCACAGTGATCTTTTCAGCGACAGAACACTTAAGAAAACCAGGCAATATGCCGACGTAGCTCAGCTGGTAGAGCATAGGTATCGTAAACCTAGGGTCACCGGTTCGATTCCGGTCGTCGGCTCCACATTTCATTGCTTTCGAAGAACGAGCGATCTAGCATTGTTTTCTATGGCAGGCGATATCACCAACAAAATGCTTCTTGAGCACATGCAAGGAATGAAAAGTGAGCTACAAGAACAAATGGCAAGGATGCAGATAGATCTACAAGGACAAATTACGAATCAGACAGGTGAAATGCGACAAGGATTTTCGGATACCAGAAAAGACATTCAAGCGCTTCAGGAGGATTTAGAAGCCACTATGCAGATGGTCGGCAAGCATGACACCAAACTTGCTCGCTTATAGAAGGAGAATAATGTTTTTCCATAGCAAAACACATCTCCCCTCTCTCGCAACATACGAGTCGTGCGTCGGAAATGATTTTCTGTTATACTGATCAGATTCGCCTGCCCACCGAAGCACGTAAGCGCAGGCGGGTAAAAAAATTACACAAACACTCACACCCAAATCTCATGTCGATCGAAGCCTGCATTGCCCATGCGATCCACAAGGATCTCGATATCATCGAGGCGCTTCCGGAAGTCTATGAACTCCCGATGGAGCAACTGGAGCTCCATATCGACCGCTACATTCATAGCCTTCAGCAGAACCTCGTAAAGGCCATCAAGACGCTTGGAGAGCCCTACATCAAGGCAAAAGATGCCGCAGGACTTTGCATCACGTGTCTGCGATCGGGAGTGACGCTCCCTCCTGAAATGATGCTCAAGATGTGCCAGACGATCCTGCAACTCAACGCCATCGAAGCACGCTTCATCGCAGACAATGCGGAAGGCGCGAGCGTGTATTACATGAAGCTCATCATTTCTGAAAAAGAAGTAAGAAGTATGTAGTAAGAAGTAAGAATCAGAAAAACCACACGCTGTCTTTGCATGCAATTCTTACTACGTACTTCTTACTACTTACTACTATCTCTTAGCAAACTGCGGTGCCCTTCTCGCTCGATGCAATCCCGGCTTCTTGCGTTCTTTGATGCGACTGTCGCGACGAAGGAATCCCGCCTGCTTGAGCATCGTTCGTAGTGCCGGATCCATAAGGACGAGTGCGCGACTGATCCCGAGGCGAATCGCATCACTCTGTGCAACCTTGCCACCACCTTCCACAAATGCCTCGATATCGACTTTCTTTGCCTGCTCACTGAGTGACAGAGGAGAAAGAGCATTTTCGCTGTGCGTCGAAAAGAAATACTTTCCCATCACGTCACCGTTCACCGACACCTTGCCGTCGCCTTCCTGAAAGAGACGCACGCGCGCGATGGCGCTCTTGCGCTTGCCGAGGCCGTAGTAGAAAGGACGAGAAGTTGCCATTGCTACGAGAGGGGAAGTGAAACGGGTTTCTGGCTTTCATATTCGTGCTCCGTTCCTGCAAACACATGGAGCTGCTTCATGGTGTGATCTCTCGTTGCGTTCTTCGGCAGCATGCCGCGAACGGACATCTCGAAGGCTTTCGTCGGATCTTTCTCATTCATGCGCTTCAGGGTCGTCTGACGGAGATGCCCAAGGTATCCGGTGTGCCTGTAGTAGACCTTCTGCTCGACTTTCTTGCCCGTGAACTTGAGTTTGGAAGCATTCAGAACAATCACATGATCTTTGGCCGGATAGTGAGCGACAAACGACGGACGATGACGACCTCGCAGCACGTTCGCCACCTTCGTGGAGAGCCTGCCGAGGACCTGGTCCGTCGCATCGACGACGTACCACTTCGGATTCTGGGCCGGCTTTGGAAAGGAAGTTTTCATGGGCAAGTGGAATTCGGAACTATTTCTTGGAAACGGCAGATTTCTTCTCGGTCTCGACAACCTTCTCGGGCTCGACTGCATCGATGAGGATGAGGTCTGCAAGAAGTGCTCCATCACCTCCTCTTGTTCCAACCGGAACGACGCGGGAGAAGCCCGAGGAACGCTTGGCATAGCGCTTCGCAAGGACTTCCATCACTTTGCGACAAGCATTGGTATCGAAGACGTACTGGTTGATCTTGCGAATGGCGAGATCTTTCTTCGGGCCCTTGCCGATCGTAATGACGCGATCGACAACACCCTTCACCACCTGCGCGCGCTTCTTGGTCGTGCGGATCCTCTCGTAGAGCAACACGGACGTGACCATGTTCTTGAGCATCAGTCTGGACTGATGAGGTTTCCTGGCGAGCCGTTTACTGTGATTGCGATGACGCATAAGGGACAGGCAGTGTAGCTTATTCTTGGGTTAAGAGAAGGTTTCTTGTTGCAAGTGTCGCTTTCACCTCATCGAGGGCTTTGCTGCCGAAACCACGGAAGTTGCTGAGGGTTGCGGGAGAGCACTTCACGAGCTGCTCGATGGAACCGACGCCCGCATTGATAAGTGAATTCAAAGTCCTCGGGGAGAGGTTCAAAATCTCGATCGGCGTGTAGCTCTCCTTGGAAGAGGAGCGGTCGGCCTCAGGCGCAACCTGGCTCGTTCGCGTGAAATCAGCCATAAACTCCTTCTCGACCGTCTCCTGATCCAGACTGAAGAAATTGAAGTATTGGGAAAGGAGCTGGCTTCCGAATCGAACGGCCTCATCTGAAGAGAGAGAGCCGTTGGTCATGACTTCCAGCACCAGCTTCTCGAGGTTCGTGCGCTGACCGACACGAGTGGGCTCCACCTCGAAACGAACGCGTTCGACGGGGCTGAAAATAGTATCGATATGGATGAGACCCGGCTCGTTTCGCTTCTTGTTGAGCTCCGAAGCCGACTGATACCCGACTCCTTTCTCGACCGTCAGATCCATCTTGATGGACCCTCCCTTCTCGAGACGAAGAATTTCGAGATCCGGATTCATGATCTCGATGTCGGAACTGACCTTGATGTCCCCTGCCTTCAGAACTTTCGGGCCCTTGCCTTCGAGCGTCAAAACCTCGGAGTCCTTGTGATGCTTCTTGAGCTTGACCTGCTTGATGTTGAGCGCGATGTCGAGCACAGACTCACGCACACCCTTCAGAGTGGCGTACTCATGGTTGGCTCCGTTCACGCGAATGGAGGTGATGGCGGCACCGGGAAGACTGCTTAAGAGGATGCGACGAAGTGCGTTTCCAAGCGTCATGCCGTATCCCGGAGGCAACGGACCGACCGAGAAGATGACGTGTGAGGTGTCTCCCTTCTTCACCTGTACGTGCGTCACTTTCGGGAGTCCGATCTCTTCCTGAATGATGTGCATAAAAGGTGGTAGGAAAACTGATAAGGTCGAAAAATTAGCGAGAGTAGAAACCGATCACTTTGCGCATGTCGATGGATCCTTCGAAATGCTTCTCATCGGTGGGAAGTGCCGTCACTTCGAAACTGACGGTGGAAGCATCGGTCTTGATCCAGTCCGGCGCGGTATAGCGCTCTTTTGCCGTGAGGATCGTCTGAAACACCGGAGAAGACTTTCTGTTCTCGCGGACCTTCACCTTGTCTCCCACGTTCACTTTGTACGAAGGGATCGTAACGCGCACGCCGTTCACGGTGAACATGCCGTGCGACACGAACTGCCTGGCCTGCATGCGAGTCGTCGCGAATCCGGCGCGGAAGAGGGCATTGTCGAGACGGGATTCCAGAAGCGTGGACATCATGGCATCGGTCTGTCCTACTTTTCGGCTTGCCTCAGCGTAGATCGCACGCAATCTCTTGTCATGAACACCATACATGTACGCGACTTTCTGCTTCTCGAGAAGCTGCTTTCCGTACTCGGAAATCTTCACTTTTCCTGTTCGGCTCGCAGCTTGCATGCCGGGAGCGTACGGCTTCTTCTGGAGGATACGATCGTACTTGTCAGCTCCATAGATATTCACCCCCTGTCTTCGTACGCGCCGTGCTTTTGGACCTGTATATCTCATTGATGGGTGGAAAAAAGAAGAAGGTAAAATTAGACACGTCTCGGCTTGCACTGTCTGCAACCTCCGTGCGCGATCGGCGTCGTGTCGATGATCGCATCGAAGTTGAGTCCCGCCACCTGCAGTCCGCGGATCGCCTGCTCACGACCGGGGCCGATGCCCTTCACTTCGATCTGGAGCGACTGGATCCCGAACGACGTCACCATGCTCATGGCACGCTCTGCAGCGACTTTCGCAGCATAAGGCGTGGACTTTCTTGCACCCTTGAATCCGGAAGACCCGGCACTCGCCCATGCGAGTACCGATCCGTTTGGATCCGTGATCGTCACGATCGTATTGTTCTCGGTGGCACTGATGCATGCCCTGGCCTTCGGAACGCTGCGACGAACTTTCTTCACCTTTCGCTTGCCTGCAGCAGGTGCTGCAGCTGCAGCATCGGTCTTTGGGGTCTCGAGAGAAGCGAGAACCTCTGCCGCTGTTTTCCTGGGAGGAGTGATGTCAGCCATAAAGATTTAGGTCTTGGTAAGGGTGGTGCGACCGGAAAGACCCGTCTTGCGCTTGCCACGCTTGGTTCTGGCATTGCGCCTCGAAGTCTGGCCGCGCACGGGAAGCTTTTTCTTGTGACGATGTCCTCTCCACGTTCCGATATCCTGCAAACGCTTGATGTCCAGCGATACCTTGCGCACAAGGTCTCCTTCCGTCGGGATCTTCTCAACGAGCGTGCGGAGAAGTCCTTCTTGCGTCTCTGTCAGCTTATCGGCAACGGTTGCAGGGTCGATCTTGGCGCTCTTGAGAAGAGTCCTCGCCATCGGACGCCCAACACCCTTGATCGCAGTCAATGCGATTTCGATGCGCTTTGCGCCGGGGAGAACGACACCGGAGATACGGACCATGGGTACGAGGGATGAGAATGGAGAAGTATTAGCCTTGGCGCTGCTTGTGCCTTGGGTTCTTGCACACGACACGATTCACGCCTTTGCGTCGCACATGCTGGCAAAGGGGGCAACGTTTTTTGACGGAGGGGCTGACTTTCATGATTGAGGAGTAACTGGGGGGATGGGTGCCTGAGGTACGGCGACCTTGGGGGCGGCCTGAGCCGGAAATCCTGCCGGATCATCGGTGCGAAAGCGGTAGACGATTCGACCCTTCTGAAGATCGTAAGGGGTCATCTCCACTCGCACCCGATCACCGGGGAGAATACGCACCTTGTTGACGCGCATGCGTCCTGCGAGGTGACAGAGAAGTGTATGATCTTTCGCTTCTAGTGAAGTAATTCGGACCTGGAATGTGGTGTTGGGGAAGCACTCTGTAATGACGCCAACAAGCTCGATCACATCCTTGGACACCGAAGCGAGAGAAAGAAAGTAA
>SXGR01266845.1_pt1 | contig 11824 bp, 10 predicted proteins | sample 3174711 | NCBI WGS metagenome assembly SXGR01 (sample SAMN11356860, study PRJNA531348) | freshwater metagenome | isolation source: freshwater sample F1-60 | place: China: Fuxian Lake, Yuxi | collected 2017-12-25
GCAGTCCTGCTGTTGCTGCTGTTGGTCTCCGGTCTCGCCGGGCCGGCGGCGGCGCAACGCGATGACTCGGCGGCCCTGGCAACGCGCCTGGGCGGCTCGTGGTACGGCCTGATCGACTCCCCGGACCGCCCGCCGCGCTACCTGGAAATCCTCGGCATCGCGGCCAACCGTGGCGGCGGCTACACCGCCCAGGCGGTCTTCGGCTGGGGCGACGGCACGGTCAGCCTGACCCCGGCGACGATCGCCACCGGTGCCCGGGCGACGTCCCTGTCGCTGACCGCCGGTACCGGCGCGCGGCTGCAGATCGAGTTCGGCGACAAGGGGGCTGCGGGGACCTACCAGCCGGCGGGCCAGCCGGTGCGGCCCATCCGCTTCGAGCGTTTGCGCGAGGCGGTCAACTACGGCGCCCTGCTCGGCGTGTGGCGTGCCCAGCGCGGCGGTGAGACGCGTCTCTTCGATGTCAAGCGCGTGCTGACCGGCGGCCCCGGCATCCTGCTGGCGGTGGCGCAGATCGGCTTCGAGGAGAAGCCCGAAGAGATGCGGCAGCTCGTGGCACCGGTGAAGGGTGAGCCGGCGGCGGCGCAGATTGCCTGGAGCACGGCGGAAACGGCGGTCGAGCTCAAACGCAGCAAGGCCACCGAGCTCACGGGCACGTTCCGGCACGCCGGCAGGACGGACAAGATCGCCTTCAGGAAGACGGCGGCACCCGCGCCTGCGGCAGGAACGGGTAGCGAGATCGGCCAGCGTTTCCCCGACTTCAGCCTGACGGCGATGGACGGCACGACCGTGCGGCTCAGCGACTTCCGCGGCCGGACGGTGGTGGTCAACATGTTCCAGGCGTGGTGCGTCTGGTGCATCGACGAATTCTCGGTCTGGCGCGCTCTCCCCTCGCGCTACGGCGACAGGATCGTCGTCCTGCCGGTGGTCTACAACACGACCAATGCGGAGTGGATGCGGCAGAGCGCCGCGACCAAGCGTTACGGCGTGCCGATCTACGGGGCCGAGAAACCGCCGGTCAGCTTCCAGGGCATCCCGCGCAGCTGGGTCCTCGACAAGGACGGCATCGTCATAGACCGCATGGGCTATCAGGCCGCCCATGACATGTTCCCGCGCCTCGACAAGGCGGTCGCGGCGAGGTAGCGGCGCCCGTTTCTAGTCGGAGGGGGACGACGGGGACAAGGCCTTCTGCAGCGAGATCCGGCGATGGCCGGGCGGGCAGTCGTCGAGGACGGCGAAGGCCCGGTAGCCGAGCCGCTCGTAGAAGCCCGGCGCCTGGAAGCTGAACGTGTTGACCAGAGCGCCGCGGCAGCCGCGCCGCAGCGCCTCGGCCTCGGCGCGCTCAACGAGCTGCCGGCCGAGACCGGCGCCGCGCAGCCTCCCGGGCACGAAGAGGAGCTCGATCGACAGCCAGCCCCAGTCGCTGCGTCCCCACAGCCCGCCGACGATGCCGGCCCCTTCTTCCCGAATCAGGACGGCCAGGGGCCGCGCGCTCGAGGCGGGGGTGCCGTGCTCAAGGCTGAAGCCGTCCAGGCCGCGCAGGATCACCTCGCGGGCGGCGGGCTCCGGCGTGTCGGTGAGGACCAGATCGACGCTCATGCGCCGTCAGCCGGCGCGGCGAGGCTCTTGCTCATGAAGAAGCGGCTATGGCCGACCGGATAATCCTCCAGCGTGCCGAACACCCGGTAGCCGAGTTTTTCGTAGAACCCCCTGGCCTGGAAGCTGAACGTGTCCAGCCAGGCGTGACGGCAGCCGCGCCTGACGGCTTCCTCTTCGGCGCGCTGCATCAGCGTCGTACCGAGGCCGCCGCCGCGCCGATCCTCGGGAATGAACAGCAGCTCGACGAACAGCCAGCCAAAGGCGGTGCGCGCCCACAATCCGCCGGTGACTTCGCCCGAATCGTTGCGCACCAGCAGGGCGAGCATCCGCCAGCCGAGCGGGCCGGCCTGCGCGTCGTTGTAGGCGACGAGGTTCTTGAGCAGTACGTCACGCGAAGCCGGATCGGGCGTATCAGTGAGCTCGATCTCGCCGCTCACGCCTGGTCTCCGCCGATCCTCTCGCTCACCTTGATGCTCACCAGCCGCGACTTGAGCCAGCGCACGGCCAGCATGTCGATGACCGCCGCGCGCCGTGCCAGCAGCCCCAGCCCGTAGTGACTCGTGCCGTAGCTGCGCTCGCGGTTGCCCACCGGCACCTCGACCACGCGCGCCCCGTTGAAGGCCATGAGGATGGGGATGAAGCGGTGGAAGCCCTTGAAAAAGGGAATGCCGGCGAAGGCCTCGCGGCGGAAGGCGCGGTAGGTGCAGCCGGCGTCGGTGGCCGCGTCGCCCAGCACGCGGCGGCGGACGGCGTTGGCGGCGGTGGAGATCGCCTTCTTGAGCCGGGAATCGCCGCGCGCCCGGGCGGCGCGGCGCGTGCCGCACACACAATCGGCATCGACCAGGGCGGCCAGCAGCTTCGGGATATCCGCCGGGTCGTTCTGCAGGTCGGCGTCGAGGGTGATGATGAAGGCACCGCGCGTCGCCTGGATGGCGGTGTAGAGGGCCGCACTCTGCCCGCAATTGCGCTCGAGCCGCACGGCGCGCAGATGATTGCGCGAGGCGGTCAGCTCCCTCAGCACCTCCCAGGACCCGTCGCTCGAGCCGTCATCGACGATGACGATCTCGCTGGCGCGGTTGAGCGCCGTCATCTGCGCCTCGATCTGGCGCACCAGCTCGCGCAGATTGCCCGCTTCGTTGTGGCAGGGGATGGCGAAGCTGATATCGGGAGCGGCAGAGCTCATGGCTGGCGACAATGCTTGCAGGCGGGCGCGACCGCAAGGGCTCCGAATGGGCCTAAACAACGGGCCTCACCCTGAGGTGCGAGCGTCAGCGAGCCTCGAAGGGCGAGGTCGGCCAGACCAGAGACCGTATTTCCTATCTTGAGCGGCGAAAGGGCGAAGGTGATCAGGACAGGGTCAGACGCGGACACGATCCAGTCCGGCGGACGGCTATTGTTGTGGAGCCGGTATGCCAATCGTCCGATAGAAGTGCCCGAGATTGATCGCTTCCAATGGCGGCTTCGTTGCAAATTCCCGTCTCTTCGCCTCCGTGGCTGGCTGATCGATTTTCCCGTTTCTTATCACCACGCCGTAGACGTCGTTTGCGTAGTCCGGGGTGATCAGCTCGTTCACCACGTCCTCCAGGATTTTCTCGGGATCGCGCTCGAGCGGATTGCCGTAGCCGCCGGCGCCGGCCTGGATGTGCAGGAACTCGTCATCCCTGACCATAGGCACACTCGACATGGGGCAAACAGGCAAGAGCCGCTGGTTCGGACCCGGATTGATCACGTTCCACGATGGCGTTCCGGCAAAGCCGCCAGCGAGGCCATAGGGGCGGTGGTCCCGGCGGTCCGACCGCATGACGAGGACAGCTTCATCGGCAAGCAGACGATAGCCGCGCTGCAGGGCCGCTCCACCCCGTGCACGGCCAGGACCGCCGGAGTTCTGTACGAACGCATAACTGGTGATCTCGACAGGATGGCGGGACTCGAGAAGCTCGATCGGCGTATTGCCGAGATTCGCCGCCGGGTTGGAGATTCCTTCCTGCCCGTCATGGCGCGCACTGCCGCCCCAGCAGCCCATCAAGCCGCCCGAAACCATGAACGGCTTGTTGTTCCGATCACGCCCGGCGATATGAGGATTGTTCGATCCGCCTTCGTTGGCGGCAGGGATGCGATCGGGCACGACCTGCGAAAACGCCCCCATCAGCGTGTCGAACATGCGGAAACAGATGATGCCACGGGCGCCACAGGCGGCATTGTCGTGGGGGTTCACGACTGTCCCCTTGGGCGCCTTGACCGAAATGGCCCGCATATAGCCCTCACAGTTCGGTATCGCCCCTCCGATCGCACAGCGCACGGCCAGGTAAGACATGGCCCTTGTCGTCGGCATCGGTCCATTGATGGCCGCCTTGACCTGCGGGGAGGTTCCCGTCCAGTCGATCTCGATCTGGTCGTCGGCGATGGTAAGCGCCGCGCGGAAGCGGATCGGGGTCGGCTGCTCGCCGACACCGTCGACGAAGTCTTCGAAGGTCCATGTGCCATTGGGCAGCGCCTTGATCTCGGCGCGGATCAGGCGCTCGGCATAATTGTGGAGCTCCTCGGCATAGAGGCGGAAGGTCGAAGTTCCGTAGCGTTCGACGAGGTCGACGAACGCGCGCTCGCCACTGTTGCACGCCGCGATCTGCGAGCGGATGTCTCCCATGACATTGACGGGGGAGCGCGTATTGCGCTCGATCAGGCGGAAAATCGCGTCCACCGGCCGACCGCCATCGAACAGCTTGAGCGTCGGGATACGAAGGCCTTCCTGAAAGACATCGGTCGCATAGACCGCCATGCCGCCGGGAGCTATACCGCCGACGTCCTGCTGGTGCGCCAGCGTTGCAACAAGGCCCTCGATGGCTCCCGCGATGAAAACCGGCTTGACGATATAGAAGTCGGGTAGATGCATGCCGCCCGATCCATAGGGGTCGTTGAAGATGAAGATATCGCCGGGAGCCATGTTCCCGGCGTACGTCTTCATCAGGTTCTGCATGGCGTCGGGGAATGAGCCGAGATGAACAGGGGTGGTGAGTCCTTGCGCGATCGTCTGTCCGTGCCGGTCGCAGACGGCGGTCGAATAGTCCATCGAATCGCGAACGATGTTCGAGTAAGCGGCTCGCATGATGACGAGCGCCAGTTCGTCGGCGAGGGACGACAGCGCGTTCTGGATCACTTCGAGCGTAATCGGGTCCAGCCGAGTGGTCATCGATGAGCCCCTAGAGTGATGATGATGTTGTTATGTTCGTCGACGGTAGCATCGGCACCGGGCGGGACCAGCACTGTGGCATCGTACTCTTCGACGATCAGGGGCCCGGGTATCACGTGGCCGGCCAGTCGCGCCCGGGAGATGACCGGTGTATCGATCGTGCCGGGATCCGCACCGAAATAGGTTGGCCGCTTGGACGCCCCCGGATCCATCGTTTGTGACCAGCCCGCAAGCCGCTCAGGCAGCTCGTCCGATGGAACGGTCGCGATCACCCGGATGGCGACGAGCTCGACCGGCTCCCCTTCCGCCATGTGGCCGTAGGTCTTGAAATGCTCGGCGTGGAAAGCAGCCTCGATCTGGCCCGGGTCTGGCATCCCGCTGCTGGCGACGGGAACGGTCAGCTCAAAGGCCTGCCCCGCGTAGCGCACATCGACGAAGCGGGTCGTCACCACCCCCTCGCTGACGAAACCTTCGGCCGCGAGCGTCGACACCGCCTCGCGCGCCAGCTTGCCAAAGACTTCTGCCATGCGTTCGCCGGGAACCGCGCGGAGCAGCCCCGGCAAGGCCTTGACCAGCTCGTGGGCATGGTCCGAGACCAGCAGGCCGACAGCGCTCAACACTCCGGGAAACGGCGGAACCATGACGCGCTTCATAGACAGCTCGGCGGCGATGGAAGCGGCCAGAACAGGCCCATTGCCGCCAAACGCAATCAAGGTGTAGTCGCGGGGGTCGCGGCCGCGATTGGTGGATACCGACTTGACGGCACGAACCATGTTCGCGACGGCGACTCTGAACACGCCGAGGGCGGCGTCCGGTAGCGACGTGTTCAGGAGGCGCCCCACCTGACGCTCCACGGCTTCACGCGCCTCCGCCGGTTTGAGCTTCAGCGCGCCCCCGACGAGGTGATGCGGGTTGATGTAGCCAAGCGTCAGCAGCGCATCGGTCAGTGTCACGCGCTCTCCGCCCGTTCCGTAGCAGACCGGGCCTGGAATCGAGCCCGCGCTCTCCGGGCCGACCTTGAGCAGCCCACCCTTGTCGAACCAGACATGGCTGCCGCCGCCGGCGCCGATCTCCGAAACGTCGATGAAGGGCAGCTTGATCGCGTACCCGGCACCTTTGATCAGGCGGCTCGAAAGGTTGATCCCGGCACCGACCTCGTACTCCCCGGTCTTGGTCGGCAATCCGCTCTCGACGATTGCGGTCTTGGCGGTCGTCCCGCCGATGTCCAGCGTGATGACATCGTTCAACCCCGCCTGACCCGCGATCCGCGCGGCGGCGATGACGCCGGCGGCGGGACCGGATTCGACGAGATACGCTGGCTTCCTGATGGCCGCAGCCACGCCCATCTGGCTGCCGTTCGACTGCATGATGCTCAGTCGCCCGCCAATACCCAGGGATTCGAGTCGGCTCCGCAATGAGGCCAGATAGTTCTGCATCAGAGGACCAAGAAAGGCGTTCACCACCGTCGTGCTGGTGCGCTCGTACTCACGCATCTCCGGCAGGATCTCATGCGAACAGGAGACGAAGACGTCTGCCGGGAGGATGCCCTTCAGGATTTCGGCGATCCGGCGCTCGTGCGCGGGATTGGCGTAAGAGTGCAGCAGGCAGATGGCCACCGCCTCGACTTTCTCCCTTTTCAGGCGCTCGCCTGCCTGACGTACGGTGTCTTCATCCAGTTTCACTCGCACGGTGCCGTCGGACGCCAGGCGCTCGCGGACCTCCAGCCGCAGGCTGCGCGGGACGAGTGGCTTGGGCTTTACGTAGTGGAGGTTGTAGAGCTCCGGCACGCGGACCCGGCGAAACTCCAGAACGTCGCGAAAACCGGCTGTGGTGATCAGCCCGGTGCGGGCCCCCTTTCCCTCGAGCACTGCGTTCGTTGCCACGGTCGTCGCGTGCACCACCTCGCTGATCCGGGCAGGATCTATGGCGTGGGATGCCAGGAGCTCTTGCAGGCCCTGGCCAATGCCAAGGCTGTAGTCATCCAGCGTCGACGAGACCTTCTTTGCCATGACGCTGCCCGCCACGTCCATCACCACGATGTCGGTGAACGTCCCGCCGATATCGATACCGATGCGCAGGCTGTCGTTGTCGTGCTTGGTCATCGATCGCTAGCCCGTTTCCTCAACTTGGTTCAGCCTTGCGGCAGGTTTCTGAACAGCCACTCGCGAAACAGCAGATATTTCGGCGCGCGCGCGTGTTTGCCGGGGACGACCAGAGAACGCAGGGATTTTCGCATCCTCATGCTTCTCAGCGCGGGCGGGATGACCAGGCGCCCGCTCGCCAGATCTTCGGATGCAAGGAAATCCCCCTCGAGAGCGATGCCGATTCCCGACACGGCAGCCTGCAGGGCCAGCAGGATGTTGTCGAAACTGACGCGCGAGAACTCGGAGATGGGGACCTGGTGATGCGCCAACCAGTGCGGCCACGGAATCTCGGTGACCACCGACTCGATGAGCCTGAATTTGGCCAGATCCGCCGGGACCTTGAGCGAATCGCCGCCCTTGAGAAGGGCGGGGCTGCACATCGGCACGACATCCTCGGCCGGCAACGGCTCGACATGCATTCCGGCCCCGGTCACGGGCCCGTACTTGATCTGAAGATCGACCGGTACTGCAGGTGAATCGACGATCGGCGTCACAATCCGCAAGTCGATATTGGGGTGCTCGGCCAGGAACAGGGGCAGTCGCGGCGCCAGCCAGCGCAGGCCGAAGCTGACACCGCAGCGTACGGTGAGGCTCTCGCCCTTGCGATGGCGCAGCAGGCGGTGAGTTCCATCGTCGATGCGCTGATACGCCTCGTGGACCGAGCCATAGAACATGGCGCCTTCGGTTGTCAGCTTTACGCCACGACTCAGCCGGATGAACAAATCAGTGCCCAGGAAACTCTCAAGTGACTTCACCTGGTGGCTGACGGCCGACTTGGAGATGCCCAGCTCCCGGGCCGCGTCCGAGAAATTCCCGAGACGCGCAGCCGTTTCAAACGCAGCAAGGGCGCGCAGGGGCGGACGTTTCGTCATTGATAACCGTATCCGATCTTCCTCCATTTTCCAGCCGAACAACAGTTGAGTTATTTTAAACCCAGCATTCGAATTCTTGGACGCTGGCCAGAGATAAGGACAAACCTGTTTTCGTGACGCCGAAATAACTGCATGATGCCGGCAAGGCGAATGGAGGAGACGTTAATGTTCGATCTGCCAAAGGCACTGAGCGTCGCGGCCATCGTACTGGCCGGCATGGGCATCATCACGGCGGACGCGGTCGCGCAAAGCCGTCTGGACAACATTAAACGCGACAAGAAGATCGTGATCGGCGTCCGGGAGTCGACGCCCCCTTACGGGTTCACCGACAAGGATGGCAACCGGATCGGCTGGACGATCGACCTGGGCAAGGCGCTGAAGGGCATTATCGAGAAGAAGCTGGGCATGGAGCTGGCACTCGAGCTGAAGCCGGTCACGCCGCAAACCCGTATTCCTCTCGTCGTCAACGGGACGATCGATGCCTATTTCGGAAGTGCGGGAAAATCGATCGAGCGTGAAGAGGTCATCGATTTCTCGCTCATCACCAACGCCGTCTGCGTCAAGAAGCTGGTTGCCAGAAGCAGCACCATCCGCGAGACGCAGGATCTCGCCGGCAAGCGGGCCGGTGTGACGCAGGGCAGCCTCGAGGAGCGCCTCCTCAACACCATGAACCAGGACGGACGACTGAAGCCCCCGGTTCGCGTGGTGCCGTTCGACAAGCATTCGACGGGCTTCATCGCTTTAAGCCAGGGCAAGACAGACGCCCACGTAACGATGGACGATGCGCTGCTCACGCTGGCCGCGGCCTCGCAGAATCCGGCCGAATGGGAGGTGCGCGGTCCCGACATATTCTGCACCGTCAGCGGCATCATCGTTCAGGAGAACGATTCCAACTGGCGGGACATGATCGATCACTCGCTGTGCTATTTCATCATGAGCGGTGGCTACGACAAGCTGTACGCCGATTGGTTCTCCGGTCCGAACGCCAAGGCCGGTTACCAGCGCGAGCTGTCGTCAGAAGTCCGCTTCATGATCCGCAACCAGTGTCCCGACGGCTCCGAGCGGTTCATACAGGCAGCGGCGAAGTAGGCGGATTTTGGAGGGCCGCGGGCGACCCTCCGCCAGTCGGGGCCGACGTATACTGAAAGGGCTCGGCTCGCGCCGCGTTGGGGAGATTCGATGAAGGACGCTCGATTCGCCGCGCGCTTGAGCGGCGTGGGCTACTCTGGTTCTCACGCGCTGATCGGCAAGGTGCGGGCCCTGCGCCAGCAGGGGATCGACGTCATCGATTTCGGTCAGCAGGAGCCGCCGCCGCTGGTGGCCCGTACCGCCGCCGCCGCCGCGATCAACCTGCCATCCGCCGCATTTTACACCGATCCGCGCGGGACGATGGAGTTGCGGCGGACCATCGCCGCCAAGCTGGCAACCGATAACGGGATTGTCGCCGACCCTGAGTCGGAGATCGTGGTCACGATCGGCGCCAAGCAGGCCCTGTTCATCACGCTGCTCGCGCTCGTCGACCCGGGCGACGAGGTGCTGCTGGAAGATCCCGGCTACCTGGGATTCGAGCCGCTGGTCCGCTTGGCAGGTGCCACGCCCGTACCCGTCCCCTTGCACCCGGAGGATGGATTTCGCTGCGCGATCGGATCCCTGCGCAGCCGTATAACCCCGCGCACACGGATCCTGCTCCTGTGCACGCCGCACAACCCGACGGGGCGGGTGCTGCGGCGCGAGGAACTCGAGGCGATCGGTGCCCTCGCCCGGGAGTTCAACCTTGTCGTGATCATGGACGAGGCCTACGAGCATTTCGTCTTCGACGGCATTCGGCATGTCAGCCTGGCGAGCCTGCCCGGCATGAAGGAGCGCACGGTCACCGTCCAGACCATGAGCAAGGTCTACAACATGGCCGGTTGGCGGATTGGCTGGCTGGTCGCCCCGGCCGCCATCGCTCAGAAACTCCTCGCCATTCACACCCATGCCGTGACCTGTCCCGCGTCGATGGCCCAGGCCGGCGCCGAGGCGGCCATCCGGGCGCGTGTCGGCGAAGGCGACCGCCCCTTCGCTTCGATTGTCGAGAAATACTCGGCCCAGCGCGACGCCATGGTCGACGGGCTGCGGAGCATTCCGGGAATCTCGTGTGTCAGGTCGGAGGGCGGCTATTTCGTGTTTCCCGACTTGAAGGCCTTTGGTCTGACATCGGTCGACATGTCGACCTATCTGCTCGATACCGCCCATGTCGCCGCCACGCCGGGTTCGGTCTTCGGCGTGGCAGGAGAAGGCCATCTGCGCTTCGTCATCAAGTCGGACGTCGGGGTGATCAGGCGAGGTGTCGAGCGTATGGTCGATGCCCTCTCTCGGCTGCGCAAGCCGGCCTGAAGCCGTCGGATGGCGTAATGAGCCTGAACTACGAGTTCAACTGGGGAATACTCCTCGAGGATCCGCAGCGCGGCTGGATCGTCGAGGGGCTTGCTACGACGGTCGGCCTGTCCCTGCTGGCCTGGGTTTTCGCGTTGCTGATCGGCATCTTGGTCGGCGCCATGCGTATGACTCGATCGCCGTGGTTGAGATTTGCAGGGTCGGCCTATGTCGAGCTCTTTCGCAACATTCCCCTCCTTGTGCAGCTCTTCATCTGGTTCTTCGTCTTTCCTCTTCTGCTTCCGCGCGAATGGATGCTCGCCTGGAACCGGCTCGATCACGTTCCGTTTCTGACTGCGTTGATCGGACTCTCGCTTTTCATGGCGGCGCGCGTCGCCGAGCAGATCCGCTCAGGCATCTCCGCGATTCCGAAGGGCCAGTTCGACGCCGCGCGCTCAACCGGGCTGACTGGCGTTCAGACATACCGATTCGTCATCATCCCGTACGCATTTCGCGTGATGATCCCGGCCATCGCTTCCGAGTTCATCACCACGTTCAAAAATTCGGCACTCGCGCTCACCATCGGTGTGGCCGAGATCACCTATGCCGCCCGCTCCATCGAATCCTGGTCCTTTCGTGGCATCGAGGCCTTCACCGTTGCCTCGTGCACCTATATGGCGACGACGGCGGCGGTGGTCCTGTTCATGGGCTGGCTCGAGCAGAAGCTCAAGATCCCCGGCCTGATCGCCAGGCGTTGAGGACCGCTGAAAATGGACTGGTCTGTTATCGCCGACAACCTCCCGTTCCTGATGGCCGGGCTGTGGACGAGCGTAAAGCTAGCGGCTGTCACGATTGTCTTCAGCTTCCCGTTCGGCTCCCTGATAGCCATCGGGCGCCTCAGCAAGCGGCGCTGGCTGCGCTACCCGTCCGCCGCGCTGGTTAATGCGTTGCGCAGCAACCCGCTGATCCTCATCGTGTTCTGGTTCTTCTTCCTGGTGCCGATCCTGACCGGAAAGCCGATCGGCGACTTTCTGTCCGTGCTGGCAGCCTTCGTCGTGTTCTTCTCAGCGTATTTCGCCGAGATCGTCCGTTCCGGAATCCAGTCCGTCGGGCGCAATCAGATCCAGGCGGGACTTTCCACCGGGCTCACCTACAGCCAGAGCATGCGCCTGATTGTCCTGCCGCAGGCGCTGCGAAGCATGCTGCCCGCCCTGGTCACCGAGTGCATAATCGTCTTCCAGGGAACGACGATCGCCTATGTCGTCGGCATGAGTGAATTCCTGCACGCCACGTTTGTCGTGACCGAACGGACGGTGCGGCCGGTTGAGCTCTACCTGTTTGCCGCCGCCGTCTATTTCGTTGTCTGCTTCTCGGGATCGCTGATGGCCCGCAAGCTTGAGAAGAACATGGTGAGAGCCCGATGAGCCGCCCTCTGGTTTCCGTGAACGAACTCAGCCTCTGGTATGACAAGTACAAGGCACTCGACAACATCACGACGAGTTTCGAGGCCGGATCATGCGTCGTGATCTGCGGGCCCAGCGGATCGGGAAAGAGTTCCCTGTTGCGCTGCATCAACCGTCTTGAAGAGTTTCAGGAAGGAGATGTGATATTCGACGGAACGAGCCTGCGAAATTCCAGGGACCTACCCGGCGTGCGCTCCCACATCGGCA
>SXGR01218649.1_pt1 | contig 11821 bp, 14 predicted proteins | sample 3174711 | NCBI WGS metagenome assembly SXGR01 (sample SAMN11356860, study PRJNA531348) | freshwater metagenome | isolation source: freshwater sample F1-60 | place: China: Fuxian Lake, Yuxi | collected 2017-12-25
CGTTGTCGCTGCGCACGTGGTCCGGCACGCCGCGCGTGGCCATCAGCCACGAGAGCCGCTCCAGCACGTCGTCCGAGCCCAGCTGCCTCGCCACGTCGATGGCCAGGCACTCGCGCGTCCACTCGTCCACCACCACCAGGAGCCGCAGCGGCAGCCCCTCGTGCGTGCGGGCCAAGACGAAGTCGTACGCCCACACGTGGTCCTTCCGCTCCGGCCGCAGCCTCACGCAGCTGCCGTCATTCAGCCACAGCCTGCCGCGGCGAGGCTGTTTCCTCGGCACCGTCAGGCCTGCCTGCCGCCAGATGCGCTCCATCCGCTTGTGGTTCACCCTCCAGCCCTCGTTCCGCAGCATTCCCGTGATCCGCGGCGACCCGTACCGGCCGTACACCGATGCCAGCTCGACGATCCGGCCCGTCAGCGGCGCCTCGTCGTCCCGCACCCGCGCCGTGTATCGCTGCACCGCCCGCGGCTGCCCGAGCACGCGGCATGCGCGGCGTTCGCTCACCTCCGGGAGCGCACGCTGGACTTCCTCGACCGCAGCCCGGCGGCGCGCCGGGCTCAGAAGATTCCCTTGGCGGCCTCCCGCAGGATCGCCTTGTCGAGTTCCGCGTCCGCCAGCAGACGCTTCAGCCGCGCGTTCTCCTGCTCACGCCCTTCAGGCGCTTCGCCTGGTCGACCTTCATCCCGCCGTACTCCTTGCGCCAGCGGAAGTAGGTGGCGTCCGTGATCCCCAGCAGCTTGCACACCGCCGCCACCGTGCTTCCCCGAGCGAGCTCGACGTCCGCCTGCCGGAGCTTGTTGACGATCTCCTCGGCCTTGAAACGCTTGCCTGGCATGACCTGACCTCCTGAAATGCGCCGGATGCCAAAATCCGGCTTGGTACGGTTGCAGGGGGGAAGGTCACAACCGCGGCATCCGGGCGATGCGCCCGGAGCACGCTTCGGGGCGCTGGTCATTCGAGTTTGCAAGCGCCTTTTGCGTGTTGGGCGCCTAACCCCTTTGGGCGACCGCCCTTCGAAACCTGCGCCACCCCGAATGTAGGAGTTGCATGGGCGATACTATTCGATATGCTGTGGATGGCCGCGGAAATGCGGTGTTTACCAAAGGAGATCCCATGTCGAACGAAAAGTCGGTCCTTGCGCGCGTCCTTGAGGAAGTTCGTGCTGCGGAGGCGCATGCCGCGCAGACGACTGCCCACAATGTCTATGTGTCTGGCGTCTTTGAGGACGCCGCTCCCGCCTCCGTGCCACCGAAGTCGGTGCTGGCGAAGGTGCTCGACGAGGTGCGTGCTGCGGAGTCCCATGCCGCGGCGACAACAGCCCACAACACGTATGTTTCCGGGGTGTTCGAGCAGGTCGAAGGAAACTGAAGCAGCAGGTTACGAGGTCGGCAGGGGTCAGCCTACTTCGCTCTCCCTCACCCACCTAGGCGTGGATGTTGTTGCATGCGCATAGGAATCATCGGCGCACCGCGGTTGGATGAGCGCGCCAGAGTTCTTGACTCTTGGCTGCACGATGTCTTGTCGGATGATTGGGCGCGGATCAAGGACCAGTGGGGTCTGATCGGGTCTCCTTGCGAGATCGGGCACGCTCAAGCGTGGCGTTTTTTCTTGCCTGCTATGTACTCGGCGCGGCGGCTTGCGAGGCGAGCTGCTCCGGCTGATGTTTTCGAAGTCAAGTCGAGTCTCTCTCGAGCCCCTGTGTTGAGTGGGCGGGTTGGATGTTTGATCTCAATCGATCCGCACGAAGCGCTTCGCGATGATCTCAAGGGTGCTTGGCATCCGTCTCTAGAAGGCTTGCAGGTGGAAGTTGTTTCTCCGGTGGATCGCGAAAGCGCTCACGCCAACATCCGTGCGGCGCTTGATCTGCTGATGTGCGCCTCCCCTCCCTCCTTCGACCTGGTTTCGGGTTACTGCGGCGCGATCTCTTTCGTCGCGCCAGATCAACCGGCGCGTCAAGGGTTCTGTGTATCGACGACGAGCAAGTCCATTCCAGGCTTGGTCTACCTTTCGGCTGTCCCAACGATCCTCTCGGCAGAGAGCCTTGTGCACGAGTCGGCGCACTTGAAACTGGGACTGCATGAACTTGATTGTTCGCTATTCGTCGACCCGAAACATTTGGTGCGGACGCCTCTGAGGCCCGACCCGCGTCCAGTTTCCGGGTTGCTGCACCAGGTTTGGGTACTTGTTCACTTGCAAGAGCTCTACCAGGACCTGCTCCGAGACTCGTCTGAGATCGTTCGGATCAACTTCTTCAAGATCCGCGACCGGCTCTCCGCGCACTCGCGAGATCTCGTTGAGGGACTCCGTGTGATTCACACGGCGAGAGACTCCTTTACTGAGGATGGCTGGAGATTCGTCGAAGCTCTGGTGCAGCGCGCGGAGACCATGTGCCGTGCCGATTGACACTGTGGTCCTCAAGTGCGTCTCTCCCTGTAATCTCGCATGTACTTATTGCTATGAGTACTCCGCAGGCGATGAGACGTGGCGGCAGAAGCCAAAGTTCCTCACGCCTAGAATCGCACGGATGCTCGGGCTTCGGATTCGCGAGCTAGGCACGTTCCGTGATCTGCCCTCCTTTCGGATTGTGCTCCATGGGGGCGAGCCGCTGCTCTTGGGTGTTGAAAGGCTGGACGCGGTTGTTGCGGCGCTACGGCAGGCTGCGAGCGCGGTTAGGCTGAATGTGAGCGTCCAGACAAACGCAACCCTCATCTCGCGCGAGTTCTGCGAGTGGTTTTGCCGCGAGAACATCGCGGTCGGTGTGAGTGTCGATGGCGGGGCGAGTCACAGCGTGGATCGCGTTGACCACAATGGTCGTCAGGCGTGGGACAAGATCTTGCACGGTCTGAACACGCTTCGGCATTGGGCACCGGATCGGTTTGCGGGGATTCTCTGCGTGGTGAACACCTCGTACGACCCTCGTGAAGTGATTGACGAGTTGCTCTCGTTTGGAGCACCAACAATCGATTTGCTGCAGCCGTTCCTGAGCCATGATGTGGCCTCCGCAGCCCGCTTCGATCTATCTCGCCGCTTCGGAGATTGGATGGTCAAGGCTCTCCATCATTGGATTGAAGTCGGCAAGCCTGACTCGGGTCGGATTCGTGTCTTCGATGACGCGCTTCAGGCAGTTTGTACGGGTCATGCGTGCACGGACTGGTTTGGTCCACGACGAGTCTCGTACACGGTGGTCGACACGAGTGGCGCATACGATTTGCTTGATCAACTGAAGGCTGTTGGCGCGGAGAGCCATTCGATCCGAAGCCTCGGGGTGACCGTAATGAATCGTAGCATCGAGGAGGTTGAATTCTTGTCGCGAGACTTGCTTCGCCGCGGGTCTGGCGACTCGCTTCCGGACGACTGCCGAGGGTGTCGGTGGGATGCCGTTTGTGCCGCGGGGCACCTTCCTTCCAGGTACTCGCGCGAGAGAGTGTTCAACAACCCCTCGACCTACTGCGAGGGATTGAAGGCGATTCTCGACGAGTGTGCCCTAATCATGCGGCAGCAGGGCGCTCGCGTCATGGGGAGTCCATCGTGAACTGTCCACCGATCCGATCAGTCATTCTGAAGGTCGCGGCCCCGTGTAACATCAATTGCGGGTATTGCTACGAGTACAACCGCGGCGATGATTCATGGAAGTCGCGCCCAAAGCTGATCGCGCACGAAACGCTTGAGCGGCTTGCATTCCGTATTGCTGAGTACTGCCGGAAGCACGGGATCAAGGCGTTCAGCGTCAATCTTCATGGCGGCGAGCCCACGCTGCTTGGTCCAGCGGGGGTCGCGGAGGTGGTGCAAACGCTTCGCGCTGGCGCCTCCGGGATTCGATTGGATTTCGGACTGCAAACTAATGCCACGCTGATCTCACCTGCATTGATCACAGTGCTGCGCGAACACGAGATCCGCGTTGGTGCGAGTCTGGATGGAAGTGAACGGGCAAACCGACATCGCGTTGATCATCAGGGACGCCCAACTTGGGACAGGGCGGTTAGCGGAATTCGGCTGCTACGCGAGGCAGGATGCCTTTCTGGAATCCAGGCGGTGATCGACCTTGATTCGGCGCCAGAAGATGTTCTTGGACCGCTTGTGCAACTCGGGCCTAGCTTGATTGAGTTGGGTCAGCCATTCGGCACATACGACAATCCTCCTCAGTCGGGCGCGTACTCTCTTGGCGCCTGGCTCTGCGAAGCGTTTGATCTGTGGACCGGGGATTCCCGTCTCGCAAGAGTGAAGGTTCAGGTGTTCTATGATGCAATCCGTGCAGTACTTACGGGGCGCCCCGACTCCGAGTGGTTTCCCGGGCTTCCACCCGGCTACCTCGTGGTTGCGACCGATGGTGCTTACGAGGGGCTTGACACTCTGAAGGTCGTAGGGGACACCGGGCGAGTCCTCGGAAGCGGAGTATTCGACTCAACTATCTCACATGCGTTGGCGCATGACTCTATCGCGGCACGCAATGGTTCCGCGCAACTCTGCGAGTCTTGTAGCGGTTGCGGGATTGTCCGTTGGTGTGCCGGAGGCTATTACCCCACGCGTTTTGGCATGGGGAACGGCTACATGAATCCTTCGTTTTACTGCTCGGACCTTCGATTCTTCTTCATCCATGTCGCCACATGGCTGCTGGAACAAGCGGACGTTGACGCGGCTCAGAGGATTCGGATCGGCGAGCGGTTGGCGGCGCTCCGGGGTTCGTTTGTGATGCGCCGCCCAGAAACTCACCAATCGCCGAAACTGCAATTGACGCTGCATGGACGGCCCATCACTCCACCTAAATCCGAGGGTTCAGAGCGTGACTGAAGTTTCCGCAGTCTCGAAACTCCTTGGGTTTGAGCTACTGCCCTTGCAGACGAGGCTCGACACAATCGATGTCGCTCTGGGCTGGCGCCCCGCAGCGAGGGTGCTGATTCCGATCTACGGAGAGATTGAAGCGTTCGCCGCGAAGGTTCTGGAGTCCGGATGCATGATTTCGGTGGGGCGCGGAGTGAAACTCCAGCGCCGAGTGAGCGCAACTCAGTGCATCGATTGGTTCGAATCTCTGCCGGTGGCAGGCGGCACACATGGACTGGGACTTGAACGCATGTCGATCCTTTACATCGGGCGCTCCGAGACGGAGGCAGAGCAGGCTCGGGCGGCGGATGAATCGGGTGATGACGAGAGTTTTGGTCGTGCGCTCGGATACCCCCGCTGCTGCATGAGTTTCGTTCGAAACAGAAGTCGTGTGCCGTCAATCGCCGAGTGCTTCGAGTTGTACGCCTCCGACGGGTTTTATGAACCATGGACGTGGCCGTGCACATTGCAGTTCGATGCGGGGCTGATCCCCCATTTCCCCTGTTCGTCATCCTGCGGCGACTCACGAATCCTTGCCGAACAGCGCTGGAATCTGCTGCGCGAGGCTGGACGGTCGACCGATATCGACAGGCTTCGGCGGGCCCGTCGTGGAAAGTACTTTCTCGCCACCGACAACACTGTGGGGCGGGTGGATCCGGATGGGCAAGTGCCATCGTCCGCAAGCGCAACTGCTTTGCCAACGGGCGAGTTCCCATGATGACGAACTTGTCTCTTTTGGCTGGTCGGCTGCAGCGCCTTGGTCTTGATCAGCGGTTCGCGATGGACATCGGCTCAGTGGTGCTAGGCGTGCGTAAGCGTGCGTTGCTACATGTTCCCGAGCTGATTTCGCAGGGGGTACGTGAGCTTGCCGCCGAGTACGGACTCAAAGAAGTCGCATCAAAGCGTCTGATTCGGCGCGCAGATCCTGGCTCGCGCGAAGGGTTGCTCTACGACGCCGAAGCAGATGCGTGTCGGTCGGATGAGCAGTGGACCGAGATCTGGTTTGAGGCAGGCAATCTCTCCTCTACGCCTTTGGTACGGCCTCAAGGAGAGTGGGACCTCGGCTATCCGGACTGCTGCGTCGCGGCGTACGCTGGATCCAGAACTATCGCTGCGCACTACCGGCGGTTTCTGCGTTGCGAGGAGCGTGGGTTTTGGGAGATCAATCGGCTGAGCGCGGTCTTCTGTAATGGCTTCTTCATGCCTGACTTCTTCCCGTGCTCGCTCGCTTGCTCCGCAGCTGTCGAGTTCTCCAGAATGTTCCTCGCAGTTGCAGAGCAGACAATCGATATCCAGACCATCGACAAGTGGCGTTCTGTGATGCAGGGGGTCTTTGCGCTACACGGTGAAAGACTCTACTGCTGGCCACGATGGGAATGCGTTAGAGGAGTCCTTCAGGTCGACAACCAGACCGCCTCCAGCGTTGCGCTCGCGGAGATCGCTAGTGAGATCTCTCGCGCTGGGACCTCAGAGGTTGTTGTGCTACCGATGAGCCATTTCTTGCCGGAACTTGCGTTGGGGTCCTCATTTGAGCTTCGGGTGCGCTCCCTGGATGGCAGTGAGACGGCGCTCCCGAGCCGGTTGGGCGTCGCTCCGCAATAGTCCCCCGAGCCGAGGGATCGATGACTACTGACCTAACTGGCCTGAAAATCCTGTACGACGATGAGAGACGCGGAGCCCTTTCGGCAATCGCTCGATTGCGCGCGCTCGGCCCGGCAGCTCGGGTTTCTGGTGAGAGGGATTCGATTGAGCGTGTATCGCTCGATTGCGTTGAGGCGGTCTTGCATCTTAAGGGCCTCGAACCCGAGGCAGTGAGGTGCTTTCTCAGCGGCGCTGTAACCATGAGCTCGCTGGGAATCGACGTTGAGGCGAGTGTTTTACTTGATGTTTCGGGCACTGAATCGCAAGCCGTCAGTCTGCAACTGGGTCAACAACTGGGGGTTGATGACTGGGTGCCCCCGGCACTCGAGTCAGATCGATTCCGATCAGACGCCGGCAGGGCGTTGGAGTACATACGCGGTTTATGTCCAGAGGCAGCGCAAGTCACCGTGGGAAACAGTGGGTTGATTCTCCCTTATCAGTGTCCACCACCCGTGAGCGGAAGTAGTTCGGCGCTTCAGCTTCCTGGTGTTCTTTTGCTCCCAGCAGGGGTTCCTGCGCTCATCTTGGCAGAGTACTGGCTACACGAATGCCTACACAACGAGCTCTATCTGGCCGAGTGGTGTGAGGGAGCCGCCCCGGCCACCGCCGAAGCAACGTCAGATACCCCTTGGAGAGAGATGCGACGGCCTGCAAGCATGCTCCTCCATGGTGCTTTCGTGTTTTCGTGTATCGCGGCGTTCATGCGACGACACCGAAATGAGTATCAGGCGACATGCGGCGACTGGCACCTTTCGGCGACGCCAGCTCGGCGAATTCCGTACTCCTCCATTGACACAGCGATCACGATGCGTGTGACTCAGGTTGAGGAGGCTCTCCGCACGCTTCGCTCAAGCTCGGTTCTCTCGGTATTCGGTTGTCGTGTTGCTGATGCATGCCACCGCATCATCCGCGCCAGTTCCGCATGGTGATTGCTGGGGAACACGTTTCCGGGCACAGAGATCTGTATGGAACTCAAATCCGCCCATCTTCGAATGCTCGGAATTGGCAAATCCAAACAGATGACACCCACGTCGTGCGCATCCACATGTTCCACGCCGGACGATCCGTTGGCGTGGTCCATGCGACATAGCCAGCTGAGCTCCTCCGTTGCTTAGCGATTCCGTAGAAAGATCTCCAACAAATGGCCGTCTCGTATAGCGAACGGAAACCGAAGGGCCAGGCGATGGCCTCCGATGTTCTTCACGATGTCCCTCACTCGCGTTCCATCCCATGAAGCAGTCGATCCCGTGAAGTCGGGTGCGATTGAAAGGAAGCACCACTCGTTTGAGGGAAGCAGCAGCCGCAAGATCCGCTCAGCGTCGTCGGCAGGTACCTCCACAAGGCTGTCTTGTGCAAGTAGCAGGTCATGGGGTGGAGGCGCCGCGTGCGGCAATGCGCTTACCGGGAGTAGGTCGATCCTGCTAGCTGTCTTCGGAGATTCGCCGAACAGTCGAATTGCATTTGGACCAAGAGCGCTTCCTAGGAAGTATGCCTGAACAGCGCACGCGAACGGAAGGTCGTAAGACGTATAGTGATCAACTCCATGTCTCGATAGGTAGAGCGCAACGCCTCCAAATCCGCTGCCAAACTCGACAATTCGTCGCCGCCCAGCGCCGAGCAAGCTCACGCAGTTCGCTGCAACTAGGTAGTAGGAGAGCGCTTGGTACGGGATGGGGCTCGCGGTGTCACAGAGCGAGCATCCAAAGGACTCCATAACCGATGGGAAGTGTAACGGCACGCCAGTAACGTGTTCGACGCTTGCGAGTAGCCTCGCGGCATCGTTGAGTTCATGAGGAATCGCGCCAGCCTCCTCCCGCTCAGGATTTGGTAGCTGGGTATCTCCAAGGCAAATCGCGATAAGCCGGAGGCGACCAATCCAGTCACGGATGAAGCGGCGCTTGCGCTCTTCGCTTTCCGTAATCGCCAGGTACTCATCTGCTCCCAGCGCAAATCCATACGAAGCGGATGAGGAGAAAAACGAGGACATCGCTCGGCGCACGGTATCGATGTTGCCAGTACGAAGCGCGTCAAGTAGTGGCCTCTGTCGGTTGCACCAGCCTTCGTCGCTCCAGACGGATGGGGAGTCGCGAGCAGGGTCGGGCGTCTGCGCTTGATCCGCGAGCTTGAACGCCGCGCAAATCCGAGCGACGAGCTCATTGGCCAAATCTGGTTGTAAGAGATCTTGTTCGGAACGAAGTATCTCGACCGAGGGCATTTGAGCTCCACCGAAAGGGTCTTGCATCGGACAGTCATTTGGTAAACTAGACTCTGCAAGGGTGTGTCCGTTGGAATTGAATCTAGTTTGCTTCGATTGATGCTCGGCGGACGCAAGACATCGTCGGATCGGTTGGTCGCCATCTGGCACATCGGTGCCCGTGATGGCTACATGCCGATTGCATTCCCGGCTTCTCTCGACGCCGGAGTCGATGTGCTTCTGATCGATGCGGCTGAGGAAAGCTGCCCACCAAGACTAGAACTGGCAGACGGTAGGATTCCTGAAATCTGTCCGCAGAGACTGGTTGCTTGCGTTGCAGGCAGTACCGCCTGTCGACGGTTCGAGGTCCGGGTTTGCCCGCATGCCAGTGGGCTCTTCCCTTTTTCGAGCGAGTTTGCGGAATGGAGCGTTTTTGGAAACGGCCAATGCGACTATGTGCTCGGCGTTGCTCATGCGACGGAACGATCTGAGGACTGTCACCCAGTTACTGTCGACCAACTATGCGGCGAGATGGGGTCGCAGCGACCGTCCATGCTGATTGTGGATGCACAAGGCGCATCAAGCGAGATTCTCCTGCAGGGGGCGCGCGGAGTGCTGTCGGACCTCGACGCCATAGTGGCTGAAGTCGAGTTGATGCCCTTCTACGGAGAGCCCGCTTCGTTCGCAGATCTGCTTCCTGGTTTATGGCGTCACGGGTTTGCCTTCTCAGGCTTCTTGGAGGAAGCCGAATCGTGGGCGACGCCGGCATGCGTGCCAGTCGGCCAGCGATGCGCCCCGCTTCCCGGATCAAAGGATGCGGTGTTCCTTCGCGTGCCACAGAGATTTAACTGGGATGGTAGTTTCGCCCGGCTCTCCCGCTATGTCACCTGCTGCACGATTCTCGGGCATGTCGATTTTGGACTCGCGGTGCTGCTTCGCACTGACGCCGATTCAGTCGGCAGTGCGTCATCGGTGTTCCCGTTCCAGTCTTTCACTGTCGATCTGTGGCATGCGCAACGGAAGATGCCGCGTGTGTTCCCTCCGCGGTGGCGGCCTCCGAGTGATCGCGGACCCTCAGTCGGGGCACCCACGATTGCCGAGTTGACGGAGTTGGCGGACATGTGTCCGACGCCAGTCGAGACGGTTTTGCGAGCCTACGGTTTTGAGAGCACCATGCACGAGTTGCAGGCTCGAAGGCTTGTACAGGCGCGACTTCTTCTGAATTGTCGAGACGACTAGTAACAGGGAGAAACTCTAGATGGCGTCTTTGTTACGTTTTGAAACCGATGAGTCTGGCGACCTGCGCTTTGAGCCTTGCGCCGCCGTTGTAGGGCATCTTGAGCGCCGTCACGCGGCGGCTAAAACGGTACTTCGTTCGCTTGAAGCTTCCGGCGTTTTGGGTGGCAAGGATCCGACGCTTCTTTCGACTCATCCGGCTGCGCATGGGCTAGTGGCGTTCAAGCAAGGCTTCCTGCCGCCGGAAAAAGCCGAGGAGTGCGTAGAGCTTCTTGCCGGTTTGGATGCAGTTCGCCTTGATCGGCTTCGACATGATTTACGGACCGTCCATCAATCCAGCGCGTTGCTGCCCAACGTCGAGACGCGAGGAGAGGTTGTGAACGTCGATCTGCGGGCGCCGACACACGCGCATGCTTTGGATGAGATGCTCGCGGAAGTGGGTAGGGTGGGTGGCGGCGGCTGGGAGCATATGGTTTCCATCGTGAAGGCGATTACCCTTGTAATCGTCAGAGGAATGCCGGACCTTCCCTACTTTTCAGGTAGCACATCTGACACATGGGGAGCGATACATATGTCTACCCCGTCAAACCCTCTCGTGCTCGCCGAGAGTTTGACGCATGAGGCCGCGCACCTCTGGCTTCACCTCGTAGAAGAAGTGGGCGAGTTCGCGCCGGGTGCGTGGGAGGAAAATGAGTGGATCTCACCGTGGCGTGAGGATCCGCGGCCCATCGGCGGCATCATTCACGGTGTCCATGTGTTTTCTTCGGCAGCGCTCGTGCTCTCACAGTGGCTGCGAGAAGGACCAACCACCCCAGCGGGAGTGAGTCGTGAAGACATTGAGGCGCGGGCTTCCTTCCTCGTTGCCCAGGTTGAAGAGGGCATCACTGAGTTGTCGAGACACTCGGGGCTTGCTTCGACCGCTTTGGAAATCGCGAGTGCGAGCGAGACTCGGTTGTCGCAAGTGCGTTTCCGGATTGGTTTCGATGCACTCTCCTGCGCGAGAAGCCGCGCCTCCGAGCGGAGGGCGGCAAAGATCTGTTCTTTGCGGCAGAAGGGACTGAGTTTCCGGCATTGAGGTCAAGCGTGCGGAAGCTGGACGCGCCGGCATCCTGCAGGCGCATGGATGTCCTTCAGTGTTGCAGTCCAGCGGGGCACGATAAAGCGCAATAGCTGAGCCAACGAGTGCGGCTTCAGCATCACTTCATCCTGAATTTCGCGTGGAGAGCGGAGGGAGCGAAACGTTGATGGGCGTCGAGTGCGTCAGTGCACGCGGGCCCACTGTGTGCGCGTCAGGGCGCTCTTGACCGCACTAGGTTCTCTAAGCCAGATCAGTGCTGGTGATACCGCTCGGGTGGACTTCCGCCCGATGGAAGGAACTGGAATGCCAAGTGCGCGGGCGATCACTGCGGCGGCATCGCGTGCATGCGGCGCGCTTTCGATCTCGATCTTGAGCATGTCGGGGTGCGTTGCGGTCGTCCGCTTGTCTCGGACCAGCGTCAGCCGATACGGCGCGAAACCGCCGAAGGTTGACCTGCACGGAGCAAACAGTTGCGCGTTCCACTTGCTACGCGTGTCGCTCTTCCCATCAAGCGCAGCACGTGAGGTGTTGGGGGGTGACCTTCCCCCCTGAAACCGTACCAAGCCGGATTTTGGTATCCGGCGCATTTTCAGGAGGTCAGGTCATGCCAGGCAAGCGATTCAAGGCCGAGGAGATCGTCAACAAGCTTCGTCAGGCGGACGTCGAGCTCGCTCGGGGAAGCACGGTGGCGGCGGTGTGCAAGCTGCTGGGGATCACGGACGCCACCTACTTCCGCTGGCGCAAGGAGTACGGCGGGATGAAGGTCGACCAGGCGAAGCGCCTGAAGGCGCTTGAGCAGGAGAACGCGCGGCTGAAGCGTCTGCTGGCGGACGCGGAACTCGACAAGGCGATC
>SXGR01223410.1_pt1 | contig 11821 bp, 10 predicted proteins | sample 3174711 | NCBI WGS metagenome assembly SXGR01 (sample SAMN11356860, study PRJNA531348) | freshwater metagenome | isolation source: freshwater sample F1-60 | place: China: Fuxian Lake, Yuxi | collected 2017-12-25
GACCGACGAAGAAATTCTCCACGCCTACAAGCTCCTGGCCCGCACCGAGGGTGTGATGGTCGAGCCCGCGTGTGCCGCCCCATTGGCCGGCTTGATCAAAGCCATTCGCGCTGGCGAGATCCCCGATGGTTCACTGGTGACGGCCACCATGACCGGCCATGGCCTCAAAGATCCGGATACCGCCATTCGCGTCGCCGGCTTCGAGCCCATCTTGGTCAAGGCCACCATGCAAGCCGTGATGGCGGCCGTCGGTCTGGCCTAAGTTCTTCGAGCCTCGATCGAGTTCCAGAGTTACGGATAATCGGGCAAATTTTACCCTTGGACTGGAGGGGCTCAATTCGAAATTTGCTGAATAAAGTTTCCTGTCGTGGACCCGTTGGGGTTTTCGAATACGCTAGTTAGTGACAAGTTGCGGTCGTCCCTAGACCGTGGATTTATTAAAGATGCAAGATGTCGTCCAAGTGCTCCACTTCGGGTGGCCTTACCTTAGGCGCTATTTGGTGAGGTTCGCCTCCGGGGTGATGCTCGCGGTTCTCTTTGGTCTCACCAATGCTGTTCTGCTCTGGGCTATTAACACTATCCTGTTGCGGATGTCTCCTGGATCTCCCGCCCCCCACGGCGAGGTCGTCGGGACGATACTCATCGGGATCAGCCCGGTAGAACGGTTGCGGGTGGAGTTTCAGGGGTGGACCGCCGCCGCGGTCGATACCTGGCTGCCGCGCGCCGGCCGCGAGGCCGACTGGCGGCAGATCGCCGGAGGCCTTCTACTCTTCCCCTTGTTGGCCGCACTCCGGGGATTTGTCGGCTATGGCAGCAGCTACTGCCTCGCGTGGGTGAGCGAACGGGTGGTCAACGACCTTCGCGTCGAGGTCCTCCGCAAGCTGGGGTCGCTCTCCCTCGACTACTTCAACCGGGCGACCATCGGCGATCTGATCACCAGGGTGAACGGCGACACCGCTATGCTGCAGCGCTGCCTCGGCGGCGGCCTGTCGGACCTAGTGAAGGAGCCGGTCACCGTCATCGGACTGGTCGCGATGCTCTTCGCGATCGACTGGAGGCTCACGTTTATGGTCCTCGTGTTCTTCCCTCTCCTTGTTATTCCGATCGTCGTCCTCGGGAAGAAGGTCCGCCGTTCGGCCAAGGCCGGTCTGAACACCACGATCACCCAGGCCAGTCTAATCGTGGAGATCCTGTCCGGCATCCGCGTAGTTAAGGCCTTCAACCTCGAGGACCACCAGGTTGAGCGCTTCCGTCGTATGTCGAAGGACCTCGTGGCCCACTCGATGCGGACGATCCGCGCCAAGGAGATCACCAACCCGATCATCGAGACGATCGGCACCCTCGGCTTCGGCCTTTTGCTCGTCGTCATTGTCCTGCGGCAGGTGAAGATTGAGGACATGGTTACTTTGCTGACCGGAGTCGCCTTCATCTACACGCCCATTAAGAAGCTTGCGGGAGTCCACAACCTGATCCAGCAGACCCAGGCCGGCATTGAACGCCTCGTACAGGTTCTCGGCGAGCGGCCAACCGTCGAGGAGGCTGCCCGACCCCTGTCTCTACCGGACTTCCGATCAGCGCTGAGCCTCGACCGCGTGGGTTTCGGCTATGGGCATGGGAACGTGCTCGCCGACGTTTCCATCGAGATACCTCGCGGCACTAAGCTCGGGATCGCCGGCGAGAGCGGTTCTGGAAAGAGTACGTTGGTCAACCTTCTCTTTCGCTTCTACGATCCCGTTTCTGGATGCATCCGGATTGACGGGAAGGATTTTCGAGACGTGTCCATTCGTGATCTAAGGGAGCGCATGGCCCTAGTCGGCCAGGAGGTCGTCCTCTTTGATATGACGGTCGCCGAGAACATCGGCTGCGGCCGTTCCGGCGCTACCCAGAAGGAGATCGAGGAAGCGGCCCGGGCGGCCTTCGCCCATGACTTTATTCTGCGCCTACCCCAGGGTTATCTAACTCGTGTGGCCGAGCGCGGGTTGAACCTGTCAGGCGGCCAGCGCCAGCGGCTAGCGATCGCGCGCGCCTTCATCCGGGACGCCCCGATTCTCGTCCTAGATGAGGCTACTGCATCCCTCGATGCCCAGTCCGAGGCCGAGGTCCAGGTGGCCATCGAGCGCCTCGAGGAGAACCGTACTGTAATTTGTGTTGCCCACCGTCTGTCCACCCTCCGAAACATGGACCGCATTATTGTTCTCTCGGCCGGCCGGGTCGTCGAGGACGGTACCTTTACCGGCCTAGTCCGCGGCGGCGGCCTCTTCGCGGACATGGCCCGTCGGCAGGGTATCGCCACCTGATCTGAGCAAATGAACCCGGTTAATGAACCAAGGTCCGAAGGTGCACCGCAGTTTCTGTTCCGCATCCTGCACACCGAGTGGTCTATGGGGTGGGGTGGCCAGGAGCAGAGGATTCTCCTCGAATGTCGGAAGATGGAGGAGCGCGGTCACCGGATGCTGATCGCTTGCCAGCCGGGGAGCGGGATTCTGGGGAGGGCTCGTGCCTGCGGTCTCCGCACGGAGGAAGTTGTCATCCGAGGCAGCTTCGACCCCCGCGCCATCCTCGCCCTGCGACGTATCATCCGCCGCGAACAGATTCAGGTCGTTAACACACACAGTGGAAAGGATAGCTGGGCGGGCGGCTTCGCCGCCAAGCTGGCTGGTGCCGACCTGCTGGTCCGGTCCCGGCACATCGCCCTGCCAATTTCCAACAACCCGCTGAATTTCGTCTACCGGATGACCAACGGCATCATCACCACCGGCGAGGCGGTCCGGGACATGATGATCCGCCGCAACGGCATGGACCCGGGGAAGATTCTGTCCATTCCGACCGGCGTCTCCCTCGGCCGTTTCGATCCGTCCCGGGTCGACGGCTCTCGGATCCGCACCGAGTTTGGGATCGCGCCTGGGGCGATCGTCGTCTCCATGGTTGCCGTGTTCCGCGCGATGAAGCGTCATGATCTGCTGCTCCAGGCCGCGGTGCGGCTCGTGCGGGAGTTTCCCGGGATCCGGTTCCTGTTGGTCGGGGAGGGGTCGGGCCGCGCCGGTATCGAACAGGTCATCCGGTCATCCGGGCTGGTGGATAACTGCATCCTTACAGGTCATCGCGATGACGTGCCCGACTTGTTGGCCGCCTCCGACATTGTTGTCCTGACGTCCGATCTCGAGGGAGTGCCCCAGTCGCTCTCCCAGGCAATGGCCATGGCTCGCCCGGTGGTGGCCGCCGCCGTCGGCGGAATCCCCGAGCTGGTCATTAACCAGCGCACCGGCCTGATTGCCGAGGCTGGCAACGCTGACTCTTTCGCCCAACAGATCGCCCGCCTGGCTGCCGATCCCGTGCTCCGTTCCTCTCTCGGCAATGCTGCCCGCGAACACATCCTTGCCAGCTACACCGACGATATTATGGCGCGGAAGACCGAGCAATTCTACCGGCACCTCCTGGAACATAAGCGCTCCCGTTTGGATGCCTAGGCCCCCACCGTGGACCCTTCGACGGACCCCGGGCTCAGGCTGCCGTCCGGCGGAAGACCGCCCAAACCGAGTGGGCATACCGGTTCTGATAGGCCTCCTTGCCGTAGCGCAGGCGGCGAACCATCCTGAGGATGGTTGGTCGAGGTTTTTCGATAGCGACCAGCTCGACCAGCTCGATCGGATGGCGGCCCGCCTGCCCGGCAAGGAACGCCGCCGCCTCGCCTAGCGAAAAAAACCACTTGTGCCGATCGACCGGTGCGTCCAGCGGCAGCCCGTAGTGGCCGATCGATCCGCGTCCCCGCTCGATCGGCCGGCGCGCGTTCGCGTGGTTGTTGGGAAGCGATACAACGATTGTGCCGCGGGACACACGGACCAGTTCACCGAAGGTTTGGTGTAGGTTGTCGAGGTGCTCGAGTACGTCAGAGCACAGCACGAAGTCGAAGTCGCGGTCCGGAAACGGTAAACATTGTCGCTCGAGGTTTACGACGAGGTTTGGCGTACCGCCAACGTCGACGCCTACGTAATCTAGGCCGTCGACCAGCCTCTTAAGGTGTGCACGGTCGCACCCGACGTCGAGCACCCTCCCATGGATGAACGGACGGAAGCGTTCGGCGATAAACTGTGACCGGGCCTCCCGGTTGTCGATCGAAACAATCTCGCAGTGCATGGTGGCGAATCTCTGGAACTACGGAAATACAATGACAAAATACCAGTGAAACGACATCTTGGCCATAGAGATTTCCGATCCGACCACCCCGTAGTGCCCGCGGGTCCGGACATGTCCCGCCTAGAGTTACGTCGCAGATGCAGATCGCCTTGATAAGATACCGAGGTTCATCCACCGGAGGTGCCGAGCTGTACGCCGAGCGCCTTATGGCCTCCTTGGTCGCGGGAGGGCACGAAGTGCATCTGCTGGCGGAGCGCTGGGACGATCCGCCCCCAGGTGTCCGTCTTCATATACTGGAGTCTGGGGGTTCTCGCGCTCGTCGCCCGTTGCGCCTTGCCGCCGCTGCCGCTGCCGCAGTAGCCCGCCACCGTTTCGAGTGCGTCCTGAGCCTTGAGCGTACGGCTTGCCAGCATGTCTATCGGGCTGGCGACGGCGTCCATCGCGTCTGGCTCGAACGGCTCCGTCACTACTCCCCTTGGTGGCGACGTCCCTTTGTGGGCCGGGGAGCCTTCCACCGAAACCTCCTCCGTCTAGAGGTTGGCTGCCTCGATCCTACGGTCACGCGCCACGTCATCGTTAATTCCCTGATGGTCCGGGACGAGATTGTCCGGTGTTTCGGTTTCCCTGCCAATCGGATCCACCTCATCCGCAACGGCGTTGACGTTGCCCGATTCCGATCCGGTCGCCGGGATTCCACACGGGCTAGCCTTGGGCTACGCTCCGGGGAGCACGCCCTGCTGTTCGTCGGGAGCGGCTGGGTCCGAAAGGGTTTGCCGGTGCTGGTCGACGTCATGCGGCGCCTCCATACCCGGCGCGACCCGGTCCGGTTGGTCGTCGTCGGCAAGGGCCGGTTCCGAGGTGCCCCGCCCAATGTGATCTTTACCGGGCCCACCGATTTGGTGGAGGACTACTATGCCGCTGCGGATCTGCTGGCCTTTCCGCCGATCTACGAGCCCTCCGCCAACGTGGTCTTCGAGGCCCTCGCGAGCGGGCTTCCGGTCGTAACCACCACCTGTAACGGAGCCAGCGAGGTGCTCTCCCCGGGCGTGGACGGCACGGTCTTGGCCGATCCCTCCGACGTGGATGCGCTCGAACGCGCCATTCTGGAATGGCGAGCGAAGCCGGGTCGGATCGCCTTCGCAACCGAGACCATCGACCTCGACCGCAACGTCGCCGAGACGCTGCGCGTCCTGCAACTGGCATCCTCCAGGCGGGCATGAAGATCTCCTGCGTCCTGATCACGTTGAACGAGGAAGCCAATCTGGCCCGTTGCCTGGTGAGCACCTCGGGTCTGGTTGATGAGATCGTCATCGTCGATTCCGGGAGCCGGGACGGGACCGCCGCGATCGCCGAACACTTCGGGGCCCGGTGGATCCACCAGGACTGGCTGGGCTACGTGGGCCAGCGAAACCTCGCGATCTCTCAGGTGCGGAACCAGTGGATCCTCGTCCTCGACGCTGACGAGGAGCTCTCGCCGCGGCTTCAGGAGGAGATCCTCTGGCTCCGGACGAACGTCCCACCCCCTGATACTCATGGTTTTTCGATTCCGCGATGCGTAAGGTACGACGGTCGATGGATCCGTCACGGCGACTGGTACCCGGATCGCCTGACCCGACTCTTCCGTTCCGGCTCCGCCCGATACACCGGCGCCAAAGTCCATGAACGATTGGGCATCACCGGTCGGGTGATCCCTCTAGAGGGGGACCTGCACCACTATTCCTTCCGCGACGAGGAGGACCACCGTGCCCGCGCCCGGCGTTACGCGCGGTTGTGGGCCGAGTCGCGGTGGGAGGCAGGTAATCGCTGTGGTGCCTTGGCGCCGTTCCTCCACGGCGCATTCCGGTTGCTCCGAGGATACCTCCTCAAGGCAGGGTTCCTTGACGGGGTTCAAGGTTGGCGGGTCGCCCGTATCTGCGCCTGGGAGACCTACCTCAAGTACTCGCTGCTGCGTGCGCTGGGTTTGAAGCCCTGATCGCCGTCCTCAGGCTGAACCTTCCACCGTGCCGCGATGGTCGGATCCTACGCAGGCTTGCGGGCCACGATGATACAACTGCGCGAGGCTAGCACATCGAGGTGATTGACCCGCCAGACGAGGGATCGGTTCTCACGCCAGACCTCCGGATCGTAGCGCCGCAAGTTCCGGTCGTTGAGCCAGGCCCCGATCCAGAGCAGCGGGTAGGACACGATCGAGAGAAATAGAGAACTGCGCTTTAGGCGGTCGGTGTGGAACTCGATCTCCGTGAACCCCGCTCGCCTCAACCCGTAAACGAAATGTGCGTAACTCAGCGGCATGATGTGCCCGCAGATCCGTCCAGCGTTCTTGTCGAGGCTCGACGGCGGACCAAACATGTCGGCGTATCCAGTGAAAAGGAATTGGAGCCGTGACTTGAGGTGCAAGGAATTTGGTACTGAGAAGATCAGGTGGCCGCCCGGCTTTAGCTTAGCCCGAGCCTCCTGGAAGAAGTCGTAGGGCCGGGGAACGTGTTCCAGCACCTCGATGGCGTAGATCATGTCCTGACTTGCATCTTCGACCGGGATCTCGGAATGGATACCAATTTTCCGGCAGTCGGCCTCGTCGTACGAGAAGATCTCCGGGACAATCTCGCAGGGGGTGATGTGCTCGCGGGGTTGCCGTCCTGCCGCCTTGAAAAAACTGCCCAATCTTTGGCTCATATGACCCAGACCCGCACCGAAATCGAGGACCTGGGCATCCGGAGTGATCCGAGATGTGATGAGTCCGTACACGACGTCGTTGGTCACCCGGTGGGATCCGGAACGGATTTGAGTTCCTTTCAATGCATTTTAGGTTAATTTGTTTGCTATAGGTCCACAACCGTTTCCCCCGGGTGGCGGAACGAGCAGGCCCGGGCTGCCCAGCAGCAGTTGGTCGCTCTTACGCAGTTTCCCGGCGGCATCGGGGTTGACCGGGCTGCCGCCCCTGCGATCGATCCCCACGATGCTGGTGCTGCAGAGAATGTGTCGTTGCAGCTCCCAGATGCGACGCCCAGCCCGTGGGGCCCTACTTCAAGCACCAGGTCTGGGAGCACGGCGCCAATAACCAGCCGCCGTATCCCTGCTGCTGAGGCCCCGGGGCTGGAAGCTGCTATAGCCAATCGCTAGAAGTTCGAAACCTTCGCCAACGAGTTCATCGAACTGACTGTGCGCCTGACCCGCGCCATTCAGCCGGGTTTGGCTCAAAAAAAAGATACCCGCTGTCCGCTGTCTAAAGAGGCGGAAGTTACCAAACTGATCCAGCGAATCTCCTGTCGGTCCGGCCGTGCAGCAAAAGGAAGTGCTGCTGTGGGCTGCCGTTTTCAAGCTCGCAGCAGGTATCGTCGGGTTGCTCTTTCAGCATGCACCCTTTCCCGGCGGGCCGGGCACCGGAGATGGTGGGCCTGTGGCACCGAAGCGGGTCGGAGGTGTGCATGGAACCGGCGTCAGGAGTCGTCGTGCTCAAGAACGACCAACCCTTTGCTGGCGGAGCGCTGGTGACCGATGCCCATAGGGCCACGCCCGATGTGATCTCGGTGGAAGGGGTGCGGGTCACGGTGATCGACCGCGGTGGTCGACTGGGCTTAAGGGTGAAGGACAGCTTGGCTCCAACTCGCATGAACTTCACCGGGTTGCGCTGTTTTGATTACTTCTCCGACTGGGTTCTATCGGCCCATCTGGAGCCCCCAGCCCCGGGTGTCACGTTAACCTTGGCCACGGTCATTGGGAGTCGGGAATCCCTGCCATTGGCGGGAACTCTGATCTTTGAGATCGCCGTGAAGACCCATCGCCTGCAGGCGGCGTTGGACACCGAGACCGACGACCTCTTTGTCCATTTCCGGGATACGACCAACGGTCACCAGACCTATGGCGCAGGGCGCTTTCTGCATGCTCCAAAACCCGATGCCGCCGGGCGGACCACCTTAGATTTCAACCGATCCTACAACCCACACTGCGCCGTCACTCCCTTTGCCACCTGCTCACGGACGCCGGCTGAAAATCGGCTTCCGGTCCCGGTTCTGGCTGGAGAACGCCAGTATTTGGAAGCTTGGGACTCCCATTGTTCAAGGTCCTATTAGAACCTAAAAGTCACACGACCGTCACAATAGTGATGTAAATCCGTCACTTAAAAACTTAACCGTCGAGTTGCGTTCGGTGTATTCCGAACACGCCTTCGACGATCATGCGCCGTTCCATTTCTCCCAAAGTCCTGCTCGCTGTTGCTCTGACGGTGTTGGGCCCCGCCTTTTCCACCGAAGCGGCCAGTCCGGTCCTGATGAAGTTGCTCAAGGTTCTCAAGGATAGGGGGACCCTGTCGGCCCAGGAGTACGACGACCTCGTCGTCGCCGCCCAGGCCGAGTCAGCCCCGGTCATCGCGACTACGCCCGTGGTGAGTGCTCTTAGTGAAATACAACCGGCTACCCAGGCCACTTCAAAAGGAACCAAGCCTGCGGAGTCCGCGTCGGCCGCAACACCTTCTGACTCCTCGGTTAAATCCGCTGCTGGTGCTGATAAACCCGCCGACAAGCCCAAGGCATCGAAGTGGTATGATCAAATCAACGTCCGGGGATACACTCAATTGAGGTACCATTCTGTTTTGGATCGGGACGGCGCGGAGTTGAACGTTCCCAATGACCGGTCCATTTTTGAGAACAATACCTTCTTCATTCGTCGGGGCCGCATCATTCTCAGCGGCGATGTATCCGAACACCTCGGAATATACATCCAGCCGGATCTCAACGCATCGCCCGGCAGCGGTGATTTTTCAGTCCAATTGAGGGACATGTACGGGGATGTCTACCTCGACAAGGCCAAGGAATACCGCATCCGTTTTGGTCAGTCGAAGGTGCCCTATGGGTGGTCCAATATGCAATCCTCGGCCAACCGCGCGGCCTTCGAGCGCACCGATGCCATCAATTCGGCTGTGGAGGGCGAGCGCGATGTTGGTGCCTTTTTTTATTGGGCCCCGGATGACATCCGCAAACGGTATGCCGAATTGGTCAAACTGGGTCTCAAGGGCTCCGGCGACTACGGTGTGGTCGGTTTCGGCGGATACTCTGGCCAGGGTCTCAATCGATTGGATCTCAACAATACCCCCCATGTGGTGGCCAAGGTCAGCTATCCCTTTCAACTGGCCAGCGGGCAATTCTTTGAAGCCGGTGTCCACGCCTACTCAGGCAAATTCGTGACCAGCAACCAGTCCATGACGGTTGCTGGAAAAACCTTTACCCCGTCCACACGGTCCGGAGGGATAAGCGACGAACGCGTGGGCATGAGTGCCATTTGGTATCCGCAACCCTTCGGTATTGAGGCCGAGTGGAACATCGGTCGTGGACCAGAACTGTCGTCCGACTTCCGCACTATTAGTGCTGATACGCTGCACGGCGGTTACGTCCAGTTTGCCTACAAGGACCAAAACAAGCTGGGCAACTGGTTTCCCTTCACCCGCTGGCAGTACTACTCCGGCGGCCGTAAATTCGCGGTCAATTCCCCCAACGAATTGGTCAATGAACTGGACTTTGGCATCGAATGGTCGCCGTGGAACCCCGTGGAATTCACCATCCAGTTCACCCACACCTTCGACCGTACCAACACCAAGACAGCCCCCTACAACGACACCACCTCGGCCGATCGCATCAGCTTTCAAGCGCAGATCAATTACTAAGGGTCTGGCTTGGGTCTAACTGTCACCCGATTGTCACTGATCCGTAGAGCATCTAAAACCTAAGAACCTTTCCATTATACCATGTTTTCTCTTCAACGACTTGTCGGCGGCAACGATGTCTTCTTTGACTTGCTGGAGCGCAGCGCGGCAGAGGCTCAGGAAAGTGTGCACCTCTTGGCCAAGACTCTGGCCAATCCGGGTGCAGCGGCCCTTGATTCCTCGGTGCTCGTGCGCCGCAAGGAGGAACGGATCACCGAGGAGTTGCAGGAGCTCCTCATCACCACCTTCGTCACGCCCCTCGAGCGGGAAGACATCGACGCCCTCGCCACGGCTCTCAATAAGATTCCCCGCACTTTGGAGCGCTTCACTGAGCGTTTCCTCATTTGTCCGCAGCGGGTTCAGCAGGCCAGTTTTTCCCGTCAGACCGAGCTGCTCCAGAGCTCCATGGACACTCTATTGACCATGGTTCGGGACTTGCGCAATGCGCCCGACCTGACGCGCATGAAGGAACGCAACGACAAGCTCCAGTACCTCGAGGGCGAGGCCGACAAGCACATGATCGAGTTGCTCCAGAGACTCTACAAGGCGGACCACGATGCGGTGAGCGTCGTTGCCTTGAAGGATCTCTATGACTTGCTCGAGAAGGTCATCGATCGCTGCCGTGACGCCGGCAATGTCATCGTGCAAATCGTCCTCAAGAACTCCTGAACGCGCTTCGCCTGTGACTCTGCTCCTGACGGTGATCCTTGTCGCGTTGGTGTTCGAATACATCAACGGCTTTCACGATACGGCCAACTCCATCGCCACGGTGGTCTCCACCAAGGTGCTGACGCCGCGACTGGCCATCTTGCTGGCGGCCATCACCAATCTTGTTGGGGCGCTCTATGGCACCGCCGTGGCAAAGACCATTAGTTCTGGGTTGCTGGACTCCAAGCTCATCCCGTCGGGGATGGGTTCTCAAATGCTCATCTGCGCACTGATTGGTGCGATTGTTTGGAACCTAGTCACTTGGTGGTTCGGACTACCTTCTAGCTCCAGCCACGCGCTCATCGGAGGGTTGATCGGAGCGGGCTTCGCTGCCTCCGGAGACAGTTTGGCGGTCGTTCTCTTCGCCAAGGTGAAGGACGGTGTTCCCTGGTATAAGTACGACGGCCTGCTCTACAAGGTCATCATACCCATGTTCTTGTCGCCGATGATGGGTTTGCTGGTGGGTTTGCTCCTCATGACCAGCCTCTACTTCCTGCTCCGCAATTGGACTCCGCGGTGGGTCACTCGGGTTTTCGGCAAGGCCCAGTTGGCTAGCGCCGCCTACATGGGCTTTAGCCACGGCAGCAATGCTGCGCAGAAGACCATTGGCATCATCGCGCTGGCACTGGTGGGGGCCGAAAAGGCCGGAACCCTGCATGAGATCCCGCAGTGGTTGGAATTTCTCCGTCATCCGATGGTCGCCGACGCCGCCGGCAAGGAGGGGATCGCGACGTGGATTAAGATCGTTTGCGCTCTCACCATGGCCTTCGGGACGGCCGCCGGCGGTTGGAAGATCATTAAGACCATGGGACACAAGATGGTAAAACTGCAGGCGGTCCACGGCTTTGCGGCGGAAACGACCGCTGCCACGGTTTTGAGCGTCGCGGCTCATTTCGGCATGCCGGTCAGTACGACTCACGCCATCACCACCAGCATCATGGGCGTGGGGTGCTCCAAGCGCTTCAGCGCTCTGAACTTCAGTGTTGTGGAGCGGATCCTTTGGGCCTGGGTGCTGACCTTGCCGGTGAGCGCTGCCATCGCTTACGGCCTCATGCGTAGCGTTCGCTAAAAAGAGGCCGTGGAGCGCTGGCCTGCCTCAGGTGGTGCCGGAAACCGCGCCTCTGCAGGGTAGGGTAGAATGTAACCATGTTTTCCTTGCTCCAAGGCCGGGGTTGCCAGCCTGATGGAGTTGGGAAACGCATGACCGAAACCATCAAACAGGATGTCATCGTCGGGGTCGATCTGGGGGGGACCAAGATCTTGGCCGGAATATTTACCCCCCAA
>SXGR01277131.1_pt1 | contig 11817 bp, 10 predicted proteins | sample 3174711 | NCBI WGS metagenome assembly SXGR01 (sample SAMN11356860, study PRJNA531348) | freshwater metagenome | isolation source: freshwater sample F1-60 | place: China: Fuxian Lake, Yuxi | collected 2017-12-25
AGTTGAAGGCGATGACCTTGGATGGCCATCGCCTTTCCTGTTTGTGAGCTCCGGATATCCGGAGGGAACAATTGGCGAGTGCTCCACAAAACAGTCCCATGCATGCATCGAACTGCTTGTTGCCGTGCCGCAATTTGTGCATGCGGTCACATCCATGCCGCCAGACATAACTGCACACTGCCACGTGTGGGTGATTGCCGGGTTTTCACGACATTTTGCGAAACATACTGAATACCGACAGGCTGCGCACCTGATGCGGAGTCTGATGACTGCCTGGAGTGACTGACTCTGGCAGCTACGTGCACTGATAAACAGGTCTCAATCTTGTTCGAATCGATTTCAAGCCGGAGTCGGGCGGGTTGCCTCGCAATGCTGGCAGGTGCGACGTTCATGTTGGCGGCGCCCGGCATTGCCCGTGCGGGTGAAGCAGATGCGATACCCAGTCTTGCGCCGGACTTTGCATTGCGCTCGCTGGGCGGCGAAAACCTGCGACTCTCGGAATATCGGGGCAGCGTGGTGCTGCTGGGTTTCTGGGCACGTTGGTGTGGTGATTGCCGGCAGGCCATGCAGGCGCTGAATGAAATTCACGCCAAGTACCAGAAAGCGGGCCTGGTGACCCTTGGCATCGATGTGGATGACACTGAAGAACAGGCTGCGACCATGGTGCGGACTCTGGGCATCTCTTTTCCGGTGCTGCTGGATTCAGCCCGGATGGCAAGCAGTCAGTTCAATCTGAGATCAATGCCTTTGCTGGTGCTGATAGATCGCGAAGGACAAATACGCTACAGCCATGCCGGTTATGAGCGTGGTCAGGAAACCCTCATTACCGACAGGCTGCGCCAGCTGCTTAACGAGTAAGCGCGGCAGACGATGGCACTTAACCAATATTCACTATGACGCTCATGAAGACACTGCTGCTCCTGATCTCAAGTCTGTGCATTTCGATGAGCTGGGCGCAGGACGCGCCAGCTGATTCACCAGATTCCGGTGCAAGAGAGTTCAGAACACTTGATCAGGAGGTGCAGACCCTCAAGAAAGACGTTCTGGATCTGAACCGCGAGCTGTTCGTGCTCGAAGAGGAATTGCTGTACCCGGCCGATACACAGGTCGCGGTGTTTGTATCGATGGATGTAGGTACATTCTTTGGGCTGGACACCGTGACCTTGAAGATCGACGACAAGGATGTGGCCAACTACCTGTATACCCCGCGTGAAACCCAGGCGCTGCTCAAGGGCGGCGTGCAACGTGTTTACGTCGGCAATCTCAGGGCAGGCGAGCATGAACTGGTCGCGTTCTTCACCGGCAATGGCCCGAACCAGCGTGATTACAAGCGGGGTGCGACGCTCAAGTTCAACAAAGGCGTGGGCGCAAAGTACCTTGAGCTCAAGATCAGCGACAAACAGGCGAAGGAACAGCCTGAATTCATCGTCAAGGAATGGGAATAATCGCTGTACACGATGGTGCGAATCGTTGACATGAAGCGCCTGTTTGCCAATGTGTTACCGGGTATCGGCGTGATCGTCGTCCTTGCGGGCGGGGCGCCGGCGCTTGCGGCCAGACAGGCGGCGCCGCTGATGAGCGTGCCGCAACCGGTGCGTGATCTCTACTATGGCGATGCGCTGTTCTATTTTTATCAGGAAGATTACTTCCGTTCGATGGTGCATCTCGATGCCGCCACGTCGCTCGGGCGCGTTCCCAATCACCGGACTGAAGCTGAGTTGATCAAGGGAGCGTTGTATCTGTCACTCGGTCAGCATACCGAAGCCGGGCGGATCTTCGAGGCGTTGCTTGACGAGAACGTGGCGCTGGAGGTGCGCAATCGCGCCTGGTTCTATCTGGCCAAACTCTGGTATCAGCGTGGTTATCTGGGAGAGGCGCAGCGCGCGCTGCAGTCGATTCAGGGCGTGCTTCCCCAGGGCCTGGACGCCGAGCGTCACATGCTGTTTGCCCAGGTGCTGTTGAACCAGGGCAAGTACGACGAAGCAATCTCCGCACTGCAGAGACTGGATGGCGATGGCAAGGACACGCGTATCAACGACGCCTGGCTTGCTTATGCGCGGTTCAATCTCGGCGTAGCGCTGGTGCGGCAGGGCCGCAGCGATGAAGCGACTGCCTTGCTTGATCGCGTCGGACAGCTGGAGCAGGGGTCGGCGGAACTCATGGCGTTGCGTGACAAGGCCAATCTGGCGCTCGGCTTCACCTGGCTGAGAGCCGGGCGTTCTGCTGAAGCCGAACAGGTACTGCAGCGGGTGCGCCTGAACGGGCCGCAGTCCAACAAGGCCTTGCTCGGGCTGGGTTGGGCGCAGTCGAGCAGCGGCAAGTATCAGGAAGCGCTGACACCCTGGCTGGAGTTGAAGCAACGTGATTTGCTGGATGCGGCCGTGCAGGAAGCCTATCTGGCCATTCCCTATGCCTATGCACAGTTGCAGGCCGATGCGCAGGCTGCCGAGTATTACAACTTTGCGATTGATTCGTTCAATCAGGAGACCACGCGACTGGACGAATCGATTGCAGCCATTCGCAGCGGGTCGTTGCTGGCGAAGGTTCTGGAAAATGATGCCGCCGACCAGTCGGGCTGGTACTGGCAGCTGCGCAACCTGCCAGATGCGCCCGAGACCCGTTATCTCTACGACCTGCTGGCTTCCAATGCTTTCCAGGAAGCACTCAAGAATTATCGCGACCTGAAAGTCATGCAACGCAATCTCGATGCGTGGTTGCAGAGCATGTCGGCGTTCCAGGATATGGTCGATACTCGCAGGCTGGCATTTTCGCAGCGCACCAGCGCCATGCAAAAGGCACTCGATGCAGTCGATATGGAGCGACTGGAAGCGCAGACAGTGGAGCTGCAAGCCAGGCTTGACGCAGTTGAGCAGCAGGAAGATGCAGTTGCGCTCGCCACCAGCGCTGAACAGGTCAATTGGCGCCGGGTACTGGCGGTTGAGGCTGCGCTGAAACAGGCCGATCCCGGCGACGCTTCCGTTGCCGAGATGCAGGACAAAACCCGTCTGGTGCGCGGCGTGTTGCTGTGGGAAATGAACGCCAATTACCAGGCGCGTCTGTGGCGTGAAAAAAAGCAACTGCGTGAACTGGCGGTTGCAACCAGGGAGGCGCGCCGTCGTCACACGCTGGTGGACCGTGCGCGTGAACAGGTGCCGCAGCGCAACGAGCAATTCGCTGCGCGTGTCGCGGCGTTGACGCCGCAATTGCAGGCCTTGGCAGTGCGCTGCCAGACAACCGGCGCGGCGCAAAGCGAGTACCTGGCGAGTCTGGCCATTCAGCAGCTGGAACGGCAGAAACAGCGTCTGGCCCAGTATGCGCTGCAGGCCCAATTTGCACTGGCCTCGATATACGACCGTGCCGCAGCGGGCAGCCCAACCGGAGCTGCTGTATCCCCTGCAGCACCGGCAACGGTGGTCGCGCCATGATGCTCGTCCGCTTCATGATGGTGGCCGGGAGTGTCGCTGTGGCGATGACGGCGCATGCGGCTGACAGGAGCAAGCTGACCGGCACGCTCAAGGATCTGGCGGGTCGCAAAGTGGAAGTTGCGCCCCGGACGGCGAGCGGCGTGACGCCAGAGCAGGCTGCGGCAGCATATCGACGCTTCCTAGAATTGCAGAATGCCAGTCCGCAGCTGCGTGTCGAAGCCATGCGTCGTCTCGGCGACCTGAATATAGAAGTCAATGAAAACGCCATGGCCGACAGCGCCAGCGAAACTCTCGACAGCAGGCAACTGCAGGAGTCCATCGAGCTGTATGAAGGATTGCTCAAGGCTTATCCGCAATATCCAGGTAGCGATGCCGTGCTGTATCAGTTGTCCAGGGCATACGAGGCGTCCGGCAAGACGGCGCAGGCGCTGGCTTCACTGGACAAGCTGGTAACGCAGCATCCTCAGTCACGCTGGTTTGACGAGGCACAGTTTCGTCGTGGCGAAATCCTGTTCAGCGGCAAGCGTTATGCAGATGCAGCCAGGGCTTATGCGGCCGTGGTGAATCTTGGTGATACAACGGCTTTCTACGATCAGGGGCTGTACAAACGGGGCTGGGCGTTGTTCAAGCAAGGCCGTGCCGACGAGAGTGCTGCAAGTTTCCTTAAAGGGCTTGATCGTCTGCTGGTGCCGCAGAACACCGTGCGGGACGTCGAAACACTGTCGCGCGCCGAACGCGAGCTGGTCGACGATACCCTGCATGTGCTGTCGATCATGTCGTCTGACGAAGATGGTCCCGACAGCCTGACTGCCATGATCAACCGGCATGGCGATCCGGGGTATGCCCACCTGATGTACGGCAGCTTGGGCGACCTGTATCTGGAAAAAGAGCGCTATCAGGATGCAGCGCAGGCATTTACCGCATTCGCCAAACGCAAACCGGATGCACGTCAGGCGCCGACGCTTGAAGCGCGCGCCATCGAGGCATATCAGAAGGGCGGTTTCGCGGCGCGCGTGCTGGAGGCCAAGCAGCAGTTTGTCGAACGTTATGCCTTTGACATGCCCTTCTGGAAGAACCGTCAACGCAGCGATGCGCCGGAAGTCGCTGCGCAGCTGAAAGGCAATCTGCGGGATCTGGCGCAGTACTATCACGCGCAATCCGGCAAGAGCAGAAAGGCCGATGACTACAACGCGGCGACGCGCTGGTATCGCAGCTTGCTCAATGCATTTCCGGATGATGCGGCGGCGTCCGGAAACCGCTATCTGCTGGCCGAATTGCTGTTTGATGCCGGTCGTTATGCTGAAGCGACTCAGGAGTATGAGCGTACTGCCTACGGGTATCCTCAGCATGGCAAGTCTGCCACCGCGGGTTATGCAGCGCTGGTGGCGTATCAGAAACACGAGCCCACGTTGAATGGCGCCGCGCGCTCTGCATGGCATCGCAAATTCATCGACAGCGCGGTGATGTTTGCTACCAGTTTTCCACAGGATCCACAGGCAGCGCCGGTCCTGACCAGGGCAACCGAAGACCTGTTTGCGCTGAATGAATTCGAGCGCACCATCGAAGTGGCCAGGCAGTTGCTTGACAGGCAGCCACCTGCCGAACTCAAGCAGCGTCGTACTGCCACGACGCTGATGGCTCATTCAGTGTTTGACCGGGCCCGTTACGCGGAAGCTGAAACTGCTTACCTTGGCGTACGCCAGCTGTTGCCGGCTACCGATCCGGATCTGGGCGCGATCAATGATCGCATTGCCGCTTCAATCTACAAGCAGGCAGAGGCCAAGCAGGCTGCCGGCAATGGCGCAGGGGCGGTCGACGATTTCCTGCGAGTGGTGGCGCTGGCGCCTACCTCGAAGATCAGCGCCAATGCCGAGTTTGACGCCGCCACTGCACTCATTGCCCAGAGCAACTGGCCGCGCGCCATTGCGGTGCTGGAACAGTTCCGTCGTACCCATCCCGGTCATGAGCTGGAAGCCGATGCCGGCAAGAAACTGGCGGTGGGTTATCAGGAAACCGGGCGCAACATGGACGCCGCGGCTGAATACGAGCGCATTGCCGCCCGTCGCGAGGAAACACCGGAGATTCGTCGCGTTGCGTTGGTGCAGGCTGCCGAGCTGTATTTGCAGGCGGCGGGCAAAGGGCAGGCCGGTGCGGCCGGCAAGGCAACCATGGCGTACACCGCCTATGTCCAGCAGTATCCGCAGCCTTTCGACACGGCCATGGAGGCGCGTCAGCATCTGGTGGAGCTGGCGACAACTGCGAAAGATGGTGCTGCGCAGATGCGCTGGTACAAGGACATCATTGCTGCCGACAGTAGTGCGGGAGCGGCGCGCACCGATCGCAGCAGGTATCTGGCCGCGCGCGCCACCTTGTTTACCGTGCAGCCGGCGGTCGCAAGTTTCAATGCTGCGAAGTTGACCTCACCGCTGGCCAGATCACTCAAGCAGAAGCGCACGGCGATGGAGGAGGCGTTGGCGATCTATACCCATGCGCTTGATTACAAGGTGGCTGAGGTTACCACTGAGGCAACGTTTGGCATTGCCGAGCTTTATCGCCAGATGGGCTCCGATATGCTGGCGTCGGAACGCCCGAAGGATCTCGATGCCGATGCGCTCGAGCAATACAACGTGTTGCTGGAAGAACAGGCATTTCCATTCGAGGAAAAATCCATCGCCCTGCATCAGAGCAATGTGCAGCGTGCCGGCGCGGGTATTTACGATGAGTGGGTGAAGAAAAGCTATGCGGTGCTGGCCAAACTCATGCCGGCGCGTTACGCCAGAAACGAACTCAGCGAAGAGTATGCGGGCAGTCTCTGATGCGCGGCTTAGATCTCCAGCAAAGATTCCGGTTTGTGGCACTGAGCGTTTCGTTGCTGACCATGCTGTCCGCCTGCGCGTCATCGGGCGGTGGCAAGCCTGCAGCGATCAACGGACCCGTGGCGTTGAGCGCAACAGCCGCTGAGCAGGCAGCTGCGCAACCTGTGATGATTCCCGTCGAGGCGCAGCAGCAGTTCGACAGGGCGCTGGCTGCGTTGAAAGCCGGACAGAATGAAGCAGCGAAACAACAGTTCCAGCAACTTGCAGAGGCCTATCCGGGATTCGCCGGTCCGCTCATCAATCTTGGCCTGCTGGAACTGAAGGCTGCCCGTTACGATGCTGCTGTCGAGCTGTTCAAGCGTGCCGCAGAGCGCGATGCAAAGTCGGCAGCCGCCGGCAACTATCTGGGCGTGAGTTACCGATATCTCGGTCGCTTCAAGGACGCTGAAGCGGCTTACCTGTCAGCCATTGCAGCTGACGCTACCTACGCCGCGGCGCATCTGAATCTCGGCGTGTTGTACGACCTGTACCTGCAGCAGCCGGAGCGTGCCCTGCCCGAGTATGAACGCTATCAAGAGTTGCTGGACACGCCGGATGCCAAGGTCGCGAGCTGGATCAAGGAACTGAACACTCGCCTGAATGCGGACAAGAAGGCCAGGACGGCCAGTGGAGCGCAACCATGAAACTGAATCAGCGTTTTTTGGCGAGTTGTCTGACGGCCGGGTTGTGCATGGCGCATGCGGCCCATGCCGCAGATACCCAACCCCCGCCGGCAGCCACCAGCCAGCCGAAGCCTGTCACCAGCGAGCCAGCCAGCCCAGCTGCGCGCGGCAACGACCAGTTGATACTGGATTCAACGCTGGTGACCGGTAACCGGGAACTGCCCAAGGTCATGTACATCGTGCCGTGGAAAAAGGCCGAGCTGAGCAATCTGCCCGGCCAGCCTTTCAACACATTGATCGATGAAACGCTGGCGCCGGTGGATCGCGAAGTCTTCCGGCGCGAAGTCGATTACTACCTGACCATCGCCGACAAGGATCGCCCGGCGCCGGCGGCCGGCAGGCAAGCGACGCCACCCGCCGACAGGAAGTAGCCGGGCGTGGCGGACGGGATGAGAGTTGCATCGCGGATTGAAAGTGAGTTTTGTCGGAACCTGCACCCGCTACAAGCGGCAGATTTAGGGTGAATACCGTGGAAGAGATTTACACATTCGTAGTTGGCTTCTTCAGGAACGGTGGATTTTTCATCTACCCGGTGATTGTGGTGTTCTTTGTCGGTGTGGCCATCGCCATCGAGCGCTTCATCTTCCTGACCGCCGAGACCAGGCGGAATCGCGACCTGTGGAGCGAACTGGTGCCCCAGTTGAGCGCCGGCAACTTCAAGCAGGTACTGGCGCTGACGCGCAATTCCAGGGCATCCATCGCCACGGTGCTGAACTACGGCATTGCCAGACTGGCGCATGCGCGTCGGCGCGATGATGTGGAAAAGGCCATGGATGAAAGCATGCTGGAAATCATCCCACGCGTGGAAAAACGCACCCACTATCTCGGTGCGCTGGCCAACATCGGCATGTTGATGGGTCTGCTTGGCACGGTGATCGGTCTGATCTCGGCGTTCGCATCCATCGCCAATGCAAACCCGGCGGAAAAAGCCAGCCTGCTGGCCGCCAGCATTTCGGTGGCCATGAACTGCACGGCTTCAGGTCTGATCTGCGCCATCACCCTGCTGCTCAGCCACATGTATCTGGATTCCAAGACCACGCGGCTGATCGACAGTCTGGAAATTGCTTCGGTAAAGTTCCTGAACTCGGTGGTGGAACGCCGCGGCGACATGGACTCACCTGAAGCGGCCGCCCAACCTGCAACCCGTCCTGCAACGCCCGCCCGCGGCATGGCGTGAAGTCATGGCCAGCAAGGTTTCCAAGCGGGTGATGCGCCATCATCATCGTGGGCGCAGCAGTTACGATCTGAATGTTGTGCCCATGATCGACATGATGGTCATGCTGGTCTGCTTCCTGGTGTTTTCGGCGGTATTCACTCGCACCAGCATTCTGGAACTGAATTTCCCGGCCGCCAATGCCGCCATTCCCGATCTGCCGCAGGGTCTGCAACTGGAAGTTGTGGTGCGCAAGTCGGGTATCGAGGTGGGCGATCGCAACACCGGCGTGCTCAAGGCGCTGCCCAGCACCGGGCAGGGCTACGACCTGAACGGTCTGACCGAATATCTGCTGCTGGTGAAATCCAAATATCAGGACAAGCAGGACGCCAGCGTGTTGCTCGAACCTGAAATTTCCTACGACACGCTGGTACAGGTCATGGATGCCGTTCGGGTTTACGCGCCCAAGGGCAAAAACGTGATTCAGACTGAGCTGTTTCCGGAAGTCTCCGTGGGAGACGCGCCCACATGATTCCCTATCGCCTGCAGCGCCATCGCAAGCGGCAGCATTCCGGCGACAGTCACATGGCGCTGGTGCCGTTCATCGACATGATGACCATTCTGGTGGTGTTTCTGCTGATTCACATGTCCGACGTGGACATGTTGCCCAATACCAGGAATATCGCCATTCCACAGTCTGTATCGCAGACCAAGCCGCGTCCTACCGTGGTGGTGATGATCACGCGCAGCGAGGTGCTGGTGGACGGGCGCGTGGTGATGAATGTTGCGGATGTGGCAGGGGCTTCGGGCAATGTCATTGAGCCATTGCGACTGGCGCTGACCTCGCAGGCTGACCGCGTGCTGGCCGATGCTGCCCGCGAGGGCATCGAAGAGCGTGAAGTCACCATCATGGGTGATCGCGATCTGCCGTACAACGTACTCAAGAAGATCATGAATACCTGCACCCAGGCGAACTACGGCAAGGTGTCGCTGGCAGTGCTGGAACGCGAACATGTCTGACGTGTCACTGGCGCCTTATTACCGGCTTTATGACCTGCCGTGGTCACCGACCGCGGAGGTTGAGCAGCGCTTCCGCAAGATAGCGCGCAATTGCCTGATCGCCTGCGTGGTGTTGAGCGTGGTGGTGCAGCTGTTACCGCTGCCTGAACAGACCCGGTTCAATGCGCCGGCCTTGCCGGATCGGGTGGTGAATCTGGTGCTTGAGCAGCGCAAACCCCCACCGCCGCCGCCGAAAGCAGTCGAGCCTGAAAAGGTCATTGAAGAACCCAAGCCCACACCCAGGCCCGAGATCAAGGAAGAACCGAAGCCGGTGCCGGATCGCGCCGAACAGGCGCGCAAACAGGCAGCCAAGGCGCTGGCGGTATTCGATGAACTGGCAGCCTTGCGCGACAACACCGCCGTCGAACGTGCGCAACAGAACCAGAACCTGGCCAATGCGGTGGTGGCCACCCGCTCGGAACGCAACATGATTACCTCGGCAGTCGGCAAGAACAGCGGCGGCATCAACAACGCTGCGTTGAGCCGCGGCTATGGCGGCAGCACCGGCGAACTGGCAGGGCACAACACCACGCAGGTGACCACCGCCATCGGCGCCAGCGATCCACGTACCGATGTACAGCGCACTTCCGGCAGCAAGAAGGGCAAACGCGACGGCAGTGAAGTAGCGCAGATTCTCGACAGCAACAAGGCGGCGATTTTCGCGCTGTACGCGCGCGCCCTGCGTGACACTCCGGACCTGCAGGGCAAGGTGGTGCTCAGGCTGGTGATTGCGCCTTCCGGCGAAGTGCTCAGCTGCGACGTGGTGTCCAGCGAACTGAACAATGCAGAACTCGAAGCCAAGCTCAGGGCGCGCATCAGGCTGATTCGCTTCCCGGCGCAGGATGTCGAGGCGCTGACCGTTACGCATCCCATCGAGTTTTTCCCGGCCGGCTGACGCCGGCCAATTTCGCGCTTCTGCTAGACTCTTCGCCCCTGCACGGGGCGGTGGCGGGTAATGCCTGCTGTTCTGTGTGATGAATTCATTCCAGACTTGAAGCGCACATCCATGGGTCGTCAAGACATTTACTTTCCCCTGAAAGATGCGGCACTCCGCGATGACGTCCACATGCTCGGCGGACTGGTGGGCGAGGTACTGCGCGAACAGGGTGGCGACGAGTTGTTCAACATGGTTGAAGGTGACCGTCAGGTTGCGTTGGCGCGCCGCGCGGGCGACGCCGCCGCCGCAGACGAGCTGGTGGCGCGCACCAGGGCGCGTGATGCTGCCGAGGCGCGCGATCTGGTCCGGGCATTCTCCACCTGGTTCCAGATGGTCAACATGGCGGAGAAAGTGCACCGCATCCGCCGTCGCCACCAGTATCTGAATGACACCAGCACTGCCCAGCCCGGCGGTATCGATGAAGCCCTGCAAAAACTCAAGGCCAAGGGGTTGCAGCTGGAGGATGTCCGCAAACTGCTGCAGGAGATCTGGATCGAACCGGTGATGACGGCGCATCCCACCGAGTCCAAGCGCCGCACCATCCTGCGCAAACAGCAGGTGGTTGCCGAGCTGTTGCTGAGTCGCCTGAATCTCGCGCCGAACTCATATGAAGCACGGGCGAACTGGCAGCGTGTCCGGGCCGAGGTCACCACCGGCTGGCAGACGGCCGACAACTCGCGCGAGCAGCTCACTCTCGCCGATGAACGCGAACATGTGCTGTTCTTTGTCGTCGAGGTCATCTACAAGATCATTCCGGTGTTCTACGAGGAAATCGAAGCGGCGCTGGAACGGGTGTACGGCCCGGCCGCACGCGATATCGATGTGCCGGAGATCATCCGTTTCGGTTCCTGGGTGGGCGGCGACATGGACAACAGTCCAGACGTCAACGCCAAGAGCATTCGTGAGACCATCACCCGTCATCATCGCCTGATCATCAACAGCTACTTTCTGGAATGCCAGCAGCTGTCCGAGCTGCTGTCGCAAAGCGCCAGCCGAATCGGCATCTCCGCAGAATTGCAGGCGCGCATCGAAGCATATTCGGTGCTGCTGGCTTCGACCCATACCATGACGTCGGTGCGTCAGGACTACATGCCTTACCGCGTGTTTCTGGGACAGGTGGCCGAGCGCCTGCGCGCCAGCTACGAGGCACGCCAGAATCATTACGAAACCGCCTCTGAGCTGCTGCATGACATTCAGCTGATCGCCGCCAGCCTCAAGCACAATCGCGGCCAGCACGCCGGCTTGTTTCACGTGCGCCGTTTCATCCGCCGCATCCGCACTTTCGGTTTTCATCTGGCAACACTCGATCTGCGCCAGCATGCCGACGTACATCGCGCCGTGATTGCCAACGGCTTCAGTGATCTCACCTGGCTGGATACCACGCCTGCCGAACGCGCCCGGCGCCTGTGCGAAGCGATTGCCAGGGATGAAGGCCCCACCAGCACACTGGATCCCACCGGCAAACGCAGCATCTGGGTGTTCGAAACCATTGCGCATTGCCGGCACCGACAGGGGCCTGATGCCATCGGACCTTTTGTCATCAGCGGCCCGAAAGGCGCAGACGATCTGCTGTCGGTGCTGCTGCTGGCGCGCTGGGCCGACACTGCGGATCGTCGCACCGGCGATGTGGCGGTGGATATTGCGCCGCTGTTTGAAACCAGGGCCGAACTGGAGAGCTGCGGGCAGGTGATGGCCGATCTGCTCC
>SXGR01418201.1_pt1 | contig 11812 bp, 14 predicted proteins | sample 3174711 | NCBI WGS metagenome assembly SXGR01 (sample SAMN11356860, study PRJNA531348) | freshwater metagenome | isolation source: freshwater sample F1-60 | place: China: Fuxian Lake, Yuxi | collected 2017-12-25
GCAAAACCGCATGCGCTGGCCGCTGGAAGTGTTTCGCGCCATGCGTGCCGTGTGGCCGGCGGACAAATTCATGGGCGCAAAAATCTCCGGCAGCGATTTCGCCGAGGGCGGCTGGACGCCGGATGATGCGGTGGTCTACGCGGGTGAACTGAAAAAAGCGGGTGCTTCGTTTGTCACAGTATCGGGTGGTGGCGTGGTGCTGGATGCCAAGGTGCCCATCGGCCCTGGTTATCAGGTGCCGTTTGCGCAGCGCGTGAAGCAGGAAACGGGCATTTGCACGGGCGCGGTGGGCTTGATCACCGATCCGCATCAGGCGGAAGAAATATTGACCAGTGACAAGGCAGACTTCATTTCACTCGCGCGCGCGTTGCTGTTTAACCCGCGCTGGGGACAACACGCGGCAGTGGCGCTGGGCATTACGGGTGACAGCATGCCGTACGCACCGCAGTACGATCGAGGTTCGCCCAAGTTGTGGCCGCCGGGTAAGACGTTGGGAAAGTTGATCACTTAGACCCCCCAACAAAATGAAAATTCAGAGCGTCCGGGCCGCTCATGGACTTCCCTGTCCTGCACGCGGACGAGGGGACTGCATGGCTTTGGTTTTGGGAGTTTTTGGTCAGGCGCGCTGAATTCTGGATCAATGGAATGCTGTGGCCACCGGTAACACTGCGGTAGGCTTGATCCCTGAAGCTCAAATCAATCTGCGCTATCCATTGGCGCGCGCGGGGATGCCACACAGGACGATGGCACGTTCCCCCATAGTCCAGAATATTGCGTATTGCGCCGCGCGGAATGGCAGGCCCATAATCATCTTGCGATCGCAGGGCGCCAGGGGGTTGCCATGTAACGCCGCACTATGACGATGCTTTGGGGCGGCGCCGGTGATTTTAAAAACCATTAAAAAACAATTACTTATATAGACGATGAAAATCACCGAAGTCAAAGCCTACGCGCTTTCATTCAAACTCGAAAACGCGCCGCGCCGTGGTGTTGGCCAGCCAGTCAAAAAAGACACCGTTATCGTGCGTGTGAAAACCGAAGACGGCATTGTGGGCTATGGCGAAGCGCATCACGCGCTGGCGCCCACGCTGGTGGCTGATCTGGTGAATACCAATCTTGCGCCCATCGTCGTCGGCTGCAATGCGATGGAAGTTGAAGAAATCTGGAATCGCATTTATCTCAAACAGGGGCAGACGCACGGACCGGGCAACGCGCTTTACAAGGCGCTGTCGGGCGTGGACGTAGCGCTGTGGGATGTGCGCGGCAAGGCATTAAAGCAGCCGGTGTACCGCTTGCTTGGCGGTGCGCGCAAAAAAATTCGAGCTTACGCAGGCGGCGTGTGCATGGGCTTTAAACCGCCACCGGCGTTGCTGGAAGAAGCGCAGAGCTTCGTCGACAAAGGTTTTACCGCGATTAAGCTGCGCATGGGCGACACGGTGGAAAACGATCTCGCGCGAGTCCGTGCGGTGCGTAAGGGTTTGGGCGACAAGGTTGATATTGCGGTGGACATGAACACGAGATATAGCTTTCTCGATTTGCAACGGGCTCTGCCGGGATTTGAGGAGTGCAAGGTGTTCTGGATCGAAGAGCCGTTCGCGCCGGATGCGATTGCCGACTACGCTCACTTCAACGCGCGCACGCACGTGCCGCTGGCGGGTGGCGAGAACCATTTCCTGCGCTATCAGGCGCGCGAACTGCTGGAACGCAAAGCGGTGGATGTGATCCAGCCTGATCCGTGCAAGGCTGGCGGCATTACCGAAAGCAAAAAGATCGCCGATCTTGCCGCAGCGTTCCGGCGCGCGTTTGCACCGCATGTGGGCATGAGTGCCATCGATTCAGCCGCGTGTGTGCATTTGTTGTGCGCGGCGTCGAACGCATTGATTTACGAGGCCGACGGCGCTGCGTTCAATCCGTTTCGCGATGACTTGTGTGCGGATTACCCGAAGATTGTCGATGGGTATGTCGAGCCCAACGAAAAGCCGGGGTTGGGGTTCGAGGTGGATGAGTCGCTGTTTGAGAAATGGCCAGGCATTCCAGGGCCTTGTTACATATAAATTCCTATAAAAATCGAGGAGAGGTTGCATGTCACGCGATTGCGAAATGGCCACTGATGTCGTTCACGGTCGGTACGCAAATGAGGCGGGGCCGATACGATTGCTGGTTGCAGCACTGGGTTTTTTCGCGCTGCTTGGGCAAAGTGCGAATGCAACTGCCGCTGAGTGGAAACCCGAGAAATTCGTAGAGATCGTGGTCAGCACGCCGCCCGGCAACGGCCCCGACCGCACCGCACGCGTGATGCAAGGCATCCTGCAGGAAAAAAAATACGTTGAGGTTCCGATCAATATCGGCAACAAGGTCGGCGGCGGCAGTGTGGTGGCCTACACATACCTTAACTCGCGCCCACCTGATGGCCACACGCTGATGATCGCCTCAAAGGCGCTGCTCACCAACCATATCGCCGGGCGCGGCCCAAGCTACACGGAGTTCACGCCGTTGGCGCATTTGTTCGCCGAATACATGGTGGTGGCGGTAAAGCCCGATTCGTCGATCGCGAGCGGCAAGGATCTCGTGGAGCGCGTAAAGAAAAATCCGCAAAGCGTGAGCTTCGGTGTCGCCACCAGTCTGGGCAATCCGATTCACCAGTCAATGGCCACCCCGCTGCGGGCCGAGGGTGTGGACATCAAATCCCTGCGCAACGTGGTGTTCAACGCAGGCTCGGCGTCGATGGCGGCGATGATGGGCGGGCATATCGATGTGGTTGCCGTCACCGCCGCTATGGGCGTGCAGCTCATCGCGAACAAGCAAGTGCGCTTGCTCGCGGCTACATCGCCCAAGCGTTTGCATGGGGCACTTGCCGAGGTGCCGACCTGGCGCGATCTTGGCTACGATGCCGTCGTGTCGCAATGGCGCGGCGTGGTCGGGCCCAAAGGCATGAGTGAGGCGCAAATCGCGTTTTGGGAGCGTACGTTAAAACGCATGACCGAAGCTGAAGAGTGGGCGCGCGATCTCGACAAGAATTTCTGGAGCGCCGAGTTCATGGGCGCGCGCGAGATGCGCAAATACATGGATCGCGATAGCGTGGCGCTCAGAGTGTTTTTAGGCGACTTGGGATTGACGGATAAAAAATGATTAAAATCAAATACTTACGATATTTGATGCTGGGGACGGTATGCGCGGTGAACGGCGGTGCGCACGCGCAACGCACGGCGCCGGCAGATGCGCAGCAGCGGTACCCCAATAAACCGCTGCGCATCGTTGTCGGATTCACGCCCGGCGGCGCGGTGGATTTCATCGCGCGCTTGATGGGGCAAAAGTTGCACGAGCAATTCGGCCAACCGGTGGTGATCGAAAACCGCCCCGGCGCGGCCACCTCGATCGCGGCTGAACGTGTGGTGACCGCCGCGCCCGATGGTTATACCCTGCTGCTGATACCGATTTCAACCGCCGTGCAATCGGCGTTTCGCAAAAGCCTACCGTACGATTTAAAGCGCGATCTTGCCACTGTAACGCAATTGGCCACCGGCCCGCTGGTGCTGCTGGTGAACCCCTCGCAGCCGGTGAAAAGCATGAAGGATTTCGCCGCTTACGCGCGCGAGCAGCAAGGCAAGCTCTCAGTTGCGTCGCCAGGCGTAGGCAGTGCCAACCATCTGGCGATGGAATTGCTCGCGGCGCGCCTGCAGTTCAAATACCTTCATGTGCCCTACAAAGGCGCGGGTGAAGCGGTGGTGGCTTTGGCCGCAGGGCAAACCATGGCATCGTTGCCCTCCGTGGCGGGCATGTTGCCGCTGGTGGAAACGGGCAAGGTGCGCGCGCTGGCAGTCACTACACTCAAGCGCGTCGCATCGCTGCCCAACACGCCCACCGTCGATGAAACCATTGTGCCGGGCTTCAACTACGGCGTGTGGTATGGCGTCAGCGTACCGGCAGCCACGCCGCGTGCAATCATCGACCGTTTGAATGCCGCGTTGACGAAAGCCGTGCAAATGCCTGACGTGCGCGAGGCGATGGACAAACAGGCGATGGTGCCGCAGACCGGCACCCCCGCGGAATTCGCGACACTGATCGCGCGCGAAATCGATCAGACAGCGAAGCTGATGCAGCTGGCGGGGATCAAGCCGGAATAACTCTTAAGGAATTTAAGATGTCGCACACCTTGCCCTTTCCCGTTGGATTTGCTCTGGGTGTGATCGCCTGTACGGCAGCTTCTCTGGCAGCGGCCCAAACCTATCCCGTCAAACCGGTGCGTATCGTCACAGGTTTCGCGCCGGGTGGCTCCACCGATGTCATTGCGCGGCTGGTTGGCAACAAACTTGCCGAGGTGTTGGGCCAGCCGTTTGTGATCGAACACCGGCCAGGTGCGGCAACGGCCATTGCCGCCGAACGCGTGGCAAGCGCGCCACCAGATGGTTACACCTTGCTGCTGATCGCGGCCTCCACCACCTCGCAATCGGCGCTGCGGAAGAAAGCGCTGCCCTACGATCTGGAAAACGGTTTTGCGCATATTTCGATGCTGGCCGTGGGGCCGTTCGTGCTGCTGGTGCATCCGTCGGTGCCGGTGAAGGATGTGAAAGCGTTGATCGCCCTGGCGCGCGCTCAGCCCGGCAAGTTGAATGTCGGGTCGCCGGGTGTTGGCAGTGTGAATCATCTGGCGGCGCTGTTGTTCAACCATCGTGCCAAACTCAGCATGACCTATGTGGCATACAAGGGTTCTGCGGAAGCTGTGGTGGCCGTGGCCTCGGGGCAGATCGATTTGAGTTTTCCCAGCGTACCGGCGGCGCTGCCACTGATGGCGCAACAACGTGTGCGCGCGCTGGCTGTCACCAGCGCGCAGCGTGTGCCGGTGATCAAGGACGTGCCGACCATAGCTGAAGCCGCACTGCCCGGCTACGAATATTCGGGGGCGTTGGGCCTGAGCGCGCCCGCCGGCACACCGCGCGAAATCATCGCGCGTTTGAATACCAGCATCGTCAAGGTGGTGAATACGCCGGAACTGCGCGAAGCAATAGCCAAAATTGGCTTCGAGGCACAGACCAGCACCGCCGAACAATACACGGCATTCATCAAAGACGATATCGCCAAGATTGCGGTGGCTGTGGCGGCGGCAGGTTTGAAAGTGGAGTGAGTGTGCACAGGTACGGGCGCCAACTACCGGCGGCGCGCACGTTCATACCAACGCGACATCAGCTCCATGGCGATCCACGACGCCGCGCAGGTGACCAGTAGCGCGTATTCCCCCGCGCGCCAGCCCCAGTGGTCGACGATCAACGCGAATAGTGCCGGTGCGGTGGCGTTGACCACCACCACCGGTGTGGCGATCAACCCCAGCACCGTGCCATAGCCTTCCGCGCCGAACAGCGCCAGCGGCACTGCGCCACGCACAATGGTGATCACGCCCTGCGCAGCGCCCATCACCAGCGTGAACAGGACAATGGCAAAAAGATTGCCGCCCGCGAGAAGCAGCACCACGAACGACAGCGGCAGCACGCCGATGGCGATGCGGCCAACAGTCATGGCGCGCAGATGGCTGCCGAAAAAAATCTCTATAACCCGGCCGGCAAATTGCGCAAAACCCTTTAACGAAGCCACCCACACCGCAGCCACCGCCGTGAGCCCAGCGGCTTCCAACAGCGGCACCAGATGCACCGACACCACGCCGAAAATAAATCCGTTGAGCGACATCACCAGGGCGAAGAGCACCAACGCCATACGTCGTACGGCGCCGGTCAACGCCGGGCCGTCGCGTGCGGCCCGGGCTTTATCGGCAGGCGTGGCCGCTTTATTGGCGTCTTCGCGCCAGGCAAGGCCGAACCAGTTCAGCGGCAGGCACACCAGTAATTGAATTACTGCGAATACCACCAGCGTCTGCCGCCAGCCCAACGCTTCGTTGAGATAGTGTCCGATCACCCAGAACACGGTTGAGGCAAAAGCACCAAACAGGGTCAGATACGAAATCGCCAGCCGCCCGCGCGAGGGCGCCACCTGCACCAGCGCGGCGAATGCTGCGTCGTAGAGCACCAGCCGCATGCCGATGCCGAGGAACGCCCACACCGCGAGATACTCAATCTCGCCTTGCACTCGCGACAGCGCGTAGAGGCCGAGCGACACCAGCGCCGTGCCGAGGGTCATCACGGCTCGAGCGCCGTATTGGTCGATCAGTTTTCCGGCCCAGGGCGACACCACGCCGATGGCGATCAGCCCGGCGGTGAAGCCGGAAAACACCAGACTGCGGCTCCAGCCGGTCTCGGCGATGATTGATGCTGCGAGTACGCCCAGACAATAATAGCTGGTGCCCCACGCCGTGATTTGTGCAACGCCAAGGGCACAAATGACTCTAAACAGCGGATCGGTGATGCGTGTGCGCCAGGGTGAACTCATCGCGAAATCACGGCAGGCAAGACCACATTGCACGCAGTATCCCGTGAACGTGTGACAATTTGAGCAAGGTTAAACCCTATAATCGAGGAACACTGCAGGGGTGTGGCGCGTGAAATTGTAGTCGAACGCGCGGTACCCGGCGAATCCCATCCCACTACGCGCATTCACCCGAGAGGAGCAGCACATGGCATTTGAAACCATCGCAAACGATTACGGCCTGATCGGCAAGGTGGCCATCGTATCGGGCGCGGGCGGCCCCGTCGGACAGGGTCTGCAAGAAGGCGTGACCAACGGCCGCGCCGCCGCGATTTTGCTGGCGCGCGCGGGGGCGAAAGTGTGCGTGGTGGGCCGCACGCAGGATCTCGCGCAGCACACGGTGGACATCATCAAAAAGGAAGGCGGCGAGGCGTTTGCGCATGTCGCCGACGTGACGCAGGAATCGCACTGCCGTGCCGCTGTGGAAGCCACGCTGGCAAAGTATGGCCGCCTCGATTGTCTGGACAATAACGTTGGGCGCAGCGCGCCGGGCGACGTCACCGAAATGAGCATGGCCGAATGGCGCGACATGTTCGCGCTAAACGTCGACAGCATGATGATGATGTGCAAATTCGCGATCCCCGCAATGGCGAAAAACGGCGGCGGCGCCATTGTAAATATCGGCTCGCTGCGCAGCATTCGCCCGCAGAAATCCACTGTGTATTCGGTGACCAAGGGCGCGGTGGTCGCGCTGACCTCCACGCTTGCTGCCGATCATGGCGCACAGGGCATCCGGGCCAACTGCATTATTCTCGGCCCGGTGTTTACCCCCAACATCAACCGCAATCTCACGCCGGAACGCCGGCAGAAGCGCGCCGAGGCCTCGCTGATGAAACGTGAGGGCACGGGTTGGGACACGGGTCAGCTTGCGCGTTTTTTGTTGTCGGATCAGTCCAAGTTCATGACGGGGCAGAGTATCTGTTTGGATGGTGGAGCATCGATTGTTGGGCCATCGCGATAATGCCTGCTACTAATTTTTAGAAAGAATACCGGCATGCTGCCCACCCCAACTTTTCACCACGTGCATTTGAATTCAACCGATCCTGATTCGGCCATCGGTTTTTACACGCACGCTTTTGCCAGCACGTCCAAGGCCACTTGGAACGGCATTGCTGCGCTGCGCACACCGAACAACATCATGCTGCTGTTCGACAAGGTGGCTAAATCACCGCCGCTGTTGCCGCAAAGCGCGATCTGGCATTATGGCTGGCATGTCACCGATGTGCGCAAAAAACTGGCCGAGTACAAGGCCAGCAAGGAGGTGACGCTGATGCCGCTCTATACCGAAGACAGCGGTGGCTACGTTTACGTCAACAGCGACACCTGGCCCAATGTCGGCAATGTGCTGGGTCTCACCAAGCCACAAATCGCCGAGGCCAAGGCGAAAAACCTTCAACCCAGGGGCGGCGGCGGCTTTGCCTACATGGCGGCACCCGACGGCACGCTGGTGGAATACATCGGCGATCATCCAGCCGAGCGTTTCAATCACGTTCACATGTGGCAGGAGCAACCGTTTTGCGCGCAGTTGTGGTACCAAAAACATTTGAACGCACCGCCGATGCCGGGTTGGGGCAATACCGATCCGTTGACCGACGACACCTGCAAGACGCAACGCGGCCCCGACCGCACCTGGCCATCACTCACGCAGGATGGCATGTTTCGCACACCCCGCGCGGGTGTGATGTTTGGCGATGTGGCCGTGCAGTGGTACGCACCGCAAGGTGATGCCCCGCTAGTGGGCTCGCGCGGGCAGCGCTACGATCATCTGGCGTTTGGCGTAGCTGATCTTGACGCGTGGGTTACCAAGTTGAAGGGCGAGGGTGTGACGTTTCTTGAGGGGACTTACAAGTTGGGCGACACGCGCGCGGTGATGATTGAGGGGCCGAGCCGAGAGGCGCTGGAGTTGGTGGAGGTGAAGTAGCTGGTGGGGTTCGCGCCGGCCGATCATTGTTATTGCGTATCCATTTGGCTGAGAGCACAAAGGTAACCCGGTCATTCCCGCGCAGGCGGGAATCCATAAGCCCGTCTCAAGTGGTACTGTGTCATGGGTTCCCGTCTTCGCGGGAACGACCGAATTGAGAATATCAATTTCGCGATGCCCCGGTGCGTAGTTGTTCAGGAACAAATATCGACACATGGCGATCTACCTCGTCGTATTAATCTCCACCATCAGCCAGATGGGCTTCGGCGGCAGCCGTGTCGCGGTGTCGCTGTACGCGCTGGAGCTGGGCGCGAGCCAGCTCATGGTGGGGGTGATCGCCGCGTTGTATTCGCTAAGCCCGATGTTTTTTTCCATCGCGATCGGCCGTGTGTCGGACCGCGTGTCGCCCCACTGGCCGATGATCATCGGCTCGATGATGATGATGGTGGCGCTGCTCATTCCGGTGGCCGCGCCCAGCCTTGTGATGCTGTGTGTACTGGCATTCTTGAACGGGCTGGGGCACCTGATCTTCAGCATTCCGCTCGAAGCGGCCGTCGGCGGCGTGGGCGGGCCACAGTACCGCACGCGCAACTACGCATGGATCACCATGACCTGGTCTATCGCGAATTTTCTGGGACCGCTGACGTCCGGCATTCTGATCGACACCATCGGCAATCAGCGTGTGTTCTGGGTGCTGGCGCTGCTGGTGGCGCTGCCGATACCGTTACTGTGGTGGAAGCCGCGCATCTGGCCGGCCACGGTCAAGCCGTCGAATGAGGGAGCCAAGGGCGAAGGCGGCAAAAGCGTGTTTGATCTTTGGCGCATCCCCGCATTGCGCGCCACGTTTATCGCGGGCGCCATCATCGGCTCGGCGCAGGAGTTGTTTCAGTTTTATATGCCGGTCTATGGTCATGCGGTAGGCCTGTCGGCCTCCGCCATCGGCATGGTGCTGGGCATGGTGGCACTGGCGGCGTTCGTGATTCGCGCGGCGCTTCCGTTTATAGCCAAGAAATTGACCGAGGCCACCATCCTCACCGCCGCCATATTTGTAGCGGCAACCGCCTATCTGCTGCTGCCGTTTTTTGTGAATGCGTACGCGCTGGCGGTGATAGCGTTTCTGCTGGGCCTCGGCGTGGGTTGCGCGCAACCGATGCTTATGTCGCTGCTTTACGTGCTGGCGCCCGCTGGTCGCATTGCCGAGGCCATCGGTCTATATAAGACGCTACGCAGCGTCACACACGTGGTGATCCCGATTTTCTTCGGCACTGTGGGCACCGCGTTTGGCTTCAAGACCGTGTTTCTGTCGAACTCGGGTTTGCTGGCTTTTGGTGGGTATATGCAAACCAGGGCTAAGGCGGCGATAGAAACTTCTAGTGCGAAATCGCCCTGAATAAGGGCGTTTAAAAAGATGAATAAAAACAAATAGGTACATATTTTTTGCGCACCCGTTTTGGTATTGCACTGGCGGCCTTCCCGCGTTTACTCGGGCCGTGTTGAGCTGGTGCAACAGCCTACGCTGTAGTTCACCCCAGGAGATCATCATGCCCAGAATCGAACCCCTGCCCATAGGCGCTGTCCCCGAAGTCGCGGATATTTTTGAGCAAATCAAGGCGAGCGGACATTACATCCCCAACAGCCAGTTGATCCTGCAAAGGAAGCCGGCGATTCTAAAGGCGCTGCGCGGGTTGATGGCGGCCATCATGAACGCAGACGGTGAGGTGCCACTGGGTACTAAGCGTCTCATTGGCTACATGGCCTCGCGCGCGCACGGCTGCCACTATTGAATGGCGCACAACGCTGGAGGGGCGCTCCAGCAAAAAGTGGCCGACGCAAAACTTGCGGCGGTGTGGACATTTAAAACCAGTCCGTTGTTTAGCGATGCCGAGCGCGTGGCGTTGGAATTTGCGATTGCCGCTGCGGCGCAACCCAATGCCGTCACCGACGAACTCTTCGAGCGGATGAAACAGCACTGGAGCGAAAATCAGATCGTTGAAATCGTCTCGGTGATTTCATTCTTTGGATTCATGAACCGCTACAACGACACCCTGGCGACACCGCTTGAAGACGAGCCTATCGCCGTGGCGGAAAAGCATATCGCGGTGCAAGGTTGGGAGCTGGGGAAGCACGGGCGGTAGCGCGACCCTGATTCTTGCGCCGCGCTTGGAGAACTCGTCAAAAAGTATTACAGTAAGCTCTTTGGTAATACTTCGAGGTCAATCATGGCGCATCAAGTCACGGTCAAGGGACAAGTAACCATCCCCAAGAAAGTTCGGGATTACCTCGGCATCGCCGCGGGCAACGGCGTTGAGTTCGAGGTGGACGCACAAGGCCAGGTGTTGTTGCGCAAGGCCGGCGCGCGCGCGCGGCGTGCGCCCGTCCCCAGCCGCTTTAGCGCATTGCGTGGCACACGCAAGACGGGCATGAGCACCGACGACATCATGAACCTGTTGCGCGGCTACGAAGAAGACGCCAAGGATCCCGGCTTTCGAAAGCCCGGCAAGTGATCTTCGTCGATTCCTGCGTGCTGATTGACGTAATTGAAGATGATCCACACTGGGCGGACTGGTCACAACGCCAGCTTGAATCTGCCGCGGCTACACAGCAACTGGTGATCAACCCGGTGATCTACGCTGAAATCTCCGTGCGCTTCGACCGCATGGAGGACGTCAACCGCCTGCTGGATGCCGCGCAAATCACACTCACCGACATGACGCGAGAGGCGCTGTTTCTCGCGGGCAAGGCGTACCAGCGTTACCGCCAGCGCGGCGGCACGCGTACGGGCACGCTGCCGGATTTTTTCATCGGCGCGCATGCTTCGGTGTTGGGTGCGCCTGTCATCACACGCGACGCCAGCCGTTACGCAGGCTATTTCCCGGCGCTGCGGCTCATCGCGCCCGGCGCGGGGCCGCGTTAAGCCATGCCCACGCTTGATTGGCTTAACCGCGACGAGGCGATGCGCATCGCCGACGGCGTGCCGTAGCGCCTGCTGGAGCATGTCTGCAGCCACGGCGACGCCGCTTCGGGCAATCTGCTGATTCAGGGCGACAACCTGCAGGCGCTGAAGACATTGCTGCCGCTGTATCGCGGGCGGGTGAAGTGCATCTACATCGATCCGCCGTACAACACCAAAAGCGCGTTCGAGCACTACGACGACAATCTGGAGCACAGCCAGTGGCTGTCGATGATGGTTCCGCGTTTGGTGCTGCTGCGCGAACTGCTGGCCGAGGATGGGTCAATTTGGGTGTCTATCGATGACAACGAGGGGCATTACCTTAAGGTGTTGATGGATGAGGTGTTTGGGCGGAAGAACTTCGTAGCAACTGTTGTTTGGCAAAAGATTTAGGTAATTAGGGCGAAACGTAACCAAAGTAGAGTTTCAAGAAAAGCTTAAAAACGTTGTCGTTGCGGTGATTGTATCGGTATTCGATTTCCTTCAGATACATCGGGAAATAATACTTCGACACGCCGCGATAGTTGTAA
>SXGR01482529.1_pt1 | contig 11811 bp, 9 predicted proteins | sample 3174711 | NCBI WGS metagenome assembly SXGR01 (sample SAMN11356860, study PRJNA531348) | freshwater metagenome | isolation source: freshwater sample F1-60 | place: China: Fuxian Lake, Yuxi | collected 2017-12-25
ATTGTATATTGTCAGGCACTGGGCTTTTGCTTAATGCCTGTTTATCGGTATTGCATATAATGAAATCAACCCCTTTAATTCCTAAACGGAACATATGGTTAACAGCGTTACTTCCGCCACCACCAACGCCAATTACTTTAATAATTGAGCTTTCTTCTTGTGGTAATTCAAATTGCATCATGGTATTTATTTTTAGTTTTTAATTCTTGTTGTTTGTTTTTATTTACATCCCCCGTCCGCCAGCTGGCGGACACCCCCTTCAAAGGGGGAAAGGGTTTACGTTTCAATTTATGTTATTCTACGTCATCACTCATCCAATCCTTAGCTTTGCTAATTAATGAATCGAAGAAGTTTCCTACTTTTTGTTTTGAATGACCAGTTACTTTTTTCTCTGCTTTTTTGCTAGCTGTTGCTTCTACTAAAACAGTTTCTTCTACTTGTTTCGAAGAGTTAGTTCCACGTTTCAATTCACGCTCGTATTTCTCAATACCTTTCATCACTAAGCCCACACCTGTTGCGTACATTGGATTTTTCAACTCATCATCAGCACCAGCTAAATGTTCGTTTGGAGTTCCAATACGGCAATCCATACCAGTAGTTAACATTACTAATTGAGGTAAGTGTTTTAATTGAGAACCACCACCTGTTACTACGATGCCACCTGCTAATTTGCGTTCAAAACCAGAAGACTTAATTTCAAATAACACGAACTCTAAAATCTCTTCCATACGCGCTTGAATAATTTGCGCTAAGGTATTTACTGAAATTTCTTTGTGCGGACGACCTCTTAATCCTGGGATAGAAATCACCTCGTTCATTTGATTTTCTTGCGCTAAAGCTGAACCGAAACGCATTTTTAATTGCTCCGCTTGTGTTTTAATAATACCACAACCTTCTTTAATATCATCTGTAATGATGTTGCCACCAAAAGGAATAACAGCTGTATGACGGATAATACCATCATAGAAAATAGCTACATCAGTAGTACCACCACCAATATCCACTAAAACAACACCTGCTTCTTTTTCTTCATCGCTTAAAACGGCATCAGCACTTGCTAATGGTTCTAAGTGTAAATCAACCGTGGTTAATTTAGCGCGATCAACGCATTTAAAAATATTTTTTACAGCACTTACTTGTCCAGTAATAATATGGAAATTTCCTTCTAAACGAATTCCAGAATGACCAATTGGGTTACGGATACCGCTTTCGTTATCAATAATATATTCTTGAGGAATCACGTGAATAATTTCTTCACCTGGACTCATCACTAAACGGTGCATGTTATCAATTAATTGATCCACGTCGTTTTGAGAAACTTCTTCTTCTAATGATTTACGAGTCACCATACCGCGGTGTTGCATACTTTTAATATGCTGACCTGCAATACCAACAATTACTTCTTCAATATCGATATTTGCTTTATCGCCTGCAATTTTAATAGCAGCTTTAATAGACTCAATGGTTTGCTCAATATTAGCAACTACACCACGGTGCACACCTAGTGATTCGGATTTACCAATGCTTAAAATTTCTACTTTACCATTTTCGTTTTTATAACCAACGATAGCGGCAATTTTAGTTGTTCCAATGTCAAGACCTACTACTAGTTCTGCATTTGCTGGCATTTGTTTTTGTGTTGGTTTATTGTCCATAAACTTATTTTTTAGTGCAAACCACTTGGTTTTTATATTTTATATTGATAGTTGAATATTTATTCCAGCCATCTGTTTTGTTTAATCCTTCGGTATAAAATGTTTTTAGTTTTTCAAACTTTTCTTCAAAATCTTTCGCATCTCCAAACACAATTTTATGATTACCAATTGAAGGGTATAACTCTAATTCCTTATCAGGCGTTACATTTATTTGATGTATCAGGCTTGCTAAAACCGAATCCTTAGCAATATAAGTGGAGATATTATAAATATCATCGAGTACACTGATGGCTGCAAATTTTTCGTTTTTCGAAATGGCATCTACCGAAACTTGGTAACGAGTTGCATATGGTTCAACAATGAATCCTGTGGCAATAATTACACGTGCGGTGAATTTATCACTCAAAGGCATGAGTTTAGATTTCGTATCAATGTAATAACTTTCGCCATCCATGTTCATTACTCGAACTAATGGTGTGCGCTGTGTTACATTCATGGTTACATCTCCATTTACATCTACGGCTATATCAGCGTTTTCTACAGCGGGATGAGAATTCAATGCTTTCTCTAAACCGTTCACATCAATATTTTGTAAAGTAGTGTTTAAGATTGAGTCGTTTCTTTCTTTAAAAAACTCTTTCACATCCTCTTCATCAATAAAGGTGTTAACTTCTGTATTATTAACCGATACCAATAAATTTTCGGCTACTACGTTTTTTTCTTTGCTAGTAGCGAAGGCTAAAGACGCTAGTAGGCCTGATAATCCAATAATCCAAAGAACGATGATTAATATTTTTCTAAAATTTATTTTTTTCATTTTGTTGTTTCATTCAGCAGCTTCTCAATCGGTTCAATCAAACTGTCTATATCTCCTGCTCCCAATGTCATCACTACTTGTGGTGGATGTGTTTTTAAAAATTCAAGCACGTTTTCTTTTTTTACTAAAAACTTTTCTTTGCTTTTCATTTTATCCAACAACATCTGCGAATTGATTCCTTCGATGGGTTTTTCTCTGGCAGGGTAGATTTCTAATAACACACATACATCCAACAAATCTAAACTCTCTGCAAAACCATCGGCAAAATCGCGTGTGCGTGTAAACAAATGCGGCTGAAAAATACCCGTTACTTTTTTATCTGGATATAATTGTTTCGCAGCGGTAATAGCAGCTCTCAATTCTTCCGGATGATGGGCATAATCATCAATGTATACAACAGACTTTGATTTTACTCGGTAATCAAATCTTCGTTTCACTCCTTTAAAAGAACGTAAGGCTTTGTTTATCACATCGCCCTTAATACCTAATTGTTGCGCAACTGCTACTGCTGCTATCGAATTTTCTACATTATGTAAACCCGGTAACCCAATGGCTACGTGGCTTACAGGCTCTATGGGACTATTGATATTGTAACAAAATTCGCCATCAATAATTTCAATAGAATTCGCAGAGTATTCAGTATCTAAATTTAATGAGTAGACAAGTCTTTTATCCTTGAGTCTCAAATCGTTATCAACATTTTTTTTAACAATCAAAAAGCCCTCTTTTTGAACCTGTGAAGCAAATTGAGTATAGGTTTGATGCATAGCATTTAAGTCGCCATAAATGTCCAGATGGTCAGCGTCAACACTTGTTATCACTGTAATATAGGGATGAAGAGTCAAAAAAGAACGATCGTATTCATCTGCCTCAACTACTACGTAAGCGTCCTTATCGTTAGCATCGCCCAACAACAAATTGGTTTTATAATTTTGAGAAATGCCCCCTAAAAAGGCAAAACAATTGATACCCGCTGTTTTTAAAATATGAGTCGTAAGCGTGGTGGTAGTTGTTTTTCCGTGAGTACCCGCAATAGCAATCGTGCGAAATTGTTTAGTGATTTCTCCTAATACCCAAGCACGTTTTTGTAAATTGTAGCCTTCGTTTTGAAGATATACAAACTCTGCGTGGTCTTTTGGAACAGCAGGCGTATAAATCACTAAAATATCTTCTTTATTATAGAGCGAAAATAATTTTTTGACTAAGGCTTTATCTTCATCAAAATGTAATTGAGCGCCTTCGTCTTGTAATTGTCTCGTTAAATCTGTTTCAGTTTTGTCGTAACCATATACTGTTTTACCATAATGGTTAAAGTAGCGAACTAAAGCGCTCATGCCAATGCCACCAGCACCAAGGAAATAATATAATTTATAATCAAGTATGTTCATTTAGTACTAAAGGCTGTAGTGGGCTAATTTTAAAACTTCGTTGGCAATAATATTCGTAGAATTTGGCATAGCAAGTAATCCGCAATTTTTACTGATCTCTTGTTGCAAGCTGTTATTGTTTACTAAAGCAATCGCTTCTTTTATTAAGTTGGCTTTTGCTTGATCGTCTCTCACTAAAATGGCTGCTTTTTTATTTACTAAGGACATCGCATTTTTAGTTTGATGATCTTCGGCGGCAGTTAATAGAGGAACTAAAATACTTGGTTTTTGCACGATGCATAATTCGGAAATAGCACCAGCACCAGCTCGCGAAATCACCACGTCAGCAAAGGCATAAGCCAAATCCATGCGTGTAATAAAATCAACCGCTCTAATATTTTTGGATTCAAAAGCAGCTGTTTGTTGTTTAGCGGTTTCGAAATAGGTTTTACCTGTTTGCCAAATTAATTGAATATTATTATCGGCTAATTGTTGTAAGCCTTCACTCATCGCTTCGTTAATACCCTTAGCACCAAGGCTTCCGCCAACTACTAAAATCGTTTTTCGGTTTTTATCTAATTTAAAAAACTCAAACGCTTCGTCGCTTTTAGCAGCTATGTTCGTAATATCTTGTCGAACAGGATTACCCGTTAAAATAATTTTTTCTTTTGGGAAGAATTGCTCCATGCCTTCGTAGGCTACGCAAATCTTACTTGCTTTCTTCGATAATATTTTATTAGTAATTCCTGCGTACGAATTTTGTTCTTGCAATAATGCTGGAATTCCTTTGTTAGTAGCAGCTTTTAATAATGGTCCAGAAGCATAGCCACCAGTACCAACCACTACATCTGGTTTAAATTCATTTACTATTTTGCGTGTCTTTAATAAAGACTGTATAATAAGGAATGGTAATTTTAAATTTGATAAGGTGAATTTACGTTGCAGACCCGCAATAGGAACACCAATAATTTTGTAACCAGCCGCAGGAACTTTTTCCATTTCCATTTTACCAAGCGCACCTACAAATAAAATCTCCGCATGCGGTACTAACTTTTTTATTTCGTTAGCAATAGCTACTGCAGGAAAAATATGCCCTCCAGTGCCGCCGCCGCTTAATATGACTTTTAGTGGTTTCATTTATTCAGCAATCACTTCTTGTTCTTTATTAGTAGTATCCTCGTTTGCTCTACTCACGCTTAAAATAATACCGATAGCAATACAGGTAAACCAAATAGAGGTTCCTCCCATACTTACTAATGGTAATGGTTGACCTGTTACTGGAAATAAATTCACAGCAACCGCCATATTAATTAATGCTTGAAACACCAAGCTAAAACTTAAACCAACGGCCATTAATCCGCCAAAGGTTTTTTCTGAATCACGTAATATTCTGATTCCTCGAAATAATAAAATCATGTATAAGAAGAGCATAGCAAAGCCTGTAAACAAACCATACTCTTCAATGATAATGGCATAAATAAAATCGGAAGACGCTTGTGGCAAAAAGGCACGTTGGGTGCTGTTACCTGGACCTTTTCCAATAACGCCACCTGTAGCAATCGCAATTTTTGCTTGTTCGCTTTGATAATTATTTTTAGCATCTCCTTCAGAGAAATTTTCTATACGTGCTTTCCAAGTTCTACCACGTGGGATAGCATCAGGGAATTGATAAATCACAATGCCTAATAATAGGGCAAATCCTATGCAGCCACCTAAGATATATAAGATGAATTTTACTTTCACTTTTCCTACGAACATTAAGAATAAGCAGTTTGCAAATAGTAATGCCGCCGTAGAAAAGTTGGCTGGGAAAATGAGTAAACAGATAAAACCTACTGGGACTAATAAATATTTTAGGAGTGATTTAAAATCTTCTAATTGACCTTGACGAATAGTGAGTGTGCGCGCCACAAAAATTAATAGAATAATTTTGGCAACGTCAGAGGATTGAAATGTTAACCCTAACCCTGGTATTTCTACCCATCTGCTTGCCTCGCCGGCACTCACACCTTTTAGTAAGGTAAATAGTAATAATGGAACCACTAAGAAAATACCTATTTGTGCTACTCGCGAAAACAGCGTGTATTTTAGTTTGTGAACTAAATACATAATAAAAATACCGCCCACAACCGTGATGGCATGTTTTATTAAGTAAGCCTCCGTATTACCTTGTTTGTATTTATGTGCTAATGTTACAACCGAACTGTATACTACTAAAATAGATAGTAAAGACAAAAGAAAAACGATTGTCCAGATTACTCTATCTCCTTTTAAGTATGCGAATTGTTTCATTAGTTGTTTTATTTTTTTGAGAAAAGTTTTTGGTTGTTGGATTTAATGGCTCTTTATAGAGTTTAATAAATCAAACAACTTACAACAAATAACTTTACTCTTTATTTAGAACGAGTTCCTTGAATTTGTTGCCTCTGTTTTTATAATTATCAAAAGGGTCGAAACTTGGGCAAGCTGGCGAAAATAAAACCGCTTGGTTTTTAATCGCTTTTGCTTTCGAGATTCCAACAGCACTTTCTAAATTATCGGCTACAATAACCATCACGTGTTTATTAAAGATGTTTTTTATTTCAGAGAAACGTCTGCCAAAATAAATCACCGTTTTAATATTATAGTAATTGATATTAGTGAACCAAGAGTAATCGGTTTTTAAATCATCTCCACCTAATATTAATACTATTTCTGCGTCCACAGAATTAATACTTTCCACAGCTAATCTTGCATTAATTGCTTTCGAATCATTAATGAAGGTAACTTCATTAATATTGGCAACAAATTCAAAACTATGATCTGTTTCTCTATTAATAGAAAACGTTTTTTGACCTAGTGCAACTTCCTTCATTTTATAAACCTCTTACAGCTGTTTTAAATTGAACACCTCTATCTTCGTAGTTTTGAAATAAGTCGAAACTAGCACATGCTGGAGATAATAAAACTGCATCTCCTTTAGAAGCTAATTTGTAAGACATGGCAACTGCTTCAACTGCAGAACCAGCTTCCATAATATTTTCTACAGAACCTTTAAATGCTTTGATGATTTTTTTATTATCAACTCCTAAGCAAACAATCGCTTTTACTTTTTCTTTTACTAGGTCAACTAATTCTTCGTAGTTGTTTCCTTTGTCTTGTCCACCAACAATCCAAACGGTTGGTTTTTGCATGCTTTCTAAGGCATACCAAGCAGAGTTAACGTTAGTTGCTTTTGAATCGTTAATAAATTCGATGCCATTAATAGAGGCAACAAATTCTAAACGGTGTTCAACGTTCACGAAGTCTTCTAAACTTTCGCGGATAATGTCTTTGCGTATATCTACGATACGCGCTGCCATTGAAGCAGCCATTGAGTTGTAAACGTTATGTTTACCTGCAAGAGCCAATTGTTCTAGGGTCATAATTAAGGGTTTAGGGTTATTATTATAATTAAGGGTTATTTCATTGTTTTGTAAGAAGGCGCCATTTCCTTCTATGGTTTTTTTGATGCTGAAGGGAACTAATTCCGCTTCAATGTGTGTGTGCTTCATAAATTCTTCCATCACAACATCATCTGCACAATAAACAAAAGCATCATCTTTAGTTAAGTTTTGAGTAATGCGGAATTTGGATGCCACATAATTCTCAAACTTATATTCGTATCTATCTAAATGGTCAGGCGTAATGTTTAATAACACTGCTACGTCTGCTTTAAAATTATACATGCCATCTAATTGAAAACTGCTCAATTCTAACACGTAGTAATCAAAATTTTCGGTTGCTACTTGATAAGCAAAACTTTTTCCGATGTTACCACCTAAACCTACATTGTACCCTGCTTTTTTTAGAATATGATAGGTAAGTAGAGTAGTAGTAGTTTTCCCATTACTACCTGTAATACAAATCGTTTTTGCCTTGGTATGTCGGCCTGCAAATTCTATTTCAGAAATCACAGGAATGTTTTTTGCTTTTGCTTTTTGAACTAATTCAACTTTATCAGGAATACCTGGACTTTTAATAATCTCTGTTGCATTTAAAATTAAGTTCTCTGTATGTGTACCTTCTTCAAAAGCAATATTATGATGAACTAATTCTAATTTATATTTTTCTTTAATTAAACTTTTGTCAGATACAAACACATCATAACCTTTAGTTTGTGCCAAAATAGCACTGCCAACGCCACTCTCGCCAGAACCGAGAATAACCATGCGAGGTTTTTGATTAGATATGTTTGTATTTAAGTTCAATTTTTGTTTTTAATTTATTTTTGTTCAATCTCCTTTTCCAAATAGGGGTAGGGGAGGGGCTGTTATCTTAATTTTAATGTGACAATAGTTAGTGCGGCAAGCATAATTCCAATAATGAAAAAGCGCATCACAATTTTTGACTCATGAAATCCTGATTTTTGGTAATGATGATGAAGAGGTGCCATCTTAAATAAGCGGTTGGCTTTGGCAAATTCAAGTCCGTGTTTTTTGCGTTGGTATTTAAAATAAAACACCTGCATGATTACTGATAAATTTTCAATTAAGAACACACCGCATAAAATCGGGATCAATAATTCTTTACGAATAGCAATTGCGAATACAGCAATAATTCCGCCTAATGCTAAACTTCCTGTATCGCCCATAAAAACTTGAGCAGGGAAAGCGTTATACCAAAGGAAGCCAACGCATGCGCCAACAAAGGCCGCCATAAACACCACCAATTCACCGGTGTTTGGTATGTACATGATGTTTAAGTAATCCGCAAAAATAGTATTACCACTTACATAAGCTAAAATCCCTAAAGTGGTTCCAATAATAGCACTTGTTCCTGCGGCTAATCCATCAATGCCATCCGTAATGTTTGCTCCGTTAGAAACAGCCGTTACAATTAAAATAACAATGGGAATAAAAACTAGCCAACCGTATTTTACAGCCTTATCTCCCATAAACGATAAAACACTGACGTAATCAAATTCGTTATCTTTTACAAAAGGAATAGTTGTTTTAATACTCTTAATGGGTGTCGGTGCGTATTTTGGTAAAGTCAAATCTTTTTTGCTACTAATAGCATCATCAAAAGAATAAGCACTCTGCTGGTTAGCAGTCATTCGTTCTTTTACAACCACATCAGGATGGAAATAAAATACAGCGCCTACAAGTAAGCCAATTCCAATTTGTCCAACAACTTTAAACTTACCTTTTAAGCCTTCTTTGTTTTTCTTAAATACTTTTATGTAATCATCTAAGAAACCAATACTTCCTAACCATACGGTTGAGATTAACATTAAAACGATATATACGTTGTGAATTTTTGCAAATAATAAAGTAGGAATAATAATAGCGGCTAAAATAATAAGTCCTCCCATCGTTGGAGTGCCCGCTTTTTCATTTTGTCCTTCTAAACCTAATTCACGAATCGTTTCTCCAATTTGTTTTTTACGAATGTAATTAATGATGCGTTTACCAAATATCATGGTAATCACTAACGACGATAATAAAGCCAACGCCGCTCTAAACGAGATGTATTGAAACACCCCAGCTCCTGGAAAGTTAAAGTGTTGATCTAAGTAGTGGAATAAGTAGTAAAACATTTTATCGTTAGTTATTAAATATTTCTTTTACAATTTCAAAATCATCAAATGGGTGCTTTACACCATTTATTTCTTGGTACTTCTCATGTCCTTTTCCTGCTATCAAAATAATGTCGCCTTCTTTTGCAAATGCAACGGCAGTTCTGATGGCTTCTTTTCTATCGCTAATACGTAATGTTTTTTTTGCATCAACTGGATTAATACCAGCTTGCATTTGGTTTAAAATATCTTCTGGATTTTCGCTGCGAGGATTGTCACTCGTTAAAATCACTTTATTACTATACTCGCAAGCTATTTGAGCCATAATCGGACGCTTTGCAGCATCTCTATCTCCACCACAACCAGCTAGTGTAATCACTTGTTCGTTGCCAGTTCTAATATCTTTTATGGTTTCTAAAACATTTTTTAAGGCATCTGGTGTATGCGCATAATCAACTATTGCTACAATGCCCGTTTTAGATTTGATATACTGAAAACGACCTTCAACTGAATTTAAATTACTAAGTGTCGTTAATACTTGTACTCTATCTTGTTTTAATAATTGAGAAATAGCATAAACTACCAAAACGTTATAGGCATTAAATGAACCAATTAGTTTTACCCACACTTCTTGATTATCGATGCTTAACAATAAGCCATTCAAGTGATTTTCTACCACTCTGCATTTAAAGTCTGCAATAGATTTTAATCCGTAAGAATATTTTTTGGCTTTGGTGTTTTGTAACATCACCATGCCATTTCTATCGTCCTTATTAGTTAACGCAAAAGCATCGTCTTGTAAATTATCAAAGAATAATTTTTTTGCTCGGATGTATTCTTCAAATGTTTTGTGATAATCTAAATGATCATGTGTAATATTTGAGAAAGCTGCCCCTGTAAATTTTAAACCTGTAATACGATGTTGTACAATAGCGTGAGAACTCACTTCCATAAATGCATACTGACAACCAGCTTCTACCATTTTTGACAATAGTTCATTTAAAGCTAATGCATCTGGAGTTGTATGAGTAGATGGAATAACAGTCGTATTGATTTTATTTTCTACTGTAGATAATAAACCAACATTGTACCCTAAGCCTCTAAATAAATTAAATAGTAATGTAACGGTTGTTGTTTTGCCGTTAGTTCCTGTAATACCAACTAATTTTAATTTCTCTGAAGGATTGTCGTAAAAATTGCAAGCAATGTAACCTAGGGAAGCTGAAGAATCTAAAACCTTTACATAGGTTACATTTTCTTTTAGAGTCTCTGGTAAGTCTTCACAAACAACAGCTACTGCTCCGCTTTCGATCGCTAATTCAATATAATGATGTCCATCAGAAGCCGTTCCTCTGGTAGCAATAAATAAGGAATCCTTTTTTACTTTACGAGAATCAAAAGTCACAGACGAAATTGCCACATTAGTAGAACCAATGATTTCCTCTAGTCGTGTTTTATATAATATGTCGCTTAATAATTTCAATTTCACTTTAGCTAAGTATCAATGTTATTTTATCTCCTTTATTAAATTTTTGTCCAGCTTCAATCGATTGCTTTTTTACTGAACCAATACCGTATAGTTTTACATGAAAACCAGAATTCTCTAACAAAAACAAAGCATCTTTAGCAGATAAGCCATTTAAGTTGGGGACGATTCCTTTTTTCAATTGACTTTCTAAATTGTTTGATTGTAATGAAATACGTGTTGAATCTGTTTGGTTTCTTGACACATAACTGTTTTCTGAAACATTTGATTTAACAGGTAATTTCAATGCTTTTGAAGCAATAACCATTTCATCATTTTGTGACTTAATACTTCCTGGAGCTTTGGTTAGCAAATTTTGTTTGTTGTTTATTGGTTCTAAAAAGTCAACACTACTTGAGTAAACTTTTTCTGCAATTTCTTTAAATACCGGACCAGCAACTAAACCACCATAGTAAATACCATTACTTGGTGAATTAATAATAACGATGCAAGTATAAAGTGGTTTATCTGCTGGAAAATAGCCTACAAATGAAGCTTGGTAATCGCGGTTCCCAACATCACCATAGGCTGTTTTACCACTTCCTTTTTTAAATCCAGTCTTTGCAATTTGCGCCGTACCAGTTTTTCCACCAACTTTAAAAGCTGTAATATTTAAGCCTTTTCCAGTTCCGTTTTGAACCACACCTTCCAACATTTGTTTTGCTTTTCTTAAAGTTTCCTTTTTTACAATTTGTTCAGCAATCACTTCTGTTGTAAATGTTTTAACTGTTTTACCGTTGCGTTGAATTTCCTTTTCAAAACGGGGCTTTACCATTCTACCATCATTGGCAATGGCATTATATAATGTCAATGTTTGTAAAGGTGTAATCAACGATTCATAACCATAACTCATTTGAGGTAAAGTAATCCCTGACCAGTCTTTACTTTTTGTTTCTTTAATTAAAGGA
>SXGR01126902.1_pt1 | contig 11808 bp, 14 predicted proteins | sample 3174711 | NCBI WGS metagenome assembly SXGR01 (sample SAMN11356860, study PRJNA531348) | freshwater metagenome | isolation source: freshwater sample F1-60 | place: China: Fuxian Lake, Yuxi | collected 2017-12-25
AAGCAAAACTTGACCGCCAGCGACACCAACAGCACGCCGGATATTCGCAAGGGGCCATGCGTCCAGACCCGCACCATCGGCTTCCGCCCCGCCTGCGACTGCGGCGAGACGGCCACCATCCCCGGCACCGTGCTCGACCCGTTTGGCGGCAGTGGCACGACGGGGATGGTGGCCTACGAACACGGGCGGTCAGCCGTGCTTGTCGAACTGAGCAAAGAATACGCAAAGCTCATTGACCAAAGACTCACCACCACCGGCGGATTATGTCTGAGCGCCTGACTTAATTATGAGCACCAAGCATCGCCTCGCCCAATTCGCCGCCATCGCCATCGCCTGCGCTGCGGTTCTCTGCACTTTGCCCTTGCTACCGCTCGCATGGCTATGGGTGGTCGTAGTGAACCGGGATGAGCTTTGATGACCGAGAAACGCAAACGGCCCCCCGCCAAATCGGTCCATCGGACAATGATCGAGAACGTCCGGCTCAAGGCCGAACTGCGCCTCCTTCGCGCCTCCCACGACCCGGAAGGGGAGATGCTCCTGCTCCATTGCCTCCAATGCGGCGCAGCCCTCCATCTCAAACCCACCGGCCTGCGCCACTGCCACAACTGCGACGAAATCGAACGGCTTAAACGGGAGATTGTCGCTAAACGCCCCAAAAACAACAACCCCGCCATCTTCCGGCACGATTGCACACGCTTCATCGCCCATGCCCACAAACATTGCCCCATCTGCACCAAGGCTCTGGAGGGATTACGCGGGGAAGACCTCAAAGCCGCCGCCACAGAACTCTCCCTGCTCCGAAGAGACTACCGCAAAGAAATCAAACAGCTCCGGGACGAGCTGATTCAAGTCAACATCACCGCCGCCCGCGCACTTCGCAACGCCCGCGATGAACGGTTCCGCCTTGAGCAGACGATCAAGTACTTCAAAGGCATCCTCTACGGCATCACCAAACTCGAACCCGCCACCGACATCGGCATCGCCCAATTCCGCGCACAGAAATCCCTCCAAGCCACATGGCACGACATTCACCCACCCCTATCCCCACTCCCCAAACCCGAAATGCTATGAACACCATCCCACCCAACTTCTCGCACACGCTCACCTTCACCTGTGAAGGCAAGCCCTCCGACAGCACCCCCCATCACCGCATTGTATTCACCGTTCATGGCGACTCAGACCTGTCCCAACTCATCGGCACTTTTGAGAACTACCTGCGTGCCTGCGGCTATTGCTTCAATGGGGAACTAGCCATCGTCGTCAACACCGAGGATGAACAAAATTAACCCATGCCTAAGAAGTCAGAACCCCGCTACACCTACGCCCTGCCCCTAGTCATCACCAAACTCGATGGCTATTACCGGCTCCTCACCCTTCAAGGCAACCCCGCCGGACCACGCATCCTTCACAAAAACCCACCCGACATCCCCGATTGGCGCTTCAAGACATACCAAGAAGCCGAGGCAGCGAAAGACCTCATCTACAAACATCACCAGTTCACACTGCCGGGGAACAATGTTTGACCGAGGCAAAGGATAAGGCTCATCCATTCCTGTCAGAAATAGGTACACGTTTTTCTGACTTAATCGCCTCCCTATTCCATCCACACCTCAACCTGATACCATCGCAGCCATGCGGATCAGGGCCATCAAACGAAAGCTCGGCCGCGAACACGCTTGCGGCGAAGCCTTCCAAGGCACCGCCACCTTCCACATCGACCCGCGCCCTTCCGTGCATGGCGGCGAAAAGGGATACCTCGGCACTCTCATCCACGAAGCCATCCATCTCCTCGACGACAACCTCACCGAAAAAGAGGTCGTCCGCCGCGAAACAGCCATCACCAACCTCCTCTGGCGCGAAGGCTACAGAAAGGTCAGCCAGTAACACACTCCAACTCCACAGGCACCAACCCCACTTCCACCACCTCCACAGGCAACACAGCCTTCATAGCCTCAGAGCCGTCAGGCAACGCACTCATCACCTGTATGTTCACCAACGGCCTCTCCCGCTGCACATCCAACCCATGCACCTTCCTCATGTGATCGTCCAAGGCTACCCACATATCCACCGCCTGCCGCATCAATCGCATATCACCAGCTTCCAACGCCCCAACCGCCGCTTGAAATAACATATACAACTTGTCCCCGGTCGCCTTGCTCCGCTCCAACTGCTTCGCCGCCGTCGTCAACGACACACCAGACTCCATCGCCGCACAACGGTCCTGCGCCGAGGCCATCACCATCTCCGCCACCTCCGCCCTCGCCTTACTCTGCAACTCCGCTCGCTGCTCATGCCAGCGCCCCAATGAGGCCATCTTAGCGAGGTAGCTGTGTGGCACGTTGCGCTTCGTCGCCATCTCTCGGATCGAGACAGCACTAGCAAGAAACTCCGCACGCATGGATACGAAGTCGTACTTCTTCGGGCGACCACTGTTCATCTGCTAAGGAGACTAGCAAAAAGGGGGAAGGCGGGGAAGGGGGGTAAGAGAGCGAAAAAGTCGGAAAAATCTTTAGCCCCCCTTCTTAAAAACATAGGGGCGGGGAAAAGGGGGGGGGCCACATACACGCGCCCGCGCCCGCGCCCGCGCGCGTTAAAAGAATGCTTACACCTGCGCGCTCCCTCTCGCGGTATTCAACGCCGCCGAGTTGTGGCTTTTTCTGGGCTTTCCATCGCTGGCGTTATGTTGGCGGACGTGTTGCCAGTTTTTTTGATGAATGGACGGGCGGGACGCGTGCCAGCAGGCAACGACCGGGCCACATAAAAAAACAAACCCAAAAAACAATATGAAAAACACGACAACCGAGCCGCGCATCTACGTGGGGACGTACGCTAAATACAACTCCGGCAGCATTGCCGGCGCTTGGATAAGTCTCGACGACCACGACCGGGAAAGCTTCCAAGATGCCTGCGCAGAGCTTCACAAAGACGAAGCCGACCCGGAAATAATGTTTCAAGCCTTCGAGGGATTCCCCAGCGAGTTTTACAGTGAAAGCAGCTTGTCGGCCGCACTTTGGGACTGGCTTGAACTAGATGATAGGAACCGCGAACTTCTCGCCCGTTATATTGACGCCATTGGCGGCGACCGCACGATCGAAGACGCCCGCGAAGCCTTTTGCGGCACCGCTGAAAGCGTGGCCGACTTTGCCGAAGACTACTCCGAGGAAATAGGCAGCGTCCCCAAAAACATCCCAAGCTGGATAGTCATAGACTGGCAGGCAACGTGGGATTGCAACCTCCGGCACGATTACAGCACGAGCGAGGGCGATGACGGCACCGTGTTTTTTTTCTTGAGAAGCTAGGTTGCGAGCAAAAACCTTCAAACCCAAATACCCTGCTAATATCGAAATATGAACTTCATCGAAAACATGGACGCCAACGGGTATGCCACATTTAGACCTTACTGCCACGACAACCCATTATTGCGCGACGTTAAAATACGGGAGTGGTCTTCTAGTTCAAACGGCATTCTGAACCACTACCTCAAGAAGGACAAGCACGCGGAACGCAGTGTATGGCAGCACAATCTGGCGGTTGCCGCCTTCTCATCGTATGAAGAATGTGAGGCAGACTTGCTAAAAAAGCTCGTCGAACACTCCGAGCACTTGAAGAAATTATTGTATTAAAAACGAATATGAACTTCATCGAAAACAATTCAAACCCAAAAAAACAATGACAACGCAAACCGAGTTCCCCACCAAGGGCGGCGGATTCGACGCCAACGCCGCCACAGTCCCCGAACTTCGCGCCGAGCTTCGCGCCCGCTCCATCGGCTCCGGCGTCTGGATTAGTGGAGCGAACCGCGAGCAGTGCCTGCGCGCTCTAGAGGCCGGCACCGTTACGCCGCAACCCACCGCCGCCCACGCCGCCCACGGCGATCTTGCCGCGATGATCGCGGCCGCTGTTGCGCCCTACGTCGCCGCGCCGGCAGCGGCGCTGGATGAAGAGCGCGTGATCGAGTTAATCCGTGGCCACGCGCCGCAATCGCCGACGATTCGGCTGGAAATTAACAGCGCCCCCGCTGTTGAAGTTTCACGCCAACATTTCAAGTTTCAGCTCCTCGTGGCTTGCATTAATGCCGGCGTGCCAGCTCTACTTGTTGGCCCTGCTGGCACCGGTAAAACGACGGTTGCCCGCGCGGCGGCGCTGGCTGTTGGCCGCGAGTTCGCCGCGATCTCATTCGGGCCGATGACGAGCAAGGGCGATTTGTTTGGCGTCCGTGACGCGGCCGGCGTGGTTCACGAATCCGACCTCGTTCGGCTCGCCAAGGGCGGCGGCGTCTTCTTAGGAGACGAAATGGACGCGGGAAACGCCGGCGTATTGACAATGGTCAACATGCTGCTTGCCAATGGCCATTTTGCCACGCCGACCGGGATGGTTGAGAAGTCCGACGCCTTCATCTTCATCGCCGGCGCGAATACCTACGGCACTGGAGCGAACAGAACCTATGTTGGCCGCAATCAACTCGACGCGGCCACGCTGGACCGGTTCGCCGTTATTGACTGGCCGCTTGACGTTGGCCTTGAAGCCTTTGCCTGCGGCATTAATGAGCCTTCGTTGCCATTTGATCTTGCGGCCGGCGGCGTGCCGTCTCCTTCGGAATGGCTTGCGATCGTGCGCGCCTTCCGCGCCGGCGTGGCGAAAGCCGGCGTGCGCCACGAAGTAACTCAACGTGCCAGCATCCTCGGATGCGCCTTAATCCGGGGCGGCGTTGGCGTGGACCACTTAAAGGCACTTTTGCTTAACAAAGGCTTAGACGCGGCCACGCTGGCCAAGATTGCCGCCAACTAGCCAAGCAAAAATCCAACATCGAACCCGATACAATTATGCGAAGAAATACCAAAGCAAAGCCGGCCGCAAGTCCGGCCGCGCGGCTTAACGTGGTCCGAAACTTCGAAAGTTTCCCCGCCTTCTTAGCCGCTTGCGAAGTGGCCGGCAACGCCGGCAACGGCAAGTCGTCCATCGGCACCGGCCGTAACGAGTTCTATGGTACAGAAAACTTCGAGGCGGCAATGCGCCTCGCCCGTGGCGGATGGGCGGAAGGCCGCAAGCTGTTAGACGAAGCTCGCGCCTTAGTAAGTCTGCCGGACCTTGGCGGCAAGTCATGGGAACCGCTGGCCGTGCTTTCGGATGAGGGAGACGAGGTCGAGCTGGGCCGATACCTAGAAGGAGAACCGGAATGCTTGATTGACTGGCGCTTTGCGGAACAGCCCAAAACGGGGCGCGTGGCGCGCGTAGTGCTGAACGTGTCGGCCTCTTGCAGCGTTAACGCGGCGGACCTTATGCGCCGGGGCGCGGCGGCGCTGGCACTCGTGGATGCGCTTGAAAGCGCCGGATGGCGCGTTGAGTTGGATTTGGCTTTTGCCTCTGGCAAAGATGACTCCGGCGTATTCGTTTCAACGGTGCGCTGCAAAGAGGCCAGCGGCGTTGTGGAGATTGACCGCTTTGCCTTTATGCTAGCGCACCCCTCCGTGCTTCGCCGCCTGTTTTTCCGAATCTGCGAGCAGCTCCCGGAGAGTGATTTTAGGAGGATTCTAGGAGTCGAATATGGCAAGCCGCGCGACGTTCCACCGGCTTTACTTGGAGATACTGCTGGCACTATCTACTTCGGAAAGATGTGCGCCGGCGATGGCGACGCGGCGGCGTTGCTTGCTAAAATAGAGGCCGATGTCGCCCGATTCATCGCGCCGTCGATGGCGGCGGCGGTATAGCCCGAGGAGATTTTAATATAAACACCAAACCCAAAACGAACCGATGAAAACCGAAACCAAAACCAGCAAGCCCGAACCGCGCGAGGGCGTCCGCGCGTGGGGCGAATACCTCAACCAATTCTCTGACCTCGGCCCGTTCAAACTGGCGCGGGCGCGGGAGGCGAAACGCGGCGAGCGCACGATGGCCCGACTCTCTCAACGCTCCGACCCGCTGGCCGCGAGGCGCACCGTCTGCCCCGCGCCCGCCGCGCGGCTGAAAGCCAAAGCCGACACCGCAGCCCGAGCCGCCCGCCCGCGCGTCTCGCGATGGGTGCGGGCGAGCGCGACGGTTGAGCCGCTAGAGCACGGCATCATCCGCGAGGATGCGGTCAAGAAGCGCGGTTGGAAATACGCCAGCACCGACCACACGCCGTTCTACTTTTCGCGGGCGACGATTGCGAAGGGCGGTGCGTGCCTGCTGCATGAGTTCATCGCCGACGGCTTCCGGCAGGCTCGCATCGTCCGCGCGCCGAGCGGTTGCAAATGGGCGCACGACGAGCTTGGCCTGCTGCTCGTCCGCGCCGACGGGATGGAATACCACCCGACCGCCGCCGAGTTTGAGGCGAAAAACTTTTGCGCGGTTGCCGCCGCCGCTCTTGCTTACAACTGGAAAATCCGCCGCGCCAGCGAGCGAATGACGCGAGACATGGCCGCTCAGGAAAAGCGCAACGCGAAAGCCGCCGCCGTCGCCGAAGCCGCGCTGCTCGTCCGGCTCAACTCCTGCCGCGTGACGCTCGACGACTCGCGACGCGCGGGCAACTGCATCGAGGGTGCCCTGAGGTTCGCGGAGGCGAAGCTCCGAATCGCGCGCGATGAAATCATCGCAGGCGGTTTCCTATTCAGCGTCTCAGCCAAGAAACTTTGGGCGACGGGCGACGCTCGCGCGAAGGCCGCTTGCGTCTCCGCGCTGCAACGCGAGGAGCTTGTCTCCATATGATTTTGCCGCGCGAGTTCCTTGAAGCCTCAATCGAGGATGCGGGTGGCCGAGTTGGGGCAGGCCAGCAACTAATCTATGCACATCGCTGACATCAAGTTCATACATGAGAAGGTGGTCAACCTATGGTATGTCGGTGCATTCGCCGCTGCCGCCTTCATCTACTACGGCCTACGGCCTGAGCCGCCAAAGATCAAGCCGCCGACCAAAACGCCACGGCAATTAGCCTTTGACTTGGCGCGTGAAAGCTGGGAACAAAAGACAAAAACCAAAAAATGAAAACAAACACCCCCGAAAAAATGAAACACACAACTGAAACCGCGTTGGCTCGGGCAATAGCCCTTGGATATGCCGGACAATACGCGCAACTGCAGTCGCAAAACTGGGTGGGGAAAACAAACGATGAGATCGCGGATGATTCTGAGGACTTTAATCAGAACTATGAGCGACGCCAAAAATACGCACGCGCGGCTGTAATTGAAACAAACCCCAGCCGGAAGGCGCACCTTGAAAAACAGGCTGGCAAATGAACAAAAGCCGGACGCCCTCCTCATCTCTGCCGCGCCGGAATTGTCGGCAAAGGCAACTGTTGCAAATTTTGCAACAGTTCAAACGGAAGGCGGCCGAGTTAGCCCTTGAGGATTTGGAATCGCTGGTAGGAGCCGATGTTGTCCCGAGAAGCGAGGCTTCCTCAATCAAAGCTCTTCTCTCCGCCATCGCCAAGGCCACCGGAACCTGACCTCACATCACCCCGCTCATCCTCGCGCTCTGCTCATAGCGCCGGTGCATCGCCTCGATTCCGCCGGCATCATCAGGGCTGCGCTCCTTCACCCATCTCAGGAACTCGGCGCGGACCTTCGCATCGCTCCCCTCCGCGCCGGGAACCTTGATGGGGGTGCGCGAGCGGACGCTGGCCTTCATCGCCAGTAGCGCCTTCTGCCGTGCCATGCCAGCAGGCTTGCCGGCTTCCTTCGCTTGCGCCATCTCTTCGGCGAGCAAGCGGTCGCGCGCGGCGATAGCGGCCTTCGTGTCACCGATCAGCAACGCCTCGTTGATGTCCTCGTAGGTGGCGGAGCGCGGCGTCTTTACCGGTTGCACCCGGCCCATCACCGCGTCCACGTCGTAGCCCCGCTCATCGGCGAAGCGCCGTGCCAGCACCCTCACACGGCTCAGTTCCTTCTTGGCCACCGCGAGCTTGGCTGTCTCCGAGTCCGATAGCGTGGCCTGTGCCAGTTTGGAACCGACACCGGCTGGGACCTGCGCGTACCAAGGCACGGTCATAAGTGAGTCGTGCAAGTCCCGAACCAGCCACGCCTTCGCAGATTCAAGGTTGTGCTCGGCAGAGGCGTCCTTGTCGTAGCGTTGCTGCAACTTGTTCGCCGCAGACAACACTTCCTGCACCCATTGCAGCGACGGCGGGCGGAACGGGTCGCGGTATCGGGTGCCGCGCGTGGCGGCATCCTTCGCCAGCATCGCATAGTCTCCGATGACACCGAAGCCGCCATCGAGCACGATGTCCTTGATTAGCCGTTCGCCGGCCAGTTCCAAGGCTCGACCGCCCTCGCCCGCCTCGGCGGTGCGGACAATCTCCAACAACTGCGCCTCCTTCCGTTCCCGGTCAGTGAGCAGTTCGCGGAGCATGGCGTAAAGCTCGCCAGCACCAGCGGCCAGCAGCGCGTAGCGGAGCATCGGCCACCAGTCGCGCACCTTCGCCTTCGTCCCGTCGGGCAGTGTGATCTCCTGCGGATGCACGACCGGCCCCAAAACATTCCGGGCGAGGTCGCGGCTGCGTTGATAAGAATACTTCTGGAACTGGAAGAACACCCGCGCCGGCAGGGATGCGGACAAAAACAGGGGGTGTTGGGTCAGGTTGTAGGCATATTGCTTTTCTGCGACAGCAGAGCGGTAGAAGCGGTTTGTGGTGGCGAGGTCGCCACTCAGTAACGCCTCTAAATCTGCACCGGCAAAACCCATCCGTTGCAAAGCGGCAAGCCGAACCCGCAAGGCGTGACTGGCGGCAAGCGGGTCGGCCCCGGCGAGTGCGCGGGTTGCCCTTAGCCAGTGTGAGGCGGCGGAGTAGGTGATAGCGCGGGCCGCCCTCTCAGATGCGGACTGCATGAATAGTGCGACTCGGACAAATCTCTCTTTCCGATTGCCCTTTGCCGGCGGCAGGTCGGGGTCGCTGTTAGTGTCAAGTATCTGCCCCATCACAATGTCGTGCCGCAACGCGCCGATAGCCTCGGCTTCGGCTATCAGGTTCATGCCAACCACCCGGAAGTCACCCCGCATCACGTTGCTGGCGGTCTTGAAAGCCGCCTGCGCCGCGTCCTTGAGCGCCGCGCCAGTGCCGGCGAGGGTGTGGCCCACCCCCAAAGTTTCGGTGTTGACACGGATAGCGGACACAAGGTTTCTCATCGCCGTCAGCGGGGCAGAGAGATAGATGGCGCTCGCCATCGGCACACCTGTTTCGATCAGGGCCGATGTGAACCCGTCGAGCTTCATCCCCTCTTTCAAAACCACGGCTCGCCCTTGCGCCAGCCGCTTCACCAAGTTTGACCCGCTCCCCTCGCTCTTCGTCGCTAACTCAATCGCAACTTCCCATGCGTCCTTGTTCTGGCCGGTGCGCTTCTGGCCGAAGGCGCTGATCTGCGCGGCGCGGTCAGCGAACCTCTGGACGAAGTGCAAATATCCGTCGAGGCTCGTATCGTACCAGTGATCGGGGAGCCGCTGGCCGCGCGCCAACTCCATGTTGCCAAAGAAGTCGCCGCCCTTGTATAAGCTGAACTGCTTCTCCAACATCGCCTCCGCCTCGGCGTCTGTCAGCGGGGTGCCGATCTGTGTGTAGTGCGTCTTGAGTTCCTGCACCATCCTTCTCCAATGCGCCCGCCCCTCCGGGGTGGTGCGGTCTTTGATGATCCCCCATACCTGAGCCTTGAACATCCGGGGGAAATGCTCTCGGCCCATGTTGACCGCCGGCCGCCACTTCCCTTCCGGTGTCAGGGCGTGGATATTGAGAAGGCCGCTCATCGTGCCGGTCAGTTCAGCCGTGGCCTCTTGCCAATCAATCAACTCCCTGCCGGCAGCCGAGGCGGTCGCCTTGAACTGCTGCGCCTTTGCCAAGAAATCTTCCCGGTTGGTCGTTCTGAATCCCTGCTCGCGCAGGGTGATGTACTGCTCCGCCTCCTCGCGCCCCTTCTCGAATTGCTTGCGGGTGACACGGCGCTGAATCGCGTTGTAGCCCGCCACCAAATCGCCCAGCACCCTTGCTTCAGTGTCGTAGTAGAGGCGGAGACGGTCAGACAACCCCTTTAGTCCGACTGAATCCAGCCAGTCAGCATAGGCCCAGAGTTGGCCGGGGCTGGTGAGGCGGCGCAAGATTGCGCGCCAGCCGCGCTCCATCCTCGGCAGCGCCACCGGCGCATCTGGTCCGATGCCGAGCACCATCTGCGCCTGCTGCATCTCCACGGCGCTCTGGGTCATCTCCGCGAGCGCACGGTCAGCGGGTTGGTTGGGGTCGGAAAGGTCGGACTCGGGGGCGGCGGCGAATAGCGGCATTCCGCCCAAGGCCGCGTCCTTCAAGTCCGGCGTGAGGGTGAGGGAGTGGACGGTGACGCTCGGCTTTTTGATGTTTTTATCGGCCCACTCTCTGGCCTCCTGTTCCGAAGCAAAGCCGCCTTTCACAACGGCACCCACGATTCCGCCGGACCCATCCCCGACATACTCCGGGTCCACTTTTATTTCGTTAACATTCCAAGAGGCTCCGGTACGGGAGCGAGTCAGTGTGTATCCCTTTTCTGTCACGCCCGTCACGACGCCTTCGAGTTGAGTGGTTCCAACCCGCGCCCCATACTTCTTCACGAACTTGTTCACCTCGTTGGGCAGGGTGCGGTCATACAGCGCCCGCGCCCATTCGCCGCCTATCTTGAGGTCGAGGCCGGAGAATGTTTTGGCGGCATCGCCGGGTGCCATATCGGCAACTTTAGCCGTTAATTCTTTTCCGATGATCGCCTCTACTTCGGCCAAGGTTTCGACATTTCTGTTAATAGCTTGGCGGCCATCCTTGTCCGCCCATATTTCCCACGTTTTCCCGCCGCCCCTGCTTACGTTGATAGCATCCACTTGCTTGCTTAAATCATACCGATCCGCCGTCTGGTCGCCGGTGATCCATGCCACCGAGTCGAAGTTGTTTTCTGCTGCCCAGCGCAGCATCCGCTTCATCACCAGCATGGGCCACGTCCCCTTGAATGGGGCGTCGGGAACAACATTAGAGAAGGCGGTAAGTTCCTTGCCCACAGCTTCCAATTCCCGGTTCGCGGCGAGCCATTCTTGGTTGTCTTGCAGGGCTTCTATCGCCGCGTACTCCCTATGCGGGCCTGTGCGCCCCATCATCTCGCGTGTCTGCAAATCAGAGACGGTATTTCGCGCTGCGTTCATGCGGGCGTTGATCGCCGCCAGCTTGCCGGTCGTGTCAGCCTCCGCTCCCCTGTAACCGTGCTTCCTCCCCTCCATGTGCCAGTCGGATTGAACTTCCTCGATGAAGAGCGCGCGCCGGCCCTGCGCGTCCGTCCGCTCGTTGAACCGGACGTGCGCCAGAAGGTTCGGCGCGGCGAAATGGCCGTTGATGAAAGTCGAATATGATGGCAGGAGCGACCAGACGGCATCTTCTCTTGTGCGGAAACCGTCTTTCACGGAGTTGTCAGGGAAGCGGATTGCCCATCCACCGTCTTTCTGAAAGGCCACAAACCCATCTGGCTCTTTGAGCGGCAAGGTCAGCAGCAGTTCACGGTAGTTCTCCCCGCCGGGCAGTTGCCATTGGCTGAATTTGCCACGGTCACTCCACTGTATAGCTAACCTCTTGGCTAACTCCGCGGTCCCAATCGGCTCTCCAAATGCGTTCTCCGTTACAATCGCAACGCCGTGCCTGTTCTTTACGATCCAGTTTCCGGCGGGGGTCTGTTCCACGACTAAACCACCATCTCCACCCTTCACCACCTCCTTGATCTCCACCGCATTGTCCCGCGTGAACTGCTCCACCTCCGCGCGTGTGACCGTGGTTTTGCCTTTAAGGAAGCCGTCCAACCCAATCCACTCCGCTTGCTCCAGCGCACCGCGCGTCTTGCCCAGATG
>SXGR01405766.1_pt1 | contig 11807 bp, 11 predicted proteins | sample 3174711 | NCBI WGS metagenome assembly SXGR01 (sample SAMN11356860, study PRJNA531348) | freshwater metagenome | isolation source: freshwater sample F1-60 | place: China: Fuxian Lake, Yuxi | collected 2017-12-25
CTCGAGCGCACGCGCTCGAGCTCGTACGGCGGGATGCCCAGGTCCGCCAGCTTGGGCGACACGTTCGAGTCGAGCACGCGGATCACGCACTTCTCGGCGCCGCCCGCCGGGATGGTGCCGAACGGGAAGCCGATGCCGGTCGCGCGCAGCCACGCCGGCCAGGAGCGCTTCCAGTCCGCCTTCGACATCCAGATCGAGCCCTTCAGCTTCTCCAGCGTTTCCGTGAGGCGGCTCTGGTAGGCGGCGCCGTAGAGCGCCTCTCCCACCGCGAACAGGCCCACGGCGAGCACCACCACGTCCACGCCGTCCAGCAGCTCGCCGACGCCGAAGGCAAAGCGCGGCTGCCCGGTCTGGCCGTCGATGCCGACGAGGCCAAAAAAGAGGCCCAGGAACAGGCTGGTGAGTCCGCGCACAGTGGAGGTTCCGAGCACCGCGGACACGGTGATGAACGCGAACACCATCAGCGCGAAATACTCCGCTGGGCCGAACTTGAGCGCCAGTTCCACTACCAGCGGCGCGAGCATCGTGAGCAGCACGGGGGCGAGGGTGCCGGCGACGTACGAGCCGTTCGCGGCGGTGGCGAGTGCCGGCCCTGCGCGGCCCGCTTTGGCCATGCGGTTGCCCTCCAGCGCGGTGGCGATGGACGCAGACTCGCCGGGCGTGTTGAGCAGGATGGTGGTGGTGGAGCCGCCGAACATGGCGCCGTAATAAATGCCGGCGAACATGATGAGCGCGCCGGTGGGGTCCAGCTTCGCGGTCAGCGGCAGCAGCATTGCCACCGTGAGCGCGGGCCCAACGCCCGGCAGCACGCCGACGAAGGTGCCCAGCGTGACGCCGATGAACCCCCAAAGCAGATTGATGGGCTTCAATGCGACGCCGAATCCCGCGAGCAGCGCCTCGAAGGCTTCCATCGCCTAGACCCCCGCGGTGCCCAGCAGCGGCGCGAGCCACCCTGCGGGCAGGTTGACGTTCAGCAGCTTGACGAAGAAGGCGTAAATCGCGATGGACAGCACCAGGCCAAATCCCAGGTCGCGCGCAACGCGCGCGCTGCCGAAGCCTCGCGCGACACAGGCGAACAGGATTACGCCCGCGACCACGAACCCCGCCCAGCCGATCAGCGCCATGTGGATGAACAGTCCGGCGCTGATCCAGGCGAACCCGGCGCCGTGGAACGCGTGCTCGCCGCGCGCGGCGGCGTCATCGGGCACGGCGTTGCGCCAACCGCCGGTAAAGGCTTCGAAGACAAGCCACAGGCCCAGCAGGATGATCCCGGCCCCGACCACGCCGGGAATGAAGTTGGGGCCTATGCCGGCATAGCCGCCTTCAGAAGGAAGCGTCGCGGTGAGGCCAGCGACACCGGCACCCAGCGCCAGCAGACCCAGCGAGAGGGCGACCTCCGACGCGCTGCGGCGCATGGGGCTTCGCGCCGCCTTTTTACTTTTTCAGGCCAAGCGACTCGATAATCCCGCCGACGCGCTTGATGTCCTCATCGATGAACTTGGCGTAGGCGTCGCCACCCAGGAACCACCCGGTCCAGCCCAATTTGGCCAGCGTCGCCTGCCAGGCCGGCGTCTCTGTGGCGTCCCTGACCAGCTTCACCAGTGCGTCGCGCTGCTGCGGCGTGATCCCGGGGGCGCCGAAGATGCCGCGCCAGTTGCCCAGTTCCACGTCGATGGCCAGTTCCTTGAGCGCAGGAATGCCGTCCAGCTTCGAGGGGCCCGATTGCGCGAGCGCCCGCATCTTCCCGGACTTGACGTGCTCGGCGAACTCCCCGATCCCCGAAACGCCCACGGTGACATGGCCACCCAGAATCGCCGCAATGGCCTCGCCGCCGCCCTTGTAGGGCACGTAGTTCACCTTGACCGCGTCCACGCCCACCGCCTTGGCGATGAGACCCGCCAGGATGTGGTCAGTGCCGCCCGCCGAGCCGCCGCCCCAGGACACTTTGCCCGGATCGGCCTTGAGCACCTTCACCAGGTCGGCCATGGTCTTGAGCGGCGAATTCGCCGGCACCACGACGATTTCCCATTCGCTGGTGAGGCGCGCGATCGGCGTCACCTGCGACAGGTTCACCTGAGACTTGCCGAGGATAATGCCGCCCACCATCACCATGCCGCCGATCATCACGGCGTTGGGGTCGCCCTTGGCCTGGTTGGCGAACTGCGCCAGGCCAATGATGCCGGCGGCGCCGCCCTTGTTCTCGAACTGGACGCCGGAGACGAGCTTCGCCCCCTGCATCGCGGCGGCCAGGTTACGGCCGGTCTGGTCCCAGCCGCCCCCCGGGTTGGCCGGGATCATCATTTTCAGACTGGGTTGCGCCGCAGCACCGATACTGAAAAGCGCCATAGTCAATGCGATTGCGAACTTCACTGACCCTCCCATATTTCGCTCATTCTATACAAGCCTCGGGCCGGTTTTCGGCCATAATGAGTCCCCTTGAACTTCCGGCGGCCTGCCCATAACGGCGCCTACGGCTCGACCAACGGTCGCCCAAACCCATGATACGCATCGACAATCTGGTGAAGACGTTTGGCCCCAAGCGCGCGGTGGACGGGGTTTCGTTCAGCGTGGAGCGCGGCGAAGTGCTTGGCTTCCTGGGGCCCAACGGCGCCGGCAAATCCACCACTATGCGCATGATCACCGGCTTCTACCCGCCCTCGGCGGGCAAGGTGACGGTAGGCGGCCATGACGTGACGGAGTCGCCGCTCGAGGCCAAGCGCCTGATCGGCTACCTGCCGGAGAACGCCGCCTCCTACCCGGACATGACGGTGCGCGGGTTCCTCGAATTCTGCGCCGAGATGCGCGGCATGGATGCCCCAGCGCGTAAGAAAGCACTGGCGCGCGTGGTCGAGCGCTGCTTCCTGGAATCGGTCCTCGACCAATCCATCGACACCCTGTCCAAGGGCTACAAGCACAGGACTTGCCTGGCGCAGGCGCTGATCCACGACCCGGAGGTGCTGGTGCTGGACGAGCCCACCGACGGCCTGGACCCGAACCAGAAGCACGAAGTCCGCAACCTGATCCGCGAACTGGGCAAGACCAAGGCGGTGGTGTTCTCGACCCACATCCTGGAGGAAGTGGACGCCGCCTGCAGCCGCGCCATCATCATCGACCGTGGACGCATCGTCGCCAACGGCACCCCCGGTGAATTGCGCGCCCTGTCCGACGTCGCCGGCGCGGTCACCCTGCACGCGCAGGGCGCAAGCGAGGAAAAGCTGGCGACGCTGGGCCGCGTGGAGAAGCTGAACGGCTCGTTCCGCGTCTACCCGGCCGACAAAACTGCCTCTGCCGAGCTGACGCGCGCCATCGTGGCGCTGGCCGACCACGAGGGCTGGAAGCTGGACGCGCTGCGCACCGAGGAGGGCCACCTGGACGAGGTCTTCCGCCGCATCACGCTCCCCGACACCGTGAAGAGGAACGGGTAACGCCATGAACCTGGTCTGGACCATCGCCAAGCGCGAACTCGGGGGCTACTTCACCTCCCCGGTCGCGTACGTCTTCCTCGTCATCTTCCTTCTGCTCGCGGGCTTTTTCACCTTCACCGCCGGCGCCTTCTTCGAGCGCGGCGAAGCCGGCCTTGCCGCCTTCTTCGCGTGGCATCCCTGGCTGTACCTGATCCTGGTGCCCGCCGTGGGCATGCGCCTGTGGTCCGAGGAGCGCCGCGCCGGCACCATCGAGCTGTTGCTGACGATGCCGGTCACCACGGCGCAGGCGATCATCGGCAAGTTCCTCGCCTCGTGGCTGTTCCTAGCCCTGGCGCTGGCGCTCACCTTCCCGGTGATCATCACCGCGAACGTGCTAGGCGATCCGGACAACGGGGTCATCTTTACCGGCTACGTCGGCAGCCTGCTGCTGGCGGGCGCCTACCTGGCCATCAGCTGCATGACTTCCGCGATGACGCGCAACCAGGTCGTCGCCTTCATCCTGTCTGTGGTGGTCTGCCTGTTCCTGATCCTGGTCGGCTTCAACCCGGTGACCGACCTGATGGTGCGCTGGGCGAGCCCGGCGTTCATCGACACGGTGGCGGCGTTCTCCGTCATGACCCATTTCGATGGCTTCCAGAAAGGCGTCATCGACAGCCGCGACCTGCTGTTCTTTCTGTCGGTGATCGGCTTCGCGCTGTTCGCCACCGGGGCCATCATCCGCGGCCACCGCGCCGGCTAGGGATCGAACCATGAAGAAGAACGAAGCCTTGCTGTATTCCGCCGTCGGCCTGGCGGCGCTGTTCCTGATCCTGGTGTCGGTCAACTACCTCGCCTCGGTGGCGGCGGTGCGCGCCGACCTCACTGACGGCAACCTGTACACGCTGTCCGACGGCACCAAGAAGATGCTGCGCGGCCTGCAGGCGCCGGTGAAGCTGAAGCTGTACGTCTCGCAGGGCGAGCAAGCCATGCCGGTGCAGCTGCGCAGCTTCGCCCAGCGCGTGGACGACATGGCGCGCGAGTTCAAGTCGGTGGCCGGCACCAACCTGGTGATCGAGAAGTACAACCCGCGACCGGACAGCGATGAGGAAGGGGCCGCGCAACTGGACGGCATCGAGGCGCAGCAGCTCCCCTCGGGCGAGCAGTTCTACCTCGGCGTGGCGGTGACGCAGCTGGACCGCAAGCAGGTCATTGCCGCGGTCTCGCCGCAGCGCGAGCGGCTGCTGGAGTACGACCTCGCGCGCGCCATCGCGCGCGTCGGCTCCGCGGAGCGGCCGACCCTCGGCATCATGTCGGGATTGCCGGTGCTGGGCGAGCGCTTCAACCCGATGACGCGGCAGAGCTCCGAGCCCTGGGTGCTCGCCAACGAGTTGAAGCGCGACTTCAACGTCAAGGAAGTGAACATGATGTCCGAGTCGATCGACAAGGACATCAACGTATTGCTGCTGATCCACCCGCGCGACGTGCCCGAGTCGGTTGAGTACGTGCTCGACCAGTTCGTCATGCGCGGCGGCAAGCTGATCGCCTTCGTCGATCCCTACACCTATTTCGACCAGCAGCCCAGTCCGATGCCGGGGGCAAGTGCCGGCGGCTCCACCTCCAACCTGCCCAGGCTCTTTAAAGCCTGGGGCGTTGAGATGAACCCAGGCAAGGTGCTTGCCGACGTGGTCTACGCCTCGGGCGGCGGCACCCGCCTGACGCCGACCGTGTTGACGCTCAATCGCACCGCATTCAACCGCGACGACGTTGCTACCAGCCAGATCGAGACCCTGCTGTACGCCTTCGGTGGTGCGTTCGACGTCAAGCCCGTCGAGGGCCTCAAGGTCACCGAACTGGTCAAGAGCTCGCCCAATTCCATGCTGGTGGACAACGTGGTGGCCACGGTGTCCGGCGAGGCTGCACTGAAGGGCTTCCAGCCGGAGGACAAGGCGCGCCCGCTCGCGATGCGCCTGACGGGGAAGTTCAAGAGCGCCTTCCCCGAGGGCAAGCCGAAGGAGGGCGCGCCGGCGGCGAAGGACGCGAAGAAGGACGCGCCCGCCGGGCCTGCGCACCTCGCTCAAGGCGGCGCCGAGAATTCGGTGGTGCTGGTCGCGGACGTGGACATGCTGCACGATGGCGCCGCGGTGGACATCCAGGAAGTCTTCGGGCGCCGGATCATCGTGCCGTCCAACGGAAACCTCGCCTTCGTGCAGAGCCTGGTGGAGCAGGTGGCCTCGGGCGACGCGTTGATCTCGCTGCAGAGCCGCGCCTCCGCTTTCCGCCCCCTCACCGTGGTGCGCCAGATGGAGGCCGAGGCGCAGAAGCAGTACTTCGGCCGCCTGAAGGCGCTGGAGGACGAGCGCCAGAAGACCCTTGAAAAGCTGCAGGAGCTGCAGAAGGCGCGCGGCCCCGCGGCGCAATCCAAGGGCTCCGCCCAGATCCTGTCGCCTGAGCAGCAGGCGGAGATCGAGAACCTGCGCAAGACCGCCACGCGCACGCAAGCCGAGTTGAAGGAACTGCGCAAGAACCTGCGCCAGGACGCCGAGAGCCTCGTGTTCTGGACCAAGGTGGCGAACATCGCGCTGATGCCGCTGCTGGTGGCGCTGGCCGGCCTTCTGGTGGCGCTGCTGCGTCGCAGCCGCCGCGCCGCGCTAGCCAATCGCGGAGCGGTGGCGGCATGAACGCCAGAATCGCCGCCGTTCTCGTCCTCCTGCTCGTCGTGCTGGGCGGCGGGGCGTTGCTGGTACGCCAGCAAGGCGCCGCGCAGAAACCAGCCGCCTCCGGAACACTTGGCCAGCCTTTACTCAAGGGGCTCAAGGCCGCCGACGTCGCGAGCATCGTCATCCGCGAGCCGAAGGCGACTTTGACCATCGCGCGCAAAGGCGAGCAATGGTCCATCGTGGAGCGGGGCGGCTATCCCGCGGATTTCGACAAGGTGCGCGAGTTCGTGCTCAAGGCGCTCGAGCTCAAGATCGGCCAGACCGAGCCCCTGGGCGAGAAGGACCGCGCCCGCCTGCAATTGGACGCTTCGGGCACCTCGGTCGAGTTCATGAGCGCCGACGGCAAGCCGCTGGCGCGCTACATCGCCGGCAGGAAGTACTTCAAGACCGAGCCCGAGAAGCCGGAAACCGCGCGCGGCGACGGACGCTTCATCCTGCTGCCCGGCGACGAGAAGAACGTCGTCATCGTTTCCGACCCGCTCGCGCAGGCGAGCACGAAAAGCGCCGACTGGGTCGCGCGCGCGGGCTTCGCCGCCGAGGGCGTGAAGCTGCTCGACTATCGTCCCGTCTCGGGCGAGGGCTGGAAAATCGAACGCTCCGGCGACAACGCCGACTGGAAGCTGTCGCCGATCCGGCCGGGCGAGATACTCGAGGTCACCAGGGCCAACGCGGCCTCGTATTCGCTCAACAACATCGAGCTCGCCGACGTCGCGGCGAAGGACGTGAAATCCGATGACAGCGGCCTGGACAAGCCCGTGACGCTGGTTGCCACCACATTCGACGGCCTGACCTACACCATCCGGCTAGGCAAGCTGCTGGGCGACAACTACTACGCGCAGGTCGGCGTCGAGGGCGAACCCAAGCCGCAGGGCAAGGACGCGGAGGACCGGCTAAAGAAGCTGGGCGAACGCCTGCCGCGCGAGCGGGCGCTGGCCGATCAGGTCGTGCTGATCGCGAAGTCGAAGTTCGCCGACATCCTGAAGCCGCGCGCCGACCTGCTCGAGCGCAAGGACGCGAAGAAGTAGCCTCCGCCGCGCACGGCGCGGGGTGCCGCTAACTGTGCACGATCGTGCACAGTTAGCCTATCGGGCGGGGCGCCGCTTTTTCGGAAGCAGCGCCGGGTTAGGCACTTCCTCAACGGCGCAGAACACCCCTCCCTGGTGCCTTTCCGCCACCGGGTCACCCTTGGGCTCCTTGCGCGAGAGCACCGCCGGCGCGTAGGCCTCAGAGTTGTCCTTCGGCATGTAGCCGAGACGGATGGCGTTTGAATTGTCGTACCAGGCGCGGGTGTTGCCCGAGATGCCGTACACGATCTCGAAGCGGATGTCCGGGTGTTCGATGCCGATGGTCACCAGCTGCGCGATGTCCCTGGGGCTCACCCAGATCGACAGGCGCCGCCGGTCAATCGGTTCCGGATTGACGTTGCCGATCCGGATCATGAGGAACGCCATGCCGTACTTGTCGGCATAGAGACTGCCCAGCGCCTCCCCGAAGACCTTTGAGACGCCGTAGCGGCCGTCGGGCTTCGGATAGACGCGGTGGTCGATGGTTGTGCTGCGCTTGTAGAAACCGACCGCGTGGTTCGACGTGGGAAAGACGATCCGCTTCACGCCGTTGCGCCGCGCCGCCTCGAACACGTTGTAGCAGCCGACGATGTTGGCGTTGAGGATGCCCTCCCAGGGCCCTTCCACAGAATAGCCGCCCAGGTGCACGATGGCGTCCACGCCCTTCGTGATGCGCAGCGCATGGGCCATGTTCGAGATGTCGGCCTGGACGAACGTTTCCCCGGCGACCTTCCTCATCGGCCTCAGGTCTGACGCGCGAATGCGGTACTTCCAGGCCAGCTCACGCCGCAGGTGGGTGCCGACGTCTCCTGAGGCGCCGGTGATGAGGATGGTTTTCTTCTTCATGGCTAAAGCAGCTCCTTTCGAGTCCAGCGTTCGGCGTTGACCGCGCCCTTCGGCGAGAGGTGGCAAAGCCAATGTTGCGGCAGCGCTCCGGCAGCATCACCCTGATGCCGTCGACGCGCGCCTCCTCAGAACTTACCCATTACGGCATTCGCGTCAACGCGCTCGCGCCTGGATTGGATCATGGGTCGTTCGATCCTCTCGCGCCTGAACTGGGCCTGACGCCGCCGCGCCGATCCGGCGGACCGATCAGGGGCGATTCGGCGGCGTGCTTGATCAGGTTCTCGCTGAACTTCGTGTCGCCGGAAATGACGACCGACCTGCCGCCATAATCGAAGCGAAAACCGTACGCCGGCTTGATCAGCTCGCCGTGATCGACCTCGAAGGCGGTGACCTTGACACCGCCCGCATCATAGACCACGCCTTCCTTGAACTCCGCCACGCGCACGGCGACCGCTTCGGGCGGCACCTTCTGGTCGGCAATGCGCGTCTTGATGTCCCAGTCGTAGGTCTTCTCCAGGTTCTCCATCAATCCCTTCGTGCCGGCCGGTCCGTAGACGCTAAACGGCCCTTTGCGCCCCGCATAGGCGGCCTGTAGCCAGCCGGTCAGCCAGAGATCGGGAATGCCGACGATGTGGTCCGAGTGCAGGTGGGTCAGGAACAGTTTGTCGGCCTCTCCGAGGCGCACCCTGAGCTGGATCAGCCGCTGGGTGGTGCCGCGCCCGCAGTCGAAGAGCAGCGTCTGCCCGCCCGCCTGCACGAGCGTGCCCGGGCCGAAACGGTTCATCAGTGGCGCCGGGCTGCCGGTGCCCAGCAGCGTGACGCGGAACTCGGGCGCCTGCGCCTGCGCGGCAAAGGCGAGGACGGAAGCAACAATGGCGAACAGGGTGCGCATGGGGCTATGCTCCTCGGTCTCGTTCAGGGACGGGTCACGGTCCAGACCTCCTTGAGGTCGGTCCCGGCCGCGCGGATCACCTTGGAAAGCGGGCAGAACATCGCGAGCTCCCGCTTCAGGGTCTCGATCTCGGCGTCGCTGGCGGCGGTCGTGACGCCGATGTGCAGCGTGGCGGCGGGGAACGGCACCGCGACCTCCTCCTGCAGGGTCACGCCGCGCCGATCGAAGTCGGCCTCGAGCCGGATCTCCAGTGCGTCGAGGGTAATGCCGTGCTTATGGGCGACTTTGTGCCCGATCACGTTCGTGCAGCCGATCAGGGCCGCCATCAGCGTCTCGGTCGGCGACAGTCCCTGATTCGTCCCGCCGCGCTCGATCGGCTCGTCGATCACGGCGCTCAAATCGCGCACGCTGATGTCGGTGCGGGAATGCGAGACCGTCCGTCCACCGATCCGCATGCGCACCTGGGTCTTTTCGCGGACGACGACCATTCGCGGCCCTCTAGAGATGATTGCGAGACGGCCATGATTCCAGCGCCCGGCCGAGCAGTCAACGGAAAATCGATTTTTTCTGATTCGGTTCATGATTGTCGCTAATATGCCAAGCGTCGAATCCGAGCAGAGGAGGTATGAAAATGCGTTCCGGAACCTGGTTGAGAACACTCGTGGCGATCGCCGCAGGCATGGCGGCCGCGGGCGCCGCGGCGCAGGAGTGGCCAAAGCAGCGCCCGGTCCAATTCGTGGTCGGTTTCGGACCGGCCAGCTCGACCGACATCATCGCGCGGCTGGTCGCTACGAAGGTCGGCGAGGCGATCGGCCAGTCGGTGGTGGCGGAGAACCGGCCCGGCGTCGGCGGCAGCATTGGCGCCCAGTTCGTGAAGCGCGCAGCGCCAGACGGTTACACGTTCCTTGTGATCAGCGTGTCCTACGCGGTCAACCCGAGCCTGTACGCGAACGCCGGATACGACCCGCTCAAGGACTTCGTGCCGGTGGCACTGGCCGGCAGCACGCCGAATATCATCACCGTGCACCCGTCGGTGCTGGCGGCGAACCTCAAGGAGCTCATCGCGCTCGCGCGCAGGCAACCTCTTGCGTACGCCTCGTCGGGCATCGGCACGACGACACACCTCTCGATGGAGCGGCTCAAGTCGGCGCTCAAACTTGATATCACCCACGTGCCTTACCAGCCTGCGACCGCGGTCACCGCCGCGCTCTCCGGTCAGACGCAGATCTCGAGCACCTCGATGCCCCCAGCCGTGGCGCAGGTCAAGGCCGGCAAGCTGCGCGCGATCGCGGTGACGAGCGCCCAGCGCTCGCCAGTGATGCCCGATGTCCCGACAATGAATGAACAGGGGATGAAAGACTTCGACGACCTCACCTGGTTCGGTTTCTTCGCTCCGGCCGGTACGCCACCGAAGATCGTGAACCGCATGAACGCGGAAGTCATGAAGGCACTGATGCAGCCCGACGTGAAGGAAAAGCTCACTTCGCTTGGCTTCGACATCCGCCCGAACACCGCTGCGGAGTTCGCCGCGTTCGTGAGGAGCGAGGTGCCCAAGTGGGCGCAGGCGGTGAAGGACTCCGGGGCGAAGGCCGATTGAGCGCACGCCTGCCCCGCCGCGTGCTGCCTGCCGCCGCCCCGCCGGCAAAGACGCGGCTGGTGATCGTCACCGCGGCGCGGACGGCCTACGAGCGGCTGCGGGCGGACATCCTGCGCTGCGCGCTGGCGCCAGGCGAGAGGCTGCGCATCCACGATCTCACCAAGCGTTACGCGAGCGGGCCGATTCCGACGCGCGAGGCGCTGAATCGCCTCGCTGCGGAAGGGCTGGCGTTGCACTCCGACCAGCGCGGGTTTACCGTCGCACCGATCAGCGCCGAGGACCTCGTGGAGCTGACCCTGGCGCGCGCGTGGGTCTACGAGATTGCAATGCGCGAGTCGGTGCGGCGCGGCGATGACGCCTGGGAAGAGCGCTGCCTGCTTGCCTACCATCGGCTGAAGAAGGTACCGCGCTACCTGAGCGTCGAGCCGCCGGCGCCGAACCCCGACTATGACCGCCCGCACCGTGACTTCCACATTGCGCTGATCTCCGCGTGCGGCTCGCGCTGGATGATCGACATTGCGGAGCGGCTGTTCGACCACGCCGAGCGCTACCGAAATCTGTCGCGCAAGATCGCGATCATACCGCGCGAGGACGAGCACAAGAAGATGATCGACGCGGTGCTCGCGCGCAGCGGCGACGAAGCGGTTGCGCTGCTCAAGCGTCACGTCGAGCTGACCGCGGAGATCGTTGCCGGCCCGCCTGCGCGCGCGGCGAAGCGCCCGAAAGCGGCTCGGGGGCGCGGCGGCGCACGCGGGACATGAGGCCCATCCCCAGCAAGGCACTGCGGGTCGTCCATCGGGGCTGGTAACGTATATTCCCGCCATCTCCCACTGGCTTCCAGGACTGATGAAATGAGCCCGAACCAAAGCGACTGGCAACCCAGCCAGCGCGTACCCGACCCCGCCGTCGCGGTCGTGGAGGAGGCCTTCAACCACCTCCGCCTGCCGCTCGCCAAGATCGAGCTCCTCGCCACCGGCTTTCGCTGGGCCGAGGGCCCGGTGTGGCTGGGCGATACGCGCAGCCTGGTTTGGAGCGACGTCCCGGGTAACCGCATGTACCGCTGGGACGAGGAGACCGGACAGACCTCAGTATTCCGGTCGCCCTCGGGCTACGCCAACGGCAACACCCGCGACCGCCGCGGCCACCTGACCCTTCCGCGCGTCTGCCGTGTCGAATCGCCACAGCAGGTCCCGCGTGAGTGGGTCCGGTTTCAAGTCGCGTGCCAGCGTGTACGTGGGCGTGCCGGTCACGGCGATGCGAGCAGCGTCGGAGAACGACGGCAGCGAC
>SXGR01400965.1_pt1 | contig 11802 bp, 14 predicted proteins | sample 3174711 | NCBI WGS metagenome assembly SXGR01 (sample SAMN11356860, study PRJNA531348) | freshwater metagenome | isolation source: freshwater sample F1-60 | place: China: Fuxian Lake, Yuxi | collected 2017-12-25
ATTGAGTAAGGGCATATTTGTTCTACTAAAACCGCCTGCAACCGGCCTCCCGCTCGCGCGCGGCAAAGCGTGACGCCACGCCCCCCACCGCGTAGCCTGTGCCCATGCACAAACACGCCGCCGAGGGTTCTATTCACCTCTCCCGTCCTGGGGAGAGGTGCCTTGCGGCCGCAGGCCTAGGAAACGCAGGGTGAGGTACCACCTCACCACCCTCGGCTGCGCCAAAAACACCGTCGACTCCATCCGCTTGGAGCGCACCCTCCGCAACCTCCGCCACACCCCCGTCACCATCCCAGACCTCGCTGACCTCATCCTCGTCAACACCTGCGGCTTCATAGACGCCGCCAAAGACGAATCCATCCAAACCGTCAAAACCCTCGAAAGCGCCCGCCGCCCCAACCAACAGCTCTACGTCATCGGCTGCATGACTCAGATCGCCGCAACCGAAGTCCGCACCGCCGTCCCCACCATCACCGCCACCTACGGCACCGAAGCCTGGGAGCAAATCGCCGCCGACCTCGGCCCCGCCTCCGACACCTACGACATCCCCCAACCTTCCCCCTCCCACCTCGAGGGGGAAGGTTGGGGTGAGAGGTCTTCGAGCGCCTACCTCAAAATCTCAGACGGCTGCGACCGTCCCTGCACCTTCTGCATCATCCCCACCATCAAAGGCCGCATGCACTCCGACACCACAGAACGCCTCATCAACGAAGCCCGCTGGCTCGCCGCCTCCGGCGTCAAAGAACTCGTCCTCGTCGCCCAAGACTCCACCGCCTACGGCGAAGATGCCGGCCAACGAGATGGTCTCGCCACCTTCCTCGAACGCCTCTCGGAAGCCGTCCCGCACGTACCTTGGATCCGCCTCATGTACGCCTACCCCGGCCGCGTCACCCCCCGCCTCGCCCATGCCATGGCCGCCCTCCCCAACATCGTCCCCTACATGGACATGCCCCTCCAGCATGGCTCCGACGCCGTCCTCCACCGCATGAAGCGTCCCAGCCTCCGCGTCGCCCGCCAGTCCATCCAGCATGTCCGGGACGCCATGCCGGACATCGCCCTCCGCACCACCTTCATCGTCGGCTACCCCGGCGAAACCGAACGCGAATTCCAGGAACTCCTGGACTTCGTCCAGGAACAACGCTTCCACCACATCGGCGCCTTCACCTACTCCCCTCAACCCGGCACCCCCGCCGCCCAACTCCCCCAACTCACCGAAAAAACCAAACAGCGCCGCTACGCCCGCCTCATGGAACTCGCCCAAGCCATCTCCCTCGAACATAACCGCGCACTCGTCGGCCAAGAACTCGACGTCCTCATCGAATCCGAAACCCCCACTCAGGGCGAACACGGCACCGGCGCCGTCTCCGTCGGCCGCACCCACCGTGACGCCCCCGAGGTAGACGGCCTCGCCCTCGTCAAGGGCGAATACCCGGCCGGAACCATGATCCGCGTCCGCGTCGACGGCGCCCTCCACTACGACCTCCTCTGCACCCCCGTCGGTATCTCCTCCGTCCCACAGGCCCTCGCCATCCCCCTCCACCCCATAACCCGACCCTAAACCCGCCCCATATCACGAACCCCACAAGGCCATCTCTACCGTGCAAAATCTTTAACACCGATTTCACGTGAAAGTGCGCACAAGCACTTGTGGCACAGGTCGCGCTACTCATACTTAATAGTGCGGGGTGAGCAACGGCGAGGCCGGGTTCACCTAAGGAAGGAATCGAGACCATGACCAACGAGTTGGAGCAGTATTACAGTGGAATCGTCAGCGCCAAGCGTGCCGGCGGCCCCACCATGGCTGAGGCGGCGAAGGACTTCGCCCGCGCAAATGCCACGATTTTCACGCGCTAGGAGAGTCCCCCCTCTATCAACCTTGAGCGTGATGTCTTCCAGCGAGCGGCGCCCACCCCCCGGGCGCCGCTCGCATTTCCTCTCCTCATCCGGTAACCCCGAAGCAAGAAACAGGCAAGACACAGGCGGAGCCATCGCTACCCGTCAGGGGTATGCAGCAACAACAGCGAGGGAGCAACACTCCCACCATGTCAGGCGCGAGGGCGAGGCCCAGCGCACTGGAAGGATCGGACCGATGTTGAGGGTTCAAGAGTTCTACAATGGCATCATAGGTGCCGGACGCATCAACGCCCCTACGATCACCGAGGCTGCCCAGGATATCCGGGCCGCCTACCATCCGGTATACGAGGCCTAGCTCACCCGCAATCGCCAACAGGGGCACCCTAACGTGTGCCTCTGTTGCATATCTAGGATCTACTAGTACGCCGCCTAAACCATCGTCTCCGCGACCTCAGTCGCCACCACCTCAGCCTTCCCCAGCAGTTCGAGCTCAGCGAACCGCCCGCACCTCATCCGCCAACCGCCGCGCCATCGAGGCATCCTCAGACACCACGGCAAACCCCACCTCCGCGCGCTGCAACAAATCCTACGACGCCACCTCCGCCGCAGTGAGATCGAGACGTGAACGCAGCCTTGCGACTAGGGACCGGACGACCGCCCGCTTGTCTTTCAGCAACTGCACGTCGGGCAGTGATAACCGTCAACAGGACGCTGACGGTCATCACTGCCGTGCTGCTTACAGACCGAACCCGGAGCCAGCCGCCGGGACAGTACCTGAAGCCGACGACAGCGCGGGCAGGGCAGACGTAGGTAGCGGATCAGCGGCAGCGAACGGCAGTCCGCCGCGCGCAGGCCACACACGGCCCTCAGCAGTCTCGATGGGCGCAGGCAACTCGCGCGTAACTGCCTCAGTAGTGTGCAACGAGGTCGCAACAGGCGGCGGCGCATCCGAGGCAAGCAGCAATTGCTGCGTGACTGCCCCAGGAAGACGCGCGGCAGCCTCAACGACCTCGGCAGGCAGCGGCGGCAAATCCTCGGGGCGTTCGAGGCCGAAATGCTCCAAGAACTTCTGCGTCGTCGCAAACAGCGCCGCCCGGCCGGGGCCATCCGCGCGCCCGACCACATCCACGAGGCCACGCTGTCGCAGCGTGTCGATCGCGCCGTCGCTATTCACACCGCGGATCGCCTCCAGCGTCCCACGCGTGACCGGTTGCCGATACGCGATGATCGCGAGGCTTTCGAGCGCCGCAGCAGAAAGCCGCCGCGCCGACTCTAGGCCGAGAAACTGCTCGATGTACGAGGCCGCGATCGGTGCGGTAACGAGCTGCGCGCCGTCCGGCCCGCGTTGTAGGCGCAAGCCGCGGCTCCGTAGCGACTCAGCGAGTGCCTGCAACGGGGCATCGACTTGGCGGCGCGCTACACCGAGCGCGCGCGCAAGCTCAGCCTCCTCCACCGGGCCGTCCGCCACGAAGAGCAGCGCTTCCAGCAGCGTCTGCATCTGCTCGGCGGTCAGCACAGCGGCCGGCGGGGCTTCATTCATCAGTCCTGCGTACCTCTGAGGGGCCACGCGGCCGGAGCCGCAATTCTTCGTAGCGCAGTTCGATCGCCGGTGCGCCGACCAGCGGCACACCCACGTGTGAGGCGAGCACCTGCTCGACAATGGTGCGCGTCCCGCGCGCAGTCTCCTCAATACGTGCGTCCGGCGTAACGGCAATGCGGGCCGCAACCCGCACACCAGCGCCGTGACGCTCCACTCCAACGGACGCCTGACGGACATCGGAGCGCGCTTCAAGGGCGTCGCGCAGCCATTCCGCTACCTCACGCACAGGCATCGTGCCACGCCCACCCGCGAGGCGCACGGGGCGGTTCGGCGAGGTCGCCCGCGCCCAGGCCGCGATAAAGCCAAGAGCCACGGCAGCCACGAGCACCACGGTCAGCGAGGCACGCCAGACCACATCGTCATGACCGCGCAGCCAGCGAGCTGAAGACTCAACGGCAGCAAGGGCGGGGCCGAAGGCCAGCCAGAGGACGGCTAAGAACGCCGCCACTCCAATCGCAAAGACCGCGGCAAGTAAGAATCCAAACTGGGCTTCATCTGGAGTGCCTAATTCATCGGTCGGGGCGCGTGAGGGACGAGCGGTCGGGGAGAGGGAATCGCGAGTGGCCATGTGCCTCCGGAGTCACGCGCTGCCCTACGGCAGCCCGCCGACCCTGAACACCCACCACCCACACGAGTACGATGCACATAGATGATCGTTGATGTCCATACCCACGTGTTCCCGCCACGCATGATCGCGGAGCGCGAGCGCCTGTGTGCCGCCGATGCCGGCTTCGCTGCGCTATACGCCAACCCGCACGCGCGCATGGCAACAGCCAACGAATTGCTCGCTTCGATGGACGCGGCGGGCGTCGATGTATCGATCGCGTGCGGCTTCTGGTGGCAGGACGCAGAGCAAGCCGCGGACCATCGCGCGTATATTCTCGACGCAGCCACGCGGTCGAGTGGCCGGATCGTGCCGTTTGTGCCGCTCGCCGCGAGCGAACCGATCGAGGCAGCACGAGGCGCGCGAGGACTCGGCGAACTACGCATCACCGAGGCAGACGCGCGTATCACGGAGGCCGCATCAGCGGGTCTCGCGCTCCTCGCGCACTGCTCTGAAGAAGTGGGACACACGTACCCCGGCAAGAACGGCGGCCTCACACCAGGCGCACTGTGGCGTTTCATCTCGGCGCACCACGAAGCGCGCGTGATCGCCGCGCACTGGGGCGGCGGATTCCCGTTCTACGCACTGATGCCAGAGGTGAGCACACTGCTCATGGAGAGGCGCGTGGTATTCGACACCGCGGCGTCATCACTGCTGTACAACCCACGCATCTTCGAGGTCGCACATGACCTGATCGGCGACGGCTTAGTGGTCTGGGGGTCGGACTTCCCGCTGCGCGCGCAGGCGGACGACCGCGCGCGCGTCGAAGCTGCAACGCGCGCCAAGGGATTGCATCCGGCGATCCTCGGCGAGAACGCCGCTCGGTTCCTCGGGCTGTAACGAGGCACGATGCGGCTGTTCGTCGCACTCGAAATCCCCGAGGTGCGAGGGCAGATCGCGCACACCATCACTGAGGTACTCGCTCAGTCGACGCTCGCACCGATGCGAGCCGTCGACCCGGCGCTGATACACATCACGCTGCGATTCCTCGGCGAAGTTGCCGATGAGCATGTCGATGAGCTGCACGCGGCGCTCGCGGGTCACATCGCACCGATGAACGTGCCTCTGTCGCTGGGCCCGCCGATGACGTTCGGCCCGCCGCCGCGCGCCTCAGTCATCTCGCTACGCGTCGACAGCGACATTGAGGCGGTGCGTGCGTCGCGCACTAGGTAGATATGGCGGTGCGGCTGGCCGGGTTGCCGGCCGGCGACGAGCGGTTCTCACCGCACCTCACGCTGGCCCGCCTCGGCCGGACGGTGGAACCCGAACAGCGGCGGACAGTAGCCGAGACTGTCCGGGCGCTTCCGCCGCCGCCAACAATGCCTTTCACAGCACATGCGGCCGTCCTGACCCGCTCAGTGCTGGGCGGGCAGCAGCCGCGACATACGATCGTGCAGCGCTTCACGTAGCACGGCATGTCGCATGACTCACGATATGCGCAGGTTTGCTGAATGTTGGCTCATACATGCATAGCATCACCGTTGACGCGCCATAGCAGAGTGGTAGGCTTGCGCTGTAGAGGAGGTCGCAAGACTCACCTCGATGGTCTTGCTCCTCACAGGCGCCTCGCGGCGCCTGTTGTGTTTTTCGGGCCCCCAGTGTCCACAGGAGGTGCGGTATGAACTCCGGGATGATCGGGAAGATCGAAAAGGCGCACCGCTACGCGGCGCAGCGCCAGCGGTTCGCGTTCGAGCGGATCGCGGTCACGGTGCACGGCGATAACGATGAACACACCGTGTCGCTAGATGGCAGCGTGTGGCAGTGCTCGTGCGACTTCTTCGCACACCATGCCACCTGCGCGCACACGATGGCGCTGGAACTGCTGCTGGACGAGATGTTGCCGCAACCGACACAGCAGGCCGTCGCGTAGCGTCACCCGTCCCCGCCCTAGCGTTACTCTACATTAGGATCGCCACGGACCTTCCCTGCCTGCTTCGTTACAAGAAGTGGCTGATAATCAGTGCCGCGCGCGCGACCAGAGCTCGGGGACGCTATTGCACAGTGGCGAGCAGACGCTCATGGGGTAATGACGACGCGCTGCTGGCCCTTATTGCCAGCCATACAGCCAATCTAGCGTAGGCCAAAGGCACGGTCGCCCGCGATTCCCAGCAGGAGTTCGCGGGCCTCGGCGACGGTATAGATGCTGCCGACGACGAAGACCGTTCCACGCGTACCGACCTGATCGAGCGCCATCTGGAGCGCTTCAGCAACCGACGAACATTGCTGCACCACCGCTCCGGCCTCCATGAATGTGCGCCGCAACGAAGCAGCATCGGCCGCACGAGGCGACGATGGGGGCGCGACGATCACTTCATCGCCCTCCGTGACCAGTTCGGCGGCGATCGCCTCGGCGTCTTTGCCAGCGAGGACGCCGGCAACGTAGACGTGCGGGTGAGGCGGGCGGAGATCGCGGACGGTCGCCTTGAAGCGCTTTGCGGCGAGCGGAGTGTGAAGTGCGTCGACAATCACGAGCGGCTGACGGCGGATCACCTCGAAGCGGCCGGGCCAGCGCACCGAGGCGAGACCATCCCGGACGGCGCGCTCCGGAAGTTCCTCGCCGGTTGCCTCGAAGGCTAATTCGGCGGCGCGGATGGCGGCGGCAGCATTCTCGCGCTGGTGCGCGCCAATGAGCGCGAGATGCAAGTTGCGGTACGTGCGCAGCGGCGTCTTGAGATCGAGCGTCTGCCCATCAAGATCCTGCTTCGTGACGCGCAGCGCGCACTCATCAGGGACGTGGTGATAGTCCGCGCCCATCTCAGCGGCTCGGGCACGGATGACATCAAGTGCCGAGGCGCGCATCGGTGAGGTCACCACCGCGCAGGGACCAGTGATGATCCCCGCCTTCTCCGCCGCGATCTTCGCGATGGTGTCGCCAAGTATCTCTGTGTGTTCGAGGTCGATCGGAGTGATGACCGCGACTTCTTTTTGCTGCATCGCGTTAGTGGTATCGAGCCGACCGCCAAGGCCAACCTCGACGACCTGCCAGTCACAGCCAGCCTCCGCCCCCGCGAGCCAGCCGAGCAGCGTCATCGCCTCGAAGTACGACCAGCCGGCGAGCGTTGGGTCAGCGAGTAGGACGGCGGCAAGGCTGGCGAAGTCGTCGTAGCCGATCGGCTGGCCGTCGATCTGGATACGCTCACGCGCCTGATGCATGTCGGGCGAGGTCAGGAGCAAAGTGTGTTTCCCGGCAGCACGCAGAATCGCCTCGGCGATCGCGGAGACAGAGCCTTTCCCCTTCGAACCGGCGACGTGAATGGTGTGGCGGAAGTCGGGACGGCCGAGGCGGCCGAGGCGGTCGGTGACATGGTCGACGCGGAAACGGCGGGCATCAGCAGTGTTACCGGTGCGTTCGAAACCGCCGTGGTGCAGCAGCCCATCGACAGCGGCGATGTAGCGGCGAACCGCCTCCGTATCCGCGAGGCCGGCAGCGGGAGAGGCAGGTGATTCGTTCACCCGCGCAGTGTAGGCGAGACGCCATGATGCGCGAGAGCGCGCGCGGCTGATAAGGTGCCCCGCGTGACAACAGGCTTCGCACCGGGTGAGGGAATCTGGACGCGCGCGCCGCAAGGCGCGGCGGAGTGGCCTGCGCGCTGGGATGGAGCGGTTGTGGGCGACGGGATCAGCCTCGAGATCTGGCTGGGGCCTCGCACCACCGCCGGAGCACGGTACTTTCGGTGCTACCTGACGACGGAACTGGGGCGGCCACTGGATCCGGTGGCGACAGGGCTGATCCATGTTGGGCCGTTCCCGGCGACCAACTGGGTAGATGTCGTGGAGTTCAATAACATCGCCCGGCTCGAGGATGGCCGGTCGTTCGGCATCCCGCCGGGCATCGAGAGAAATATTTTCCAACGCTTCGCCGAGGCTGTACCATCCGGTGGCCATCTGATGGTGGAATACGACTCGCCAAACCGGGCGGTCACGGCGCACGCGCTGGCCGCCAAAGCACCCCCGCTCGCCACCCCGTTGGGTTACCTGATATGGCTGGTGGGCTGCGGCGATGCCTTCCACAACTGGTACACGCCAGAAGGCGGGCGCGAGGGCGCTAGGAAACTCCAGGGCTTCCGGGCGCTGGACGAGGCCCACGCCAGACAGCGAGGCATGGAGATGCTGGCCGAGTTGCAGCGGTTCATGGATGGCGCGGCCGACCTCGAATGGGACGTTCAGGCGCAAACTCGGCCGCTGGCGGAGGCAGCCATCGAGGAATTGAGTGCGCGATTCGCGTGATACCAGTACATAACACTGGCGTGGATCGCTGACGGACGCAAATGCTACTGTCCCCCGTGCGAACGCGGGGGGACGTCGACATACCACCTAAACTAGGCGGCTGTCCTCTTGCCCTCGAACAACATGAGGGGCCATCAGAAGAAGCGGGGAAACACATGGCAAACGCACAGGACCAGATGTATGAGCAGGTCCCGGAGGGCGAGGCGGGATACCTCTCACTCTACACCCAGAGTCAGGATCGGCTGGCAAACCTGCCCATGACGGTCGGGTACAGTTCGGTCGCCCACCTGCCGAACATCTTCAGCTTTAAGGGCATTCAGGACACGCCGGACACGCCATTGCAGGCGGTGGCGACCAAGGCGGACATCGGCGGCATTGGCGGGCACGTGGAGGTCGACCCGGAGGTCAAGGGCCTCGTCGCCAAGTACATGCTGATCCACAACCGCCGGAAGGACAACGGCCAGCGGATCTTCCGCAGCATGGTCGTGACACACACCGGCGATGACGTGTGTATCACCATCGTTCAGGACGCCGACGTCCCCACCAGCGTGACGCACCAGTTGATGGACAACGCACTGCGCTACGGCGGGACGCCAAAGGCCTTCGAACTCGGCCTGTACGGCCCCGGCCAGGATCTACTGACCGACGCCTTCACAGGCAACGTGCACGGAAGCGGTGTGGCCTCGGTCACGTTGCCGCTGCCGGTGCGGCCGGATCCCAAGCGAGCGTCGCAGACCATCATGGTGGTGTGCGCCGACAAGACCGACCCGGCGGCGCTGGGTAACTGGCTGTGCCGCGCTTACTTCGACCCGAACTACAACACTGGGCTGCTGATCGCCGCATCCGAGATGAAGCGCGGCTACGACTTCGTCGTCGCCGACCTCGACACGCGCGCCCAAGCGGCGGAAAAGGGCCTCACGAACCAGGCGGACATCGATGCGTTCCTGAAGCAGGCCGCTGGCCAAGAGCGGGTCGTCATCGTCGACGACGCGATCGAATTGCAGCGCCTGCTGCTCGACCAAGGCCGCTACGTGGTGGCGCAGATCCGCACCAAGAACGGCAACATCGGTTTCACACTGAGCGCTGAGCGGCTGCACAACATCAGCGGCACATACTCTGGCAAGGACGACCCGGTAGTGCTGGCGCTCTGTCAGGGCGACTGGCCGGCCCCGGGTGAGATCTCCTCGGTCTACATGCGGCCGAAGATCGTCGCGGGCGACTGCCGCGGCAGCCACCGGATGCCGATCCGGCCGCAGCCGCTGAACTCGCCGACGAGCATGTGGAGTGGCCCGATCGTCACGACCATGCTGCTCAGCGTAAACATCCACTCTGGTCGCATCGGCGCGCTCGTAGACCACTTCGCCCCCGGCACGGCGTGGGACACGGTGCGCACAAACGTCGACGAGTTGTCGTTCCGCATTCGCGACCACGGCGCGACCGAGCCGGCGACGCTGCCGGTGAACGAACTCGAGTACCAGCCCGGGTACCGCGAAGGTATGGCGGCGCTCGCGCCGCGCTTCAAAGACATCCCGGCCGGCGAGTTGAACGCCGTCACCGGCTAGGGCGAACTAGCCCCAGCCAGCAGCAACTCAACTAGGACGGGCGCCAATCGTATTGATTGACGCCCGTCCTGCTGTTCCCGTCAGCGCGACGTGACTAGAGGAGCCTCAGATGCCACAGACGTTGAGCGTGATCAAGGCAGACATCGGCGGCTGGGTGGGGCACTCAGCGATGCATCCAGAAATTCTCGCGCACGGGAACGAGGCACTCGCGCAGGCGGTGCAGGCAGGGCTACTGATCGACGGCCAGGCACACGCTTGCGGCGACGACCTGTTCCTGATCATGTCGCACGACCGCGGGCAAGACAGCGAGGCCGTTCACAAGTTCGCATGGGAGACCTTCTCATCCGGCACGGATATCGCGAAGCGCCTCGGGCTTTATGGGGCAGGACAAGACCTGCTCGCCGACGCCTTCTCCGGCAACATCCGGGGCATGGGGCCGGGATCGGCGGAGATGGAGATCGCCGAGAGGCCATCAGAGCCAGTGATCGTCTTCATGGGGGACAAGACATCGGCAGGGGCGTTCAACCTGCCGCTCTATAAGATGTTCGCTGACCCCTTCAACACCTCCGGGCTGGTGCTCGCCGAGGCGCTCCATCAGGGATTCGCCTTCGAGGTACACGACCTGCGTGAGAACACGAAGATCGTGCTGCAGGCGCCGGAGGAGTTGTACGACCTGTTGATCTTCATCGGATCGCCGGGCCGGTTCGCGATCAAGCGCGTCGTTGCGCGCGCGACTGGCGAAGTGGCGGCGGTGTCCTCGACGGACAAACTGTCGTCGATCGCGGGGCGCTACGTGGGGAAAGACGACCCGACGGTCATCGTGCGCTGCCAGGGAAACTTTCCCGCCGTTGGAGAGGTGCTGGAACCGTTCGCAACGGCATGGCTGGTCGAAGGCTTCATGCGCGGCTCACATTACGGCCCGTGGATGCCAACCTCCGAGGCGCAGGCGCGGCCGGGGCGATTCGACGGTCCGCCACGGGTGGTTGCGCTCGGCTTCCAGTTGGCGGATGGGAAACTGGGCCTATCGCGTGACCTGTTCGATGACCCGTCCTTTGACAACGCGCGCGCCGAGGCGAACCAAGTGACCGACTACCTGCGGAAGCATGGGCCGTTCGAGCCGCACCGGCTGCCGCTGGACGAGCTGGAATACACCACGATGCCTGCGGTGGCCTCGAAATTGCAGGCGCGCTGGATCGGTATCTAGCCCATGCCTCGGCTGCTGATCGCCACGACGAACAAAGGCAAAGCTCGCGAGATTGCCGAGTTGTTGGCGGAGACCGGGTGGGAGTGCGTCACCCCGTCAGACGTGGGCCTCGGATGGATCGAGGTAATCGAGACGGCCCGCTCGTACTTGGAGAACGCGACCCACAAAGCGGTGAGCCACGCCGCAGCGAGCGGGCTGCCAACGCTGGCAGACGATTCTGGCCTCGAAGTAGATGCGCTCGACGGGCGGCCGGGTGTGCTCTCAGCCCGGTACGGGGGCGCCTCGATGCGGTCAGACGCGGAACGGACGGCACGGCTGCTGCGGGAGGTGGATGGTGTACCGGCCGGGCGGCGCGGAGCGCGATTCCGGGCCGTGGTGGCGCTGGCGGTGCCTAGTGGCCGGACGTTCGTGCGGGAAGGGCTGCTCGAAGGCCGGATCGCCGAATCGCCGCGAGGAACCTCGGGATTCGGCTACGACCCGATCCTCGAGCTGCCGGACGGGCGGACGGTCGCGGAGCTCGGAGCCGAGAAGCAGCAGATCAGCCATCGCACCGTCGCCGTTCGTGCGATGATAGATGTGCTGAAATCGCTGGAGAAGTCCTATGGCCAGCCCCCTTTCCGGTCCTGAGCGACCGACTGACACGCTGACGATCATCGACCGCTTCGGGAGGCCGCTACGCGACCTACGCATCTCCGTCACTGACCGCTGTAACTTCCGCTGCCGCTACTGCATGCCGCGCGAGGTGTTCGGC